>JAEEGH010002899.1_pt1 | contig 45626 bp, 42 predicted proteins | sample 9134181 | NCBI WGS metagenome assembly JAEEGH01 (sample SAMN16246544, study PRJNA631951) | gut metagenome | biome: gut microbiome; feature: rumen; material: DP-attached | host: Bos | place: Iran: Karaj | collected 2018-10
CGACCATCGCCCTGCTGCGTAAGGACAATGCCCGTGGCTATGACAACCTTTCTCTGATGGTATCGGCTGCACCCACCTTCGGTAAGTATCATCCGCAGTTGATGGTGGCCACGCAGATGCAGAACCTTGAAGTGCAATACCGTGGCGAGACCAGGAAGATGAACAGCCCGATGACCATCGTGCGCTTCAACAACGCCGTCAACCTGCCCTTCGACTCTTGGCTCAATGCCGATTTCTCGTGGCGTTCGGCTGGCGATGCCGAGAACATCCACCTCGCCCAGTCGTGGCAGTTCGACATCAGCCTCTACAAAGCCTTCTGGAACGATCGCCTTACCGTCAAACTGGCCTGCACCGACCTCTTCGGCAGCATCCGCCAGAAAGCAACCATCTACAGCGACATTCGCGAAATCTATCTTGACAAGCGCCTCGACACTCGCAACCTCGAACTCACCGTGCGTTATAACTTCAATCCCGCCAAGAGCAAGTATCGCGGACAAGGTGCCGGTAATGAAGTAAAGAGTCGCTTCTGATATGGAACCTATTCATCATTACATAGATTTGAGTTGGGCTATGGTGGGCATTTTCGCAATTGCTCACCAGCCCCTCTTGTTCCACATTCCCGGCATTGACAAGGACGAGGTCGCAGCCGAGGAGCATTTTTTCGGTCTCGCCGAAGGACACAAAGAATAGAAATAGCGCATAGTAATAATCTTGATGTTGTTACTATGCGATTCTACATAAAGGCAAATATTGAATCTTATTACATGTGTCTGGACGAATATGAAATGGAAGTTGCAGTTTTTCTGTCATATAGCTCTCTTGTGCGCAGTTCTTCAAGCGCGTCGAAAGTTCCGTCTCGCCAATAATAATTCACCTTGGGGCTAACTTTATCCCAAATTTCACTGCACAACAGGTCTCTGTCACCTCCATCTTGTTTGATAAAAGCCTCGATTGCATCGGCCTGCTTTTGGTTCAAATGCCGCTGAGACGGACAATTTCCCATTTCAACCAAAGCATTGACTGCTGCCTCAAAAAACAGATTGCGCTGCTGGTGATACGACTCCCAAGTTCCATCAGCAATACGATCGGCATCATCCTGTAGGGAATTGATAGTAGCGTTATCTCCTTTCCAGTCTGTAACCGTCTTAACGAGCAGTTTTGCATACCAAAAAGCATCGTTTACATATGACTTACGGCCTTCTATAGTCTTCTCGTCACTCATTGCTTGCAGAAAGAGATCTTTCATCTCCTTTGCAAAGTGTTTGATGCCAGCTTTCCATTGATCAAGAATCATCTGAACAACCTCGCTGAACTTTTGGCCGCATGTTTCAAACATAAAATCTCTAACACCTTTGAGAATACCAAGTAATATCTTGTTAGACTCTTCAGATTTGGACAACTTTTCGTTCAACGATTTGATGTTGCTATATAACTTGTTTTTCTCGGCTATCTCGGCATCAAGTTCTGCCTTTGCGTCAGCTTTGACTTTTGCAATAGCAGTTTCTTTGTCTGCCTTAGCCTTGGCAAGAGCAGCTTCCTTGTCCGCTTTGGCTTGAATCTCTGCCTTCTTTTTCTCCTTTTCACGGAACTTGGCTAATTCTTCCCATGTGACATCCTGGTCTTTCTTGCTGCCACTTGTCCAGATATAGGGACGGCCATCCTCGTCAACAGCGGTTGTTGCCTGACGGAGTTCTTCTTTGTGTTCTTTTTCTTTATCTTCAAGCACTTTTCTCACTGTGGGACTCAACCCAGAGTTAAATATCTTGTCATACCAAGATGCCTGAGCCATCTTGGTAATCTCGGCTTTCTTTTCCTCAATTTCCTTTTCAACAGCCATCAGTTGACCATTGACTTGCTGAAGATTCCATTCAGCAGGTGGCACTCTCTTCTGCTTACTGCCAGCAATCCCACGACGCAAACCAAATGGGGCCATAGCCTTTGCATATCCTGTCTGCCAACGTTCCATTGCTACAGGATTACAAATATCCTTGGCAGAGAGTCGGGCTGTTACCTCTTGCTTCTTGTAGGTGCGCTTCTTGACAATAGCCCTGCCGCTCTCATCGAGGATAATGTTACCGTTCTCGTCAGTCTCATATTTACGCAAGGGCTTTCCTCTCTCGTCAAACTTGGGCTTCTCCTTACGCGGCTTTGGCTCTTCGTATGTTATTGGGACAACTGTGACGTGCAGATGGGGAGTTGTCTCGTCCATGTGCAGAACAGCGGATACTACGTTCTTGTCACCAAACTCCTGCTTAAACCAGCCAAGAGTAGAGTCTATCCAGTCATCAAGCCTGCCCTCTTTCTCGAATTGCTTCATGGTTTCCTCATCGGAACTGCATATGAAACATAGAGCGATGACCGCATCATCCTTGATCTTACGGGTTTTCTTTTCCCCTTTCGTTACTATCTTCTTTTTGCCTGAACTCTCGCGGGAAAAACCTTCTTCTTTTAGTCGGTTCCAAATGGCTTGTGTTCGGCCAACCTTTTTTGCTCCCTCAATGCATTCACGGTTGAGTGCTGTACGAGAATCATCACGGACGCTCTTCGGACGGAATGTTACCATTCGGTCCAGATTAGCGTCATATACTTCTCGGTCAATGTGGGCGGAGAGTCCCCCCGCATTGCCAGTTTGCTTGTCCATCGTTAGGACAACGAATCTATCACCTTTTGCCATAATTTGTAAACTTTTAAGTTGTTCAACAATTGGGTCCAGGGATTGTTCCCTGGTCAGAGTTCTTAGAGGTCGAGACCTCTGAGCGGGGCGGTCAAGGGGGAGGGTCACCCCCTTGCGAGGTTCCATAGGGCAAGTAGCCCTTGGCAGGTTCTTAGGGCAGAGCCTTGAGCGGTAGGTGCAGGGAGAAGTCACTCCCTGCTGGGGAATCCAAAGGGGCAAGCCCCGTGGCTTACTTACCTAAATTTAGCGACTCTGCTCGCGACGGCTTTGTGTGCCATGCACAGAAACCGGAAATTTTGGTATAGTAAGCTACACCATTATTGCTAATGGTCGCCCCTGTCCGCCACGTTACTATACATCCCGAATGTTACGGTGTTCTGAAAGACAGCCCCTGATAGTTAAGGATAAGCATCATCTCGTTAAAACGGTCTGCTATTCTGATACCATAGAGCATGCGGATTTGTGGTGGGGTTAGGTTGGTTGTCACCATGGTGAAAAGCATCCTGTTATAGCGATATGACAAGAGATCTATCACAGGAGTGACACGGTTGCCATAGCTAATCAGTGTAGGCTCTTCCTCGCCAAGGTCATCAATCCCAAGCATATTGGTTTGCTGTAGATGTAAGTATTCTTTAGAGTCAACTTTTACTTGGTTATAGATGAACTTGGCGCTTTCTATTCTCATCCCGTATGTGCTAAATGTTGTATTACCTATCAGAGGAATCTCAAGACTCCTTATGAGATTCTGCAGGGCATACATCATTGTGCTCTTGCCGTTACCTACGCCACCACACAGCATAATACCGAATTTGTTGGTAGGCTTGGTGAACAACTCGGCTATCTGCCAGATATGATTATGCAGTTCTTCACTATTGACATAAGTATTACCACGCTTTTCTACCTCTACTTGGAACGCCACTTCGATATTAAGAGCAGCTTCCTCTGTTGACATCGGGAACTTAACAATACCCGGTGTAGTCTTCTGGCCTATTAGCTTCGATCTTAATTGTGCTAATTTGGCCATTGCACTTTGATTCATTTCCATAATAATTCTTGTATTTGTATTTAATCCAGTTAAAAACATACTCACGACAGTCAGCCTCTTCTTTTCCCTTACAGCCCTTATGTTCCTGTTCTGAGAAGAATTCTCTAACTTTGTCTTTCAACTCTTCGCCATTAAGAATAATCTTATTCTTGGCCAGTCGTTCAGATAATCCAAGGAGCCAAGAATTGTCATTCAACAATTTTTCCATTAGCTCTGAAAGAGTCAACACAACTTTTGAATTGGATGAAGGAGATTGTTTTTCTTCTCCTACTTCTTTTGTTGTATTTTCTTCTTTTATATTGGAATGGGGCAACGATTGGGGCAACTCGGAAGCCAATGATTCGGTCAACTGTTGAGTCATCAGTTGAGACAACGATTGAGATTGTTCTTCCGAAAGACGGAGGGTGTACAATGCAGGCTTGCCTTTGCCTTCACCTTTAGAAAAGTCAATCAGCCCTCTCTTTCTAAGTCCATCTCTTGCCTTCATTACGTTCTGTTTAGAAGTATTCAGCCGTGCCGCCAGCATCTGGGTACTGACCTTAAAAGGTGATGCCCAGTGTTGGCGGTTGGCCTCATACAACAGATAGAAGTAGAGAACGCCCTCACTCAGAGAGCATGGATCATTCTCATTCTCGAACCAGAAATGGTTCATGTAGTCATAGATACCCATAGCCTTACACATTTACTATCGGTGACCATACTTTGCCAACTTCCCAGACTTGATAAGTATGTTGACTTCCTGCTTTGAGTATAGGTTCTTGCGTCCTACCTTCTGACATTTCAAAATGCCAGACTGCTCAATTCTCCAAAGAGTAGGATAAGCAATGTGCAGAAGATCACATAGTTCATCACGTGTATAAAACCCCTCATCTTCGGGTTTCTCCCCGAAGTTACCGATGTTCTTCTCATTGAGGCATCGGCTAACAGTTCTGTAGATAATGTCCTCGAACTGCTCTTCATTTAATACTACTATATTTTCCATAATTTATTGAAATTAATTTTTGTGCTGCAAAATTATCCCAATAAATTCAGAGAAATAAAAAGGGGAAACGAGCCACGTTCGCAATATATTGGTTATCAACATATTGCGAACGTGGCAGGGGAAATGGTCTGGGGAAGATGAGGGGATAGATTCCCGTCAAAACATCACTTTGTCAAGTAATAGAACTCTTTTTCAAGCCCTTTTGTGTCTTTTAACTTTGCTGGTTTGTAATCAGGATTATGCTCACAGCCCACAATCTGGCAGAAATATTTGTACCAGTTTGTAAAAGAATTGGGCTTCAGTCTCGACATCTTATCACTATTATATATAAGGTGGGCTATCTTGGCATATTCCAAAACGCTTCTTTTCTTGGCCCTATCAGTCAAACTATCTTCAAGTTGCTTGTAGTAATCGATGTTACCAGTACCAATACCTCTAAACGGCGCTGTAAAATGCTCTGCAAAATCTTTTGGAAGATGATAACTGCCTATCTCATTTCGCAGTGATTCCACTTTCTCCTTGAAATCGTTTTCAAGGTCAATAACTGTCGGCATCTTGCCAAATTCATCCATTAAGAGATCTGCGCTGTAGAGGATTCTACGTTTGATTTCTTTCTTCTGAGCTTCATTGAATACACGGCTGTCAAACGAGTCTGTTAGAAGATTGACGCAATAAATGTATTCAAGTCCTATACGACAGAGAAATTCTTCGTATCTCTCGGCATTACTTGGATGGGTGATACCATATTTCACAAGCAAGTCCAAATAGGTGGCCTTTATCTTCTTGATATTGCATAACTCAGACATGTTGATGGTATATTTCAGGAAGTCGTCACCAATCTTATTAAGAATCAGGTCAAGATTCACAAAATTGTTATAGTAGAGATTGCGAACCTCTTCATTTACCTTGTCAACCACAACAATCATATTGTTATGCACGATTTCTGTTGACATCTTAGCGTAGCAGCAATAGTAATCACGAAACATCCTTTCAGTCATTTCCCTCTCTACTGCAGACATGGATTCATAATCAGATTCATTGGGGACATACTTCGGCATAAAGCCCATATCCTCAACAGTAGTCTTTACCTCCTTCAGTTTTTTTACAAAGTCATCCCATAAGGGTGTTCCTATTGTCATAATGTGTTATCCTGTAATTAATAATATCTACGAAATTTTTGCAATATTTCCCACATTTTGTGGATTTGTATTATCTTGTCTCGACACGTCTACATGTTTCGTAATCTCTGTTGTAATTCCTGAATCCGCTGCATTAGATGATCAAAATCCAATGACCTTCCATAAATGAAGTATCGCTGCATATTGGAATAATCCTGTCGCCAGTCATCCTGCACGTTCTCTGGTGGCAGAATGTTAATGGTGTCTGGGTGATGCAATGAGTAGTCCACATATCTTAGCGCATAGTAGGCTTTTCGATGTTCAATGATGGCATCATATAAAGTCTTGTCCGCTAATGCAGACTTACCAAACTCAGAATCCATAAGACGCTCAAGGTCATAGAGATGGCGGGACATCCTGACACTTCGAGGCTTGTCCTTCTGAAATTCCTCTGCCAACAAGAATATCTTCTCCAAGAAAGTACGAGTAGGCACTACAGTTTTGATTCGGCATACAGCATCTGTATCATCATCAGGGAATGTCCCGCATATAAGTGAACGTATTTCACGCTCCTCAACTGGCTCGTCCATAGAGAGACAGCTTATCTCAATCTTCACCCTGGGCGGGATGTAGTCAATCTTCCGAGTGAGAAGACTGTCGTAGTGAAGCACGATGACGGTTGGATCTTTGTCGCTATCAATAGGAACAAGTTCACCTTCCCTGTTTTCTACATGAGTGATGTTCTCTATCTGGTAGCCTGTGATACCCATGGCCTTTAAACGTTCATCAAGTTGACCTGACAAAGTGCTTTGGATATAGGCTCTCGACAACTTGCGCAGCTTATCGCGTTGACTCTTGTTGGACTTATTGACGCCAAAGAATGAATGACTGATAGCCAGGTCAATATCTTCAGAAAATCTTTCAATCAATCCCCAGCCTTTGCTAAGACTGGTACCGCCTTTGAATATCAAGCTTTCTGCACAATCCGCCTGGAATAGTGCCTTTAATGTGACACTAACCCACCAGTCCTTTTCAATTGCCGCCCGTCCAATACCAGGATGACTCTCTTCGGTCTTTTCCAACATGTATGAACGGTCGGTATCGTTATTATTTATCCAAAGTGTTTGTTTCATTACCTTTCTTAATTATAATAGGTGATATCATTTTTCGCATCCATATAGGAACCATCATTAGATCCTGACGAAGCTTGTCTTGTTCTGGTTCCATTCGAATGAGTTTTCTTATTTGAGATAGTTCTGTTTCGCCAACGTTATCCTTACCCAGTGCTCTGAGAGCTTGAACAAGATAAGCCATTAGTGTGGTTTTATATGCAAAATTACGTGGAACACCACGCTTGAATACAATGGTTTGATTACCCAGATTGATAGTTCTACCACTACCGTTAGTAAGGAATGTATAGGTCATTGGGACTTGTGTAGATAGTCCCAATTCATTAAGTGCAGTCTCTCCAACGGGAAGAATCACGGCATTGTCGCGTTTCGCAATACTCTCTGCTATCTGAATTATAGATGGCTTAACCGCTCCAAACCTGCTCAGCTTAGGCCTATAGTAGATGCCCTGAGCCAACTTGACAATTACATTGTCTTCTACGAGTTTAGTCAGCACATTTCCCACAAACTCCACATTATATTGCGGAAAGTCTGTCCTGAAAAGAACATTTCCAGGAGGAATTTCTTCTATGATTTGTCTGAGTGGTTTGTCTTCTGTCATACCTTTGAAATTTTTGCAATATTTCCCACTTTTTGCTGCAAAAGTACAGCTTTTATTTTATACGGACAATTTTTTGCAGAAAGAAATGAAGAATTTAACACTTGGCATTACCTTTTTTCTTCTTGGCTCCCTTGGCGGCGAGAATTTTGTCACCAACTCTCTGGGCCTGTTCTGAGATTCCAATACGGATATAGTTCTCAAAAACCTTTTGAGATTGATGTCCTGTTATACTACGGATTTCCTGATCAGAGAGCACATCTAATTTATATAAGTTGGTGGCTCCACTTCTTCGTGCTGTGTGAGAAGTAATAAGTTCATACTTAGGACGAATAATCTCGCCATGCTTATTCCGTTCAAATAATGGTGCGCCGTTGCGCTTCTCTGCGAGCTTGCTTAATTTGCCAAACCATTTGCGTTCATTCTCAGTAAACTTGGAGCCCGATTTCTTTTTCTTCAACAACTTTGTGTATGTCTTTTCCGATCGTTTCTCAACAGCAGTCAACACTGTGACATATTTCTCTTGGAACGACGGAGTACTTTCTGCTAAGATGGCAGCCACTGCCTTAATCTTCAGATTCATTTTCTGCTCCGATATTTCTGGGAAGTCGTAGTTGTACTTGTCGCATAGTTCATATACCCGATCATCGACTATGGGTACATTGACAGTTCTTCCTGTCTTTTTCTGAATCAATGTAATTTGTCCAAGTCCTTTGTCGTAGGTTACGAAATTTTCTTCACGAAGCCTACAGTAGTCGCTATAACGCTGGCAACTAAAGTAACCAAGAACAAAAATATCGCGGACTATCTCATTTTCACCTGTCAGTTCCAGATTATAAAGAGCATCTATTTCCTCTTCGGTCAGATATATCTCGGCTCGTTTCTCATCTTCCTTCACCGTTCTATCCTTCCACACCTTAAGGGAAACAGCATTCTTGTTGTAGCCCTCCATAGCAGCAAGGTTACAGAGCTTTCGGAAGCAAGTAACATTCTTGTTGATTGTGTTCGGCATAAAATCCTTCTTCTGAAGGAACTGCGTAAACCCGTCGGCAAATGGCTTGTCAATATCATCAAAGGTTACATTCCCGCCACAGTATTCATGAAGATACCTTCCAAATGTTTTCCATACTTGGACGGATCCGGCAGAATACTCAGAATTGCTACCATGACTGATGGAACCATCGGATATGCCTGCAAAGAAGTATTCATAGAACTGTACGACATACTTCCTCGACTTTGCTTCTGCAATCTTTTTAACCTGCTGGATTTCCTCAGTGCCACCAGTAACGATATTGTTCATGGCTTCTTCGATAATAGCCTTATCTTCTTTGGTGTTTATCTTCCCTTCGGCATAAAGCGTATCAACTGCTTTCATCACTCGCATCTGAAGGTCATGAACCTTAGCACCTTCCTCCGTCTGCTCATAACGCTGCATGGCTGAAAAACTACGTTGTGCCTTGTTCCATTCCCTGATGTCAACTTTGATGCCCGTGCAGACATACATCTGCATACCGTTGCGTCTTATCTTAGTGTAAAGGGGTGCTTCGCCCTCTTCTCGTTTTGATCTTAGAAAAAACTGTGCCATATAATTATTCGTTTAACTGGGTGCAAAGGTACAATAATTCTTCGAAAGTTGCACCCAATTTGCACCCAATTTTTGTTGTTTAACGAATTTTATACATCCTGTTACCTTTCAATCCTTTTATGTAACTTATTGGTATTTAGTTTCTTATAATTTCTAATAATTTCTGTTGGTTTCATATATTCAGGTTCAAGCCCATCCTGAAGCGCCAAAAAATTAAGGAGTTACGAGCAATCGTAACTCCTTTTTCTTTTTGCAATAGGGAAAACCACGGGAACACGGAATGTTTTGTTATGTAGCCCTCACAAAGTATGTGATTCCATTATATATCAAGAGGCTTTTGATTAAATAATCTTTATTTCACGCTCTTATTCTTGAAAATATAAAATATAATTTGTACCTTTGGGCCAAAATATTACTAAAAACATGGCAAAGAAGAAGGAACAGATAGAAGAGCCGTTAGAAAAGCAGTTGTGGAAGGCAGCCGACAAGTTGCGCAAGAATATTGACGCAGCCGAGTACAAGCATGTGGTACTCGGACTCATCTTCTTGAAATATATCTCCGTGTCTTTTGAGAAACTATATGCGGAGTTGGTAAAGTTGAAAGATGAAGGCGCAGACCCTGAAGACAAAGAGGAATACAAGGCTGAAAACATATTCTTTGTGCCCGCTAATGCCCGTTGGAGCTATCTGGTTAGTCAGGCTAAGAATCCGCTTATTGGTAAATACATCGACGATGCGATGGATGTGATTGAACGTGAGAATCCGTCGCTGAAAGGCGTATTGCCAAAAGTGTTCTCCCGTCCGAACCTCGACCCAACAAGTCTTGGAGAATTGATAGACTTGATAGGCAATAGTACGCTGTCAAATGTGAGTACGGGCAGTGCCGACCTATTGGGGCATGTCTTCGAATATTTCCTCGGCGAGTTTGCTTTGGCAGAAGGTAAGAAGGGCGGCCAGTTCTATACACCTCGTAGTGTTGTTGAATTGTTGGTCAATATGCTGGAGCCCTATAAAGGTCGTGTATTAGACCCTTGTTGTGGTTCTGGTGGAATGTTTGTGCAAAGCGAGAAATTTGTCAAAGAGCATCAGGGACGCATCGATAATATCTCCGTCTATGGGCAGGAGAGCAACCAGACCACTTGGCGACTCTGCAAGATGAACCTTGCCATTCGTGGCATTGACGCCTCAAATGTAAAATGGAACACCGAAGGCTCGTTCCTCAACGATGCCCATCAGGATGTAAAGGTTGACTATGTAATGGCCAATCCTCCTTTCAACGATAGTGACTGGAGCGGCGACCTGTTGCGTAATGACAAGCGTTGGCTCTATGGCGTACCTCCTACGGGCAATGCCAACTTCGCGTGGATTCAGCATTTCATCTATCATTTGGCACCATCAGGACAAGCCGGCTTCGTCTTGGCAAAGGGTTCGCTCACCTCAAAGACTGGTGGTGAAGGCGATATCCGCAAGGCATTGATAGACAAAGGGCTCATTGCCTGTATCGTCAACCTGCCCGCTAAACTGTTCCTAAACACCCAGATTCCTGCTTGTTTGTGGTTTGTTACTCGTAATCGTACTTGTCATCCTGGTGAAATCCTCTTTATCGATGCCCGCAACAAAGGTCGTCTGATTAATCGTCGCACCCGTGAACTGACTGCCGAAGATATCAAGGAAATTTCCGAGACCTATCATCATTGGCGCGAGGAGTCCCATGACTATCAAGACATCCTAGGCTTCTGTGCCTCTGTTCCCATCAGTCGTGTTGCCGAACTGGATTATGTCCTTACCCCAGGCCGTTATGTCGGCCTCCCCGAAGAGGAAGATGACTTCAACTTCGCTGAGCGCTTCACTGCCCTCAAGGCTGAGTTTGAAGAGCAATTGAAAGAAGAAGAGCGACTGAACAAACTGATTATTGAAAATCTAAGTAAGACCAAACTACAATAAGTATGGATATTGAGAATCAAAAAATAGATTATAAAAGTATTCGGAAAATCCGTTCCGGTGATAAAGGTTTTAAAGAACTCGCAGTCTCCTGTGTTGCCTTTGCTAATGCACAAGGTGGCACTTTATATTTAGGTATAGAAGATAAGAGCTTAGTTCCATTAGCAGAACAAACTGTAACAGAGAATGAGATAAACGACACAGTATCTCGCCTTCATAGTCTCTGTTTCAATGTCAGTCTGACATCTTCTGGACTCATCAAGCATCAAAACGGAGGCGAATATTTCAAGATTATTGTTGCACCCTCCATAAAATCTATTGCTACAACATCAGACGGAAAGATTTACCTTCGTATTGCTGATAAATGTGAGCCTGTAAGAAATGAGGACATACAACGTTTGTCGATAGAGAAGGGCGCCTATCAATGGGAATTACTCGCTACGAGGTTTTCGTTGGCAGATATTCCAGTTGAAAACGTGAAGAAGTTCGCCAGTGATATCAGAGAGTCAGATCGTGTAAAAGACCACGTCAAACAAATGTCTGACCTTGAAATTATGGAGCACTATAACTTAATTGACGGGGAAATCGTCACAAATTTAGGCGTTCTTTGGCTAGGAAATGCCAAACAGCGTAGCCGAATATCCTTTCCCATTACCGTACAATACATTGTTTATAATCACTTAGAGCAAAAGGTCCGTAAAATTGAATGGCATGATAATGCCCTTAATCCGAAAGAACTACTTCTTGCTATTGAGAGTGAGGCAACAGAGTTAAGTTATTCGTATGAGTTTCCTGATGGATTATTCCGTAAGCAGATTCGTCACTACCACCCCAAAGTGCTGCGAGAACTTTTGCTAAATGCTTTTGCACACAAGAGTTTTACCATATCCAGTGATATCATGATATGCGTTTATCCTGATAGAATGGAAATCTCCAATCCTGGCGGCTTACCATTAGGTGTTACTAAAGACAATATCCTTCACCAACGCCATCGCCGTAATCCTTATTTCATAACTATTATGAGCGATCTAAAACTGATGGAGGGAGAAGGCTCTGGATACGATTTGATTTACGAACTCAATGGAATGGAAGCCAAACGACCACCAGTCATAGAGTCATCGTTTAACGAGACAAAGGTAACTCTCTATTCTGATATACAAAACGTAGATGTCCTGCCATTGCTTGACTATACACTTAGTAATTACAAACTTTCTCAAAAAGGTTATATCGCCTTCGGTGCTATTGCTGCAGAGGCGAAAATGCAGGCCACCAAGCTATCTGCTTATCTCCAATTGTCTGATGACGAGAGATTAAGAACCTATGTTGAGCCATTGCTGAAAGACGGAATTATCAATAAAAAAGGAACAAAGAAAGGGACTACATATTATATTAATCCAAAATTGATAGCTAACTCCAAGGCAAACATTAAGACCTCATTGAAGACGATAGAGCCGTACGCTCTAAAAGCATTAATCTTGGAAGATTTAAAATACCACCCTCAAAGTCTAATATCCGAGATTGCTGAGCGTTTGCCAGATGTTGAGCGCAGCGAATTAACAGCAATGGTATATGGTATGGTTGATAACGAGATAAGAAGTGAAGGAAGTAAGAAATTAAGGAGATATAGTCTCAAATAAGTGGCATAAAAAAAATAAAATAAAAATAAAAACGAAAAAAGAAAATTGTAAGTAGCTAATAATCAACGTGTTCTTCTTTTTCTTGTTATTTCGTTTAAAAAAGAAAATAAATAAAAAGGCCAATGACATTCAAAAAGACAGAGAAGGAAATCATTAAAGCCATAGTGAAGTACGACGGCAAGGCAAAGTCTCTGGCAGAGGTGTTCAATAAGAGCCAACTGCTGGAGAAGAAAGGCATTGGCATTGTGCAATATGGTGGGAAGAATATGGTCTTTTTGAGAAAGGATTTGTATGATGATTGGTTTCACAACGATGGTTTAGGGTATATTGCAGAGTTATTATCCCTCATTGATACCCTCATCAAACAAAAATACCTTGTCATGATTCCTTTCTGCACAGAGGAAACACTGGTCATCGGCGCACAAGAGTCAAGATGGCTGAAACCAGAAGTTATTTTGGTAAACGGAAACGAGTATATTTGTGTTGCTGACAGAATGGAGAACTGGTTTAGTGCAACAAGAGAACAGAAATATTGGCCTTGTGCATACTCTGAGCGAGAACTTCCTATTGGTAACACTTTCAATATGGCGTTCTCTGTCAGCCAGGAATTAAGAGAGTTAGTAAAACATAATTTCAAGTCCGAGGAAGAAGTCCGCTTCATCAAGCAACAACGTTTGACGTGGATTTCTATTGCTGTTGCTGCAGCAATCGGTCTTCTTGGAATAATCTTTTGAGTTATGAGCGAGTGGAAAGAATATAAGTTGGGAGATTTGACTATTGATGGCAAGGGTAGTTATGGTATTGCTGCTCCTGCTGTGGAATATGATGCCAATAAATATACATATCTGAGAATAACGGACATTAATGATGACGGTACTATCAACAAGAATGGCTTAAAGTCTGTTGATGATAAAAATGCATCTAACTATCTACTGAAACCAAATGATATAGTATTTGCAAGAACTGGTGCAAGCGTTGGCCGTAGTTATTTTTATGATGGAAGAGACGGTGAACTTGTATATGCAGGGTTCCTTATCAAATATAGCTTAGACTCCACCAAAGTCAACCCAAAACTATTGAAGTTCTACACTCATTCTCAAGTATATTATGATTGGATTCAAACTGTAGATAACGGAGCAACAAGAGGCAATATTAATGCTCAGACATATGCATCTATGCCAGTTTTGTTGCCTGACAGAAACAAACAAGATGAAATAGTATCTATTCTCAGTTCCTTAGATGACAAGATAGATTTGCTGAATCGTGAGAATGCAACACTTGAAGCAATGGCAGAAACCCTCTTCCGCCAATGGTTCATCGAAGAGGCCAAAGAAGATTGGGAGGAAGGTATAATATCATATTTGATAGATTTCAATCCTACAAGAAAACTGGCAAAGGATACAAATGCACCATTTCTTGAAATGTCTAATTTAAGTACATCTACTTATGCACCTATATATTGGTATGATCGTGCCTTTAGTTCTGGAACAAAATTCCAAAATGGAGACACCTTATTAGCCCGTATTACTCCTTGCCTTGAAAATGGGAAAACTGCTTATGTTGATTTCTTAAATGAAGGACAAATCGGTTGGGGTTCTACGGAGTTTATAGTGATGCGCTCAAAAATGGGCTTACACCCTTTCTTCTCCTATATTGTAGCCAAATACCAAGATTTTAGAGACTATGCAGAATCATGTATGGCAGGTTCATCCGGAAGACAACGTGTAGACGTTGACAATCTGAAGAACTATCCAATATCTATTCCAGATATAATAACAATCCATCAGTTTAATGCAGCTATAGAGTCCTTTGTGTCAAAAATGCAGATTAATAACAAACAAATCAATAACTTAAAAATTCAACGAGATATACTTTTACCTGAATTAATGTCTAACGAAATAAATATTGAATAATATGGAAACAATTTTATATTCAGACATTCTAAAACTATTTGTTGTATTGTTGGCAATCATTGCCATTGTTTTTCTATTCCTAAAATACAGGAAAGACGATGAACGTCCTAAAATACACATGTATTACATTTCCGGACTATGTATTTTCATTATTTTGGAACTCGTGACTTACATTTGTGTCAATAACGATAATGCAACAGATATCGTAAGTTACATTTCTTTTGCGTCAACATTATCTTCATTATTCCTTTCTGTAGTTGCCATTATCTATGCTATCGTCTCAAATAACAAAGGTGAAGCACAATATCAGAAAATAGATAGGGCATCCGATAAAATTTCTTTATCTGTTGACAAATTCTCAACTTTGTCAGAAAACTTATCTGGGGATATTAATGCCATTATGCTCAAATTAGAGGAATTGAAAGTAATATCTAATGAAACGAAAAGTGTAGTGACCAATACCAACAAACAAAATCCTGATAAAATAACAACAGGAACTATAAATGTTGATCAACTTATATCTGGCTATATCACTTTCGGTTCATATTCTGGTAATTTGGCTTTATTGGCTTGTGTCTATTCTTTAGAGAAACGACGTCCTTTTACCGCAATGGAAGTCTTCGGAATGAATGCTGCATATTGCTATGGATATATTATTGCATCATCAGCATTAGGACTTATAACCACTCACACTACAAATGAAGTGATAACAGTAGATAATGTTAACGCAAATATAAAAACACTATTAATTAACCAAATTAAATTATACATAGCAAGTTCTCCTCAGGAAAATAAAGATTATAATCTCGCTACATACGAGAATGTAAAAAGAACATTTGGAATAACAGAAGATTGATAGTTGATATATGAATCTACAATTGATAATAACTATAATCATTGCAATAGGCGGTTGGGGATTTGGGTTATACCAAATGTTCAAAAATAGACGATGGCAGCAAAAAGATTTGCTTGCTAATAGACGATATGAAGAATATAATCGCTTTATGAGGAAGTTGGAACAAGTAAACGAGTCTATTAGAAAGAATCCTAATCTCATTTATGGTATGACCAACGATTTCCTAAAAGTTGTATTAAAAGGAAATGCAGAAGAAATAAATACTGCATTACTAAAATATAATCAAGATATTCTTGACTTTGTAAAAACATCAACGGAACCGTTATGGATTATTAACCAAGAAATAAGTCCTCTGTTGTTAATTGCATCTGATGATTTGTCTAAATTACTTTCAAAATTAAAAGAGTTAATTGAGGACTTTAACAATGAAATGCAAAACTGTCTTTCAAAAGTTAGTGCCAATGATTCCAATAGTTTTAAAGTGTTTGAGACCATTGGACATGATGAGAGATGGAAAGAATTTAAGACTCTTAATGATAATATCATACAGTTAATGCGTAAAGAAATAAACATAAAATAAGTCTATGGATGAATTGACGATGAAACGGCTTGCCGTTATAAAACAATTATATCTTCATGGTATAGACCAATCATATGAGGTAGAACCTATGAATGGCTTTTCCATCTTGTCTTTTCATGATAGTGTGGAAATGTTCATGAAATTATGTGCAGAACAGAAGAACGTGCGTATTGATAGGAATGTGAATTTTGGAGATTATTTTGCTAAATTACCAGACCTTCAGTGTAATGCAACGATGACAAATTTGAATAGTAAACGAGTAAACTTAAAGCATTATGGCACACTTCCTTCAAAACTGGATATTGAAATATCAAGAGCAAACGTAACTGATTTCTTTGAACAAAATACACCTATATTTTTTGAAATTGAGTTTGATGGAATCTCGCTTATTTCTTTAATAAAATATGAGAGTGTTAAGCACTATATGGATACTGCACTCTCGAACTTGACATCAAACAACTATAAAGAATCTATAACTAATTCTCAAATTGCCTTTAAGGAGTTAATGGCTTGTTATGAAGAAGAAAATACAAAAGAGCATCGTAATCCTTTTGATTTTGCAGGTCATTTTCGTCGTTTAAATCTATTTAGCGATATACGGAAGATTGACCATGACTTTTCGCATTTTGTAGATGATATAAAGAATGCGATTAAAAACATGGAGGAAATGACGAAAATAATTGGTTGGGGAATTGACTATAAGCGCTACTGTAAATTTCGTCTGCTTTCTCCTTATATTCAAATGTGGTATTCTGAGAACGGACGAGATTATGATTGCTACATTAATGATGAGCATGACAACAGGAAATGCGATCTACGAAATGCACGGTTCTGTTTTGACTTTGTTATAGAGTCTGCCCTGAAACTTCAACAATTTGATATAGATATAAATGAAACCATAAAATAGCATTATGACCAAACTCTTGGAATCTGATATTGAGCAGTTGGCGATAGAACGGCTACAGGCGAAGAGGTGGAACTACCTCTATGGGCCGGATATTGCGCCAGACGGGGAGACACCGATGCGGACATCACTGGACGAGGTGGTGCTGAAGGAGGTGCTGGCAAAGGCGGTGAAGAGGCTGAATCCGACACTGACGGACGATGTGCGAGATGAGGCTATCAAGACTGTGCTGCGTATTGCGTCGCCTGACACGCTGGCAAACAACGAGGCGTTCCATCGGCTGCTCACAGAGGGTGTACCCGTTTCTATCTATCAAGACGGTATGGAACGGGGCGAGAGAGTTTGGTTAGTGGATTTTGAAGACCCGTGGAACAATGTGTTTACGGTGGTCAACCAGTTTACGATTATAGAAAACGGACATAACCGTCGCCCTGATGTGCTACTCTTTGTAAATGGCCTGCCGCTAGTTATCATCGAACTGAAGAACGCTGCCGACGAGAATGCCACCATTGAGAGTGCCTACAGACAGATAGAGACCTACAAACAGCAGATTCCATCACTGTTTACCTATAACGAACTAATCATCATTTCCGATGGTTTGGAGGCTCGTGCAGGTTCGTTGTCGGCTGGCTTCAGTCGCTTCACGGCTTGGAAGAGCGAGGACGGTGAGCATATCGCCTCACCCTTGATGAGCCAGTTGGAGGTGCTGATCAACGGCATGTTGGAGAAAGACACGTTGCTCGACATCATCCGTTCGTTTACTGTGTTTGAGAAACAGAAGACAGAAGACCTGAAGACAGGCATCACCACTATTAAGACGGTAAAGAAGATTGCAGCCTATCACCAATATTATGCCGTGAACAAAGCAGTGGAATCGACATTAAGGGCCACAGGCATCAATCTCGGCGGTGATAAGGTTGCCGAATCCCCTACTAACTTCGGATTTAAAACGGTGAAGGAACAAACTGTTGGCGACCATCGGGCTGGTGTCGTCTGGCATACTCAAGGCAGTGGTAAGTCATTATCAATGGTGTTCTATACGGGCAAGATCGTACAACGGCTGAATAATCCTACCGTCGTGGTGATTACAGACCGCAACGACTTGGATGACCAGTTGTTTGACACCTTTGCAGGCTCCCGTCAGTTACTGCGCCAGACTCCTGTGCAGGCTGAAAACCGTGAACATCTGAAATCATTGCTGAAGGTGAACTCTGGCGGTGTTATCTTTACGACTATTCAGAAATTCCAGCCTGAGACGGGCAATGTATATGAACAACTGACAGACCGTTGCAATGTCATTGTGATAGCTGATGAAGCCCACCGTACGCAGTATGGCTTTAAGGCAAAGACGGTGGATGTGAAGAACGAAGCCGACGAGGTGATTGGCTCGGAAGTGAAATATGGCTTTGCCAAGTATCTGCGTGATGCCCTGCCCAATGCCACCTATCTCGGCTTTACTGGTACGCCCATCGAATCGACAGACATCAACACGCCTGCCGTATTTGGCAATTATATTGATGTCTATGATATTGCCCAGGCCGTTGAGGACGGTGCCACGGTACGCATCTTCTATGAGAGCCGTTTGGCAAAGGTAGCACTAAGCGATGAAGGACGAAAGTTAGTGGAAGAATTGGATAAGGAGTTGGATACGGAGACGATGGATGATGTGCAGAAAGCCAAGGCCAAGTGGACACAGTTGGAAGCACTCATCGGCAGTCCGAACCGCATCAAGAACATCGCCGCTGACATTGTGCAACATTTTGAGGAACGCCAGAAGGTGTTTGAGGGTAAGGCGATGATTGTCGCCATGAGCCGAAGGATTGCTGCTGCATTATATGATGAAATCGTCAGACTGCGTCCAGAATGGCATTCTGATGATTTGTCGAAAGGTGCTATTAAGGTCGTGATGACTTCCTCGGCATCAGAAGGGCCAGAGATTGCCAAGCACCATACCACCAAAGAACAACGTCATGCTTTGGCAGAGCGCATGAAAGACCCAACGGATGAATTGAAACTGGTCATCGTCCGCGACATGTGGCTGACGGGCTTTGATGCGCCTTGTCTGCATACGCTCTATATCGACAAACCCATGCAGGGACACAATCTGATGCAGGCCATTGCCCGTGTGAACCGTGTCTATAAGGATAAGCCGGGCGGATTGGTAGTTGACTATTTAGGCATCGCTTCGGATTTGAAGAAAGCACTGTCGTTCTATTCCGATTCAGGCGGTAAAGGTGATCCTACGCTGCAGCAGGAACAGGCAGTAGCACTGATGCAAGAGAAGTTAGAAGTGGTGGAACAGATGCTTTACGGACTGGACTATCAACAATATTTCACAGAAACTACTTCAGGCAAACTCTCGTGGATACTGAAGACAGAAGACTTCGTGCTTGGATTGGAAGACGGTAAGAAGCGCTTTGTCAATGAGGTGACGGCCTTAGGGAAAGCCTTCGCCATTGCCATTCCGAATGAGCAGGCTATGGATGTAAAAGACGAAGTGGCCTTCTTCCAAGCCGTAAAAGCACGACTGTGTAAGTTTGACCATACTGGCACTGGACACACCGACGAAGAAATCGAAACTACCATCCGACAGGTCATCGACAAGGCTTTAGTGTCGGAAAAAGTCATTGACATCTTCGATGCGGCTGGCATTAAGAAACCGGATATCTCCATCTTGTCAGAAGAGTTCCTCATGGAACTGAAAGGCATGGAGCATAAGAACATTGCGATGGAAGTGCTTCGCAAATTGCTTGAGGACGAGATTAAAGCCCGCTCGAAATACAACGTAGTGGAAAGCCAGTCGCTGATGGAGATGCTTGACCGCAGTATCACCCGCTATCACAATAAGGTGATTACGGCTGCGGAGGTCATCGAAGAACTGATAAAACTCAGCAAGACCATCGTAGAGAAGGACGAAGATGCGAAGAAGATGGGACTCAGCACATACGAGTATGCTTTCTATACGGCTGTGGCCAACAACGAGAGTGCCAAGGAACTGATGGGTAAGGACAAGTTGCGTGAACTGGCTGTCGTACTGACAGAGACCATCCGCAAGAACGCCTCTATCGACTGGACAATCAAGGAGAATGTAAGAGCCAAGATGAAAGTAGCCGTCAAACGACTGTTACGCCGTTATGGCTATCCACCAGACATGCAACTGTTGGCAACGGAAACCGTACTGAAACAAGCAGAACGGATTGCAGAAGAAATTGTCAATAACGATTAACCACCTTTATGGGAACACCACGGGAACACGCTGCCATCGAATTATAGCAATTCATAGGCAGTCATAGAAATATAACGGTTGAAGTAATTCGCTGATAATGAGACACTAATATATTCAGTAGTAATCACAGAAAATGGTGTCAAAGAGACAGTTAATCAGGGGGTCGTTGGTTCAAGCCCATCCTGAAGCGCCAAATCCTCTACTTAGTAGAGGATTTTTTTATTTCAGCCACAAATCATGGGACGTTTGTCTGGTGTATTTTGGGGTTATCCCAGCGTGATGTTCCTGACCTCAATGGAGTCGTGAAGGAATATCTGTGCAGACTCTTTGAACTTGTCGGGGTTTTCGGTGGTGAGGTAGTGTACCTCTCCGTTGCGTGTGCAGCGCTGCTCCATGTCAGGATGGCGCAGGAAGTATTGCTGTAGCGACTTTGCTACGTATTCGCCTTGCGATACAATGCGGATGCCTTGCGGCAGGTATTGGCTGATCTTGGGCAGCAGGATAGGGTAGTGGGTGCAGCCTAAGATAACCGTGTCTATCAGCGGGTCGAGGTTCATCAGCTGGTCAATACGCTTCTTGATGAAGTAGTCGGCTCCGGGAGAGTTTGCCTCGTTGTATTCCACCAACGGCACCCAGAAGGGACAAGCGACGCCGCTGACCTTGATGTCGGGGAAGAGCTTATGGATTTCCAGCGGATAGGACTCGCTTTTGATGGTGCCTTCAGTGGCGAAGACACCGATATGGCGGCTTTGCGTCAGCGTGCCGATGATTTCTGCCGTGGGTCGGATGATGCCCAATACACGTCGGTTCGGGTCAATCTGTGGCAAGTCGTGCTGCTGAATGGTGCGCAGCGCCTTTGCCGATGCCGTGTTGCACCCTAGGATCACCAGTTGACAGCCCATCTCGAAGAGTCGCACGACGGCTTGCCGGGTAAACTCATAGACCACGTCGAAGGAGCGTGTACCGTAGGGAGCGCGGGCATTGTCGCCCAAGTACAGATAGTCGTACTGGGGCAGCAGCTGTCGGATGCCGTGCAGGATGGTCAGTCCGCCGTATCCGCTGTCGAAGATGCCTATAGGTCCTGGTGTGTTGCTGAGCATGGAGTTTTTATAAAGTGGTGGACGGTTCACCCGTCCACCACTGGTTGTTTTATCTTACGAGTAGAGCCTTGACGTCCTCAGTGATGTCTTCGCCCATGATGGGGTTAATGAACGTCACGCTTTCTTTATCGGTGTCGATGACGAGCGCCATTCCGCGCTTTTGCGCTATTGTTTCCACGGCAGCATCGATAACCTTGTAGAGGTCTTTTATGGCATCGTCTTTTGCCTTCTTCAGCATCTGCTGACTCTCCTTCTTGAAGGCGATGTTCTTGTCGAGCATCTCTTGCAGCTCGCTCTGTCGCTTCTGCAGGATGGTCTTGGGGAAGCTGGCCTGTCCGTCGAGAAACTCCTCATACTTGGTGTTGAAGTCGTTTTCTACGCGCGTCATTTCTGCTTCGTAGTGTTTCTGCAGTTGTGCCATGTCTTCCTGCATCTTCGCATAGTCGGGCATGGCGTGCATCACGGCCTCGTAGCTCAAGTATCCGATTTTTAGGGCCGGCGTCTGCTGCGCGACCAGCGTGTCTTGCGCCATTTTTGTTTCCTGCGCAAAACACACCAAGGTCACTAGTACCATCAGTCCTGTTGTGACGATTCTTCTCATATCGTATCATTAAGGTATAGCCAAACGGACTTACAGGCCGAGCTTCTTCTTCACCTCAGCAGTAACGTCGGTAGAGAGTGTCGTGCTGATGTAGGGAATGCCGCTGGTGACGTCCATGATATAGACATAGTTGCCGGCAGTGCCTACCTGCTTGATGGCTTCCAGAATCTTGGTGCTGATAGCCTGCAGACGGTCCTGCTGCTCCTTGGCGAGAGCCTGCTGGTTGTCCTGATAGCTCTGCTGAATCTTCTGGTACATGTCCTGCAACTCCTGCTGGCGACGCGTCTTGATGTTCTCGGGCAGGGTGGATTCTTCCTTCTCGAAAGCCTCGGCCTTCTTCTGCAGCTCGTCCTGCATGGACTTGAGGTCAGCCTCATACTGCTTGGTCAGGGCTTCGATATCCGTACGAGCCTTAGCAAATTCAGGCATGGCTTGCATGATTTCCTGTGTGTTGACGTGTCCGAACTTTTGTGCGTTGGCGGTAGTGAAACCGCAGAGTGCGCAGAGTGCGCAGATAATGAATTTTTTCATAGTTGTTGTTGTTTATTGTTGTTTTTTATTTCGTTATTTCGATATTTCGATATTTCGATATGTCGTTATGTCGATATGTCGTTATGTCGATTTTAATTGGCGTAACCTAACTTGCTGAGCACCTCGTTGGAGATATCGATCTTGGGAGAGCCGAAGATAATGCCCTGGTCGCTGGCACGGTCGAGCACCAGCTGATAGCCGCGCAGGTCGGCAATGTCCTTGACGGCATTATACACCTCTTCCTGAATGGGCGTCATCAGCGCCGTGCGCTTCTTGTAGAGCTCGCCGTCGGGTGCGAAGTATTTCTTCTTCAGGTCGGCAGCCTCCTTCTCTTTGGCGACGATGGCGTCCTGACGGGCTTTCTTCTGCTCTTGAGAGAGGAAGACCACCTCGTTCTGATAGTTCTTATACATGGTCTGTGCCTCTATCTGTACAGCCTCGACCTCTGCCTGCCACTTTTTCGACACTTGGCTGAGTTGCTCGTTGGCACGTTCGTAAGCCGGTATGTTCTTGAAGATGTAGTCCATATCGACGAGGGCGAACTTCTGGGCTTGCAGCGGAAGGACCGCTGCAAACAGCAAGCATATTAATAGCGCTTTCTTCATGTTGTTTTCTTTTTTCGTTATTTCGATATTTCGATATTTCGTTATGTCGATTTGTCGAGGGTCTCCTTCTTTAGAACTCTTGTCCTAAGATGAAGTGGAACTGGCTGCCGCCCTTTGACGTCGATGTGATGTAGGGGTAGTCGAAGCCGTATGCCCAGTCGATACCCATCAGACCCACCATCGGCAGGAAGATGCGGACGCCGAGACCTGCAGAGCGCTTGATGTCGAAGGGGTTGAAGTCGCCAGTGGTGTGCCAAGCGTTACCACCCTCGATGAATCCGAGTCCGTAGATGGTCGTATTGCCCAGCAGGAAGGGATAACGCAACTCCAGGGTGAAGCGGTCGTAGGCATAGCCCTCAGCACGATAGGGCGTCAGTGAGCCGTTTTCGTAACCACGCAGACCGATGGTCTCTTCAGCATATCCTGAGCTGTATCCGCTCATGCCGTCACCACCGACGTAGAACGTCTCGAAGGGTGAAATCTTGTGCTTGTTGTAGTGACCGAGCAGTCCCAGTTCTACGCGCGTCATCAGCACGAGACACTTCTGACCGTTGGTCAGCGGGGTGAAGGTACGTGTCTTGAACTTCCACTTGTGGTATTCAATCCAGCGGTATTTCTCCTGCAACTCGTCCTGATAGCGGTCGTAGTCGTTGTTATACGTCTGCGAGGTTGCCAGTGACGCATAGTCCTTGCGGTCAATCTTCGACCAGGGTGGCGTCAGCGTTACCGAAGCTAAGAATTCCGAACCACGACGTGGGAACAGCTGGTTGTCGGTAGAGTTACGCGACAGCGAGATGCCCACGTTGATGTTGTTACAGTTACCGTTGGAGATGATGAAGTAGCTCCAGTCGCGCAGCATATAGCGGGTGTATGCCAGCTGGACGTTCAGCTGGAAGTAGTCATCCGGCCAGCGCAGACGCTTACCCCATCCTATAGAGGCTCCGAACAGCTTGATGTACTTGTCGTCGTCCATCATGGAGGTGTAGTCGTAGTATCCGCTGTTGTACGAGCCGTAGCCGTAGGCATAGCTGTAGTAGTTGTTCATCCACGCTGAATTACGGTAGGTGCTGGAGATGTCTGTCTGTTTGGAGTAGAAGGCGTTGACGCTGAAGGCGTTAGGACGCTTTCCACCAAACCATCCCGTAGAGTAGCCTGCAGAGATGGAGTTGTAGTATTTGGCGTTGGTTTGGTATGACAACGACAGCTGTTCACCATCGCCAATAGGCATGATGCCGCGCTTCATCTTGTTCTTACCGAAGAGGTTACGCATGGAGAAGTTGTTGAGCTTGATGCCCACCTTACCAATGATACCCGTCTGTCCCCAACCTAACGAGAACTCCAGCTGGTCGTTAGACTTCTGCTCCAGGTCCCAGTTGATATCCACCGTACCGTCTTCATAGTTCGGCTTGATGTCGGGGTTCACCTTCTCAGGGTCGAAGAATCCCATGCTGGCAATTTCACGTGCCGAGCGCTGGATGGCATCTTTCGAGAACAGGTCGCCGGGCTTGGTACGCAGTTCGCGGCGCACCACCTCTTCGTAGAGTCGGGTGTTTCCGTAGATGCGTACGTGGCTGATGTGTGCCTGCTGACCTTCCATGATGCGCATTTCGAGGTCGATGCTGTCACCAACGATGTTCACCTCAGTAGGCTGCAGGTTATAGAACAGGTAACCGTTGTTCCAGTAGTAGTTGCCGATGGCGTCCTCGTCTTCCGACAGGCGCTTGCGCATGAGCTTCTGGTTGTAGATGTCGCCCTTCTTCATGCCCAATGCGGCATTCAGCCAGTCGGTAGTGACTACGGTGTTACCCACCCACGTGATGTTGCGGATGTAGTAGCGCTGTCCTTCCTCCACCTTGACAAGGACGTTGACGTGTTTCTCATCGACCGTCCATACGGAGTCTTCCAGGATGCTCGCATCGCGGAATCCCAGTTCGTTGTACTTGTCTATCAGCGCCTTCTTGGCCTCGTCGTAGCGCTCGGGGGTAAACTTCTTGGCTTTGAAGAAGTTCTTGAACTTTCCTGCCTCGTTGATTTTTCCGAAGGCACCTTTCTTGAACATGCCGCCCTTGATTTTCTTGTCGCTCAGCTGTTCGTTGCCTTGGAAGATAATCTTACGCACCCTCATCTTCGACTTCTTGTCAACGGTAACGTCGAGGATGACCTCGTTGTTGCCTGTCACGTCATCGCGCTGCGTGATGTTGATGTCAGCATTCTTGTAACCCTTGTCGTCGAAGTATTTCTTTGCCAGAATCCTGGCACGGTCAAGCATGTTAGGAGTAATCTGGCTGCCTCTGATGATGCCCAGCTTTGACTCCAGGTCCTGGCGTTCCGACTTCTTCAGACCGTAGTAGTTGATGGCACTGATGCGAGGACGTGCTGCCAGATGAATGGTGAGGTATATCTTGTTGCCCACGATGGAGTCGGCAGCAATAGCCACTTTCGAGAACAGACCATGCTTCCAGTAGCGCTTGACGGCATCGGTAATTTCAGTTCCCGGCACGTTGATGGTCTGTCCGACGGTAAGTCCTGAGAGACTGGTGAGCACATAGTCCTCATAGCCCTCGATGCCCTTTGCGGTCATTCCACCGAGTTCCAGGTGGCGTGGCGTTCCGGCATAGGAGATTTCCGGGTTGACGATGACGTCCTGAGCCACTATGTGGCTGAATGATAAGAGCAAAATGAGCAAAGAGACCCACCCCCTGCCCCTCCCTGTATGGAGGGGAGTGGAAAGCCTTTCTGCCATATATTTTAAAATTATCTTCATACTACTTTTACAATTGGGTAATTACTCCCCTCCATTCAGGGAGGGGATGGGGGAGGGTCCTCCTTCTGCTTCTACTTGTGCTTCCGTCTTGCCGTAGCGGCGCTGGCGCTGCTGATAACTCTCGATGGCCTTATGCAGGCACTCCTCGTCGAAGTCGGGCCAGTATGTGTCGCAGAAGTACAGCTCGGAATAGGCAATCTGCCACAGCAGGTAGTTCGAGATGCGCAGTTCGCCGCCCGTACGTATCAGCAGGTCGGGGTCAGGCATGAAGCTGGTGGTCAGATGCTGCGAGATGGTTTCTTCCGTGATGTCCTGCAGTCCTTCGCTGGCAATCTTCTTCACGGCCTCGGTGATTTCCCACCGGCTTGAATAACTCAGTGCAACGACCATCGTCATGGCATCGTTCTTAGCCGTATGCTCCTCCGTCTCGCGCAGTTTCTGCTGTACGGCCTCGGGCAGTCGCTTGACGTCTCCGATGACACGGAAGCGCACATTGTTCTTCATAAATATCTCGTCCTCCAGCGAAGAGAGTACCAGTCCCATGAGTGCTGCTATCTCGTCGGCAGGGCGTCCCCAGTTTTCCGTGGAGAAGGTGTACAGCGTCAGGTATTTCACACCCAGACGCGTACATTCCGACGTGATGCGTCGCACAGCCTCCACACCAGCCTGGTGACCATAACTGCGTTCCTTACCTCTTTCTGTTGCCCAGCGTCCGTTTCCATCCATGATGATGGCGATGTGCTGGGGGATGTTATCTAATTGCTTGTTCATCATTGACAATGCTTTCTTTTAGTCTCTGTCGTTATGACATGTCTTACATTTTGCCCACAGGTCGTAGGTGAGCGACAGCCGGAGGTGGTGGTAGCAGTCGGTGTTCTTGAACAGTCCGCTGCTCTTGATGCCGTAGGGGTCTGCTACGCCGTCCAGCTTGTCGCTGGTGGTGAAGTGGAACGTCCATTCCAATGCCATGTTCACACGGTCGGCAACCTTGTATTTCACACCTCCGCCTATTGGCAGGTTGGCGGCAATCTGTGTCTTGTCGGCTTTGCAGGCTGTGACGCCCATACCTATATATATATAAGGTGTAATCCTTTTTGCTCCGCGATACTCCTGTCCTGTGCCGTACGGCCAGAAGTTCTGCTCTACCCTCAGTCCTACGTCCAGCAGGTTGTTCTTGAAGTTATAGTCCTTTGTACCCCCGGGGTAGTAAGTGCTCTCGTAGCGTGACGACCCTTTCAGCGTGCCGTAGCTGACGTTCAGTGCCAAGGCACTGCGTGGGTTGAAGCGATATTTGGCGAGCAGCGAGAACATGGGCTGTATGTCGCGGGTGATGTTTCCGTTGTAATCGCCCAAATAAGCCACTGCTCCTATGCCGGCACCCACTTCCATGCGATATTCCGGCTCGGTCTGTGCCTGTGAGGTGAGACTCCAGCAGATGAACAGGAGGCACACGGCGACACGCTGCCAGCACCTCTCTCTGAGAAAGGCTGTGCGTGTTTGGTGGGCGTTATGTCCTGTCATGCTTCTCATCGCTTGCTATTGTCGTGTTACTTCTTCCACCCCAGTTTGTTCAGTCTGCCGCGCCACACCTTGACCGTGTCGTCCTTCATTTCACAGTACAGCCAGATGTAGTTCTCGTCATCGGTAATGGCCAGCACGCCTACGACCTTGCCGTCGTCGAAGTCGCTGGGCAGCGTGATGCGGTCTGTCTCCTGCCATGTGATGCCGTTGTCGCGTGTCTCATAGAGCGTCTTATAGTCACCGCCAATAGCTATCGTCACGCCGTCGTAGCGGATGAGGTTGAGATTCTCCAGCATGGGCAGTTTCCCGATGGTCTCTTCGCTGCGGTCAATGTAAGTCCACTGTCCTGTGGCGTGCTTGTCGCTGTAATCGACCACCTTGCGCCATACGGAAGACACAAAGTCAATGGGGTCTGTTCCTACCAGCAGCACATAATCGACGCTGTCGGCAGTCTGCATGGGATAGCTCACCATCGCCACGTCCTCGTGGGGCATGTGTTCAGCATCCTTACTGTCTAAGGGCTCTACGTCCCACTTGTCGTCGCTGTCGTCGATGGCCTTGCTCATCAGCTTGTTATCTTTTGAGATGCCGTACTCTTCGCAGTAGTGGCGACCCACCTCGTCCTCGTAGTCCTTGAACGAGCCCTTGCCCAAATATTCCTTCAGCGCAGCAGGCTGCGGAAGGACGGGAGGCAGTGGCGCATCATGGACTACTTCCCACTTCATGACGTCGCCGTCCTCTTTGTGCAGGTTTACCTTGACGTTATAGTCGGAATAGCCGCTACCGTCGCTTGCCCAGACACGGAAGATGCGCTCTGTCGTAAAGTCGATGCTGTCGGTCGCGGCATAGAAGGTGAAGTTGTCGTCGGTCGTGTTCTTAATACCTACGCGACCGTTGTTCACCGTTGCGATGCTCACCACGACGTGCTTCACGTCTGTGTAGATGGGCAGCGAGTCAGGGTTCACGATGGTGCGTGCCATGGCGTCAATCTGCATGGGGTAGTTGCTGCCAGTGACGTATTCCTTCTCAGTAGAAATGTACCGGTTCAGTTTACCCAAGGTGAAGGACTTGATGGTGGCATCGTTGTAGAGCAGTGTCGTATAGCTCTCATCCGTCTTGCAGGCAGAGAGCAGCACGAGGGCTGCCAGCATGCAGTATATGGTCTTCAATTTCTTCATTGTGTTCTAAAATATCCAAAATTCCGTGCAAAGTTACGCACAATTCTTGAGATTTGAGCATTTTTACACCTTTTATTATGTTAAAACCACCTTTTATTAAGTTAAAACGGCGATAAAATCGTTTTATTTTATCTTTTTAAACACTTTCACCCTCGTAATTCAAATATTATTCGTACCTTTGCAGACCCATTTACGGGAACGATGAGACAACGATAACAATCAAATAAAACAGCTATGAAACTGAAGAAATTGATGATGGCTGCCCTGACGCTGATGTGTTCGGCAGCCGTGATGGCGCAACAGCCCATTCCTACAGACCCGGAAGTCCGTATTGGTAAGTTGGACAACGGCCTGACATACTACATTCGTCACAACGCCTGGCCTGAGCAGCGTGCTGAGTTCTATATTGCCCAGCGTGTCGGCGCTATTCAGGAGAATGACGACCAGCGCGGTCTGGCACACTTCTTGGAGCACATGTGCTTCAACGGCACCGAGCACTTCAAAGGCAACGACATCGTCAAGTGGTGTGAGACCATCGGAGTCAAGTTCGGTCGTGACCTGAATGCTTATACCAGCATTGACCGTACGGTATATAACATCTCTAACGTGCCCACTACCCGTGAGGGAATTATCGATAGCTGCCTGCTCATTCTGCACGACTGGGCTGACGGACTGCTGTTGGAGCCAGAGGAGATTCAGAAGGAGCGTGGCGTCATCCACGAGGAGTGGCGTATGCGTACCAGTGCCCAGATGCGTATGCTGGAACGCGACCTGCCAAAACTCTATCCTGGTTCGAAGTACGGCCATCGCATGCCCATCGGACTGATGGAGATTATCGACAATTTCAAGCCGCAGGTGCTGCGCGACTACTATGAGAAGTGGTATCGCCCCGACAATCAGGCCGTCATCGTCGTTGGCGACTTCGATGTTGACAAGGTGGAGCAGAAGATTAAGGAACTCTTCTCGCCCATCAAGATGCCTGAGAACCCTGCTCCCGTCGTTGCGGAGGCCGTGCCTGACAATGCAGAGGCCATCTACGTGATTGACAAGGACAAGGAGATGCCTTACAGCATCGTCAGCCTGATGATGAAGAGTGAACCCATCCCCGAAGAAATCAAGGGTGACGTGCAGTATCTTTTCGTTGAATTTATGAAGGATGCCGCCATGGGCATGCTCAACGACCGTCTGGGCGAGTTAACGAAGAAACCTGACTGTCCCTTCCTGCAGGGAACGGCCTCTTACGGTCAGTACTTGTTCTCGAAGACCAAGGACGCCTTCGACCTCTCTGCCCTGCCTAAGGAAGGCCAGACGGAGGCTGCTCTGAAAGCCTTGGTGGTGGAAGGCCGCCGTGCTGCTGAGTTCGGCTTTACCGCTACGGAGTACCAGCGCTACAAGCAGACATTCCTGAGCGAGCTGGAGAAGGACTATAGCAATAAGGACAAGCGCTATAACAACGAGTTCTGTAAGACATATACCGAGCATTTCTTGGAGAAAGACCCCATTCCTGCCATCGATATGTATTATCAGATTATGAAGCAGGTGGTGCCCATGATCCCCTTAGAGGGTATCAATGCCATGATGAAGGAACTGATGCCTGCCAACGACTCTAACCTCGTGGTTCTCAACCTGAACCAGGAAAAGGAAGGTGCTGTCTATCCCACTGAGGAAGGACTGAAGAAGGCTATTGCCGAGGGTCGTGCTCTGCAGATAGAGGCATACGTCGATAACGTGAAGAACGAACCTCTGATAGCGCAGAAGCCCAAGGCTGGCAAGATAGTCAAGGAGGTTGCCGGCAAGAAGTTCGACTACAAGGAGCTGACACTCAGCAATGGCGCTACCGTCATCCTCAAGAAGACCGACCTAAAGAAGGATGAGGTAAAACTGGCGTCTGAAGGATTTGGCGGCTCGTCTATCTATGGTGAGCAGGACTTTGCCAACATCAAGATGTTCGATGATGTCATTGAAGCCAGTGGACTGGGCAACTTCTCGCATACTGAGCTAGAGAAGGCTATGGCAGGCAAGATAGCTGAGGCCAAATTCGTGCTGGGTACCGACCGTGCCAACATCACTGGATCCTCTACGCCTAACGACGTCGAGACCCTGCTGCAGCTGGTATATCTCTACTTTACCAACATCAACAAAGACCAGGAGTCGTTCGATAACACGATGAAGACTACCGAGCTGATGCTGAAGAACAAGTCCTTGGAACCCCAGGCTGTGTTCAGCGATTCGGTGACAGTGACCTTGAGCGCTCACGACAAGCGTCAGGCTCCGCTGAACAAGGACGACCTGAAGCAGGTCAACTATGACCGCATCCTGCAGATGGCCAAGGAGCAGACCAGCAATGCCGCCGCCTTTACCTTCACCATTATCGGCAACTTCGACGAAGCCACCATCCGTCCGCTTATCGAGCAGTATCTTGGTGCCCTGCCTTCACAGAAGAACATCGTGAAGGGTAAGGATGTCAACAAGCGCTTCAGCGGTGAGGTGAAGAACAACTTTACCCGCAAGATGGAGACGCCGAAAGCCATTTCCGTCATGGTATGGACCAACGAGAAGATGGATTATACACTCGACAACATCGTTCGTGCCGACATGATGGGACAAATCCTGACCATGCTTTATACGGAGAAAATCCGTGAGGAGGCTTCTGCTGCTTACAGTGTGATGGCTTTAGCCAATATAGACCGCGACGACTATCGCACAGAGGGAAGGATCTTCGTTGTCTGCCCCATGAAGCCTGAAAAGGGCGACGTTGCCACTAAGATCATGCTCGACGAGGTGAACAACATGGTCAAGAGTGTTGACCAGGAAAAACTCGGCAAGGTGAAGGAGTATATGCTGAAGCACATCGACGACCAGGCGAAGACCAACGACTACTGGATTCGTCAGATTGGACATCTGCGCGACTATGGTGTCGATACCCACACCGACTATAAGAAGACCGTTGAGGCTCAGACGCCCGAAACCATTGCAGCCTTTGCTAAGGAGCTGCTCAAGTCGGGCAACCGTGCAGAAATCATCATGATGCCTGCCGAATAATTAAATAGTAAATAGTGAAATCAATTGTAAATAGTCCAATTGTAAATTACCGTGAGTTATTTCTTTTCATCAGAATCAGTATCTGAAGGGCATCCTGACAAGGTGGCCGACCAGATTAGCGATGCCATATTAGACCAGTTTCTGGCTTACGACGACAAGGCCCGCGTGGCTTGCGAGACGTTCGTAACTACAGGACAAGTGGTAATCATGGGCGAGGTGCATAGCGAGGTGTATATCGACCTGCAGACCATTGCCCGCAACACCATCAAGAAAATAGGATATACCAAGGCGGAGTACCAGTTCGACGGAAACTCCTGCGGCATTCTTACCGCCATTCACGAGCAGAGCGACGACATCAATCGCGGCGTGGATAATGGCAACGAGGATGAGCAGGGTGCTGGCGACCAAGGCATGATGTTCGGCTACGCCACTAACGAGACGGAGAGTCTGATGCCTGTCAGCCTCGACTTGGCACATCTGCTGATGCGCACGCTGGCAGAAATCCGCAAGGAGGGAAAGCAGATGACCTATCTGCGTCCTGATGCCAAGAGTCAGGTGACCGTTCAGTATAGCGATGCCGGTATTCCTGAGCGTATCGACACCATCGTTGTTTCCACCCAGCACGACGAGTTCGACAGCGACGACGAGCGCATGTTGCAGCGAATCCGTGAGGATGTTATCAATATTCTCATTCCGCGTGTCAAGGAGAAAATCCACTCTCCTAAAGTCCTCGCACTTTTTGGCGACGACATCAAATATTTCGTGAATCCAACGGGAAAATTCGTCATAGGAGGTCCTCACGGCGACACGGGTCTGACGGGTCGTAAGATTATCGTTGACACCTACGGAGGTAAAGGCGCCCATGGCGGCGGAGCCTTCTCGGGCAAAGACTCTTCGAAGGTCGATCGCTCGGCAGCCTATGCCGCTCGCCACATCGCAAAGAACATGGTGGCAGCAGGCGTTGCCGACGAGATGCTGGTGCAGGTGAGCTACGCCATTGGTGTGGCGAAACCCATGAACATCTACGTGAACACATACGGTCGCAGCAAGGTGCAGATGACCGATAGCGAGATTGCGAAGGTCATCGAACAGTTGTTTGACCTCCGTCCGAAGGCCATCGAGCGCCACCTGAAGTTACGTCAGCCGATGTATCTGGAGACCGCTGCCTACGGCCACATGGGGCGTCAGTCGGAGGTGGTGAAGAAGACCTTCACCAGCCGTTATCACGAGACGAAGACCATGGACGTGGAACTCTTCACTTGGGAGAAACTCGACCGCGTGGAGGATATCAAGCGCGCCTTTGGACTGTAACGAATAAAGAGGGGAGGGTAGCCACATGGCAGACATCCAGATGCCGACATTTACTCCGGAAGTGTTCTTCACTGAGGATACGGTATTGTTTGCCGAACAGCCGGCAGCCACTCACGGCGTGTCAGGAGAAGCTGGCGACCCACTGCCCGTCCATGCCTACAGCGACAATGTCTTGACGGCATTGTTGCTGTGCTTTTTTATCTTTGCCGTCATCGCCTTCTCCAGCGCCAGGGAGTTTCTCATGCGACAGGCGAAGAACTTCTTCTATCCGCAGCATGAGGGGACGACGGAGTTTGCCGAGACTGCCGGCGAGGTGCGCTTCCAGGTGTTCCTAATGCTGTTGACCAGCCTGCTGATAGCCTTGATGTTCTATTTCTACACGCTACAAGTTTTCGGCAACACTTTCGTACTCGACTCGCAATACCTGCTTATTGTCGTCTTTTTGGCTGTTGTCATGGGCTATTTCCTGTTGCGAAGCATCTTGTACGTTGTGGTGAACAACGTTTTCTTCGATGGTAAAAAAAATAAACAGTGGATGAAGGCGTTTCTCTTCATCGTGACCGTCGAGGGGGCTCTGTTCTTTCCTGCCGTGCTCCTTTACGGATATCTTGAATTATCGGTAGAAAATGTAGTAATTTATGTAGCAATTGTGCTGATTTTTGTTAAATTATTAACGATTTACAAGTGCTACATCATCTTTTTTCGAAGAAATGTCGTTAGTCTGCAGATTATTTTGTACTTTTGTGCGCTCGAATTGATACCTCTTCTCGTTCTCATCGGGACGTTGGGTATTACAGCAAGTAGTTTGAAAATAAATTTTTAGGACATCGATGATCAAAAAGATTTTGGTTTCACAACCCAAACCGTCAAACGACAAGTCACCCTACTATGACATAGCGTCAAAATTTGGGGTAGAAATGGTCTTTCGCCCCTTTATCAAGGTAGAGGGACTTTCCGCAAAGGATTTCCGTGCCCAGAGGGTCAATCTGCTCGACTATACCGCTGTCGTGTTTACCTCGCGCCACGCCATTGACCACTATTTCACCCTGGCGAAGGAGCTGCGAGTAGCCATCCCCGAGGATATGAAGTATTTCTGCGTGACGGAGACCATCTCCCTCTATATCCAGAAGTACGTGCAGTATCGCAAGCGCAAGGTGTTCTACGGCACAACGGGAAAGATTGAAGACCTGCTGCCCACTATGGTGAAGCACAAGAACGAGAAGTACCTCGTGCCGATGAGCGATGTCCATAACGACAGCGTCACGCTGCTGTTAGATTCCAAGAAGCTCAAGCACCATGAGTGTGTGATGTATCGCACCGTGAGCAACGACCTGACCGAAGAGGAAATCAAGGCGTTCGACTACGACATGCTGATATTCTTCAGTCCTGCAGGTATTGAGTCGCTCATCAAGAACTTCCCGAATTTCCAGCAGGGCGACATCGCCATTGCTACCTTCGGGCCCGCTACCGCACAGTCGGCAAAGGCCGCCGGGCTGCGTCTCGACATTGAGGCTCCGTCGGAAAAGTATCCCTCTATGACTGGTGCTCTGCAGCATTATCTCTTAGAGAAGCAAGGGTGATGAAGAATAGTTTCCCGAAACGGGAGCGCATGGTCAGCAAGCGGCTGATGGACGCGCTCTTCGTTGGCAGCCGCTCGATGGCTGCTTTTCCATTAAGGGCTATATATCTATATAAGGAGCGTGCGCGCGATGATGAGCCGGTGCAGATATTGATATCCGTACCTAAGAAGCGCTTCAAGCACGCTGTGGATAGAAACAGGGTTAAACGGCAAATCCGTGAGGCATACCGTCGCCACAAACAACTGCTGCACGAGACCCTCCCTGCCCAGCAACAACTGCTGCTGGCCTTCGTCTGGCTCTCCGACCGCCATCTGGCATCGGCAGAGGTGGAAAACAGGGTACAGTCTCTGCTGCGGCGAATCGTAGAGAAAGAAGGCGATGCCCTCACCACGAGAGACTCCTGAGATGAAGACGATAGGACGATACCTCTCCCGCCTCCTGGCAGCACTGCTGCTGATGCCCATCCGCTTTTATCAGGTGGCTATCTCTCCGTTGTTAGGTCCTTCCTGCCGATATACTCCGACGTGTAGCGAATATGCCCGGCAGGCCATCGTCAAGTATGGACCGTTCAAGGGCTTATGGCTTGCCGTCAAGCGCGTGCTCAGGTGTCATCCGTGGGGCGGCTCGGGTTACGATCCTGTCCCCTAACGGGAGTTTACGGTTTACAGTTTACGGTTTACAGTTTACAGTTTACGGTTTACGGTTTACGGTTTACAGTTGATTAGTAAGGTATGTATAAATACGATTTTTCATATAGGAAACTAAACGTATATCAATGTTCGGTGGCATTGGTAAAGGAGGTTTATTCCCTCTTAAAACTGTATCCTCAACATGAACAATACGCTATTTGTGACCAAATGCGTCGAGCAGCTGTGTCCATTCCCTCAAATATTGCGGAAGGAACTTCCAAGACATCACCCAAAGAACAATTTCATTTTCTTGAGATAGCATATGGTTCATTAATGGAACTGATGTGTCAAATAGAAATATCTCTTGATTTAGCTTATATAACCCATGAACAATTTAGTTTATTAGAAGAGAAAGTGTTTACTATTTTTAAGATGTTATCATCTATGCAGTCAACATTACGTTCGCGTATTCAAAACGCATAGGTAATCATCTGTAAACTGTAAACTGTAAACTATAAACATAAAATAAAAATAGAATATATGAAAAAGAACTTTGTTGAAGAACTCCGCTGGCGCGGAATGCTGGCACAGATGATGCCAGGAACAGAAGAACTGCTCCAGAAAGAGATGGTCACAGCCTATCTCGGAACAGACCCCACAGCAGACTCGCTGCACATCGGACACCTCTGCGGTATCATGATGCTGCGCCACCTGCAGCGTTGCGGACACCGTCCCGTCATCCTCGTCGGTGGTGCTACAGGCATGATTGGCGATCCCTCCGGCAAGTCACAGGAGCGCAACCTGCTCAACGACGAGACGCTGCGTCACAACCAGGAGTGCATCAAGGCACAGGTGGCCAAGTTCCTCGACTTCGATTCGAAAGACGCCAATGCAGCCATCATGGTCAACAACTACGACTGGATGAAGGACTTTACCTTCCTCGACTTTGCCCGTGAGGTGGGAAAGCACATCACCGTTAACTACATGATGGCCAAGGAATCTGTCCAGCAACGTCTGAATGGTACCGCCCGCGACGGACTGTCATTCACCGAGTTCACCTATCAACTGCTGCAAGGCTACGACTTCCTGTACCTCTACCAGCACTACGGCGTTAAGCTGCAGTTAGGCGGCAACGACCAGTGGGGCAATATGACCACCGGCACAGAGCTCATTCGCCGTACCCTTGGCAACGAGGTGGAGACCTTCGCCCTCACCTGTCCGCTCATCACCAAGAGCGACGGTAAGAAGTTCGGCAAGACCGAGTCTGGCAACATCTGGCTCGACCCCGCTCGCACCACACCCTATAAGTTCTACCAGTTCTGGCTGAACGTCAGCGACGACGATGCCGAGCGCTATATCAAGATCTTCACCTCCTTGGAGAAAGAAGTCATCGACGCCCTCGTCGAGGAGCACAAGGCAGACCCCGGTCGCCGTGTTCTCCAGCGCCGCCTCGCTGAAGAAGTCACCGTGATGGTTCACTCCCGTGAAGCCCTCGACGCAGCCATCGAAGCCTCCAACCTGCTGTTCGGCAAGGCCACCAAGGAAGGCTTGGAGAAGCTCGACGAGCAGACCTTCTTAGATGTCTTTGACGGTGTGCCACAGTTCGAGATTTCCAAGGACCAGCTGGGCCAGCCCGCTATCGAGCTCTTCACCACCGTTGCCCCCGTTTTCCCCTCCAAGGGCGAGATGCGCAAGATGGTTCAGGGCGGAGGCGTCAGCCTGAACAAAGAGAAGCTGACCGATCAGAACAGACCCATCACTGCCGAAGACCTCATCGACGGCAAATACCTCCTGGCACAGAAGGGTAAGAAGAATTATTACCTGTTGACAGTGAAATAATTCGCAAAAATTTTGTGGAGTGCCAATTTTTTCGTAATTTTGCACCCGCAAAACGTGCAACGGTGTCCAATGGTGTAATGGTAGCACAACAGGTTTTGGTTCTGTTTGTGGTGGTTCGAATCCGCCTTGGACAACGATAAATAACAGAAGGAAGCTCACAAGGCTTCCTTTGTTATTTGTAAATAGCCCCGTCGTAATCCTCCGTGTCAAGGCAGAGATCAAAAGATTTCCGCCTTTTTCTTTTGTCTTTCATTTTTTCTTTGTACCTTTGCATCATTAAGGAGCCGAGGATTTTCCGCCTCGGCTCTCGATTTTTTTGGGGAATTATAGCGTTGCTTTCAAGAAAAATAAGTACTTTTGTACGCGAAAAGACTACAAAAACGCTTAACGATATGTATGAACAGATACTGGAAGATGCGATATTTGTGATGCTTTATGCCGTCGTCACAGTGCTGGCGGCGCTGGGCTGTGTTTACCTGCTGTTCCGGCGGGGCAACGCCTTTGCCGCCGACGTCACGCCGCCATTGCGGCTCAGACGCTGGACGGCTGCGTTCCTGGCGGTCATCGCCTTGAACCACCTGTGGTATATGCCCATCCTCTTCCTCTCCGCGGAGGCCGACATCGTGCTGTGCGACCTGGTGGGCGGACTGCTCGACAGCATCACCTTCTTCCCGCTGTCCGTCGTCATCATGTTCACTATGCTCCAGGACCGGCAGCGACCGTTGTGGCCCGTAGCCGTGGCCTTCGCACCGATCGTCATGTTAAGTGCATGGAGCGTGGTCATCCGCAGCTACTACCTTTCGCCGGCGGGATACGGCTATATCCTGCTGCTGTTCATCGTACTCATTATATATATGGTGCGCGAGGTGCGGCGCTACGGGCGCTGGCTGCGCGACAACTACGCCGACCTGGAGCACAAGGAGGTGTGGCAGAGCATGCTGGTGCTGGCCGTCATCATGCTCATGTTCGTGTCCTATACGCTGACCACCAAAGGCACGGTTTACATCTACGTCCTCCATACCATCAGTCTGGTGCTCGTCATCTATCTGCCGTGGCGCGTGGAGACGCTGAGCGAGCTCTCCCCTGACCACGCCGCTCCCACTGGCGAGGGGAAAGGAGGCGGCGAGAAGGCCGACGACATCGGTCTGTTGCTCAAACAGCAGTGTGAGGACACGCAGCTCTACCTGCAGCACGACCTGACGCTCTCGCATCTGGCGCATGCCCTAGGCACCAACCGCACCTACCTCGGCATGTATTTCTCGCGTCAGGGCACCACCTACAACAGCTATATCAACGACCTGCGCATCGACTGTTTCGTTCGTCTCGTCCGTGAGGCCAACGCTGCCCAGCGTCCCTTCACCGCCCAGGAGCTGGCCGCCCAGAGCGGCTACCGCAGCTACCGCACCTTCAGCGTCGCCTTCAGGCAGCGCACCGGCCAGAGCGTCACGGCGTGGATGAACGAAGAGGGCGCGTAGATTATGGTCGCTACGCTCAAAATTATAAAAAAATTGAATCAAAAAATTATAACCCTGCTTTATAGCCGTCCCTTATCAAGGGACTCAAAATATAATTTTCTAAACCAATTTTCTTATAATTTTGAGCCGACAGGCGACTGAAGCAGAACGACACGCAGCTGACATTGCTCTTCCTGCAGACAGGTACGCACTCAGACTTATTCTAATCTCCCTGCCGACATTATTTCCCCATGATATACCCGCCACCGAGACATCCAAAAGGATGGGCTCGGCTTTTTTGTTTTCTTTTTCTCGATGAAATGGGGGATTTTTGATGCGTGGACGAAAAGTACAGGGGAGCGGGGAGTGGCAGAATTTACAAAAATTTGTCAGAATTTACAAAAAATGCATCCGAGGGCGTTTTGCTCTTGCAGGAATGGAAGATTTTTTGTAAATTTGCCATGACTTTTCAACCTAAATTAAATGATTCTACCGGTGCCAGCACTGCGGCTGGCCGTTCCATTACAAATAGCCGACGAGAGAAATTAAATAAGCGATCATTGAGGCTTTGCCTCGAGAAACGCTACGCTCGAAAGAGCATAAGAGCGAGCTTACCGCTCTTTACTCGCTCAACGCGTTCCTTGAACTACTGAGACAAACGGATATTTTATGGGGTTTAGAGCCCCTTGATAAGGGGCGGCTATAATGCGGGGATAAAAAAATCAAGCTCGTTAGCTATAATCTCGCGAAAAAGTTGTATCTTTGCACGCAGAAGCGTGCGAGAACGGGCTGCGCCTCAGCAATTCAAGTGAACTTGCTTGCATTCGGCTTGTACCGTCCTTGTCAACCAGAAACAATATAAATAATAACGATTATGGCAACACTGGTATTACAGATTCCCGACGAGAGCCTCGTTCAGAAGGTGAAGCAGGCCTGCAAGATGCTTGTGGGCGTGGCTTCGGTAAAGGTGCAAAAACCTGCAAAACAAAAGACGCGCATCTACGACCCCGAAACAGGTGAGTATATGAACGACAGAGCCGTGAGGGACATTGAGCAAGCTCTCGATGACGCGAAACACGGCAGGTTGACAACCTACAACTCTGTCGATGAGTTTTTCAAGGAAATGGGACTGTAGATCATGGCGTACACTGTTAGAATCTCGAACCGTTTCAAAAAGCAGTTCCGCCTCTGTATGAAGCGCGGACTCGACATGGAACTCATCAACGAAGCGATGCGGCTTCTTGCTGCCAACGGCTCGCTGCCCGCAAAGTATCGCCCTCACAAGTTGTCGGGCAAGTTGCAAGGAGTTTGGGAGTGTCACATCGAGCCCGACTGGCTGATGACATGGGAACAAAACGACACCGAACTGACATTGCTTTTCCTGCAAACCGGCACGCACGCAGACCTGTTCTGACACCATCCCCCGTCATTCCCCCTACAGAAAATCGCGAGTAAGCGAGAGCAGAAGAGCTTGCTCATTCTGCCGAGCGTGAGCGATTTCGAGCAAAGGTCAAAAATATCCGCCGAGACATCGAGAGATGGCCCGGCGGTTTTGCGTTCGCAAGGAGCGGGCGCGGATATCCGTTTCGTCTTAATAACATTTTTATTATGTCAGGGGCCTGTTATGTGACACATGTAATAGTAAATCACACATTTTGATATCAAAAAGTAAAAATTGGTAGCATTTTTTTTGCTGCAACATATTGTCTTTTTCATAAAAAACACTAATTTTGCATGCTGAAGTGCGAGAGTGCTTTGATCAAACACATAAACTATGCGACAGATATTCTACATATTGTTTCTTACGATAGCGGCTCTGATGATGAGCTGCACAGGCAGTGATGGCCCGAAGGATGATACTGGTCTTTCACAAGATGCGACATTCGACCATGCCATGGGCGTGGCCGACTCGCTCTACAACTGTATGCAGTTCCGCGATGCCTACAAGCTATACCTGCAGCTGTTAGACAATGAAGAGGTAGAGGCCGACAGCGAGAAGAAGCTGCGCGTGCTGGACGCGCTCTGCAATAGCAGCGAGCTCTCCGGCAACAAGGTGGAGCAGCACAAATGGCTGCAGCAGATGATAGACTTAGGTAAGCAAACCGGTAGCGACTACTATCTGTCGCTGGCATGTATCACGATGGGCCAGAACCTCTTCTACGAGGGCGACCGCGAGAAGGGTATCTACCGCATCAACGAGGGCATCGACCTGATGGCAAAGACCGACCGCGAGAATACCGACCACCTGATACACGGCTACCTGAACATGCTGGCCAGCATGTATGGCGCGGTGAAGGACTACGACCATGCGCTGCAGACCAATGAGCGCAACCTGCAGCTCACCATCGATGGCACGCGCTGGGGTGCCGCTCCCGCCCAGCAGCTCATAGACCGCCGCATGGCACTGGCCAAGATGGCATCGGTATTGGCCCAGATGGGGCGCTCGGCCACTGGCAGCCAGCAAAAGATGTACTACCAGCAGGCCGACTCTGCGTATGCCGCCTGGAAGGCCATCGAATATGAGGGCAACCACACCCGCGACTATTTCATCGTGGACTACATGAAGAAGCGCGGCCGCTATCAGGAGGCCGCCACCATCTACAACGGCCTGATTGAGCGCATTCGCCAGCAGGGCGACACCCTGGGCGAGATGATGAACACCACCAAGTGGGGTCTGGCCGAGGTCTATCGGAAGATGGGCCACTGCAGTCAGGCCGCCGACCTCTACGAGCAGGTGCTCGAGATACAGGACACCTTAAAGAGCCGCAAGGCCCGGAACTCCGCCCAGGAGCTGGCCGCCATCTATCACGAGAAGGAGCAGGAGCAGACCATCATGCAGCAGCAGGCCGAGAACACCCGCCAGCGCTACTTGTTGTTTATCGTACTGGCTGTTCTCGTCGGTGTCATAGTCCTTGCTGTCGTCATTATCCGCAAAAACCGCATCATCAGCCGTAAGAACCTGTCACTTGCCGCCCAGATCACAGAGGCGATGACATACAAGGAGAAATACATGCAGGAGAAGTTGAAGTTTGACAAGCCGGCCTCTACCAGTGACGTCACAGATCTTGATACGCTGTCCGATGAACAGCTGTTCCAGTATATCAACGATATCATTGTGCGCGAGCGCCTGTTCCTCGATTCCCATTTCGACCGCCAGACCATCATGGACCGCTTCCAGCTGTCGAAGGAGCGCGTGGGCGCCGCCTTCTCCAAGGGCAGTCAGTATGCCAAGCTCACCGATTATACGCAGGAGCTGCGCCTGGAGTATTCTACGCTTCTCATGTCAACCAATCCTGAGAAGAGTGTCTCCCAGATAGCTCTCGACTGCGGCTTCAGCAGTCAGGCTTACTATAGTAGATGTTTCCGTCAGCGTTTCGGTATGTCGCCCACCGAGTTCCGCTCGTCTGCCTCGCAAGAGTCCTAAGTCTGGAAAAAAACAATAAAAACACTTTTTGATGTTTGTAGCTCCTGCAGAGCCCTTGTGCTAAGTGGTATGTCTTTGGCTTTAAAAGCAAGCTTTCACGCCAAAGACATACCACTTATCACATAACTTCGTTATACAAACATCAAAAAGCAAACACACCGGCTTTGCAAGCCTAAAAAACATTTCTAGAATGCGTACATATAGCCAGTGTTTTTGTCCAAATAATATCGTTCACATTGGTCACGGACAGGAGCAAAGTTGTATAAAACTCCAATGCAAATACCTGACAGCCTCATATAATTCCATAACTGCTGACGTTGCTCTGGTCCTATTTGCTCAATGGCTTTACATTCTATCAATATGTCACTACCAACAAGGAAATCAACATAATGTTTATGTCTTATCTGCTTACCATGAAACGTTACTGAGAAATAATATTCTTTTACTCTTGCAATATCATTTTCTTCGAACAATATATCTAATGCCTCTTGATACATGTACTCGTTTAGAAAAGGCCCCATTTCCTTATGCACTTGTTGGCACAGACCTACGACTTTGTAACACTTATTTCTGAGTTCTGCAGCAAGATTAGGGTTGCAATCAGCAAGTTTTGAAATATTGTAATTCATAACTGGACAATCTTTATAAGCAAAACGCAGAATCTGATAGTATTATTGTGTCATTGGAAAAAAACAGGAAAAACACTTTTTGATGTTTGTAGCTCCTGCAGAGCTCTTGTGCTAAGTGCTATGACTTTGTCTTTAAGAACGCGTTCTTAAGCCAAATCCATATCACTTATCACATAACTTCGTTATACAAACATCAAAAAGCAAAAACATCGTTCCGCTACGCTCCACTAAAAAAGGAACTGTTCCAATGAATCATTGACCATAGAAGTGACATCTGTTTTTTAGGACCAAAGGTCCGGTGTTTTTGCTCACGCAGTATGTGGGGGCTCTGCAAGAGGCCAAGATGAGAGGTGGGGATTTTATCCGGGAGCTTGCTCACGAGGAAAAATAGCCACCTCTCATCTTGTAAGGACTGAAAAGTCCGTCACATACTGCGTGAGAGTTTTTTTTTTTTTGTTTCATCAGATATTCAGAACATGCAATCTTGTCTGAAGGATATGCAATCTTGTCTTTGCTATTGCAAAAGAAATGTATTTCTCTTATATTTGCCATTGAAATCATAAGACTGTTTTATATGACTACAACTATCATTATCCTGCTATCATTCGCTGTTGTGCTACTAGTACTGCTCATTGCCGTACTAGTTTGTCGCAACATTCGTCAAAGTGACGAGCTTCGAAAGAAAAACGATGTCATCGTGCGGGAGGTGCGCCGCAATCAGGCGCTCATTCATCATAGCCCCCAACAATGCCAAGTATCATAGTAAAAGAAACAGTAATAACCGATAAAAGAATAAGGAATATATTCCTATGACACATCAATGCAATCTTAAACGCAACAGCGTTGTCTGCCCCAAATGCGGACGGCAGACGTCGTTTGCCTTTCCCGGCGACGCCATCGACGAGGAGGGAGAGTTCTACCGGTGCCAGCACTGCGGCTGGCCGTTCCATTACAAATAAGGCAATTACAAATATATTTTCAAACCTAATTAATAACATTTTTAAAACTTAAAATTATGCAGAAAATTTCGATTAAGAGAGAGCAAAGCCAAGCAGGCTTGAGCTTTGCTGAGCGTGAGAAATTTCGACCGCAGGTCAAAAACAAATTATTACTTCTGCTCGCGCTGCTCTTGACGGCGGCGACGGGCGCGTGGGCACAAACTGTTGTGACTATTGGAAATGGAACAGACACTTCACCATTTGTTCCGTACAATTCCTCTTTCAATAATTCCTTAGAGGAGCAGATTTACTTGGCCAGCGAAATTGGGCAGAGCGGAATCATCACCGCTATCAGTTTCAATTCTGCTGATGATGAAACTTACAACGAAACTATTAATGTGTACATGAAGAATGTAACAAGAAGCAGTTTCTCGAGTACGACAGATTACGAGCCTTTGGCAGCCTCAGACATCGTGTTCTCCGGCTCAGTGACCTTCGGTAAGGGATGGAAGACCGTCACGCTTGACACCCCGTTTGAGTACGACAACACCAAGAATCTGCTCATTTGTTTTTATAAAAAAGGATCTACTAGCTATTCCATCTACAACACATACACTACGCAGGCTGAGAATAGAACCATTGCTTTCTATCATGACACTAATGTTCCTGACCCGTATAATCTTGGTTCTTATCCTAAGTTTATTAAACTTAGCGCCACTCGTGCCAACATTAAGATCACCATCGAGGCTGGCGGTGGCGGCTCTGGCTCAGAAGAGGCTTCCACCTACACCGTTTCTTTCGCTGAGAACACCGAGGATGCTGCTAACTGGACGGGTAAGGCTGGCAACGGCGACTATCAGGCTTTGCCGCTCACGGGCGTAGCCAAGGGCGCTGCCCTGACCCTGAAGTACGCTGGCACGAAGAAGGTGAAGAGCGTGAAGGCTGTGAAGAAGGCCGAAGCACCACACCTTGTCATTGAGGATAAGAACAACTTCTTTGGAATTGGCAATCAGAAATTCTACTTTACAGAGGGCGAGACATGGACTGAGGCTATGGCCAACCACCCAGAGAACGCCGCTGCCGGATGGGTAATCTACAATGACAGACTCAGGTTTAAGCCGGATGTATATGGTTATGCCATATTTATTCTTCGAAGCGGCGATTATTATATTATCGAAGATACCATCTTGAACCAGCCAATCGACACATCTAAGACTTACATGTTTGAGGGGACAAACCCAACATAACCTCTCGCGCGTATATATAAATATGTATAAGAGGAAGTAAAAATGGAAGTTTAATCTCGGAGTAAAAAACTCCCCCTGTTACTTCCAATAAAAGAATAATAAAAAAAAATATAAATATGATACGTATAAATAAACTAATAATGACGCTCGTGCTGCTACTAACCGCGGCATCGGGCGCGTGGGCCGCCCAGGTGGAACTGAAGCTGGGAGCCAAGATAAAGAACGGCGACGTGTTGACCTTTGGCGACACCAGGGTTCATTTCACGACACCTTGTTCTCGTCCCTATGCAATATTCAGCGCTGTTAACACCAGCACTAATGTCGCCATTGGCTACGATGAGAACGGCCAACTGGGGTATATGATGAACGACACTTACATCGCTTTCACCCCTCTTGTGGACAATAGTATTTCAGAAGATAATATCGGTACAGGCGAAGGTGAGGCTTTAGGTCTATATACTGGCCAGACTATTCCCGAGTATGTCATGGTCACCGATGGAACGGGCACTTATGCTGACCCCTTCATCCTGACCTCCTACGCCACCTATAATTGTGGCGGCTCCCCCGTGGATGGCAAGGCTATCTGCGACGCCTCCGACCCCAGCGCCATTAAGGTCGCCTGGAACAAGGCGACGAAGACCGGCACGTTCACCATGCCCGGCGGCAACGTAGAGCTGGAGCCCGAGTACTACCCCCAGGCCGCGCTCACCGCACAGCCCACCGCCATCAATGACGTGCCCGCCACCACCGACGGCGCCATCGTCAAAGCCGGCACCGTGGCCAACATCACGGGCACCGAGACCGCCCAGGGCACCGTGATGTACTACGTCAGCCCGACCGCCCTCGACGACGCCGCCCTGCTGGCCCTCGCCGCCGACCAGTGGACAGCCGACGTGCCCACCGCCGAGAGCCTCGCCCAGGGCCAGGCCTACGTCTACTACTACGTCCGCGGCAACGACAGCGACACCGACGAAGAGAACTTCAGCGACGGCGACATCCTGGCCGCCAACGCCCTCACCGTCACCATCGCCGCCGCGCCCACCT
>JAEEGH010002903.1_pt1 | contig 45607 bp, 42 predicted proteins | sample 9134181 | NCBI WGS metagenome assembly JAEEGH01 (sample SAMN16246544, study PRJNA631951) | gut metagenome | biome: gut microbiome; feature: rumen; material: DP-attached | host: Bos | place: Iran: Karaj | collected 2018-10
GAGCTTATCCCACTGATCGTTCAGCTCTGCGAAAGCGGCATCAACCTTTGCGTCGGTGTCGTACTTTGCGAGGAGAGCCTCAGCGGGCTTCTTGTTGATGACATTGTGGGATTCCCACTTATCCTCTACGGGATTCTCGATATATCCGAGAACGAATACATAGGACTTGCTCTCTCCGGGCTTAAGAGTTACATCGAGCTGGTGAGCAGCGATGGGGCTCCATCCGGATGCCATTGAATTGGTGAGCTTTCCGTTGAATACTGCTTCGGGATCTCCGGCATAGTGATACAGTCCGAGGAAGGAATCCCTTGCGGTATCAAATGCGGTGATGGGAGCATTTACGGAATATACCGCATAATGATTTCTGCGCTCTCTGTACTCGGTCTTGTGATAGATTGCAGAACCCTTTACTTCAACTTCACCGGTGGAGAAATTTCTCTGGAAGTTTCTACTGTCGTCATCTGCATTCCAGAGACACCACTCAACATATGAGAAGATGCTGATGCTCTTTTCTGCGGAAGAATCGTTGGTAACAACAAGCTTGGTAACTTCGCAGTTGTCGTTTACGGGAACGAAGGTAAGAACCTCGGCTCTTACTCCGTTCTTAACACCCTTGAACTTGCTGTATCCGATACCGTGACGGCACTCGTACTCGTCGAGATCGGTCTGGGTAGGCTTCCAGCCGGGATTCCATACGGTATCTCCGTCCTTGATATAGATATATTTTCCGTTGATATCCATGGGAACATCGTTGTAGCGATATCTTGTAAGTCTGAGGAGCTTTGCGTCCTTATAGAAGGTATAGCCTCCGCAGGTGTTTGAGATCAGCGAAAAGAATTCCTTGCTTCCGAGGTAGTTGATCCAGGGAAGGGGAGTCTTCGGGGTCTCAATGACATACTCTCTGTGTTCGTCATCAAAATGGCCGAATTTCATGTTGACTTCTCCTTTGTCAGTAAGTTGTTATGTGGCTGTTATCCGGATGAACCGGTCATTCGTATCTTAAGTCGAGTACGGATCCGCCGTCGTAAAGTCTTCCTTTTATCACAACCTTTTCGATCTGTGTTTCGAGCGGATGCTCGATAAGGGAGATCAGCTTCTGTGCCGCGGTTTCACCGATGAGCTCCGTGGGCTGTCTGAGTGTTGTGAGCGAGGGAGTCAGATGTCTTCCGACCCTGATGCCGTCGTATCCTACAATCGAGATATCTCTGGGAATCTCGAGTCCCGCTTCCTTGATAGCCGCTATGCCCCCGAGTGCGGAAAAATCATCGGGATAAAAGATGCAGGTGGGTCTGTCGGGAAGCTTGATCAGCTTTTCCGTTGCAATCCTTGCACGTTCGGTCTTGCGGTACTCCGCAACGGGAAGATATTCTTCCGGAACGGAAAGTCCGAGTCCCTCCATGGTTTCCTTGAAGGATGCGACACGGGCCTTGGTAACCTCACTGTCATTGCCGTCGTGGATGTAGGCGATCTTCTTGTGGCCCATCTTCGCACAATGGATGACAAGCTCTCTCATACCGTTTACATTATCCGATACGACCGCCATGCGGTTATCGAAACAATAGTCGATCGAAACTATCGGGATATTGCTCTGTGCAAGTTCGATGACCTCCGCATCATGGAAGTCCATACATGCGATGAGCACTCCGTCAAAGGCGCGGTACCTTGCGTGTGCAAGATAATTCATGTTTCCGACGTTCGATGAAAGACCCCTGTTTATGAATGTTATGTCATATCCCTTGGAATCTGCGATATGCTTGAACCTGTCAAGAAGAAGGGCGAAGAATTCATTGGTAAGACCGTTGTGAGCTTCATCGACGAATAATATGCCGATATTGTTGGACTTGTGTGTACGGAGAACCTTGGCGGCAGAATTGGGCTGATATCCCATATCCTCCGCCGCTTTTTTGATACGCTCGCGAGTGGCTTTGCTGATATCCGGCTGGCCGCTCAGTGCCTTACTGACGGCAGCCACGGACACCCCGCACTCTCTTGCAATATCTTTCATTGATACCATAGGTTCTCCCCCCTCATAACTTTTCCATTAGTTACTTAATGGATTAAGTGATAATAATATAGCGTATTTCTTTTTACATTACAATAATCAATTTAATAATTATAATACCAAAAAAAGTGCACCAATGTGGTGCACTTTTTACTAAATTTATAAAAAAGTTTTAAAAAAGTTTCTTTTTCTTGCCAGGCTTCTCCTTGGGCTGTTCCCCGGAAGCCTTCTCCACAGCGTGAAGTGAGTCTCCGGTAAGGGCATCGAACTGCTTTAAGAGCTCCTTTGCCTCGCTTGAGAGTTTCTCGGGAGTTTCCACAACAAGGGTAATGTAGTGGTCGCCTCTCATGTTCTTGTTTCTCCAGGAAGGCACGCCCTTTCCCTTGAGTCTTACTCTCATGTCGGTCTGCGTTCCGGCTTTTACGTCGTATATGACCTTGCCGTCAACGGTATCCACGAGAACGGATCCGCCGAGCGCCGCAACCGCGTAGGAGATAGGCACGATGGAATAGATATCGAAGCCGTCCCTCTGGAAAACGGGATGTCTGTCAACGATCGCTTCAACCCTGACATCACCTCTGGGACCGCCGTTTGTTCCGGGATCTCCGAGCTCGGCAAGGCTGACTGCCTGACCGTTGTCAATACCTGCGGGGAAGTCGACCGAATATCTCTTTTTCATGGGAATGTATCCGGTTCCGCGGCAATCGGGACACTTCTCCCTGATCACCTTACCGGTTCCGCGGCAGTCGGGACATACCTCCACACTTCTCATCATTCCGAATGCGGAATTCCTGGTCCTCTGAACCTGGCCCCTGCCTCCGCAGGTGGAACAGGTCTCGGGAGATGTGCCGGCCTTTGCGCCGCTTCCCTTACAGGATTTGCATTCTTCCTTGACGTTGAGCTCGATCTCTTTTTTGCATCCGAATACGGCTTCCATGAATGTAAGCCTTACGCTTGTACGGATGTTGGCACCCTTCATGGGGCCGTTGCTGTTTCTTCTTCCGCCGAAACCGCCGAAGCCGCCGCCACCGAATATGCTTCCGAAGATATCTCCGAAATCGCCGAAGATATCACTGAAATCCATGTTCGAATAATCAAAGCCGCTGCCACCGGCACCGTCAAATGCCGCATGGCCGAACTTGTCGTACTTCGCCCTCTTTTCGGGATCGCTGAGAACGGCATAGGCTTCGGAGGCCTCTTTGAACTTGGCCTCCGCTTCCTTATCGCCGGGATTTGCATCCGGATGGTACTTCTTGGCAAGTACCCTGTATGCTTTTTTTAGCGTTGCCTCATCGGCACTTTTGTCTACTCCGAGTACCTCGTAGTAGTCACGCTTGGACTCTGCCATTTAATTAAACCTCACGGAAATTACCGTCTATTACATCATCATCCGGTCCCTGGCTCTGTGCGCCCTGGTCTGCTGCGCCGCCTGAGAAACCGCCCATATCGGGACCTGCCTGTCCTGCGCCGGCACCTGCTGCTGCGCCTGCTGCCTCATACATCTTGGTGAATACGCTCTGAGCGGAGCTCATGAGTTTCTCCTTGGCAGCCTTGAGCTCATCGATATCTGAATCGCTTGCGCTTGCTTCGTTGCCCTTGACCTTGGCTACAAGCTCCTTGACCTTGTCGAGGTTAGCCTGTACTTCTGCCTTGTCGCTTTCGGGAACCTTATCACCTACTTCGTTAAGTGCCTTCTCGGTCTGGAATACGAAGGAATCTGCTTCGTTGATGGTCTCAACGTTTTCCTTTCTCTTCTTGTCCTGAGCCTCGAATTCCTGAGCCTCTTTGATAGCCTTCTCGATATCGGAGTCGGACATGTTGGAGCCTGCGGTGATGGTAATGTGCTGCTCCTTGCCGGTTCCGAGATCCTTAGCGGAAACGTTAACGATACCGTTTGCATCGATATCGAAGGTAACCTCGATCTGAGGTACTCCTCTGGGAGCGGGAGCGATTCCGTCGAGTCTGAACTGTCCGAGTGACTTGTTGTCACGTGCGAACTGTCTCTCACCCTGTACTACGTTGATATCAACTGCGGTCTGGTTATCTGCTGCGGTTGAGAATACCTGGCTCTTCTTGGTAGGGATGGTGGTGTTTCTCTCGATGAGGTGGGTAGCGATTCCTCCCATGGTCTCGATCGAAAGGGTAAGAGGAGTTACGTCGAGGAGAAGGATGTCACCCGCACCTGCATCGCCTGCGAGCTTACCGCCCTGGATGGAAGCACCGATAGCTACGCACTCATCGGGGTTAAGGCTCTTGGAAGGCTCTTTGCCGGTGAGCTGTCTTACCTTATCCTGAACTGCGGGAATACGGGTTGATCCTCCTACGAGGAGAACCTGTCCGAGATCCGCATTGGTAAGTCCTGCGTCCTTCATCGCGTTCTGTACGGGAACTGCGGTTCTTTCAACAAGATCTCTGGTGAGCTCGTCGAACTGTGCTCTTGTAAGATTCATATCAAAGTGCTTGGGACCTTCGCTTGTTGCGGTGATGAAAGGAAGGTTGATGTTGGTGGTCATTGCACTTGAGAGCTCTTTCTTAGCCTTCTCTGCGGCTTCCTTGAGTCTCTGCATTGCCATCTTGTCGCCGGAAAGATCTACGCCTTCAGCCTTCTTGAACTCCGCAAGCATCCAGTCGATGATCTTGTTATCGAAATCATCGCCGCCGAGGTGGGTATCACCGTTGGTTGCAAGAACTTCGATGACGCCGTCGCCGATGTCGATTATGGATACATCGAAGGTACCGCCGCCGAGGTCGTATACCATGATCTTCTGCTCTTTCTCATTGTCAAGTCCGTATGCAAGAGCTGCTGCGGTGGGCTCGTTGATGATACGCTTTACATCAAGGCCTGCGATCTTACCTGCATCCTTGGTTGCCTGACGCTGTGCGTCATTGAAGTATGCGGGTACGGTGATGACTGCTTCGGTAACCTTCTCACCGAGATAACCTTCAGCATCATCCTTAAGCTTCTGAAGGATCATTGCAGAGATCTGCTGAGGTGAATACTTCTTGCCGTCGATGTTGCGGCCTCTGTCGGTACCCATATCTCTCTTGATGGAAGAAATGGTGTTTTCCGCATTGGTGACTGCCTGACGCTTTGCAGGCTCACCTACAAGTCTCTCACCGTTCTTGGTGAATGCAACGATCGAGGGGGTAGTTCTTGCACCTTCTGCGTTAGCGATAACGGTGGGCTTTCCGCCTTCCATTACGGATACGCAGCTGTTTGTTGTTCCTAAGTCGATTCCGATTATCTTGCTCATAGTATTAATTCCTCCGTTCTGCCGCTTCAGCGGCATTTATTCAAGTTAGCGAAAGCTTGCTTTCGCCGTGCCTCATTTACTTACTGAACCACCGACACCATGCTGTGTCTTAATACGGTATCGTGATATGTGTAGCCTTTTAAAAGTTCCTGAGCGACGTATCCCGACTCATACTCATCGCTTTCGGTCTGCATCACCGCGTTGTGGAAAGCGGGATCGAATTCCTTGCCGACCGCTTCGATGGGCTTTACTCCCATCTTGTCGAGCTCATCCATGAGCTGCTTGTATATCTTGTCCATTCCTACTACGAATGCGTCGTCCTTGTCCTCTTCCTCTACCGCGGCAAACCCTCTTTCGAAGTTGTCCACGACCGGAAGGAGTTTCTCGAGAACGGAAGCTGCGCCTCTGTCAAAGGACTGCGCTTTTTCTTTTTCGGAACGGTTCCTGAAATTCTCGAACTCCGCAAGCTGCCTCTTGGTCTTATCTTCAAGCTCTTCGACCTTAGCTTTCAGGGCTTCCTTTTCCTTATCGGTCTTCTGGGCTTTCTTCTCGGCCTTTTTCTCGGCGCGGGATTTCCTGGAATTGTCTTCCGGGGCTTCTTCCCCGCTTCTTTCGGTTTCTTCCGCGGTATCCGCTTCTTTTTCTTCGGGAGCGGCTTCGGCAGATTCCGCATTAACGGTTTCTTCGACGTCCGGAGTTTCTTCCGTTACGGTTTCGCCCGTATCCTTATTTACTACCTTGTCCGTAGTTTCTTCGCTCATTTCGTAAACGATCCTTTCTAATTGTCTTTTTTGTAAAGATCGTCGAGTCCGCTCTTAAGTGACTTCAGCGTTCCGACAACCTTGTCATAATCCATTCTCTTGGGTCCGACTATTCCGATCGTTCCCTTCATGCCGCCGCCGAGCTCATATGTGGCCGTGACGACACTGCAGTCTTCCATTCCTTCGACCTTGTTCTCGCTTCCGATGTAAACCTGGATGCCCGTGCCGCCTTCCCCGGAAAGCTCGGTGCTCATCAGTTCCTCGAGTCCTTCCTTTTCCTCAAAGGTGTTGATCAGGTGTCCGGCCTTCTCGGAATTATCCGAAAGCTCGGGATACTTGAGAATATTGTTGGTGCCGCTCGTGTAAACCTTGAGATCTTCCTCTGCGGATATTGCCTCGGCTACCGCATCGATCACATCCGCGATGACCTCGGAATGGCTTCCTGCCTGAACCTTGAGTCCCGTGATCATGCTCAGTGAGATCTCATCCATGCTCATTCCGGAAAGCTGTGTGTTGAGCATAAGGTTTAACTTGAGTATCGTTTCCTCGCTGAGAGGTTCGATAGTTTCGATGACCTTGTTCCTGATGACATTTCCTTCCTTAACGATAACAGCCAGAAGATGTTCGTCATCGATCCTCGAAAGCTGTACGAACTTGAGCTTGTTCATACTTATGCTGGGAGCCGTGATAAGGGATGCATACTGCGTATCCCTGGCAAGGAGCTTTACCACGCCCTTGAGCATATCCTCGAGCTTGTCCTGACGCTCCATCAGGACCTTCTTCATCTCGGATATCTCCCTGTCCTTGGCTTCCATCATGGTGTCCACGTAGAACCTGTATCCCTTGTCGGAAGGAATACGTCCCGCGGACGTATGGGGCTGGATGATATATCCCATCTCTTCAAGGTCCGCCATTTCATTTCTGATGGTAGCGGAGCTCAGGTTGAGATCTGTGTATTTGGATATGGTTCTGCTGCCGACCGGTTCTCCGGTCTCAAGATAATTGCGGATGATGGCCTGCAATATAGTGGCTTTTCTTTCATCCATTTCCATACCCATACCCCTTTCTCCAATTGTTAGCACTCAATTAATTAGAGTGCTAACATCTACAAGAATTAAATTATCACTATGTATCCGATGTGTCAACACATCATTTATGAAATATATATTAAGAACATACTTTTCCGGGATCGCCGTGCAATGACCTGAAATGCAAAAAAAGACCGCTCCGGATAACCGGAACGGTCTGGGCATATGCATTTATCTGTCAGATATTGAAGTCTCCGCTCTCGTCGTTCATAACATAGTAAACCTTGTTCTCTTCGGGCTTGATATAGAGCTCAACCTTCTTAAGCTCTGCAGGATCCTTGCCGAGATCGTACTTCCATACGTCCTGAGCGATCTTTACAAGAGCTGCTTCGGTATATTCTCTCTCACCAAGCTGAAGAACAACCTTTGCCTTGACATCCTTCTTGGCTGCCGCGGGCTTCTTTGCTGCTGCAGGCTTCTTAGCTGCTGCGGGCTTTTTAGCTGCGGTTTTCTTTGCTGCGGGCTTCTTAGCTGCTGCCTTTGCAGGAGCTTCAGCCTTAACTGCTTCAGTCTTAGCGATAGACTTCTTTTCGACTGCCATAATGTTTCTCCCTTCTAACCTACATAAAAAAATTCATAACTCCTCAGGGGATTCTTTCCCCGTAAGACCGAGTTTAATATAACAAATGGTTTTTGTCAACGCAAAATGCCGATATTTAAAGAAAAATTCGCACTTTTTGGGGAGTGCGGGACATGATGTTCCGCAATTTATCTCGGGGCATTTATGACACACGTGTCACGATTGCGACCCGAGATATTCCATCAGACGGTCGTAGTTTTTGAGGGCTGTATCATAGCCTTCTTTGTACAGCTGCTTAAGATGCTCGGGATCCTTGTCGATCCGCTTTGTATCGCTCTTGTGATCGGGACGCAGGACGAATGCCTTTCCTTCCTTTTCCATACGTTCCACAAAAGCAAGCTGCTTATTGTATCTGATGTCACGGTTTCTCATAAGCTTCCAGATATGGGGATAGGAAGCATATCTGATCTTGAGGAGCGCAAGCTCACGCTCGGATATCGGAGTCCTTACATATCCGACTTCCTTGGTAAGGATAACGAGATTTTTGGAATTGCCGCTCATTATGGATCTTTCGAGGGGGATGGCATCGCTGAGTCCGCCGTCCAGATATTTCCTTCCGTTCACCTCGACCATGCGTGCGACAAGAGGAAGGGAGGCCGATGCACGCAGCTTATCCATGTTCCTGCCCCTGCAGGACTTCATGCGGAGATACGCGGGCTCTCCGGTCTCGACATCGGTAACCACTGAATACGCGTTTCCTTCGTATCTTTCATATGCATCATGATCGAAGGGATTGAGGTCGTTCGGAATAAGACCGTATGCTATATCGGTATTAAAAAGATTTCCGGTAAAAAGAAGTGAAGGAATGCCGCAGTACCATCTGGTATCGAGGTAATCGATACTGATATCGAAAGCCCTGCCTCTCTGACCGGAGATATAACTGGTCATGTGGCATGCTCCCGCGGATACTCCGTAGATATCGGAAAACATTATGTTTTTGTCCATGAGAAGATCGAGGACTCCGGCAGTGAAGATGCCCTTCATTCCACCGCCTTCAAGAACAAGTCCGGCCTTGTACATCGCGTTCTCCTTTTCAGATACCGTATTCTTCCTTTACGAACTTCTCGAGTACGGGAAGGGATCTCTTTACTTTTTCGGTATCGATGCAATATGCCATCCTGAAATATCCGGGTGCGCCGAAGCTGTCACCGGGAACAAGGACAAGGTCATACTTCAGTGCCTTCTGTGAAAATGCGATCGAATCCTCTTCAAGTGCCTTGGGGAAGATATAGAAGGTTCCGCCGGGACGCACTACGGTAAAGCCGAGTTCGATGAGCTTATCATAGATGAGATTCATATTGGTCTCGTATACGGAAAGATCCGCGGTAAGATCGATGTTCTCGGCGACCGCTCTCTGCATAAGGGATGTGGGACAGTTGTGTCCGATGCCCCTGGAGATCTGGACCGCCATATTGACCATAAGATCGGCTCCTTCGGCGGCGGGATTAACAGCCATGTATCCTATTCTGTCTCCGGGAAGCGAAAGTGACTTGGAGAATGAATAGCACATGATGGTATTGTCATAGAACCTGGAAATGCAGGGTGCAGCTTTTCCGTCAAATACGATCTCCCTGTAAGGCTCATCGGAAATGATATAGATGGGATGTCCGAGCTTTTCCTGTGCTTTCCTTAGGATATCGGAAAGCTTACGGACCGTATCCTCCGAATAAACAACGCCCGAAGGATTGTTGGGAGTATTGATGAGAATCGCCATGGTCTTCTCATTTATCATGCTCTCGAACTCTTCGAAGTTGATCTGGAACGAGGCGGTATCGGGGCTGACAATCTTAAGAACCGCTCCGGTCATCTCAACATAGGGACGGTACTCGGGAAAGAAAGGAGCAAAGGTAATGATCTCATCGCCGGGTTCGGTGACAAGTCTGAATGCATGTGCAAGTGCGGAAGCCGCTGCACTTGTCATAAAGATATGCTCTCTCTTATAAGGTATGCCGAACCTGCGCTCAAGCGAAGCGGCAACCGCATCCCTTGCCTCGGGAAGTCCGGGGTTCGGGGAATATCCGTGAAGCGACCTTGAATCAAGCTCCCCAATCAGTCTTACAAGAGACTCGTTATACGCTGCAGGCGCGGGTACCGAAGGATTGCCGAGACTGTAATCGAAAACATTCTCATATCCTATCTCCTTACCTCTTTCCGCTGCCTTTCCCGCAAGATCCCTTATGACCGACTTGGCACCGAGCATATCTATATATTTCTGTACAAGCATAATTCTTACCTCTTCATATATTTGTAGCAACACACTGCTACAATATTATAATTTATTCCCTTTTATATCAAGTAAATACAATGCATATAGGCCGGAAGACAGCTGTATTTGCTTTCAAAGTCCTAGAAGACGCCGGCGCTTAGCGAGACGTATTTCCGAGCTTAGCGGCGAGCAAAAGCGAGCGTACCGCTGCGTCTGAAAGGAAGCGAAAGCGACTTTGAAAGCAATACAGTGGCTTCCGGACGGACCATGACTCTTGACTAAAACCACAATAATCTATAATATAGTTTCGTTGCGTGCAGACAGCAGCTCATCATCCGGTCCTGCGCAGTGCGACACTGTGAACCGTGTCAGGTGGGGAACCAAGCAGCACTAAGCAGACCGTCCATGTGCCGCAGACCAGCCGGGTGGTGAGTTGCTTCCTGCAGGCAACTTTTTTATATGGATATGATAAAAGACATAAACGAATACTACGCTGAGTGCACACTCTGTCCCAGGAAATGCAAAGTGGACCGCACGGCGGGCGGCACCGGATTTTGCGGGATGAACTCTGAGCTTAAAGCTGCAAAGGCTTACCTTCATATGTGGGAAGAGCCCTGCATCACGGGAGAGCACGGTTCGGGAACCGTGTTTTTTTCCGGCTGCAACATGAAGTGCATATTCTGCCAGAATTCGGATCTTTCATTAAAAGGCTACGGCAAGGTAATGAGCACGGATGACCTTGCCCGGTCATTCTTAAAACTTCAGGCCCGGAAAGCTTCCAATATCAATCTTGTCACGGGTGTATGCTTCATCCCTCACATCATAAATGCCGTGATCCTGGCAAGAAAGCAGGGACTTACGATCCCCGTTCTTTACAATTCAAGCGGTTATGAATCGATAGAATCCCTGAAACTCCTGAGAGGTTACATAGATATTTATATGCCCGATATGAAATACATGTCCTCCGAAACCGCCGCAGAATACAGCTGTGCGAAAGACTATCCGGAAATTGCGAAGATAGCGATCGCTGAGATGTTCGCACAGACGGGACCTGCCCTCATCGGAGAAGACGGCCTTATGAAAAAAGGCGTCATCGTAAGGCATATGGTCCTTCCCGGCTGCGTTTCCGAATCAAAGAAGATCCTCCGCTATCTCCACGACACCTACGGAAACGACATATACATAAGCATCATGAACCAGTACACCCCCATGCCCTCCGTCGCGCGGCACAGCCTTCTTTCGAGAAGGGTAGAAGGCGAAGAATATGAGCGAGTGCTTGATTTTGCCGATAAGATCGGCATAGAAAAAGGCTTCACCCAGTCGGGCGAAGCCGCAAAAGAATCCTTTGTTCCAAAGTGGGACTTTGAAGGAATTTAATCTTTTTCTTTCATATACTTCAGATAATTTTCAACCATGAGCGCGATCCTGAAGGTGACCGCATCATCGAAGTTCCTCAGATCGAGACCCGTTATCTTTTCAAGCTTTTCTATCCTGTACACAAGAGTGTTACGGTGAATGAAGAGCTGTCTTGAAGTCTCCGATACATTCAGATTGTTCTCAAAGAACATCTTGATGGTGCTTCTTGATTCCTCATCGAGGTCATCGAGAATGCCGCCGTCGAATATCTCGCCCAGGAAGATCTCGCATAAAGGTATCGGAAGCTGGTAGATGAGTCTTCCTATGCCGAGATTCGTATATGCAGTGACTTCGTTTTCGGCATAGAAGATGGATCCCACATCCATAGCCATCCGGGCTTCTTTATAGGATTTCGATACATCCCTCAGTTCCTCGACAACACTTCCGTAGGATACTCTCGCGGAAAGCATCGCTTCGGTGTTGAGGCTCGATACTATGGTTCTTGCCACCTCTTCGAGATCCTCGGGACCGGCACCCGACTTAAGGCTCTTTATCAGGACCAGTGAATTCTCATCGACTCCGGTAATGACATCGCCGCTCTGGGGAGCGAAAAGTCCCTTGAGGAATTCCTTTACGATATTACCGCCGTCCTTTTTATATGAGATCAGATATACGCATCTGGGTTCCTGAATATCTATCCTGAGCTTTCTTGCACGGTTATAGATATCCACAAGAAGCAGATTATCAAGGATCAGATTCTGGAAAAAGCTTCCCTTGTCATCTCTTTCCTTATAAGCATCAAGCAGCTCCCCGATATGGGAAACGCATATTCTCGCGGTCTGGTGCGCATCCTCTTTGGAAGCATCGCATGCAAGGACGTACCTTGTATCGCCGTCTTCGTTTATCTTGAGGAAATAGACTCCTCCGGATTCCTGTGAATCCGCGGGAGACAGAGCAAAATCCCTTACGGTATCCGCTGCGACCTCAGGTCCTTCCGCGGAAACGACCTGCTTTCCCTCCTGATCGTAGAGAGAAAGACCGACCTTTGTTATGGATTGAAGTCCCGACAAGCTTTTGAGCAATATCTGATTTGTGATCATTATCTTCTCCGAAGCTGATACTAAAAAAACATCCCGGGCCTAGCATAAGCCCGGGATGAGGGTTCGTAAAAAGATTAGTTGGTGATAACCTTCTCGGTCTCCTTATCGAATACGTGGATCTTCTCGATATCGATAGCGAATCTGATGTTATCGCCGGGTCTTGCGTTTGTACGAGGATCGACTCTTGCGGTGATAGGGAACTCCTCGAGATCGAAGTAAAGGAATACTTCAGCACCCATGAGCTCGTAAACCTTAACAACTGACTCGAATACGCTTGCGGGAGAGGTCTCGATGTACATCTCTGAATCGTAAACGTCCTCAGGTCTGATACCGAAGGTAACGATCTTTCCGTCATATCCGCCCTCGATGAGCTTCTTGCTCTTTGCGGGAGGAAGGGGAATTGCATGTCCTGCGATCTCAAGGTTAGCGATGTCGCCGTCAACAACTACGGTTGCATCAAGGAAGTTCATCTGAGGTGATCCCATGAATCCTGCAACGAAGAGGTTGCAAGGCTTGTCATAGAGATTCTGAGGTGAATCTACCTGCTGAACGATACCGTCCTTCATAACGACGATTCTGTCGCCGAGGGTCATAGCCTCTGTCTGGTCGTGGGTAACGTAGATGATGGTGGTGCCGAGTCTCTGGTGAAGCTTAGCGATCTCGATTCTCATCTGTACACGGAGCTTAGCATCGAGGTTGGAGAGAGGCTCGTCCATGAGGAATACCTTGGGGTTACGTACGATAGCACGTCCCATGGCAACACGCTGTCTCTGTCCACCGGAAAGAGCCTTGGGCTTACGGTCGAGGAGAGAGGTGAGGTCGAGGATACGAGCTGCTTCCTTAACCATCTTGTCGATCTGATCCTTGGGAACCTTACGAAGCTTAAGTCCGAATGCCATATTATCATAAACGGACATATGAGGATACAGAGCGTAGTTCTGGAATACCATTGCGATATCACGATCCTTGGGCTCTACATCGTTCATGAGCTTGTCGCCGATGTAAAGTTCGCCGCCTGAGATGTCCTCAAGACCTGCGATCATACGGAGAGTGGTTGACTTACCGCATCCGGAAGGTCCGACGAAAATGATGAATTCCTGATCGTTGATCTCCAGGTTGAAATCCTTAACTGCCTCAAAGCCGTTGGGATAAACCTTGGTGACGTGCTTAAGTGAAAGACTTGCCATTAGTTCATACTCCTTTCAGAATACCATTATAGGCGTTTTACGCCCAATACATACGAAATATACCATCATACGTCATTTGTGGAAATAACCGACTTAGACAAAGTTTTGTCAAAGGTTTGGTCAAATTGCCATTAACAATGCAAAATCAGTAAATCTATTGGCATATTGCCCAACACTCCTTGGAGCACTTTCGGCAAAATGACGTTATTTCTCATCCCTTTTCATGGCAGCCTGCATAGCTTCCTCTACGGGGTCGGTCTCGGGTGCCTGATCGGGGTGTTCCTCGTAAAACCTGTTCTCCACCTGCTCAAACGCCTTCCTGTAGAGCATTGCGCTCAGATAACCGGGGCCGCTGATGCCGAACATGATGACTATGGGGATCAGGGGGCTCTCGATTCCGATAAAAAGAAGGATGGCCACGGGGATCAGGTAAAGGACTCCCATAAGGATCGCCCTGGGCAGGATCGCAACCGTCATATGGAGTCCGCTCTTGATCGTTCCCTTGATCGTATTGTCGAATCTGGCGAGCACCGGGAAGATCATTATGCAGCCGATATAGATAAAGAAAAGAAATGCGAACATTACGGCGCGTACTATCTGGGTTCCCTCGCCCTCAAGACCGAGTGCGAAAAAGACATCAAATATTCCGAGCACGATCACTACGAGCATGATCAGCCAGATAAGTGTGGCCTGCTTGAAATTCTGCCTGAACGAACGGAAGAATCCTTTTGTGGTGCCCGTCTCCTCATTCTTAAGGAGCTTGTAGCACATATAATCCTTGGCAGTCAGCGCCGCACCCATCGTGATGATGGGGAAACAGAGCGCAAGCGTAAGGATGTTGATCCACATAAGGTCTGCCATCTTGGTCAGTGCGACCATGAATTTTGAATCGGGGTTAAATAATCTCACTTTGTACCTTCCTAAAAAACCAGTTCCATTCCGGTAACCTTGATGCCGGAGATGTTTCTCTCGGGCTCGGTAACCTTAAATCCTATCTTTTTGTAAAAATCGACGGCATACGGTGCGGCCCTTACCACCATGGTGTTCTCACGGCAGACATCCCTCAGATACCTGCAGAGCTTATCGACAATCTCCGTCGCTATGCCCATGCGGTGGTATTCCTTTTTAACGAAAAGGAGGGAGAGCCTGTTGGTGTTCCTCAGCGACCCGACGCCGATGATCTGTCCGTCCAGCCTGGCCACGACCATCGGGTAATTGCCGGCCAGAAATGCCTTGTGCAGATCGTCATCTGTCACAAACTCAAAAAAATGACCCACTCCTTCGGAACCGTAATCCTCTGCCTCGAATTCCATAAAGGTAGTCCAGACCAGGGAAATACTGTCCGTCCAGTCCTCGGGGCGGGCCCATTCGTAAGTAATTCGGGATTTCAGGAGAGCCTTGCCGTTATCCATTCAAGGATATCCTCTTTGACAACTTCCCTGTCATCCTCGTTGAGTATTTCGTGTCTGTCTCCGGGATAGAGCTTCACGGTGATGTCGCGAACCCCCGCATTTTTGTAGCTTTCTGCCGCAGTCTTAACACCCTCGCCGTAATTTCCGACGGGATCCTCCTCTCCCGCAACGAAAAGCAGCGGCAGATTCTTGGGCACGGCTTCTATATTGCCCTGCTTCTGCATGCGCTTTATCAGCTCCATGAGAGTGATATAGCCGTTGGCGGTAAATCCGAATCCGCACATCGGATCGGCGATGTATTTTTCCACGTTCTCACTGTTAACGCTGAGCCAGTCATAGGATGTTCTCGGCGATTCGATCTTCTTGCAGTAGCTTCCGAAGCTCATCTTGGCCATAAGAGGAGACTTTGCTTTCGAGCCCTTGAAAAGAGCCGTCATCTTTGCGATCGTGCTTCCGGCGAAAACAAGTCCTCCGGGTGTGGTTCCGGTACCCATGATGATCGCCATGTTGATGCCGGTTCCGTATCTGTAGATGTAGTTCCTGGCTATGAAGGAACCCATACTGTGGCCCAGTATTATGATGGGAAGTCCCGGGAATTTCTCCTGGGTGATCTTCTTTAATCTGTGAACATCCCTTACAACAACGGTCGCGGGATCCTGCTCGCAGAAATACCCGGTGGTCCCGCCTTCGGGAATGCTTCCGCCGTGGCCGAGATGATCTTCCCCGGTCACGATGAAGCCGTTTGATGTCATGAACGAAGCAAAGTCCTCATATCTTTCAACATACTCTTCCATGCCGTGGATGATCTGGATGATGCCCTTGGCCTCACCCCTGTCCGGCATCCATCTCACACCGTGTATGGAGGATTCACCGTCTCTCGAATCAAAATAGAATTCTTCTTTTTTCATGGAAGTACTCCTTCCGTAATTATCCTATTTCCGCACCGGCAGGCATATCCTTGTCTATGCTGAGAAGAGAAAGCTCGCCCTCTGCATTCTCCGCACAAAGGAGCATTCCTTCGCTTGTAAGACCTGCGATCTGGCGGGGTGCAAGGTTGGTGAGTACTACGACCTTCTTTCCGACCATCTCTTCAGCCGAATAACCCGACTTGATGCCGGAAAGGATCTGTCTTGTCTTACTTCCGATCTTAACCTGTGAACAGAGGAGCTTCTTGGACTTCGGAACCTCTTCGCAGGAGATGATCTGTCCGACCTGAAGCTGAAGCTTTGCAAAATCGTCATATGTGATCTCCGCCTTGGGCTCAAGATCTATGCCGTCATCTGCGGCGGCTTCTTTGCTCTCTTCCGAAGTGATGCCGTTCTCCCTTTCGTACTCCGCTCTCTGTGCCGCGCGGATCTCCTCTACCTTTTTCATTATATCTTCAAGGTTAAGGCGTGCAAAGAGAGTCTCGGGATCGGCGGTGACCTTCTTTCCGGACTCATAGAGGCCGAATTTATCGAGATCTTCATAATCTCTGAGGTCATTTTCTCCGATCTGTGCAAGGATGGCCTTTGCGGTCTCGGGCATATATGAATACAGGAGATTTGCTCCCACAGCGATGGACTCGGTTAGGTTGTACATAACCTCCGCAAGTCTGTCCTTGCCCGCTTCGTCCTTGGCAAGTGTCCAGGGCTCGGTCTCATCGATATATTTATTGGAGCGCTTGAAGATCGCAAATACTTCGTCGATGGCATCGGCAACCCTGAGGTCATCCATCTTCGCCGCTACCTTATCCCTTGCGGCGGTAACTACTGCTTTAAGATCGGCATCGACATCGCCTTCGGCACCGGTTTTGGTTACAACGCCGTCAAAGTACTTATTGGTCATGGAGATTGTTCTCTTTACGAGATTTCCGAGGATGTTCGCAAGATCGGAATTGTATCTCTCGGTCATGAGCTCCCATGTGATGGTTCCGTCATTTTCGTAAGGCATCTCGTGGAGCACATAGTAACGTACCGCATCGACACCGTAGAGTGAGATGAGATCGTCCGCATAGATCACGTTTCCTCTTGACTTGCTCATCTTCTCGCCGCCCTGAAGGAGCCAGGGATGTCCGAATACCTTCTTGGGAAGGGGCTCTTCAAGGGACATAAGGAATATGGGCCAGTAGATCGTATGGAAACGGACGATGTCCTTTCCTATAAGATGAAGATCTGCGGGCCAGAACTTCTTGTACATATCGGAACTGTTGCCGTCTGCGTCGTATCCGATACCGGTGATATAGTTGCTGAGTGCATCAAGCCATACATACACCACATGCTTCTCATCAAAAGTAACGGGAATGCCCCATGTAAATGAGGTCCTGGATACGCACAGATCCTGAAGTCCGGGCTTGAGGAAATTGTTCACCATCTCGTTCTTGCGGGATACGGGCTGGATGAACTCGGGATGCTCGTCATAATACTTCATGAGCCTGTCGGCATATTTGCTCATCTTGAAGAAGTATGCCTCTTCCTTGGCGGGCTTTACCTCACGGCCGCAGTCGGGACACTTGCCGTCGACAAGCTGGCTCTCGGTCCAGAAGGACTCACAGGGAGTGCAGTACAGTCCCTCGTAAGCTCCCTTGTAGATATCGCCCTTATCGTACATCTTCTTGAAGATCTTCTGAATCTGGGCTTCATGATCCGCATCGGTGGTGCGGATGAATTTGTCGTAAGAAACGTTGAGACTGTCGCAGATGCCCCTGATGATGCCGGCTATCCGGTCAACGAATTCCTTGGGGGATATGCCCTCGGATCCGGCCTTTTCCTCTACCTTCTGACCGTGCTCATCGGTTCCTGTCTGGAAAAAGACTTCAAAGCCCTGCTGTCTCTTGTGTCTGGCGATCGCATCCGCCATGACTATTTCATAAGAATTTCCTATATGGGGTTTGCCTGATGTGTAGGCTATTGCCGTTGTAATGTAATAAGGTCCTTTATTCTGCATACCTATCACCTTCCTTTTCGGCGTCGCATAACGAACGTCTGTCTTTTCGAATATAATAGACTAATCTACCACAAATGGCTTTATTCGTCCATTAAACGCTTATATTCCTCGCATATCGCTTCGAAGATCGCCTCGGATCCGTTTCCGCTGTCCGGATGATAAACCTTGCACAGATCGCGGTATCTTTTCCTGATCTGTTCGGGAGTCCTGCAGCCCTCGAAGAATCCGCTCACCGAGCCGCTTCCGCCCCGGCTGTCTTCTATGTATTCTTCATCGTTTTCTTCGATATATTCCTCATCGGAATAGTCATCGTCGTAATAATCTTCCTCGATCCGCTCATTCCTGCGTCCGGGTATCCGCTCGTGCCTGCCCTTTGTATAGCCGTCGTTATAGCCCCTGTCGTAGCCTTCGTCGTATCCGTGGACATTTTCGTAGATGTCATCGATCTTCTCTGTAAGGCTTTCCGACTCCTCGAGTACCTCCCGCTTAAGATTGATGTACCTGATCAGCCTGAGCACATCCAGAACAGGTCCGCCTACGATCATGATGATCACGATCAGGTGGAGCTGCTCATCCGTGACCTTATCCTTCAGGGTATAGAGCACATAAGCCGCAACCGCCGCAACACCGCAGCCCACGAAGAAGTTCTTGAATATCCTGATGAAAAAGTAAACATATGACACGATGCCGTACATCGTGATGAATATCTTAGCGCAGTGCAAAGGATCCGCGGACATCGCCGCAAGTGTTGCCCCGGCATCCCCTTCCCAGAAAAGAAGACCTGTAAGGAGCACCGCCATTATGAGTTTTGCAGGTATCACAGCCAGTCTTGCCCTGAGCTCCGCTACCTTTACCACTTTAAGTCCGTTCATTTATCCTCCGTTTTCGAAAGCTGCCTTACGGCCGATGCGCCAAACCCCATCAAGAGCGACAGCTGCGACAGATTCATGGCCGTCTGGAAGCTGAACAGATTGTTTACCATATATGCGACGATGCCTGCAGACACCGCAAGCAGGATTGTATGAGAGCTTCCCGCATATGCCTTGTCCGAAGGCTTCAGACCCGATGTACGGAAAGCTTTCCGCAAAAGCGAGATCAGCATCCCGTAGAAACACACCGTTCCGGCAATCCCCGTGTTTACCAGCATTGTCACGGGTTCGCAGTGGGCATTCGTCAGTCTTGCACCGCCGAAGAATTCATCCACCCTCTCCGCAAGGATCGGAAAACGCCCTCCGGTCATAAGCCTGTAAAAGGTATCGGGACCCGCTCCGAACAGCTTCTCCGTTACAGTCTCTCCGCGAAACAGCGTAAGTCCGACCGTTATCGTCATTCCCCTGCTGCTGGCCCATTCCTCTCCGAAATACAGAGCGGGACCGGTTCCGAAGATTCCTCCGCTTGCGGTATTAAAGGTCAGAAGAGGAATATAGACGGCGATCACCGCACATATAGAGGCGATCAGAATATTGCCGGCATTGAATCTCGTTTTATCATGTCCCGCTTTAAGCCTGCTCCGTATGACAAGGACTATGATGAGCGAAAAAGCGAAAAATGACAGAAGGAATGCCGGGCCGTCCAGGACCTTCGTCACGCCGTCGTTGGTTCTTTCATATACTCCGCCTTTTACGGCTGCCGCATGTACAAGTCCTCCGGAACAGAATATGACCGAAAGATGCGCAAGACTTTTGAGCCTTTCCGTGTCTTTTCCGCAAAACAGCATCAAAAGACATATGCCCGCAAGGACTGCCGGATACGCACTCGCAGATCCCTGCGTAAAAAAGCAGTACGATCCCGCGAAAAAGACAAACAGACTGAGCACCTTCAAGGCACGTGCATTTTTCGTATCCTTAAGGCAAGCCGTCATATAAAGGGCAGCGGGGACAAAAAGGACACAGACCAGGTATCCGCAGAACCAGTTTCCGTTACCGATCGTTGAAACCTTGGATACGTTCCAGCCTTCAATGCCAAGATTCTTTCCGACAAGGTCAATGATGATCCCCGCTTCATATACCATCAGGGATGCAAGGATCATCGTCCCGGTAAAAAAGGAGCCTTTCATAGAGTTTCTGCCTATCACGAGAATGCATACGCACATCGCGATATATTCCCATGCCCCTATGTACCAGTTTACTTCACCCAGATACGCTACATCCTTTCTTCCGGAAAGTGCGTAGGAAATGCAGATACAGAGCGCAAACAGGATCGTCCATATCTCATGGGGAAGGATATCCTTTTTAAGACCCGATAAAACGGACTTGGGTAAATGAATACCGCCTTTTGAAAAAAGCCCTGCGATCACCGAAACGATGAACAAAACCGCAGATACCAAAAACCCCCACAAAGTGATCTTAAGATGCGCTATCCAGAAAAATGACTTGTCCGTTCCGAGCGAGTTATAGCTCTTAAGATACAGGGGAAGCAACAGACCCGCGGTTATCAGGTAATACAGCGCGGATATCCTGAATGCCAGCAAAGAGATAAGCCTGATCCTGCCCGGAATTCCGGAAAATCCTTCACCATCCGCATCAATCCCCATTTTATTTTTCAAAAAGGTTTTGATCATATAGCTGAAACGCCGGATTATCCGGCTTTACTTCGAATTCCGTTACCGATCCGTTTTCCGGATCCTTTACCGAAAGGCGGTATGCGCATAGAGCCGGAGCGGGTATCGCGAGTTTTTCGGAAAGTGCCCTGCTTTCATCGCTTCCGTATTTCAGATCACCGAGAAGAGGAAGCCCGAGCCTTGCCATCTGTGCCCTTATCTGATGGAATCTTCCCGTCCCTATTTCGATCCGGTAAAGAGATGTTCCTTCCTCTTTTCCGAGAAGCTCATACTTAAGCTCCGCTTTCTTGTAATCTGCGCCCTCGCCTATGATGCAGAAACCGTCCTGCGTCTTTTTCATGTAGCAGATATCCGTGCCCGATTCCGGACCTTCACCGTAAGTGACCGCGATATACGATTTCTTCAGTTCTCCTTTTGAGACTTCTTCCGAAAGCACAGCCGCGGTCTTTCTATCCCTGGCAAATACAAGAAGGCCTTCGACGGGCTGGTCCAGCCTGTGTATCACACCCAGATACCCGCCCTTAAGGTGATTCTTCAAAATGCTGCACACATCCTGCGTTCTTACCGATGCGGTCTGTACCGGGATTCCCGAAGGCTTATGTATGACCATGAAGCGGTCATTTTCAAAAACTATCCTGATCTCCGGCTTCATCCCTGTATCCTCAATCCCCTGGGGTAATGATTCTTGATGATCCCGCCCGAAGCCTTGCCCCAGCCGAGCGAATAACCTCCCACGCTTATAAGGCACCATCCCTTGCCGTCGCCCGAAAGAGTCATTCCCTTTACAAAGCTTTCCGCTTCCGCTTCATCCGCTCTCTTTGAAAGGAGGACGTCTCCCTCTCCGAGCACGAGCGCAAGTGCATGGGCAGGCTCGAACCTGTCCTTTTTGAAGGTTCCTATGTGAAGGCCGCATCTTGCGACCTTAAGTCCCGACAGTGAAGGTGTATCCTCCGGCATGATGAACAGGTTGTCTCCGAAAAGCCTGAATCTGTCCTTTGCCGATATGATCCGGGCGGCAGCTTCCTTCGTGAGCGCGCCCGAAAGGAATTCATCCAAAGCTTTCCTGTTCCTGATCTCGGAGACAGGCTCATATCCGCCCGGCGGAAGGCTGTCTGCGGAATTTCCTTCCTTTTGGAGGAGCGCCGCAAAATGTCCCTCGCCATTAAAGTACATCGGCCATACGCGGATTGCGTCATGACAGTCACCAAAGCCGTCTCTGAGGCCTTCCGCGGTCTTTTTAAAAAAGCCCGTGTCAAGAAGAGTCATATCGGGATGTTTTGAGATCACTCCCGATACCCTGTCCTCGTTCTCACATCTTTCGAAGGTGCAAGTAGAATAGAGCAGGTACCCTCCGCTCTTAAGACATTTGTATGCATCTTCAAGAATGGATTCCTGCCTCTCCGCACACAGCTGTACATTTTCACGGCTCCACTGAAGAACCGCATCGGAATTCTTCCTGAACAGCCCTTCACCGGAGCATGGCGCATCGACGATGACGATATCGAAATATCCCGCAAACCTTTCGGACAATCTCTCCGGAGTCTCATTCAGGACAACGGCATTTGTGATGCCCATCCTTTCTATGTTTGCGGACAGAACGCTGCATCTGTTTTTTACGATCTCATTCGAAAACAGGATTCCCTTACCCGCCATTTCGGATGCGATCTGCGTGGACTTTCCGCCGGGAGATGCACAAAGGTCCAAAACCTTCATTCCCTCTTTCAGATATCCGCTGCATTTAAGAAGAGCTCCGGGGATCATCGCACCGGGATCCTGGATATAATATGCTCCCGCATCGTGGAAGGGTCTTCTTCCGGGAGCGCATTCCGGGTCAAAGAGATAACCGTCCGTTTCATAGGAAAGCTTTTCAAGCTTCATCTCCTTATGAAGGTCCGTCATATCATCCGATGGTTTCTTGAGCGGGTTCAGCCTGAGCGCCTTTACGGATTCCTCTTCGCAGGCACGTTCAAGAAGAAGAGTCTCCTCTTCCCCTATCATTTCCCTTATTCCGTTTAAGAATTCTTCAGGCAGCATTCTAAAGTTTTACGGAAGATCATTTTCTGTCCGTTATCCCACTTAATATTTTTATCAGCTTGGCGTCTGATGACAGATTCTTCTCCAAGGCTCTCTCATCATATCCCGGATCGCTTGCGGAGATTCCTCCGCATATATCGGCGCCGATAACTTTACGTCCGTCCGAAAGATTTGCGATCATCTCCGCCAGTTCATTCACGGACAGATCGCCCTGGTCCCAGTTTGTGATGCATTCGTCAGTTCCCATCACATCCTTGTCGACAGAGATGTATAAAGGCAGATTTCCGGGACTGTCATTCATTCCCTTATAAACGCATCCGGTAATTTCCCTTCCGCCTATGATCACGGAAAACTCTTCTCCGCCTTCTTCAAACTTTCCGGGTCCTATCACGGTCAGCGTTCCGAGATTTTCATCCTTTTCGAGAACCTCCCTCGCCCAGCTTCCGCAGCTTAAGAGCCCTCCGAATGAAGCCTCCTGCATATCGGTGTGATGGTCTATGAGAAGAAGGTCATATCTCTCACGGATAAAGGAAGTAAATACCCTCGACATGTAATGGTAATTGCCGGTGTCGATCAGATGAATTCCGGATGCGGGATCCGGATATACGGAAAGCCTTTCCCTGATGATGCCGTATGCTTCGTCATCACAGTACATGTTCCTTCCTTCGACATCCCTCATGGAAACCCTGACACATCTGTCACAAAATCCCTCTTTGGAAAGAAAGCTCCCCAGTTCCTCCGGATAAGTTTCATTCATGTCCGTAACGATGAGTTTTATGATTCCACCTCAACTTTCTTCTCTGAAAGCACAAAAGAAGTAAGCACCGGAAGCGCGGCTATAAAAGGGTAGATATACCTGAAATTGACGCACGGTCCGAGGAACATGGTCATCAGATAGAAGAACGGATATGCAAATACCGCGATACCCTTTTTTCTTCTCTTGTAGATCACGATGAACAGATCAAGTATGAAGAACCAGAAATAAAAAGCCGGTTTCATAAGTATCGAAACCACAGGCCATTTCATGTATGAATTGCCGTTAACGATATGGGAGTACATTTTTCTCACTGAAGGGAGGAGTGAATGCGAAGGGATTCCTTCTTCAAGTGCGGGATTCGATGAAAAGTTGAAGGTATATAAAAGTCCCCAGTCGCTGTCGTCCCCGTATCCGAGCATCTCGGCATGCGTTCTGTCACCGATATACCAGTACCCTATCGTAAGACCGATGAATGCATCGATGTAATCGTTGGGATAAGCTTTTCCGATCTTTATATAATCTCCTATCAGCGTATTGCCTTCGCCTATCCATGCCGAAGAGTTATATGCACTGATCGAAGATTTGGGTCCGTCAGCGATCCAGGGATAGTAATCACCCCACTGATAATCGGTTACGTATTTGGAGAGTATATCCACCTGCTCCGGTGTAAGATTCTCACGCTGGTACTGTATAACTCTTACCATCTGCATTATGGGGACACTGTATTTTTCCATCTCGGAACCGGGTATGGCATTCATGGCAGTCCTGATCAGTGTCTTGGAACCGAGTCCCGTTGCGATCATAAGTACCGTGACGAAAACAATGAGTACTTTCTTTTTGATTCCATCCTGTACAAGAAAAAATGCAGGGATAAGAAATAAAAGCGCATAGGATGCATTGTTCCTGAATAAGATGTTCAGCATTCCGGTCACGACGAAAAGAATGCACAGTGTGGCCGAGGGCTTTTCTGTCATGCGTATCACGATAAGGATCACAAAGACGAAAAATGCGGTGAACAGTATATCCTTGGTCATACTTATCGCAAGAACCGGATTAAAGGGAAGAAGCGCAAACATCAAAAACCAGATGACAGCCGCAAGACGCCCGGATCTTTTGAGAACAAAGGTGATGCCCGCGCTTATGGACGAAGCGAGGACGATACTTTGAAGCAGTGCAAAGATCGCCATTCCCGCAGCGGTCGATCCCAGGCGTACTCCGAGCAGATAAAAGACCCTTATCAGGAAAGTGTGAATGAGCGGCTGATACTCAAAGAACCATCTGTATCCCCTTACCGCTTCCTCCAACTGCCTGTTGAAATCGTAACTCATGATCGCGGGATAATACGCAAGAAACGCGGGAAACCAGAAAAGCTCCAGCCCCGCAAGTCCCATAAAGAACGACTTCTTTTCATTAACCCCGGCTTTTCCGGAAGACTTTCCGAAAGAATACTTTCCTTCAACTGCTCTGAACAGTCTGTAGGTGAACGGAAGTATAAGAAGCGAAAGGCACAGACCACACAAAAAGATGACCGCCTTGCCCTTGATTCCCGGCGCCGTCATCTCTCTGAGTTCGAACTGAACACCCAGGTCCGTCGCAATACCGAAAAGAGCTCCGTACACAAATGCGTACCTGAGCATCTTGACCGAAGCATGTCCGTCCTTTGCGATAAGTCCGAGCAGTCCCGTCTGTATGATGAAGATCAGTATTACAGAGACTGCGGATAAAAGAAAACCGAACGATCCGAGATCCTTACCCGAATCACGGACAAGAACGAAAAGCCCGCAAAAGCCGAAAAAAGTAAGAAGGACCGCAGGAACTATCGCCTTATGATCTTTTTTGAAAACTTCGAAAAACATAAGGAAATTATAGCATAAAACAGGGTACTTACATATGATACGTAGAAAGCACCATTATCAGCCTCCATACACCGCAAAGGAACATGACCGTTCCGGGAATGAGCCTGAACGTTAAGGGATCGGCATTCGTTTCATCTTCCGAAACGATACATATAAAGGGCATCGTGACGAAGTAACCCGATGCAAATATGAAGATCTCAAACGCGGAAGTAAACAGCCCTGAGAGCACGCATGATACAGAAGCCAAAATGCAGACGGTAATAACCTTTCGCACCGGTCCTTTTCGAAGTGAGCACACAAGGATCAGTATTCCGGCACAGATCATCCATGAAGGCATATAGGCGATAACCGCCCATTTCCTGTCTTCAATGCCAAGGACCGAGCCTCCGGTAAACGGGGCGAGGAATCTGTCGGGACGAAGGTATACGGAGAATGCCGATGCGCCAAGGAAAAAAAGCGCGGTGCTTCCGAGATCCGCCTTCAGGACAGCCTTGGGGATCAGAGGCAAAGCGATCATCAAAACCACAAGCACAAGATCGACCAGGATATTCCAGGTTTCCCTTGAAAGCGCACCGGTTGCAATAAACAGCGAATATCCCGCTCCGGTCGCGGTATTTGTATCGTGCACGGCAAGGGATGCCAGGGCGAAAACAACCAGTGCCTCAAGGCATACGATGATGTCTGTATTCTTCTTTTTCGTAAAGAATGAACGCATTTTACACCAATATGAAATACATTACGGCTGCCGATGATACAAGCAGCATTATGGGCAGAATGAAACGGGCGGGGGAATACTCCTTACGGAAAACATCCCGCAAAAGCGAAAGGGATACGGTCTCAATAAGTACACTTGTGCCGAACGCCGCACGGTCGGGATAATGAGGCGATGCGATCATTGCACCGTATGAAAAAAGTGCTCCGATCAGCAGAACCGCATTTTCCGCGGAAAGCTTCCTGTTTACCGTGATCCTGTGCACGATCAGCGCGCCCGCAAGTATCGCAAGCGAAGGGAAGAGATAATCCCCCGCTCCCTTAAGCATCTGGAGAAGCCTGTCGGGAACAGTCAGTGCAAGGTCTTCCGTAGAGTCGGTCTTCCTTACGAAATTTCCGGGAGCCAGAATACAGAAGCACGAACCGATAAAGGATGCGGCCACGCCCTCTGCCATCCATATCTTCCTGTTCCTTGCGGCTCCGCCATTACGGAAGCATATAAAGGTGACGACAGCCGCGGCAATGCACGACGACGGTCCCATATTCTCCGTGCTCCAGCCCGTGATCAATCCCAATAAGGGCATGAATGCACAGGCGAGGGGGATGTCCTTTTTATCCGGATCGAGCGCTCTTAAGTATACGATATAGAACAAAGCGATCCAGACCGACGAATATACATAGTTTGCACAGCCTGCCTGCCACAGCATGCTCATCCTGAAATTGGGGCAGCATGTTATGAGCATTCCGAGTGCGAGCGCAAATTCCGTTATATACAGGGATGCATTCGCGGATGAAGCTTTCTTGTCCGAAGAAAGCCTCGAAAGCACGCACATAAGAAAGGCCAGGACGAGAGTTAATACAGTGTTGATCACATCGGCGGCTCTTTCCCCGCTCATCAGTGAAAGCTGCAAGAATGCGTGGGTGAACGATCTTCCGCCCCAGTTTATATAGTGCCAGATCTGTGAACCTATGACATCCCCGATTCCTTCAAGCGCGCTTCCGTCACGAAGATCGGTCGAATACCACAGATCATCCATCATGAATGGGATCCTGACATTGGAACAAAATAAAAGAAACGCCGCAAGAACGGTCGCCGTCACACATATGACAGACAGCACCGCTGCATGGGGCGTCATTTCCCGGGATGTTCTGTTTTCCTTTTCAACTTTATTCATAACTCGGATATCTTAGTAGATTATATATCATATCCGCCAAAAAGTCCTTATATGCGAAAGAACTCCGGCCGAAGCCGGAGTCTTTCATAGGATTTCAGGGGAAGAATGTTTGGGTCGTACGTCTGTCATTAATACGGTTCTGTGTAATAGACATCCTCGTAATAATCATAATTGTAATTTGCAAATTCATCTATGGTAAGTCCGGTCAGTTTTTCTATCAGCTCAACGGTCTTGGAATCATTTTCCTGAAGGTATAGATAGAAGAAATGTGTCGATGTGGACTCTTCGTTGTATACCATCTCATACCTGCATATAAGCTGGTATTTATAGATGTTTCCGTTAAGAGCGTTTAATCCGTCCTCATCATAGTTTTTCCTGAACTCATCAAAGTATACGTCCATCACCTGATGCATCTCCTCGTCGGAGAAACTGTAAACGCGGTTTCCGTAATCGTCCACCAGCTCCACTGCCAGAGGATATCCCAGCAATCCGCAGCTGAGGGGATAATTGGTATCCCTGTATTCATCGAGCTTGGAGATCTCAATAAACAGTTCCGGATCCGCTATGCGGTAGGATCTGTAAAACGGAGGTCCTGCCTTCCTGTCGAGCTCAAAATATACGTAGCCGGATATTTCGGATCCGGAATACATATCATTGCCCCCGGACAAGGTCTTAAGTCCGGTAACCGGATCCACAACGAAATATGTATAACCCGATCCTGCAGCATATTGTTCGTAAACCAGCTTATTGGCCCTGAGGATCCGCTCAGCCAGTTCAGTCGGGATTGCAACTTCCCCGTAATGATCGGTGATGAAACGGTCTTCCGACCAGGTGATATAACCGGGCTTTCCCTCGATCGGCACATAACCGCTGCCTGTATCACCCCAATAGGAATAATCAGGTTCCATACGTACATATGCTTCGGCAATATTGTTTTCCGGAACAATGTGATTGTCGAAATTGATCATATCGAACATAAATGCCGACAGGACGAGTTCAGCTGCAATGACGCTTCCTATCATCTGTCCCAGGTGATCGAAAAAGCTCCTGAAGGATTTCTTCTGGATGATCTCCAGAATTCCGAACATAAGTACAACGAACAGTGCGGTTATGACCATGCACCAGCCGGTATATCCGGTATCCCCGATGATGATCTTTGCAAACGCCGCTACGTAAAGTCCCACAAGCACGCTGTTCACGGAACGGAGAACGAATTTATATACTTTTCCGATGGTTCCGTTCTCGGCCGCTTCACTCTTTCTCGTCACATACATCCTGTATGCGACAATGAAATTGATGACACAGACAGCCAGTGTCAGGAACAGGCATACGACGGTTGAAGATGTATCAAAGTAGAAACCCAGCCTGTCCATCCTGCTGGACATCACAAAACCGTATACTACGGGAGAAACCAGCTGGGACATCCAGCCGACCTCAAGAGTATCCAGTGCCGGCCGCCAGAAATGTTCAAAAAAGTTCTGGGCCATCAAGATCATGCAAAAATACGCAACAATTGCATCCAATCCGAGACAGAGCAGATTTACCAGAGAATTGAATACGGTTCCGGATATTACCGCGGCCAACACCGCAAGGTTATAAACACATACAAATGTGATCGTTGCTCCAAGAAGCATCTGCAGACTGCAGGTAACGGCATGAGACATCACCCCGTATGACCCGAGCCTTGCGGCTATTATGATCAGTATGATCAGCCCGGATACCGCAAAGGGAACTAACCACATAAGAAAACCGTTCAGATAAATGACCGCAAACTGCTTTCCTCTTTTTACGGGGACGGAATTCATCATATCCGTCATACTCTTGCTGAACAGATGCCTGAAACCGCCGACTCCCACTATCAGTGCTCCGCACAAAGCCACTGCCACTGCCAGGGCTCCGAGATAACTGCGATACAGTGAATCTACGGAATCAAGTGCCTGACGCACCAGCATTTCGTGATCTGAGATGTTATACCAGTTGTGATATCTGGACAGGATAAAGATCGTAGCAAAAGGTCCCATCAGGAGCTGTACAACGGAAGAAAGCACAAGCATCCATTTCCTGTGTCTCAGATCTTCGACCATCAGACTCACGAGGGATATCCCGGTCTTTCCCACCGGTTCCGTTACTTGAACATTGGTATTTTCTTCTTTCATGATTTCAGCCTCTGTTACTGGATTATTATTTGGTGATTCCGGTGAAGTCATATCCCAGCACCTCCGTTTCGCTTATGAATATCTCCTCAAGAGTAAGTGGCAGGACCTCGTAGAACACGGGAACCTGTGACGTGATAACTGTCTCAACCTCCGTACGTCCGCCGCGGATAGTAAGAGTTACCAGGGAGCCCCTGTGCTCTTCGGATATCACCTTGAGATTGTTCCTTACCGTCTCCAGTGATGTGCTGTCCCTGAAGACAACCTGGACCTTGTAGATGCCCAGCTTCATATCCTCCAGATCCTTGGAAAGGATAACTCCTCCCTTGTGAAGAAGTCCCACATATTCGCATATGTCCTCAAGCTCTCTTAAGTTGTGGGAAGCGATCACGGGAGTGATCCCGAACTCTTCCATATCATGTATGAAAAGCCTCTTGACGGCCTGCCTTACAACAGGGTCAAGTCCGTCGAAGGTCTCATCGCAGAGGATATACTTACATCCCGATGCGATGCCGAGCATGATGGCAAGCTGCTTTTTCATTCCCTTGGAGAATGTCTGTATCCTGCGCTTCGGATCCAGAGAAAGACTCTTCATAAGATCATGGAATCTGTCCGAAGAGAATGTACCCGGATACATGGTCCGGTAAAATCTCTCCATCTCCTCCGCATTGGATCCCGGGTAATAATACTGGTCATCCGATATGAAGAATATCTTCTGCTTTGCGGAAGGATTTTCATAGACCGGTTCTCCGTCCACAAGGATCTCTCCCTCATCGGGCCTGCAAACCCCGCAGATGCTCCGAAGAAGGGTACTCTTACCCGCACCGTTTGTTCCCACAAGTCCGAAGACCTGTCCCTCCGGCACTTCAATTGTCACTCCCGAAAGTGCGTTTACATCATCGTATTTTTTACTGACGTTTTTTATCTCGATCATCTTACATCCCTCTCGTATGCTTTTCTGACACATTCAAGCGCTTCCTCAAGCCCGACGCTGCATGACATGGCCTTCCCGGCTGCGCTTTCCAGTTCATCAAGCACTTCCTTCTTCAGATTATTCTTCCACTGGGATTCTTCGCTGACATAATTTCCACGCCCCGTAATCGTCGTTATGTATCCTTTTTCCTCCAGAGCTGCATAAGCTCTCTGTACAGTATTGGGATTCACCGACAGATCTATGGCAAGATTCCTTACACTGGGAAGTCTTTCGCCCGGAACAAGACCGCCCTGGGCTATGAGATTCATTATTTTCTCCGCAACCTGTTCGTTCAACGGCCGCTTGTCCCTGTAATCAAGTACTATCATCTCAACCTCCGATGCTGCTGTGGTGTATTAAGACATTTAATACACTTGTGACAATAAAATAACACGGCCAAACGGCCGTGTCAACATTTTTGCATTTTAGTACGGATCTGCGTCAGATCTTGAAGCGGTAACCGACACCCCAGATGGTCTCGATATACTTTGAATCACCGCTCACATCGCCGAGCTTTTCGCGGATCTTCTTGATATGTACCGTAACGGTCGCGATATCTCCGACGGATTCCATTCCCCAGATCGTCCTGAAAAGATCGTCCTTGGTGTAGACCTTATTGGGGTTCTCGGCAAGATAAGCAAGGAGGTCGAATTCCTTGGTGGTAAATACCTTCTCTTCGCCATCCACAAATACCCTGCGGGCGGACTTATCGATCTTGATGCCGTGGATCTCTATGATGTCATTGTCATTCTTTTTGCTGCCGGCACCGACAAGTCTTTCGTACTGCGCAAGATGTGCCTTTACTCTCGCCACAAGTTCACCGGGAGAGAAGGGCTTGGTCAGATAATCGTCCGCTCCGAGGCCGAGACCACGGATCTTGTCGATATCGTCCTTCTTTGCGGAGACCATGATGATAGGGATATCCTTGGCCGCCCTGACCTTACGGCATACATCAAATCCGTCGAGACCGGGAAGCATCAGATCGAGTACGATCAGATCATAATCATTCTTTTCCGCTGCTTCGAGGCCGGTATCGCCACGGTCATAGCATTCAACCTCAAAATCATTCATCTCGAGGTAATCCTTTTCAAGATCGGCTATTTCCTTTTCGTCCTCGATTATGAGAATCTTAGCCATAAACGTCCTCCTTGTATTTCCTTATAACAAAATGCATGCAGGTTCCTTCCCCAAGCTTTGAAGTGGCCCAGATGTGACCACCGTGATCCTCTATTATCTTCTTTACTATCGACAGGCCTATTCCGCTTCCGCCCTGTGCGGTGTTTCTGGCGGAGTCGGATCTGTAGAATCTTTCAAAGATCCTTGTTATATCGCTAACGGCAATACCTTTGCCGTTATCTTCGATCTCGACTATTATGTCATCGCCGCCGTCAAGAACTCTCATGGAAATGGTCTTCGAAGGCTTGTCCATGTACTTGATGCTGTTTCCGATGATATTGTTGATGACCTTCCTGAGCTGCTCGGGATCCGCGATTATCTTCGTCTTGGAAGGCAGGGTATTGACGTAATTGAATGCGATACCCCTGGTCTCCATATCAAGTCCGACCTCTTCGATACAGTCCTTGAAATAGTCGGTAACATTGAGCTTGAGGAAATTGTACTTGATCCTGTCATTCTCAACACTTGAATAGAGGGTGAGCTCGTTCAGGAGCTTGTCCATATCAACAGCTTTATTATATATGGTCCTTAAGTATTTTTCCTGCTTCTCGGGTGTGGATGCAACTCCGTCAAGGATACCTTCCACATAACCCTTTATCGAAGTGATGGGTGTCTTAAGGTCGTGACTTATGTTCGAAATGAGCTCGCGGTTCTTCTTTTCCTGTTCGGCGCTGCGCTCCTCATTCTCACGAAGCCTCATTCTCATGTCTTCGTAATTCCTGAAAAGCTCTCCTACCTCGCCTCTTTCACCGGTGTGCTCGATGACGTAATCGAAATTTCCTTCCCTTACCTGCGTAAGTCCCTTGGACAGCTCGCTCATGGGATCGAGCATTCCCTTCTTGTTCCAGAAGGTTACTAAAAGCGCGGTGATCAGAAGTATGAGGATCATCGACACGAACATATCGACGGTGAGCTTGCGGCTCGTGACTGTGCTCGAATTTACCAGGATAAAAAGAGTACCTTTGCTTCCGTCGGGGAATACAAAATCATACTGTCTTACAAATTCCTCCAGGTCACCGAAGTAGATACCCGAATCCGCACCGGATGTTTCACTGCCGTTTTCGGGAAGCCTGTCCCAGATCTCTTCGGACATACGGGAATTGCCGGTAAAGAACAGCTCTCCGCTCCTTCTTATTATCAAAGTGGCGGACATCGAAGAAAGCTCTGCGGATACATCCTGAAGATACGCCCCGTCCTCCATACAGGAAGGATCCTCCTCGATATGCGCACAGACCTCCGTATAGAGCTCATCAACCCTGTTGACGATCTGCTCCATATTGCTTCCCAGTGAAATTCCGTCATTTCTGGAAGTATCAAGGGAAAGCCTGAGAAGACAAAAAACGATAACCATCATAACCAGCGGTACAAGAGCTACCGCCAGAAACGTTATTATCATTCTTGTATGTATCTTCATGGAAAAAAGTATAGCACAGAAAGATCGCGCCTTTGGAACATGGTGTGAACAATTTAATAAATTTTTATAAAAAGAAGCCCTTAAGGGACCGTTTCTTCGGTCCCGTCGCCTGCTTCTTCGGCGGCCTGCTGTGCCAAAAGCGAATATACGTAGGGGAAATACGCATTGTAGATGACATTTCTGTTGAACGCTATCTTATTGGCTACAATTGCGTTGTGACGCTTGATGTAAGCCTCACCGACCTCTTCGTATCCGGGGTTCGGGGTGAAGGTGCCGGTTGCGGCCCTGTAAGAGCCGACCTCCGTCTTCCAGTTATATCCGCTGTCGAAATAAAGTCCCTCGGCATCGGAAAGAACATCCCTTCCGATGTAGAGTCTCGAATCCCATTCGCATCCGAAGAGATTCAGGAGCGTGGGAAGTATATCGAGGGGAGAGGTGGGCTTGTCGATAATTATGGGATCCATATCCTCAAGGACCCCGCACCAGATGATCGCGGTATTTCTGTCACGGTCAAGCTGGGTCTCTACCTTGTAACCGTAAAGCTCATCGAGATAGGGAAGGTTTCCGAGATATCCGCCGTTGGTAAGACCGTAAGGGAAGTGGTCCGGAGCCAGTGCTATTACCGTATCATCCGCAAGGTCATTTTCCTCAAGATACTCGAGCGTATATTCCAGAGCCTTCTCAAGTTCGAGCTGGCAGGCGATATATGCCTTGACGGGTTCGGTATACTCGAGTCCCTTCTCCGCACACCATTCCTCGACTCTTTCACGGTTGCGTACGGACATGGCATTTGAAGAGAAGTTGTATCCGCTGTGTCCGCTGACCGTCATGTAATAGATATTGAAAGGCTGGTGATCGGTATAGAGCGGAAGGGTTCCCTGCATCATTTCAAGATCGCTCTCGGGCCATGCCCTTGAGATCAGCTTCTCCATTCCGTTTCCGAATCCCATGAATCCCTCACTGTATCCGAGAAGATTGTGGGTTATGTTCCTGCTGTAATACAGGTCATCGTTATCGTGGAAGGCCATTCCGTAATAGCCCATATCGGAGCTCAGCATGGCGCCCATATTAGTATATGAACCCTGTGCGGTCATGGTGAGCATAGAGTCACCGCCCGCAAGAGGCATGAGTCCGTAGATGAGCTCGAATTCCCCGCCGGTGGTTCCTGCGGTAGCCTGCTCATAATAATCGGTAAAATTGATCCCCTTTGTGGTAAGTCTGTAAAGGGCGGGAGTAAGGTCGGGATCGATGATGCTCGAAGAGAAAGCTTCGGCACAGAAAACGATGAGGTTCTTTCCCTCAAACAGTCCCGTGTATTCATTCTTCGAAGAAGGAGTAAGTGATGCTACATACGCATTCATGTTGGAAAATGCGCCGCCGGCTTCGGCAAGTCCCGCAAAGTCTATATCATACGCATTGACGCCGTATACTACGGGTTCCGCAGCGGTAACGGTCACATCATCATTTCCCGAAACGGAAACGTCCGGAGTTACGGGAACGGGAACATCGCCCAAAGGATCGGTATAGTCAACGATAACGAACTCACTCTCGGTAACGCCGGAATTGCCGATATTTTTCACATCGAGTGCGACGGAACCGGCAAGTCCGAGGTCGACGACCGAATTCTGGAAGCTGTACCTTGGTCCGAGTTTTTCTCTGTCGATCACGCCCGCATAGGACATGATAAAAAGTGATGAGACCGCAAGAAGAAGGACGCCCGCAGGGATAAGTCCCGCGATAAAGCGTCTGCCCCTGTTGGAAAGAGGTCCTCCGCAGGGCTGCTCCATGGTCTTTTCCGTTTCATCTTCATCCTCTGTCTCGGAAAGATCTATCATCTCGATACCCTTTACCTTCTCGGGGACGGGGTATGACATTTCGATCATTCTCGTACGCTTTATGCCTTTGACAAGTCTTCTTCCGAAAATGATCCATGCGACCGAGGGAACAAGAAAAAGAAGAATATGTGAGATTCCGTCGAAACAGAATATAAGCTCCCTGATATCTCCGGCAAAGCCCTTAAGGGCATCCGTTGCCGCATTCAGAATGGTATTGATGTCATAAAAAACACTGAATTCCCTCTGTATGAAAAACTCGATCAAAAAAGAGACCGTGGAGACCAGAAGGGCCAGGGCTGCAGTGATACGTGCAAGCACGTGAGGTAACATATAGACGAGAAATGCGATGAAGCTGCCCGTTATAAACGAGACCGCAAGCATCCTTAACACGGATGCATCGAGCACCCTCGCCGAAACCGAAAATTTAAAGACCAGCTCCATATAGAAGAACGACAGTCCGAAAAATATAGTAAGTCCCAGTGCCGTTAACGGATATGATGCTTTTTTTTCGGTGTTGATTTCAGATATTGATGATTCTTTCCTGCTCATTTTAGTGCTTTCCGTTCTCAAACAGATGCCTTCGGGATCACGATCCCAAAGGCATCGAAGTAAGTCAATCTATCAGCCGTGAAGGCCTCTTGCCTGACGGTCCATGTCCTCCACAACGATATCATAGATCTCGCCGAGGCTTCTGCAATACTCAAGTATCTTCCAGGGCTCATTGGTATGGAAATGGATCTTGACCAGTTCTTCGTCGCCTGCCGCAACAAGGCTGTCGCCTACGAAATTGGCCGTGATATAATCTCTGATCTCATCCTCGTCGAGATCCTCGTTCTCGCTCTCGATGAGAAGCTGGGTGTCGTATCTGAATTCAATGCTCTGTTCCATTATAAATTCCTTTCCTTAAATCAATATCAGATCCTGGGAAGCATATCCGCTACAAGCTTTGCGCAGTGAGCGGCTGCCGCCTTTTCAAATGTAGGATAATCCTCTTCAGCCGAACCGTCCGCCTTATCGGAGATGGCTCTTATAATGACGAAGGGAACCTTGTTAAGATAAGCTCCGTGCGCGATCGAAGCACCTTCCATCTCGGCACAGTCAGCCTCAAAATTCCTGATTATCCTGTCCTTTACTTCCGAACTGGATATGAACTGGTCTCCGCTGGCAACCCTTCCGATCCGGTAGTTAAGATTGGGCTGGGTCTCTTTGATAGACTGCTCGGCAACCTCTATCAGATGCTCATCTGCAGGGAATTCCCTGATACCGAGCTGAGGCACCTCACCAACTTTATATGAAAAGATGGTGACATCAACATCATGATGAACGGCATCCCTTGAAATAAGGATGTCTCCGATGTTCAGATCATTATTGAGGGATCCGGCTACACCCGTATTTACAATATGGGTCACCTTGAAATCATCGCAGAGGATCTGCACGCACAGTGCGGCATTTACTTTTCCGATACCGCATCTGACCACAACAACATCAGTGCCTCCGATGGTTCCTTCGCAGAATTCCATCCCGGCTTTCTTTTTGACGGATATGCCCTCGATCTGTCTTTTAAGGGCACTGACCTCCAGTTCCATTGCACCGATAACACCAACTTTAGTCATACTCTCCCCCCCTGTCGATCACTGCGGATAAATCAGTCTGTCCTCGGAAATCCCGTACAGTACGTTATTCAGATATTTATTTGCAAGGAAATTAGCCATCGGAAGATTCTGATCGAGGTAATTTCCGCAGTCTTTTGCGGTCGCACCGGGAATCTCGCCTTCGTAATCCCTTATGAACTCGTACATTTCGGTAATAAGGGGAACTATGTCCCTGCTTTCAAGATCTCCGGCAAGAAGAAGATAGAATCCCGTTCTGCATCCCATGGGTCCGAAATAAACGACCCTGTCCTTCCATTCGGCATGGTTTCTGAGATAGGTGGCACCGAGATGCTCGATCGTATGCATCTCTGCGGTGTTCATGACGGGCTCTTCGTTGGGACTGGTCATACGGATATCGAAAGTGGTGACCGTTTCGCTTCCTATATGATCCTTTCTTGACACATACACTCCGGGCTGGAGCTTTATGTGATCAATGGTAAAGCTGGCTATTTTTTCCATATTTGATCTCCTCAAAACAGAGTCGGTTAGTTATACAAAACCGCAGATATTCTACCATATGCGGGAAGTTTTTTAAACAGCGGTTTTTTCCTTCATCCTGATCTCGAAATCCTCCGAAGACATGGGGCGCGCGAATACAAATCCCTGGATCATGTCGCATTCCTGTTCGGCAAGGATCCGTACCTGTTCCTCGTCCTCGATACCCTCGGCGACGGTGAGCATATCCAGTTTTCTGGCAAGCTCGATGGTCTTGGCAACGACGATCCGTCCTCTTTCTCCGGCATTTTCACCCCTGAAGAATTCAGCATCGAGTTTAAGCACATCCAGAGGCATATCCTTGAGCGAATTAAGCGAAGAATATCCGGATCCGAAGTCGTCCATGGATACCTTAAATCCGTATTCCTTGAGCTTGTTTATGGTCCTTACCAGGGAATTCTTATCATCAAAGAATGCGCTCTCGGTAAGCTCTATCTCGATAAGATTTCTCGGTGCGCCGACCGCATCAACGGTATCCCTTATCTGCTCGGCAAGATCGCTCTCTATGAAATGAGCTCTCGAGATATTGACCGATACGGGTACACAATCAAAGCCCCGGTCAAGCCATTTCTTCTGGTCCTTCGCAACATTCGAGAGCATATAGTGGTCGATGTTGGTAATGAATCCGTTCTTTTCGAAGATGGGGATGAACTTTCCGGGAGCAATGAGGTTTTCCCTGCCCTCCTCATCCGTGTGCTTCCACCTGATCAGTGCCTCCGCACCCTTGAGTGCCCTTGTTTTCGGATCGTACTTTGGCTGATAATAGACCATATACTCATCGTTCTGAAGAGCAAGGCGGCAGTTTGCCTCGACCCAGTCCTGCCATTTCCTTTCCTCGATGAGGGTAAGATCGAAATAGGCTATTCCGGAATCTTCCTTATCCCCGAGAGTTCCCCTCGCGGTGCATGCATTGTTGTATTCCTGTTCGATGTCGATATCCTTACGGCGCACAAGGTGTCCGGCCGCATCCCTCATGGGAGGAATGATGACGACTCCTGCCTGATAAGTGAAGGAATTGACTTCATTGAACCTCTCCAGATCCGCGATGAGCGAATTCAGTCTCGCGGTAAGCTGATCGGTATCGGGAGCTTTGAGAAGAAGCATGAATTCCTTGGGTGCGCCATGTGCATTGAGCTCTCTTCCGGAGATATGCTTGTCGATGCATTCGCTGATACCGCGGAGTACAGCTTCACCCTCCGCTACGGAATGGCATGCACAGTATGCGGTGTACTTAACGAAGATCAGATTTACGATCGCATACTGATATGAAACATTGAAACGGCTTCTGAGTACACGGTCTCCCTTATAGAAAAACCATGTCCTGTTCTTTCCGCCCGTCACTATATCCATAAAGAGCATCTTGAGCGATCTCTTCCTGGAACGGATCTCCCTTACCATGTTTACTATGAACATATTGAATATGGTAAAGAACATCACGATGAGCATGACGACCACGAGTGCGAGCATCGACAGGTCGCTCATCTTGAAGGTCAGATATCCCTTTCCTATGAATATCTCTTTCCCCCGGTTGACCCTGCAGCCCATCCATACGGGAAGTCTGAGCTGGAACTTGGAAGTGACGTCAACGTAGAATCCGATGGTCTCGAAATGCTCCTCTTCCTCCGCATCGGTCAGGGTCAGTATCTCGGGATCGTAATTCTCATCATTCATTCCGTCCAGAGTCTTGAACACCCTGAGCAGTTCGATATTGACGTTTCCGTTCCTGCCGGCACTTAAGAAGGGATAATCTTCATCGGGATACATGATGACAGACCCGGTAATCCCGGAAAGAGTGACCTTGCCGCTCTTATCACCGCAGGTATTACCCTTATCGCCGTAGATCAGCTCTCCGGATTTATCCCTGATGATGAATTCTTTTTCCGATTCCTCCAACAGAGCCCATACCGAATCCCCGGTCTCTTCGCTCAGACTCCTGTCATAGATCCTGGCCATATAGGATACCGATTCGTACTCGGATGCAAGCTTTGCCTGCAGGACATAGTAACCCAGTATCGCAAGGACATATGTGAGCATTGCGCCCGCAAATGCGAAGAAGATCAGATACACGATAATGGACAGCCATCCGTGACCCTTTTTTAAACTTTCAACCTTTTTAAGATTTTTACTCTTCATTGATATACCCCGACAAACTATTATTATATCGCTATTTATCGGTTATATCAAAATTTCCGATTTCCTTCAGCTTTTCCTGACTCTTCATCTCGTTCATCCAGATGATATTCTCTGTGTCTTCTATCTTCATCGGGAGAGTTGTGATATTAAATTTCCCTGCGATATTTACCGCCCCGGGATCGTCGGAATTAAGGAAATATGTCCAAAGGCACCACCCTCCGTAACATATGCAGACTAGAGAAAACATCGCAAAGAACGTGGTGGCAAACCTTCCGCTCCCCCACATTATGAACGCAAACACCAGTGCAATGCCCGCGTAGATCATTCCGTTCCGGGATTTGCGCCTGATATCTTCAAGCTCCTTCCGGTAGATCTCCAGCATTCTCTTCATATGTTCGGTGTCTTTTTCGGCGGATGCCCTGAACTTGGATTTAGGCTGTTTTCTGGTGTAATCCTCAGGCTCGGTTTCGGTTATATGAACCTTCTTCAGGGAAAAGAAAAACAGAACCGCCAGGACCGCCAGTCCTCCAACGGCAAACACGATACCGCCCTTCAGGTCACCCGAATTCTTCACAAGCCCGAGCAGGCACACTATGAATAAGACAAATCCGAATATCGCAGATCCCGGAATGTTTGCTTTTCTCATCGTTATTCCTATAAACCAATCACTGATATGTCAATTATATCAAAGTTCATTCCGATAATCCGACAATTAATATTTTAACGCCCTTGGAAAACTGAACATCCCAACAGGTTCTGCCTGTAAAATGGTACAGAATGGCTAAGGATGATATAATCAATGGTATGGTGAATGCCCGGAACGGGCGGAGGTATAAATGAAAAATGTAAGACTCGGAAGAACAGATATAACCGTACCGCAGAACGGATTCGGAGCTCTGCCCATCCAGAGAGTGAATCTTGATGAGGCGGTTAAGATACTCCGGAAGGCTTATGACGGGGGAATGAGATTCTTTGATACCGCAAGAGCATACAGCGACAGTGAGATAAAGCTCGGCGCTGCCTTCGGGGACGGATATGCGGACCGGGATAAGATCATTATCGCTACCAAGACTACCGCCAAGAAACCGGAAGACTTTTGGAAGGATCTTGAGACCTCCCTTACAAATCTCAAAACGGACTATATAGACATATACCAGTTCCACATGATGGGAGAATGCTGGAAGCCCGGTGACGGAAGCGGTATGTATGAATGCATGCTTGAAGCCAAAAAGCAGGGAAAGATCCGCCACATAAGCGGAACGGCACACAAGATCGGTGTGGCAAGGGAGATCGTTGAATCGGGTCTTTACGACACTCTCCAGTATCCCATCAGCTATCTTGCGGATGATAAAGAGATCGAACTGATAAAGCTCTGCAATTCAAATGATGTGGGACTGATCTGCATGAAGGGCCTGGCCGGCGGACTGATAACGGATTCAAGGGCCGCCATGGCATTTGTCTCACAGTTCGACGGAGCCGTACCCATCTGGGGAATACAGCGCGAAACCGAACTTGATGAATGGCTCTCCTATATGGATGACACCCCGGAATACAGCGGAGAGATAAGGGATTTTATTGAAAAGGACAGAGAAGCCCTTTCGGGCGAATTCTGCAGAGGATGCGGATACTGTATGCCCTGTACCGTGGGTATACAGATCAATCAGTGCAACAGGATAAGCCTGATGCTGAGAAGAGCTCCCAGCTCGGGATGGCTCAGTGAATACTGGCAGGCCGAGATGGAGAAGGTAAAGTCCTGTGTAGAATGCGGAGCATGTCTTCCCCGCTGCCCTTACGGACTGGATATTCCGGAACTTCTCAAGAAAAATCTCGAAGATTACCGCAAGGTACTCGCGGGGGAAGTATCAGTACGGTAAATGATCAATACGATCAGTCCGAAATTATAAAGCTGTCCTCTCTGTCGGAAATCTCATCCCGGTTCAAATACACTGCCCGAACTTCACCGGCAGTGTTTCCCTCATGATAATCGATATCCGATACGTTAAAATATTCCGGATCAGCATTTTCGGAGTTCAGGTACACGTTGTTCTTCTCCGAAATGATCTGCTTTGCCAGATCGGTTTCTTCTTCCGTAAAGACTTCAGAATAATAACGAATGAACTGTGAGCCGAATATTTCAGCCAGATCTCTGCTCCATTCTTCATCCGAGGAATTGTAGCTTTCATTCTCAAACCACTGAACATCGATCCTGCTGTTTTGATATTGCTTCAATATAGCCGTAATTCCATCCTCTCTTCTGAGCAGTTCATAAAAGATGTCGGAATGCAATTCCAAAAAGCTGAACATCATCGAATAATCGATATGTCCGTCTTCTCCGTAGTATGTCAGCATCTGGGTAAGATATGGGCTTTCGAATAATAATGCGGCAAGCTCATCGGACGGCATCGAAAAAAGGAGATCAAGCGGTGGATTGTTCGCATCGAACACTTCATCCATGTTATGCTTTCCCCATTCGGGATTGCCGGGATAAATGGGATAATAACGGGTCTCATACCATGTACTTTTTAATGAATCCTCATTTTGGGACAGATCCTCCGGCCCGCCTTCGGATACAACTTCGGAAACAGCTTCAACATTTGAATTGCCGCCGGAACTGTCTGTATGCTGAGTAAGCTCTTCATCCCGGGCATTTGCGCATCCAAACAAAGATAACAAACTCACGAGCATAATTACTCTAAGGATCTTTTTCATAAAACGCCGGCTCCTTTCTCCTTCGACAAATATGCTGAAAGCTGATCTTTCCCGTACATGATGCCTTTCACCGGGGTGAAGATATATTTCCCTTACAATAGGGATTTATACAATAGTGTATCCTTCCTCAGACAGCACACTTAAAGCTCTTTCAAAGTTTTCTTCCTTTACAAGAATATAATCTGTGTTAAAAGTTGATACCGCAAATATTCCGATGTTATTCTCCGCGAGGATTCCCGATAGTTTCGATAAGATTCCGATCAAGGAAAAATCAAGAATGCCCTGAATACGAAACCCTTTCCATCCATCATCACGCTCGGTTGTTTTTACCGGTGAATCTTCCGTCTTACAAACCAAAGAAATTTCATCATCTGTTTTTCCAACAAAGAAAAAATCTGTTGTCAGATCTATGTCCGTAATCGCCTCAACCTTGCAAACGGTCAGATCATATTCAAGTTTCTTCAGTTCCATCTGTCCCTCCGTTTACCATTGTTTGTAAAACCAAAAGATAATACTACAGAGATTACAACAAATATAAATAAATCCTGAAGCTGTATAGAACGTTATATTCCGGGATGATCGACCATCAATTCTTAGGATATCTTAGTTCTATTATTCAGACTTTTCTTCTTTACTCTTCATCTTTTGATTCGAAGATTTCATCATGGATTCTGTCAAATTCATCCTCAGTTATTGATTCGCCGTTAAAAGTAAATTCTTTATCATCTTCAGAATTCACAAATCCCATAAGTGTCATACTGTCTACCAGATTATCTGCGCCTTCGTACTTGTATAACCAATAGCAAAGTCGCCCACCATGAGTCGTATCATGATATACAATCCAATATGCATCGTCATAATATGTATACTTCAATCCTCCGGCGTTTCCTCTTGCAGCTGCAAAAACATAGAGTGTTCCGTCTATGACATCAAAGTACATTCCTCCATAAGGTCCATCCAGAATAAATTCATTCTCTCCGTCATTGTCAAGATCCAACTTGCCCCCAAAATGAAATGCGTCCCATGACCATTCTTCAGGCTCATAGTTCAAAACGGAGATATTAACAGTTTCGGACTCAAAACCCCATTCTTCAGGTTCCAACGGCTTCAGAACTTCTGCATCGATTTCTCCGTGCAAAAACTTGTCAAACAAATATCCCGGAGCACCTCCCTCATCGGCATATGATGCATAGTCCTCTAAATTGAATGTGTCACCGTAAAATGTAGTTGTTTCTCCTGTTTTGGGATCGACTGTAAACCAATCTGCCGTTGCCGTATGAGATTCATCTTCATTTATTACTGTCTCATAAAAGTGATACACGTAACATCCATTTTCATCTTCATGGGAAAAATCGAGATGGAACGGCGGTTCGTACGAATATTTATATGCCAGGATTTTTCTTATGGTCTCAGCGTCATATAGTATGTCTGCTGTTGTATCTTGTTGATTATCATCTGCGACACCTATAGAAGCATTGCCTAAATCATCGCTGTCTTCAACGATATAATCCTCAACCGGAACCGTAACGGTATTATTATTCCGACACCCAGCTATGCAGGTTATGATAATACCCGTAAGAACAAAATACTTAAATCGTTTCATATATCACCTCATCTAATGCGGAAACCAAAATATTAATCTGAACTATCCTGAAATAATTTCCGGTAAAACGTACTGTCGCATAAGCTTTATTCCGAATTCAAAGCATTTGCAGATCCACCGTATAATATTGGCTGATCCTGCCTTCATTATAGTTATCCGCCTCAAAGACCGGTGTCCCTTTGTTTTTCTTTATTGTTGCAGAAGAAGCAAGGTTATCCTTATAGCATCCAAGAATCACTCTATCCATGCCTTTCTGCTTGCAGACAGATAATGCGTATCTGAGCATTTCAGTGGCATATCCTTTATTCCTTTCGGATGGCCTGACGCCATATCCGATATCTCCTAACCTGTTTCTGAGTAGTTCAGACAACTCATAGCGTATGCTTAATAATCCAATCAGTTTATCTTCATTCAAGCATAAATACATGAGTGATCTTCCCCACTCTTCATCGCCTATAGAAGCATTCTTGTGAATTTTATTGACCCAATCCGAAAACTCTCCGGCTAACATCCCGACACTTGCGCTGATACTGTTTTCTCCATTGGTACGATGCTCCGAAACATAATCCATCAGCATTTCCTTATCACTTAATTCGGGAAGTCTGTATATCATATTTCTTTACCTCAGTTGAACGTTATACTGAAATTCAATGTATATAGTCATCCGACACCTCAGCAAATGTTCGTATACCCATTATATAATCATGATAAGCATTCTCTGGATCTTTGCCGTGAAAAATCTTGCAAAGACCGCACATATCGCAATCCGCGATGCATGGGTACTTGTTTTTTATGAATGCTCTGCGCTCTTCTTCAGAGGACGATTCGATCAGCGGTGCATTTATCATGGCATCACCTCACACTATATTCCTGCCTTGACGGTATCTGTCCATATATTCGGCATTAATCTCCCGGATCTCACGCTTTCCATCTATATAGTCCTGATAGATATCCCAAGGTGAACCGCCTCCAAGCCAACACGATGAACAGTTCTCACATCCGCCCCCGCAGTCCATGGAGTTCTTAACGATCATTTCACGTTCTTCTTTGGTAGTATCTTTTATGAGAATTGATTTAAACCCCATAATCCCCTCCATAGATTCTTCATAGCTGCGCTATGGAAACACCCTCACAGTCATTAAATCCGGCAAAGCGGATCAGTGTTTTTTCCAATTCTTTGTTCAGTTTCTTTGTCTGACGAATTCCGGGTTCCCACCAAAGCCCCTTCACCATAAGGACTTTCCCCTTGCGGTCGGGAACAGCTTCAATCCGTCCGACAAAACGATCTCCTGACAGGATCGGAAGTGTATAGTATCCATATTTACGTTTGTCGGCAGGGGTATATATCTCCCAGGAATACTGATAGTCCCATAATGCCAGTATCAGGGATTTATCCCACATAAGAGGATCCAAGGGGGCTATGAACGACATTCTCGGTTTCAGGTCAGCGCTTCCATCAACTATTGATCCCATCAGCGGATCATCCTCGGAACGATAATAAAACGTCTGCTTTATTCCCTGAACGGCCACAGGACATATCTTCCCTTGCGCTGTCAAACTTTCCAGGATCATTTTTCGCTTTTCTGCATTTATATCAATTCCAAGAAATGCGGTACTGTTCTTATCCCAAAGAAGTCCAACCGCACCGATCCTGCGGAGTACACGCCATGCTGTGAATTCCTCCTCATTCTTACACGGATTTTCCGCATCCAGGATCGGTCCCGGCAAATATTTCCCGGCAAGGTCGTAATATTTCCTGCTTCCTTTTTTATGATGGATGATCAATACCCCGTCTGTATAAAGCTGTTCCAGGACCGAACGGGCAGCCTGGGATTTCTTATGCCAATTCCCGCTCCAATGCATCGAAGAATGCCAGTAAATCTCACCTTCTATAGGAAGAGAATCGCTCGATACAGGACCGTTTGATTCGATGTATTCAATTGCCTGTTTCTCGAGTTTATGAAGTCCCTTAAATGTCCTGCCGAGTTTTCTGCTTTTTTCTCTGTAGGACGAGAAATATGGCCAGTCTTCAGAAGACCAGATGGAGAGTTCCTTGTCAGCATAATCAACAAGTTTTCTATCCTCATACAGAAGGTCATAGAGCATTGACTTTTTGAAGTTCTTTACTCTGGACTGAAGTGTAAGTTCAGCATTCTTGCCACAGACATCAACAGGATCAAACTGAATGCATCCGGCCTGACGCACATAAGCATAAGCACCGTCCTTTCCAATGAAACGGTACTGACCAATAAGCCCCTGCTTTGAGAGTATGAATTGCTTTGCCTGTTGTTTGGTTATAGTCTGCATAACACCTTAATGATCATATATTTTCATATCCTTGTCTAACCGGAATCGTTTCGCATTGTATTCCAATTTTCCTAACTATAGCTCACTTCTTTTTCTTCGGGGCAGGTAGCTCTTCATACATCGCCTCTAACAGATTGCGAAGAAACTCTTTGTTCTCAACATTATCGACAAGGAGCATCTCCTTCGCTCCCTC
>JAEEGH010002906.1_pt1 | contig 45573 bp, 35 predicted proteins | sample 9134181 | NCBI WGS metagenome assembly JAEEGH01 (sample SAMN16246544, study PRJNA631951) | gut metagenome | biome: gut microbiome; feature: rumen; material: DP-attached | host: Bos | place: Iran: Karaj | collected 2018-10
TCTCCTTCATCTTCGTCTTGTCGAGCACGGAGTAGTGAGGACGGTTGGCAGGCGTGGGGTACTCGCTGGTATGGAGCGGACGGACGTGGCAGGTAGTAATGCCTGCCAGACGATGAATGGCCTTCGTGAAGTCATACCATGAGATGACACCCTCGTTGGAAAAGTGATAGATGCCGGGCACGATGCCCTGCTCAATAGCGACAAAGATGGCACGTGCCAAGTCGCGGGCATAGGTCGGTGTGCCTATCTGGTCGAAGATAACCCCTAACTCCTGCTTCTCACGGCCCAGGCGTATCATCGTCTTCACAAAATTATTGCCGAAGGTGGAGTATAGCCATGCCGTACGGATAATCATGGTACGCCGGCAAGCCTGCAAAGCCTGCTGCTCACCCTCCAGCTTAGTGCGGCCATAGACACTGTTTGGACAGGTTGGTTCGTTCTCGGTATAGGGCGTATGATTCGTACCATCAAACACATAGTCTGTCGAAATCTGGACAAACCAGCCACCACGTTTCTCCACGGAAGCAGCCAGATAAGCTGGTGCCACACTATTTAACAGCCGTGCCAGTTCCTCATTTTCTTCTGCCTTATCCACAGCAGTATAGGCAGCACAGTTCACGATACCATCAATCCGGTTCTCATTCACGAACTGCTCAACGGCTTGTTGGTCGGTGATGTCCAACTCCTGAACATCGGTATTAAAATAGGTATGCTGGGGATGTTCCTTCTCCAGCAACTGCATCTCATTTCCTAATTGGCCGTTACAGCCCGTTATCAATATATTCATACTTTTTCTCTTTTTTAGGCACAGATTACACGGCCTTATATATTAAGGATACGGCGTTTTGAGTACTCAGAAAAACAGCGTCTTTTTATTAAAAAGCCGTGTCATCCGTGCCTATATTTATTCAAACTTCAGTCCTTCCTGTTTGTCTTTCAAGTAATAATCGTTCAGCATCCCGATAAAGGTCGTTATTTCCTTGACCGCATGCTGGGTGTTGGGTGTAATATCCTTCTTCTGGAGGCGCAGCAGCATGACGCCATAGAGAGAATTGAAACAAGTCTCAATTTCATTCTCCTCCTTATTGGCACCACGATTACGCAGCTCCACAATATAGGGTAATACACGATAGTACTCCGCATTATAGAAAGGGAACTTCGTGGAAGACAACAACTGGGCATGCAACTCCTCCAACTGCTGCATCGTTACCTTGTTGATTTGCAGGTGCCCCTGCTGGCGGCAGCCCTCACTATTCATCATACGAATGAGGTTGCCAAACCAGTCGGCTTCCTCCTCCTTTTGGTCGTCCGTATAGTCAAAACGGTCGATATACTCCCTGCGGATGCGGCTCAACGAACAGTCAAAGGCCCGGATGGTGTCCTCTACCTGCCACATATACAGCAGATACTCCGCAATATTCTTCTTACGTAACTCCTGTGCAATAAACACCTTGATATATTTTCGATTTACTAATTTCCGACTTACTATTTAAAAAAAGCGATACAGGCTGGTGGTGGTGCCGAACAATATAATGAGTGAGAAGATGATGACGACAGCTCCGATTATCTGATTGATAATCTTGATGCCGTTATCGTCAAAGAACACACGTACCTTGTCAACCAGCCACGTCAGACCAAACCACCACAGCAACGCTCCGCCCACGATGCTGGCAAAGCCAATGACCATTTCAAAGGGATGGTCGGGGAACACGAAGGCGAACTGAGCGAAAAGACCCATGAAAAGGAAGATGATCAGAGGGTTGGAGAAAGTGACGAGGAATGCTGTCCACGCATTATACCATAGTGAGCCTTTCTGCTGGCCTGACTTATGGATGTTCTTCGTCGGGTCGCTGCGCCAAGTGTAGATGCCAAAGGCCAGTAGCAGAATACTACCGCCTATCTGAAGGTAGAACTTGTTTTGGGCATCGTTGACGAAATCTGTGACAAACGACATACCAAAACCGGTAATACCAGCATAAATAATGTCACTTACTGCTGCTCCAATACCCGTCATAAAACCATACCAGCGGCCTTTGTTCAATGTACGCTGGACACAAAGGACACCAACAGGCCCCATTGGCGCAGAAGCTATCATGCCAATGAGCATTCCCTTGAATATCAAATCAACTATATTATATATAGGAAACGGCATATCGCTTGCAAAGGTACAAATAAGTAAACAAAATACCAAATTAATTTGATTTTCTTCCAAAACTTTTTGCAATATCACTTTTTTTTCCTAACTTTGCGCACATAATTGAAGATTAAGAACAACAAAATAAACTAAAACCTTTTATTATGAACGAACAACCTACAATGAAGCCATACGTTATTGGCTTGGACTTAGGAGGAACCAATTCTGTTTTCGGAATCGTTGACGCACGTGGCGACATCAAGGCCACCACAGCCATTAAGACAGGCGGATACGAGAATGTAGAAGACTACGTAAACGCATCTGTCGAAGCCCTGCAGATCATCATAGACCAGGTAGGCGGCATTGAGAAAATCAAGGCTATGGGCATCGGCGCACCCAACGGAAACTATTATAACGGTACTATCGAATTTGCTCCCAATCTGGTTTGGGCTAAAAATAGCATCGTGCCACTGGCAAAGATGTTCAGCGAGAAGCTGGGTGGTATTCCCGTGGCGCTGACCAACGACGCCAACGCTGCCGCCATCGGTGAAATGGTATATGGCGTGGCACGCGGCATGAAGAACTTCATCGTTATCACACTCGGAACAGGCGTAGGGTCTGGCATCGTGGTCAACGGACAGTTGCTCTATGGTCATGATGGTTTTGCAGGCGAATTGGGACACGTCACGATGGTTCGTGGCGCAGAAGGACGCTCCTGCGGATGCGGACGTACCGGATGTCTGGAGGCTTACTGCTCAGCTACTGGTGTGGCACGCACAGCCCGCGAGATGCTGGCAAAGACCGACCGTCCGTCGCTGCTGCGCGACATGAAACCCGAGGACATCACTTCGCTCGACGTGAGCATTGCCGCCGGAAAGGGCGACGAACTAGCCAAGGAGATATACGAGTTCACAGGCAAGATGCTCGGAGAGGCATGTGCTGACTTTACGGCCTTCAGCTCACCCGAGGCATACATCTTCTTCGGCGGTATGGTGAAAGCCGGTGACCTCATCATGGAACCCATCAAACGTGCCTACGACGAACACGTCATGCAGATTTTCAAGGGAAAGGCAAAATTCCTGGTCAGCGGATTGGACGGTGCCAGTGCTGCCGTACTCGGCGCTTCGGCCATCGGCTGGGAAGTATAATAAGACCGATGAAGTATTATTGACATTAAGTATTGTATAACCTATGCGCCCGTGCTTATAATATAAATAAGTACGGGCGTACTCATTAAATACAAAAAAAGAGGTTGGTGCAGGACGCTACCAACCTCAGATAAATATATAGGATAAGGTGCATTTGAATGGAAATGCTATCTTATCGGGGGCAAATATACTACATAAAAGAATAAAATACAAATTTTATCGGTAAAAATTGCGTTTTAATGACATTTTTCCAAAAAAAACACCAAAAAACTTGCACATTATTAGATTTTTGTGTATTTTTGCAGCCGTAAACATAAAAACTACAAAAATATGAAGCAACTGATGAATGCATGGTGGTGGCGTTACTCGAGATTATCATAGTCGCGGGGTACGAAGCCATATCCATACAGGAATCACAAGATAAAGCAGGCTCGTCGTTAACGCGACGGGCCTTTTTCTATTAAAGAGGAAATGACAACAACACAAAACGATTAAAATATGAACAAGAGTTATTTAGTAGATGAAAGAGGATTTTACGGTGAGTTCGGAGGTGCCTACGTGCCGGAAATCCTCTATGCCACAGTCAAGAAATTGCAGGAGGAATACCTGCCGATTCTGGAGAGTCATGAATTTCAGGAGGAGTACATGTCGCTGCTGCGCGACTACGTCGGAAGGCCGTCGCCCCTGTACTTCGCCAAGCGCATGAGCGAGAAGTATGGTTGTCAGCTCTACCTGAAACGTGAGGACCTGAACCATACCGGTGCCCACAAAATCAACAACACCATTGGGCAGATTCTGCTGGCCAAGAAGATGGGTAAGAAGCGCATCATAGCCGAGACGGGTGCCGGACAGCACGGTGTGGCAACGGCTACGGTATGTGCCCTGATGGACATGCCTTGCGTAGTGTATCAGGGAGCACTCGACGTGGAACGACAGCACACAAACGTAGAGCGCATGAAGATGCTGGGAGCAGAGGTACGACCCGTGAAGACAGGCAACTGGACGCTGAAGGATGCCACAAACGAGGCCATCCGCGACTGGTGTTGTCACCCGGCTGACACTTTTTATATTATAGGCAGTACGGTTGGACCCCACCCCTACCCCGACATGGTGGCACGCCTGCAGAGCATCATATCCAAGGAAATCAAGGAACAGCTGCAGGAGAAAATAGGACGCGACTATCCTGACGTGCTGATGGCCTGTGTGGGAGGTGGCAGCAATGCCGCCGGCACCATCTATCACTATATTGATGATGAGCGGGTGCAGATTATCCTGGCCGAGGCTGGCGGACAGGGAGCCGACACAGGACATACGGCAGCAACCATACATGCCGGAAGGCTTGGCATCCTGCATGGAGCCAAGACACTGGTCATGCAGACTCCAGACGGACAGATTATTGAGGCAGAAAGCATTTCTGCCGGACTGGATTATCCCGGTATCGGGCCAATGCATGCAAACCTGGCATCGCAGCATCGTGCAACGGTCTATTCCGTCAACGACGACGAGGCTGTCAAAGCCGCTTACGAGCTGACACGCATGGAGGGAATCATTCCGGCCCTGGAGTCGGCGCATGCCATTGCAGCACTCGGGAAGGTCCAGTTCAAACCCGACGACGTGGTGGTACTGACGGTCAGCGGACGCGGTGACAAGGACGTGGAAACTTATTTGTCTCACAAAGAAATGGCAGGAGAATATGGAAATTTTTAATTGAAAACTGAAAATGATGACTACTTATCAATACAAGACAACAAGCCGCACCATCCTGGCTGACCTCTACACACCGGTCTCAGTCTATATGCGGCTACGTGATATCTATCCTCAGAGCGCCCTGATGGAGAGTTCTGACTACCATGACAAGGACAACTCACGATCGTTCATCGGCATCAACCCCATGGCATCGGTTGCGGTGGGACATGGCGTGGCAACGGTCACTTTTCCTGACGGAACCAGCGAGCAACATGACATTAACAGGCAGTTCGGGGTGGCAGAAGCTATCCATTCACTCATAGACCGAATCCACGTGACAGGCGAAGAGGCACGTTTCTGCGGACTATATGGCTACACCAGTTTCAACGCCGTACGCTATTTTGAGGGCATCAAGGTCAAGGACGAGACACAGGAGAAAAACGATGCGCCCGACATCTTGTATATTATGTATAAGAACATTATTGTGTTCGACCACTTCAACAACAAACTGACGGTCATCTGCCTCTCAGAAAACGCTGACAACTCCGGGAACACTCAGCTCAACGACATGCTCAAGGTCATGAATCGTGCCAACGTGCAGGCTTACGACTTCCACCCCGTGGGTGACGTCTGCTCTTCGCTGACCGACGAGGAGCACAAGGCAAACATCCGCCGAGGTATTCAGCATTGCCTACGTGGCGACGTATTCCAAATAGTCCTGAGCAGACGCTTCGTACAGCGATATGAAGGCGATGATTTCAGACTCTACCGGGCACTGCGCAGCATCAACCCCTCACCCTACCTTTTCTATTTCGACTTCGGCGGTTTCCGCATCTTCGGTTCCTCACCGGAAACACATTGCAGAATAGAAAAAAACACTACCTATAAAGCCTATATCGATCCCATTGCCGGAACCACCAAGCGTACCGGCGATGCGGAGAAAGACAGGCAAGGAGCCGAGTTCCTGCGCAACGACCCCAAGGAGAATGCCGAACACGTCATGCTGGTTGACTTGGCCCGCAACGACCTGAGCCGTAATTGCCACAACGTGAAGGTGGAATACTACAAAGACATTCAGTACTATTCGCACGTCATACACCTGGTATCTCGAGTAAGCGGTGAAATGGACCAAGAGGCCGACCCCATCAAGGCATTCATCGACACCTTCCCGGCTGGAACCCTGTCAGGAGCGCCCAAGGTTCGTGCCATGCAACTTATCTCTGAATACGAGCCGCATAACCGCGGCGCATACGGCGGCTGTATCGGTTACATCGGACTGGACGGCAGCCTCAATCAGGCCATCACCATCCGCACCTTCGTCTCACGCAACGGTGAATTGTGGTTCCAGGCAGGCGGTGGCATAGTGGCCAAGAGCAACGAGGAATATGAGCTACAGGAAGTGAACAACAAACTTGGCGCCCTGCGCCGGGCTATCGAAATGGCAGGAAAAATGTAAGAGCATTATGGAAAGAATCATCATTATTGACAATTACGACTCGTTTACCTATAACCTGAGTCATTTGGTCAAGGAACTGGGAGCCGACGTGACGGTTGTACGCAACGACCAGTTTAGCCTTGACGATATAGAAGTATTTGACAAAATCATCCTGTCGCCCGGACCAGGCATTCCCTCAGAGGCCGGTCTGCTGCTTGACGTCATCCGACACTATGCCGGCAAGAAGCCCATACTCGGCGTATGCTTGGGCCACCAAGCTATCGGCGAGGTGTTCGGGGCCAAACTGGAGAATCTCAGCGAGGTGTTCCACGGAGTGGCTACACCCTGCAGGACTATTGCTGATGACCTGCTGTTCCAAGGTCTGCCTGACGAACTGACCGTTGGCCGTTACCACTCATGGGTGGTCAGCCGGGAGAACTTCCCAGAATGCCTGGAAGTGACGGCCGTCAGCAACGAGGGACAAATCATGGCACTTCGCCATCGTGAGTACGATGTACGCGGCATTCAGTTTCACCCCGAGAGCGTGCTCACCCCAGAAGGAAAAGAAATGATTAGTAACTGGTTAAAATCTTAGTTTATGCAAAAACAGACAATGAAAGACATTCTCTACAGAATGCTCAATCACGAGGAACTCACTCGTGAGGAAATGAAGAACATCCTTGTCGGTATCACTCAGTCGGAATATCCCAACGAGCAGATTACCGCCCTGCTGACCGCGCTGCAGATGCGTGGCGTGACGGTTGATGAACTACTCGGCTTCCGCGATGGTATCCTGGAAACGGGCGTTCCCGTACCTTTAAAGTGTGAGCGCTATATCGACGTGGTCGGTACTGGCGGCGACCGCAAGAACACGTTTAACATCTCTACCACCTCATGTTTCGTCATAGCAGGTGCCGGCTATAAGGTGGCCAAGCACGGAAACTATGCTGCCACAAGTACCAGTGGAGCCTCAAACGTCATCCAGCACCACGGCATCAAGTTCACGGACGACATCGACCGGCTGAACCGCTCGCTCGACGAGTGTGGCATCGTCTATCTGCACGCACAGCTCTTCGCCCGCGCCATGAAGTTCGTAGGCCCGATCCGTAAGGCACTGCAGTTCCCGACCATCTTCAACCTGCTGGGACCATTGGTCAATCCCAGTCAGCCCAGCTGTCAACTGCTCGGAGTAGCCAACCTTGACCAGATGCGACTATATAATAATGTGTATCAGAAAATCGGTATAGACTATGGCATTGTCAACTCCATCGACGGATACGACGAGATATCGCTCACCGGTCCGTTCAAGGTGACTACCAATGACTACGAACGTATCTTCCGTCCTGAGGATCTCGGATTCTCGCTCATCAAACCCGAAGAACTCGTTGCAGGTGCCAGCGAAGACGAGGCAGCACAGATTTTTGACTCCGTACTCGAAAACCGTTGCATGCCAGGACAGAAACAGGTAGTACTGGCTAATGCGGCATTTGGTATCCAAGTACTGGAGCGCGGCCAGAAGAGTATCGAGGAGTGTATCGAAATAGCACGTGACAGTATTGACAGCGGCAAGGCGCTGAAGACATTCCGGAAATTTGTCGAACTGAACAGTTGATTATCCGGAAATAAATTCGTACCTTTGCGGTCAATCTAAAATACAACTATTAAAATGGCAGACATACTACAGGAAATCGTTGCCTGGAAACAGCGAGAAGTACAGATTATGAAGGAGATGCAGCCCACACAGAAGCTGCAACGTATCATCAACGAACAGACTTACTACAAGCGACCGCCCATTGCCGAGGCACTGAAACACTCGGAGACAGGCATCATCGCCGAATTTAAACGTAAGTCCCCATCGCTCGGATGGATCAACGAGGATGCCAAACCAACGGATGTTCCCTTTGCCTACCAGCAGAACGGGGCAGCAGCCGTCAGCATACTCACCGACAACCGCTACTTCGGTGGCGACGATGAGTTCATCAAAGAGGCTCGCATGTCGGGGGTTCGCATTCCTGTACTCTACAAGAATTTCATTATCGACGAGCACCAGCTTCTGCAGGCACGGCTCTGTGGAGCTTCCACCGTGTTGCTCATTGCTGCCTGCCTCGATTTCTACACTTGCAAGCGGCTGCTGTATGAGGCTCATGCCCTTGGGCTGGAAGTCCTACTTGAGATGCATAATGAGGACGAACTCCTCTATGCTGAACTTGAGCCAGACCTCTATGGCATCAACAACCGTAGTCTCGGGACCTTCAAAACCGACGTAGAGACTTCTTTCCGACTAGCAGACCAACTGCCAAGGAATGCCATCAAGGTGAGTGAGAGTGGCATCAGCAATCCCGACACCGTCCGCCAGCTACGCGAAGCGGGGTTCCAAGGATTCCTCATCGGCGAGGCCTTCATGAAGACGAAAGACCCTGGTCTGGCTCTTGCCGACTTCATCGCTGCCATCTAAAAAGGTCATTGCAACAACATAAGAACTATTACAAAAATGATTGTCAAGGTTTGCGGAATGCGCGAGGCCGATAATATCCGCGCCGTAGAACAGCTTGGAACCGACTGGCTTGGTTTCATTTTCTGGCCCCGTTCCAGTCGTTATGTCAGCGAACGGCCTGCCTACCTGCCACAGAAGGCTAAACGTGTGGGGGTATTTGTTGATGGAGACATGACAGATGTGCAGCTACACATATCCGACTATGGTCTGCATGCCGTCCAACTGCACGGCAAGGAAAGTCCCGACTACATTCAGGCTCTGCATACAGCCGCTCCCGCTACCCTCGTAATCAAGGCTCTCAATGTTTCCACAACAGTAGACCTTGAACAGACGAAAGCATACGAAGGACTTGTCGATTACTTCCTCTTCGACACAAAGGGTCCCTCCGTCGGCGGAAACGGCACCCAGTACGATTGGGACATCCTCGAAGCCTACCAGGGAACGACGCCCTTCCTGCTGAGTGGCGGCATTGGCCCCGACCATGCAGAACGTGTCCGCACCTTCTACCACCCGCTGTTGGCAGGCATCGACCTCAACTCACGCTTCGAGCAGAGTCCCGCTTTCAAGGACATCAGCCTGCTAAGGCGTTTTCTATCACAATTATAACAATAACTATAGTCACTATAGCAACTAAAAAAAACAACAATGAATAAAATCAATAAGCTCTTTCAAGAGAACAAAGACAATAAACTGCTGTCGCTCTATTTCTGCGCCGGCTGTCCCACACTCGATAGTACTGCTGACGTCATTCTCACCCTTCAAAAGAGAGGCATCTCCATGATAGAGGTCGGCATCCCCTTCAGCGACCCCATGGCCGACGGCCCTGTCATTCAGGATGCCGCTACCCGCTCACTCAAGAATGGCATGACGCTGCAAACGCTTTTCGACCAGCTGCGCGCCATCAAGGATCAAGTGAACATACCACTCGTTCTCATGGGTTATCTAAACCCCATCATGCAGTACGGCGTGGAACGTTTCTGTCAGGCGTGTGTGGATAGCGGAGTGAGTGGTGCCATCATCCCTGACCTGCCTTTCAAGGATTATCAGGACATCGTCAAGCCTGTTGCCGACCGCTACGACCTGCGTATCATCATGCTGATTACTCCCGAGACATCCGACGAGCGCATCCGTTTCATCGATGAACATACCGACGGATTCATCTACATGGTCAGCTCTGCAGCCATCACCGGTGCCCAGAAGAGCTTCGACGATGCCAAGCAGGAATACTTCCGCCGCATCAACACCATGAACCTTCGCAATCCGCGAATGATTGGTTTCGGCATCAGTAACGCCCAGACCCTCAAGGCCGCCCAGGACAATGCCGCAGGTGCCATCATTGGTTCCAAGTTTGTCACATTGCTCAACGAGAGCAGAAATGCCGACGAGGCACTCGACAAACTGTTTGAGGCATTGGAGCATTAACACGCAGCACTCAGCACGCAACACGCTACGTAATCCTTTACATAGATTATACCCATGAAATCGCCAATTCTTTTTGGCGATTTCATTTTATTTTGTATCTTTGCAGCAATTATTAATTAATCTACTAAACAAAACAATGAAGCAACTGAAACTTTTGCTCCTCTTTCTCCTGTTACCCGCCGTGGCTATGGCCGACGACGCATGGAACACAACCTACAAACAGATTGAACAGAGCATTCAGGCGCCGGTATTTGCCGAACGCGACTTCCTGATTACCAAGTACGGAGCCAGCACCAAGGCCTCCGCAATCAAGAACCAGAAAGCCATCAACAAGGCCATTGCTGCCTGTTCGAAAAAGGGCGGCGGCCGTGTCATCGTACCTGCTGGCACGTTCAACACAGGTGCCATCACCCTGCTTTCAAACGTCAACCTCGTCGTAGAGAAGGATGCCGTGCTGCAGTTTGTCTTCCAGCCCGACCTCTACCCCATCGTGCCAACGCGCTGGGAAGGTATTGACTGTTGGAACCTCAGTCCCTGCATCTATGCATACAAGCAGCAGAACGTGGCTATCACGGGTGAAGGAACCATCGACGGCGGCGGTTCCAACGACACCTGGTGGCCCATGTGTGGCAAGGACAAGTTTGGTTTTAAGGAGGGAATGATCAGCCAGCGTGGCGGTTCACGAGCCCGTCTGCTCAAACAGGCTGAGGATGGTGTTCCCATGGATGAGCGTCGTTTCGACAAGAACGACGGTCTGCGTCCGCAGCTTATCAACCTCAACCAGTGTGACAACATCCTCATTGAGAAGGTCACCCTGTTACGCTCTCCCTTCTGGGTCATCCACCCTTTGTTCTGTAAGAACGTTACCGTACGTGGTGTGAAGATTAACAACGACGGTCCTAACGGCGACGGCTGTGACCCGGAGTCGTGCGACGGTGTACTCATCGAGGATTGTTTCTTCAATACCGGTGACGACTGCATCGCCATCAAAAGCGGACGCAACAACGACGGTCGTCTGTGGGGACTGCCCTCTCAGAACATCATCATCCGCAACTGCATCATGCACAACGGTCATGGGGGCGTGGTTATCGGCTCAGAAATATCAGGCGGATGCCGCAATGTCTTTGCCCACGACAACGTGATGGACTCGCCCGACCTGGAGCGTGTCATCCGTATCAAGACCAACACCTGCCGCGGAGGCATCATCGAAAACATCTATGCACGTAACATCAAGGTTGGCCAGTGTCAGGAATCAGTTTTGAAAATCAACCTCGACTATGAGCCAAACGAGGCATGCTGCCGAGACTACCCACCAACGGTACGCAACGTCTATATGGAAAACGTCACCTGCGAGAAGTCCATCTACGGTGTACAGATCATTGCCCTCGATACTGCGGTCTATGTGCACGACATTTACGTCAAGGACTGCCAGTTCAACGGTGTGCAGTCAGGCAACACCATCAAGGGAGAGACCCGCAACGTGAAGTTCGACAATCTCTTCATCAACGGCAACATCGTCCTCCTGGAAAAACCATATAAGCACTACAGCGAATGGCTTACCTACTCCGAGATGCAACGGACGCCCAAGTCGTACTTGCTGGACTTTGCCCAGAAGCCGAGGTGGAGCTACGTCATGGGAATTGAACTCGAAGCAATGCTCGATACCTATCTTAAGTATGGCGGAAATGCCATACTTAATTATTGTAAGGAGTATTGTGACACCATGATCTATGCCGACGGCAACATCCGCAACTACAAGTTGGAGGACTATAACCTCGACAATATCCGTACCGGACACTTCGTGGCTCGCATGCAACAGCTGTATCCCGAGGAGAAGAAGCTCAAGGCCATCCAGCTCATGATGCGCCAGTTAGACAAACAGCCGCGCACCAAGAAGGACAAGGTCTATTGGCACAAGGCCATCTACAGCTACCAGGTGTGGCTCGACGGCATTTTCATGGGGCTTCCTTTCTATGCACTTACCGCTCGCGACCTGCTGCCAGCCAAGAAAGCCAGGAAAATCTTCGACGATGCAGTCAACCAGATCAGCATCACCTACCAGCGCACATACGACCCTGTAACAGGCCTCAACCGTCATGCCTATGACGAAACGCGTGACATGTTCTGGGCCGACAAGCAGACAGGACTCTCGCAACATTGCTGGGGGCGTGCTCAAGGATGGTACTCGATGGCACTCATCGAACTGCTCGACGCGCTTCCCGAGGATTATGCCCGCCGTGGAGAAATTATTGAACTATTGAAGAAAGACCTTGATGCCATCATCAAGTGGCAGGACAAGAAGACGGGGCTTTGGTACCAGGTTATGGACTCCCCCAATCGTGAAGGAAACTACTTGGAGTCCACCTGTTCCAGTATGTTTGCCTATGTACTGCTGAAGGCTGCCCGCAAAGGATATGTTGGCGAGGAATACCGCAAGGCAGGCATCTGCGCATACGAAGGCATTATTGACAACTTCATTCACGTCAACAACGACAAGACCATCTCCCTGACCCGCTGCTGCGCTGTAGCCGGTCTCGGTCCGGGTGTCAGCAAGAAGGTGCTGAAGGCAGCCCCCAACGTCAAGGAGAACCTCAAGCGCGACGGCAGCTACGAGTACTACCTCAGCGAACCCATCCGTGACAACGATGCCAAGGGTGTAGGTCCCTTCATCTGGGCATCGCTCGAGATGGAAGCCCTCGGCTACACCACCGATTAATCAAGAAACCAAAACATAACAAACAATGAAAAAAAATCTACTAACAATGATTGCATGCGCCATGTCCCTCATCGGTATGGCACAGGTACCAGCCTTTCCTGGAGCAGAAGGCTATGGTCGTTATGTGACTGGCGGACGTGGCGGAGTTGTACGTCACGTTACGAACCTCAACGACTCAGGAACCGGTTCTTTCCGTGCTGCAGTAAACGGCACAGCAAAGAAGATTGTAGTATTCGACGTAGCGGGTGTCATAGAATTAAACAGCGACGTATCAATTGGTGCTAATACAACTATTGAAGGCCAGACGGCTCCATCACCAGGCATTACCCTACGCTACTACAGCGTGCGTCCCAACGGGAACAATATCATCATGCGATTCATCCGCGTACGTCGTGGAGAGGAAAGAAATATCAATGATGGTGCCGACGCCTGCTGGGCCAAGAATTTCACCGGTATTATTCTTGACCACTGTTCTTTCTCATGGTCTATTGACGAGGTTTCATCCTTCTACGACAACTGCGATTTTACCATGCAGTGGTGTACCATCGGAGAGGGACTTGCCAACCCTGGCCATTCTAAGGGCGAGCACAGTTATGGTGGTATATGGGGCGGAAAGGGAGCATCCTTTCACCACAACATGATTTGCCATGTACAAAATCGTGCTCCACGTCTTAATGGTGCACGTTATGGCTGGACAGGATACAATAAGACAAAATATCCTGGCGGAACCATCATGGCTGAACAGGTTGATTTACGAAATAACCTCATGTACAATTGGGGACAAGGGAACGGTGCCTATGGTGCTATGGGTGGATACCACAACATAGTGAACAACTACTATAAGGCAGGACCTGCCACAAAAAACAAGACTCGTGTTTTCCAATGTGGACATACTACTGGCAAAAACGACGATGGCGGTAGTGCAATTGACCCAGACAAGAAGGGAATCTATGGCCACTTCTATATCAGCGGAAACTATGTTACAGCAGCCAACAGTCCTGCCGACTACGACTGGAAGGGTGTTATTGTTGATGACGTCAGTGGCATCCCAGATTCCATCAAGCTGTCAAGTCCTATCAGCACGTTCGTAAACAGCGATGTAACTACCCATACTGCAGAGAACGCCTATCAGAAGATATTGGTTTATGGAGGTGCTTCACTCTTCCGTGACGATGTAGATAAACGATATATGCGTGAAGCCCAAACCGGAACAACCACCTATACTGGAAGTGCAACAAAGCAAGGCGATGGCTCATCCATTACCCATTACCCTGGTATCATTGACTTCGTCAGCGACCAAGGTACCTACTCACTCGACTTTAATACCCGTGCAACAGGATTTGATGCAGATAATGACGGTATGGCTGATGTATGGGAACAGGCAAACGGAGGTGATCTTGACCCAACAGACTATGACATTGACGATTACTACACGAATATCGAGGTCTATTGCAACAGCCTTGTTGAGGACATCATGAAGGCAGGTAACACGGATGCTATATCCGCAGTCAACGAACACTACCCCGACTGCGTGAAGGTTGACGTGAATCCAGACGACCCCGATGATCCTGCGGAAGGTACATCTGGCAGCATTACTTGGCCGTTTAACACAGGAACTGATGGTCAGACAGCTATTATTACGAATAACATCGCTACCGGTATCGCCTCTACCAGCGTTACGCTGGGCAGCGACTTGAAATACGATGGCAAACAAACCGTGAATGGAATTGACGAGACGAGGATTCAGGACTTAGCCCATAATTCTACAGGAGCCACAGCTAATAATGCCATAACCTTCAAAATAAACATTGCTGACGGTTACAAGTTCCTTGCAGAAAGTGTATCTGTCACAGCCACACGTTTGGGAACAGATGCTGGCAAAATTGACATCTCGTGGATTGACGGCGGCGGAACAACCATACTTGCAACGGGTCAGACACCTAAACGTAACAGTACGCCCTCAGGCAAAGAAGACCAATCACCCTACTACACCACTTATTCATACACCACAAGCAATGCGGTCGCTACAAAAGACGCCTGCTCATTGGTAATCAACCTATATGGTGTAACAACAGGGTATAAGTCAGGTAGTACGACAGAGCTTAACTACAAGGATTACGGCTTCGCCAACATCATCATTAATGGTATGTTGATTGACCCCACGGGCATCAGCACTCCGGTGACGGTTACCACCACTGGCGATGGTTACACCTACAACCTGCAAGGCCAACGGGTTGATAGTAACTACAAGGGTATAGTCATCAAAAACGGTAAGAAATTCTTACAGAAATAATCTCCTATAAAGAAAGGGAAGCCGGTCGGTTTCCCTTTCTTTATGCTTTAAGAATCACAGTTCAAGAACCTGTCCATCGTAGGCCAGTTGGATGTTTGCGGGCAACATGGCATTGACTTCGGCATGCAGGCCGATTTCGTGGCTGGGATGAACGAGCCACGTCTGGCGGGCACCGACGCGCTGGGCAAAACAGACGGCATCATCCAGCAACTGGTGGGAGTGATGCGGTTTTCCCTGACGGAGAGCATTGACGACCAATGTTTCCGTCCCCATGATATAAGGTAGTTCGGCATCGTCGATGGACTTCATGTCGGTGATATAGACGAGGGAGGACGAGTGGTGAGTAGTAGTGAATCGGAAACCGAGTATGGGCAGTTTGCCGTGCATCACCTGGAAGGGCACGACGGAGATGTCGCCAATCTGGAAGGGCTCGTGAGGACGTATCTCGTTCAGCTGGATGGCAGGCACGCCAGGATAACGGTGCTCAGCAAAGCAATAAGGCAACATCTGCAGCAGTCCCTCCTTGGCTATCGGGTCAGCATAGACGTTGATTTCACCAAACTGGCAATAGGGGCGCAGGTCGTCCATGCCTCCCATGTGGTCATAGTGGGCATGGGTAATGAGCACGCCGTCAATCTTTCGGAAGGGCTGTGGAAGAATCTGCTGTCGGAAGTCGGGACCGCAGTCAATGAGCAGGCGTGTGGTCTCAGTCTCCAACAGGGAAGAACATCGCAGCCGCTTGTCGTGCGGGTCCTTGCTGGAACACACCTCACACTGGCAACCGATGGTCGGCACGCCACACGAAGTCCCCGTTCCTAAGAATGTCAGTCTCATCCCTCTAACTCTAAACTCTAAACTCTAAACTCTTATATGATATTCACTTCCGGACAGATGTCTATGTCAAAACGTTCCTTCACGTCCTGCTGTATCTGGCGGCAAAGGGCAACAACCTCCTCGCCAGTAGCCCCGCCACGATTGACAAGCACCAGGGCCTGTTTGTCATGGACTCCGGCACGGCCCAGCGAACGTCCCTTCCACCCGCACTGGTCTATCATCCAACCGGCAGGTATCTTCTCGTGCTCAGCATCTATATAATAATGTGGCATCTGCGGATAAAGAGCCTGCAGCGCTTCGAACTTGGCTCGGCCGACAACAGGGTTCATAAAGAAGCTGCCGGCATTGCCCTCCACCTTCGGGTCAGGAAGTTTCTCACGGCGTATATCAATAATCACCTGGCGCAGCTGCCGGGCAGTGGGCTGCTGTATGCCCTGATGCTCCAGTTCAGCACGAATATTGCCGTAGTCGAGATGCGGCTTGAAGGTTGTTGACAGCCGATAGGTGACACGGGTGATGAGAAACTTGTTTTTCCACTCGTGCTTGAAGCGGCTCTGACGGTAGCCGTACTGACAGTCTTTAGCACGGATAACACGCAGTTCACCGGTTGCTATCTCCACGGCCTCCACGGAGTCAATCAACTGACAGGCTTCCACGCCATAGGCTCCGATGTTCTGGACGGCACTGGCTCCCACGTCGCCCGGGATGAGCGACAGGTTCTCCAGCCCGTAGAGCCCATGACTCAGGCTCCATGCCACGAAATCGTCGAAACACTCGCCACTGGCTACGGTGACACTTCCGTTATCGTTCGCAATACCCTTCATTCCCGAACGCACAACGATGCCCTCGTAGTCGCGTGTCAGCAGAAGATTGCTTCCAGCACCGATAATGACAAACGGCAGTCCGGCCGTACGCAGGATGGCAGCCACCTGGCATGCCTCTTCTACGCTCTCGTACTGCAGGAAACGGCTACATTGCGCTTCCATGCCGAAGGTGTTATGCTGTAAAAGGCTGTAATGACAGTAATCTTTCATCTGCAAGTTATGTGATCAGTTTCTCCAACCGCCACTTGCCATCGTGCTGACGGAAGGTGAGTTCCACTTCGAAGCCATTGGAAATGCCCCGGATGACGAACAGCTTCTGATGGCTTTCGGTAGGCTCTACACCATATATAATATTATATATCATGTCCGAAGGCAGTTCGGGAGCAAAGGCAGGCCATGTCTCCTTGGTGATGACACCCTCCATCTGACTGAAGTCGTCATCGGGGTCAGGCCCCACGAAGTCAACGGTGGCGTTCAGGCTCTCCACCTGGAAGAGCGAGTCGGTGGAGAAGTTATGATAGAAATTCAGGAACGAGGCATTGGGTGAGTCTTCCAGGTCGATGAGCCTGACACGGTTCATGACCCAAAGTCCGTTCACACGTCCGAAGTCATATTGTCTGATGAGCTTCTTGTCCAGGAATATCTTCTCAATGGTTACCCGGTTGACTGCCGTGTCGTTACAGAGTTCCATCTGCTTCTCATTGTCGAATATCAGCGTGTAGTAGCCCTGCTGCATGAAGAAATGATCGGTCGTCCATCCTGAGCGTTGCACGAGTTCCCGTTTCTCACCCTTCAGGACCTCGAGCGGGAAATGGATACGTGACAGCTGTACCTTCTTGCTGGCGGCAAAGTTAAAGATGAAATCGTCGAAGAGCTCGTCGGCAGCTTTTGGCATTGGTGCCTCGGCAATCAATTCCTCCAGCGTGTCAGCAGGCACGGAATCAGCAACACCCGTAGAGTCGGCAGGAACGTCATTCTGCTGTGACTGATGCTTCCCTGTACAAGCCGGAAACATCAAAAGTAAGGCCAGGAACAGCCACACTAACTTCTTCATTTTGCTATTCAGATAACCATAGTTCTCTCAAAATTGGTGCAAAGATACAAAAAAATCGTAAATCGTAAATCGTAAATCGTAAATATTTATTACCTTTGCACAAATTTTTAAGATTATGATACTTGACAAGATAGAACAATTACTTAACGAAGTTAAGAATCTGGATGCAAAAGACGCCGCTGACATTGAAACACTACGTCTGAAGTACCTGAGTAAGAAAGGTGAAATCAATGCCCTGATGCAGGATTTCCGTAACGTTGCTGCCGAGGACAAGAAAGCCATCGGCATGAAGATTAACGAACTGAAGCAGACGGCCTTCGACCACATCAATGCCCTCAAGGAACGCATTGAGGAGCAAGGAGCAGGCAGTCAGGAGCAGGCCATTGACCTGACCCGCACACCCTACCCCATCCAGTTGGGCACACGTCACCCGCTGACCATCGTGACTAACGAGATTATCGACATCTTCTCACGCATGGGCTTCGTACTGGCTGACGGTCCCGAGGTAGAGGACGACCTGCACGTGTTCACCAAGATGAACTTTGCTGCCGACCATCCTGCCCGCGACATGCAGGACACGTTCTTCGTCTCACAGCACCCCAACGACGTGACCAAGAACATCCTGCTCCGCTCGCACACCTCAAGCGTTCAAGCCCGCGTCATGGAGCACATGCACACCGAGGACGGCAAGCTGACAGAGCCCATCCGTGTCATCTGCCCGGGCCGTGTCTATCGCAACGAGGCCATCACCGCCCGTGCACACTGTTTCTTCCATCAGGTGGAGGGTCTCTACATCGACAAGAACGTATCGTTCACCGACCTGAAGCAGGTGCTGCTCTCGTTTGCCCGCGAGATGTTCGGCGCCGACACGAAGATTCGCCTGCGTCCATCGTACTTCCCGTTCACCGAGCCCAGTGCCGAGATGGACATCTCGTGCTTCATCTGCGGCGGCGAGGGCTGCGGATTCTGCAAGCATACCGGTTGGGTGGAAATCCTCGGTTGCGGCATGGTTGACCCGAACGTGCTGGAACTCTGCGGCATCGACTCAAAGGAGTACAGCGGCTATGCCTTCGGCATGGGTGTGGAGCGCATCACGAACCTGAAGTACCGCGTATCCGACCTGCGTCTGTTCTCTGAGAACGACACCCGCTTCCTGCGTGAGTTTGAATCGGCATAAGCCCCCTAAGTTAGGGGGATGGGGGTCTGAACGCTGACAAAGACTCCTATGCCTTTATACACAACACTATGGGAAATTTCAGTTGCTCAGACCCCCAACCCCCTAACTTAGGGGGCAGCGGGGCATTGTGGAACGCTAATTATATAAAGGTGATGACGGCGAACTTCTCGCTGTTCTTCGCCTTTTATGTTTTGACACCCCTGCTGCCGCTCTACCTCAGCGAGCAGTTCCACGCCACCAAGGACGTCATCGGTCTGGTGCTCTCCGGCTATACCATCACCGCCCTGCTGGTACGACCTTTCAGCGGCTACATCGTTGATGCCTTCGACCGCAAACGAGTGCTCATGCTCTGCTTCTTCGGGTTTTTCATCTTCTTTGCCGGCTATCTGGCAGCCTCCACCCTGCTGCTGTTCTGCATCGTGCGCACACTGCACGGCGGACCCTTCGGAGCGCTGACCGTAGCCAACTCCACCATGGCTATCGACGTACTGCCCAGCAACCGCCGCAACGAGGGAATCGGCTACTACGGACTCTCCAACAACCTCGCAATGGCCATCGCACCCACCATCGGCATCTTCATCTACCGCTACACCCACTCCTTCGACCTGCTCTTCTGGCTGGCCCTCATCGTCGCCGGCTTCGGCATGGCTGTTGACGGAACGGTGAGAAGCAATAAGAGTAAAGAGTTAAAAGAGCTTCACTCCACACTCAGTCTCGACCGTTTCTTCCTGCTGCGTGGCTGGCTGTTAGGAGCCAACATGGTGTTCTTCGGATTCTGCTTCGGCGTGCTCAGCAACTACCTCGCCATCTATGGCAAGGAGGTCATGGGCATCGAGGGCGGCACGGGTACCTGGTTCATGCTCTGCTCAGTCGGCCTCATCCTCTCACGCCTGCAGGGCGGCAAGGCGTTGCGTGAAGGACGGCTGACACACAATGCCTCCGTGGGTATGGTCATCTCGCTCGTCGGCTACATCCTCTTCATTGCCTGCCCAAACCACATCGGCTATTATACCTCTGCCCTGCTTATCGGCTTGGGCAACGGCCACATGTGGCCCGCCTTCCAGAACATGATGATCAGCATGGCACGGCACGACCAGCGCGGCACGGCCAACTCCACTATTCTCGTGGCATGGGACATCGGCATGGGTCTGGGCATCCTGCTCGGCGGCATCGTGGCAGAGTTCATGGGCTATGCAGCTGCCTTCTGGTTCGTTGCCCTGATGAACTTCACTGGTGTAGCGCTCTACTTTGCTGCCACCCGCGTGTTCTTCCTCAGACGCCGGCTCGAGGAAAACACGCTGTAGGGGGTTTCACAAGTGCAAAGTTACAACATTTTTCGTGCGCCTCCAAATTTTGCCCTTCGATTTGGGGCGATTTTCAGCACGAATGCGTCGAATTGGGCTCCGTCGGAGCGAAACTTACTTTCCGTGCCTCGAATCCGTCATTTCCGGTCCCCCGGAGAGTACGTTTCGTCGCCAGCCGCCAACGTTCCACTTTTTAGGGCAGACACCTTAATTTGTCACATTGTAACTTTGTAACAATGTAACATTAAGGTTTTTCAAATTGTGGATGTAGGGTTATTAGAATATATAATAATTACAATTAGTATATTTATTAAATAGTGGTCTGCATATCGGCATGGGCTTAATGTTACAAAGTTACATTGTTACAATGTGACAAAAAAAGTGGTTCACTCCATCGGGAACAGTCCGAAGAGCTTGGCATCAATCATGTCGGTGATTTGCTGGAAGTGCTCGTGGCTCTCCCCAAACTTGCAGGTGTCGCCATCGACAATGATGAGGTTACCCTTGTAGCCGGCAATCCACTCCTCGTAGCGGTTGTTCAGGCCCTGCAGGTAGTCCAGCTGGATGGTCTGCTCGTAGGCACGGCCGCGCTTCTGAATCTGTGCTACCAGATTGGGGATGGTGGAGCGGATGTAAATCATGAGGTCGGGCAGCTTGACGAGCGACATCATGAGGTCGAAGAGGTCGGTATAGTTCTGGAAGTCGCGGTCGGACATCATGCCCTGTCCGTGCAGGTTAGGCGCGAAGATACGTGCATCCTCGAAGATGGTGCGGTCCTGGATGATGGTATCCTTGGACTGCGATATCTCCACCACTTCCTTGAAGCGTTTGTTGAGGAAATAAATCTGGAGATTGAACGACCAGCGTTTCATGTCGGCATAGAAGTCCTCCAGATACGGGTTGTTGTCAACGGGTTCAAAACGGGGTGTCCAGCCATATCGTTTGGCCAGCATCTTGGTCAGCGTGGTCTTGCCACTGCCGATGTTTCCTGCTACTGCTATATGCATCTTGTTTATATTTACGATTTACGGATTTTCGATTTTCGATTTTCGATTGACGGATTTTCAATTTACAGATTTTCCGGGAAGAGTCCGAAGAGTGTGCGGTCTATCTTATCGACGATGCCGGCAAAGTCGTGCGACTCGTGCTCGAAGTCGAGGTCATCAACATCAATCACCATGACGCGGCCTTTGTAGCGATGGGTAATGAAGTCCTCGTAACGCTCGTTGAGGTTCTGCAGATACTCCAGCTGGATGGTCTGTTCGTAGTCTCGGCCGCGCTTCTGGATGTTTGCCACCAGGTGGGGCACCGATGCCCGAAGATAAATCATCAGGTCCGGCATCTTGGCCACGTGCATCATCTGCTCAAACAGTTCCATGTACGTTTCAAAGTCGCGGTCGCTTAGGTTTCCCATGGCCCTGTTGTTGGCCGTAAACACATAGACGCCCTCGAAGATGGAGCGGTCCTGGATGATGGTGTGCTTTGCCTCGTTGATGCGGAGCAAGTCACGGAAGCGCTCCTTGAGGAAGAACACCTCCAGGGCAAACGACCAACGTCGGATGTCCTTATAATAGTCTTCCAGATAAGGGTTGTCGGCAACGGCTTCGAAACGTGCCTCCCACCCGTAGTGGCGGGCAAGCATGTTCGTCAGCGTGGTCTTGCCACACCCGATATTTCCGGCTATTGCAATATACATATTTATAGTTTTGCTGACAAAGGTACAAAATATTTACCAATCATGTATGTTTTTATGTGATAATTTGTAACTTTGTACCCAAATAATAAGCAATGTACAATCTATGGAAAAGACAAAGAAACCCTTACGCGTTGTATGCGCCGTCGTTGAGTACGACGGGAAGATACTGTGCATGAAACGTACCCGCAGCCGCTATGCCTACATCTCAGAACGCTGGGAGTTTCCCGGCGGCAAGGTGGAAGAAGGGGAGAGCGACCATGAGGCGTTGCTGCGCGAGATTCAGGAGGAGATGCGATGGGACATCTTCGTAGGGAAAAAGATTGCCGAGTTCGACTACGACTATCCGGACTTCACGACACACCTGGCAGCCTACTACTGCCGCTGCGACGACAAGGAAGGCTTCAAGCTGCTGGAGCACCTGGACTACCGGTGGCTCAGCCGTGAGGAACTGGACACCCTGGACTGGACGGCAGCCGACGAAGCGCTACTGAAATGGCTTTAACAACCTACAGCGTCTGCTCAATATAGCGTATCAGGAGGTCAGCAACATTGTCCTCGGTCTGACCTGCCATGGAGATAACCAGGTCGTAGTTGCGCGTATCGTAGCGTGACGTGCCAGTATAACGCTGCACATAGTTCTCACGCATCAGATCGACCTCGCCGATAATCTTCCTGGCCTCGTCACGGCTGATGTCCCTGCGCTTCATGATACGGCTGATACGCTGTTCCAACGGTGCCTGGATGAGAATACTCAGGTGGTTAGGATGTTCACGGAACACATGGAAGCCAGAACGGCCGGCAATGACACACGACTCGCTCTGTGCAATACCGCGCAGGATTTCCTGTTCGGTCTCGAACATCTCGTCGGTAATCAGCATGTCGGGCTCCTCTGTCCTTCCCTGGCGGTAATAGGAGTAGCTTGCCGTATAGCCTATTTTCATGGCACGCTTGAACTCTGCCCACCAACTATGGTTGCGGCCTTTCAGCCGCTCTATCTCATCGACGCTGAGGTTATACTTCTCCTGCAAAGCCTTGATGAGTGCCTTGTCGTAGAAGGGCACACCCAGACGGGCGGCCAATTTCTCACCAACGGTGCGGCCTCCACTGCCCAACTCACGGTTGATGGTGATGACGAATTGCTTGTTCTTGTCCATGTCTTACTATCTTGTTTATTGGTTTGACGCTATCATATCCAGGAACTCGTCTTCCGACAGCAGTCGGATGCCGAGTTTCTGGGCTTTCTCTAACTTCGAAGGACCCATGTTCTCACCAGCCAGGACAAAGGAAGTCTTCTTGCTGATGGAACCGACATTCTTGCCGCCATGCTGTTCAATGAGTGCCTTGTACTCGTCACGGCTATGACGGGCAAAGACGCCGCTGATGACGATGGACTGACCTGCCAGACGGTCGCTCTGGGCATTAAGCTGCTCCTCCGACAGCGACATCTGGAGACCGTAGTCCTTCAGTCGCTGAAGCAACTGCCGGTTGTCGTCGTTATGGAACCAAGTGATGATGCTTCCTGCCATGACGTCACCAATGCCGTCAACGTCGGTCAGCTGTTCCAAGGTTGCATGCTCCAGTGCCTCCATGGTCTTGAAGCGTCGTGCCAGAAGCTTGGCGGACGTCTCACCGACAAAACGAATGCCAAGGGCAAAGACCACCCGTTCGAAAGGAACCTCCTTGGATTTGGCAATGCCATTCACGATGCGCTGAGCTGATTTAGTACGTGAACCATCTCCGTTAATCTGCTGGACGTCAATATTATACAAATCTGCAACATTACGTATCAAGCCACGACGATAATACTCATCGACGGTCTCCGGACCTAGCGAATCAATATTCATGGCCCTGCGTGAAATGAAGTGTTCGATGCGTCCTTTTATCTGTGGCGGACACTGGGTGTCGTTCGGACAATACCAGGCCGACTCCCCTTCGTAGCGCACCAGCTGGGCACCACATTCAGGACAGCGTTTGATGAACTGGACAGGCTGGGCAATGATGGGGCGTGCATCAATATCGACACCCACAATCTTGGGGATAATCTCACCTCCTTTCTCCACATATACAGAATCGCCAATATGGAGGTCGAAAGAACGGATAAAGTCTTCGTTGTTCAAGGTGGCACGCTTCACGGTGGTACCTGCCAACTGCACAGGCTCCATGTTGGCGACAGGGGTGACAGCCCCTGTACGACCGACCTGATAAGAGACGCTTTCCAGACGGGTGCAGGCCCGTTCGGCCTTGAACTTATAGGCAATGGCCCAACGTGGGCTCTTGGCTGTATATCCTAATGAACGTTGCTGCCTCAAAGAATTGACTTTCAGCACAATACCATCCGTTGCAACAGGCAGGTTCTTACGCTCGGAGTCCCAGTAATTGATGAAATCATAGATGCCCTGAAGACAATCCACCTTACGCATACCCTGTGAGATTTTGAATCCCCAGGAGGCAGCCGTCTGCAGGTTTTCGTAATGCCCTTCAGCAGGCAGCTCGTCACCTAACAGATAATACAGGTACGCATCCAACTGGCGACTGGCCACCAATGCCGACGACTGGCTCTTCAGGGTGCCGCTGGCTGCATTGCGCGGGTTGGCGAAGAGAGGCTCCTCAGCTGCCTCACGCTCAGCATTCAGCCGCTCGAACACCTTCCAGGGCATCAGGATTTCACCTCGGATTTCGAAGGTGGAGGGTGGAAGACGAAGTGCAGAGGACGAGGGATGGAGGACGAGCGGAATGGAACGGATGGTCTTGACATTGGCCGTCACATCGTCACCACGCACACCGTCACCACGGGTAACGGCCTGTATCAGACGGCCGTCCTCATAGGTCAGCGAGATAGACAGTCCGTCGTACTTCAGTTCACAACACACCTCGAAGGGCTCACCATTGAGCCCGCGCTCCACACTCTCGTACCAGACAGCCACATCCTGCTCATTGTAGGTATTGGCCAACGACAGCATCGGATAGCGGTGCTCCACCTGTCTGAACTCCTGGTTCAGGTCGCTGCCGACACGCTGAGTCGGCGAGTTGGCATCCGCTAATTCAGGATGGAGCTCCTCCAACGACTGCAGTTCGTGCATCATCAAATCAAAGTCCTGGTCGCTAATCGTCGGTTGGTTAAGAACATAGTACCGATAGTTATGTTCATGCAACTCACGGCGCAACTGGAATATCCGTTCTTTCTCGTCCATTTTCATTGCTTTTTCGTGCGACAAAGATAGGAAATATATTCGAAATAGCCAAATTTCAAGAAAAAAACGGGTAAAAAGCAACTTTTTCACTAAATTGTTTTGCTCATTTTAATATTTATTATTATATTTGTCACTCGAATGAAAAAATAATCAAAAAGAATGACAAACAAGGATTGGTTGTTTTTGAACTCTCGTGACGATTTGCTGCGAATTGACATGAGGGAAATTGCCTACTTCGAGGCAGACGGGAACTACACGAATATCGTGCTGACCAACAAGCACAAATGCACGGTCGGCATGAGTCTCGGAAAGATGGAGGCCGTCCTGTCAGAACGGCTAAGGGGAAAGGTCATGTATTTCGCACGCATCGGCAAACGGTACATCATCAACCTGAACTTGGTATTCCAAATCAATGTGCTCAAGCATCGTCTTGTATTGTCAGACTTCCACCAGTGTACCTATGCACTCGACGTATCAAAGGACGCGTTGAAGAAACTGAAGGAACTCATGGTACAATAAGCAAACAACAACAATCGATATTATCTAATTCAAACTATGGAAATTATTATTGGACGTAACGCACAAACCGGACAGCTGAGCCTGACCATGGGAACCCAAACGAAATCTTTTGGAGCTGCCAATAGTGTGCCAAGAAGCGTCAGCCGCCGTCACTGCCGTATTCAGGTCCTGCCGAACGGGACTTACACCATCGAAAACCTGAAAATGGAGAATGACACCTATGTCAACGGAAGTCCCATCTTCACCAAGACCGTCACCCCCAGCGATACCGTAGAGTTGGGAGGCGAACATTACAAGCTGAACTGGGATGTCATCAAGCAGCTCATAGAACAGTCAACACCCAAGACGGCAGACATCCGTCCACTCAGGCGTATATGGATGATGTACGAAGAAGAGACAAACGCCATTCAGGCCGACATGGCGAAGAAAAATGCCATCCGTGGTATTGCCGGTGCCTTCGGTACGCTGGGCATGATCAGTGTCTTCATACTGCCTGAGTCGCTGGGCTTCTTCCGATTCCTCTTCATGGGCATTGGCCTGATTATCACCGTCACCATGGTGGTGGTTGCCCTGAACGACTCCAAGAAGGCACCCATGAAGCGTAAAATGCTGCAACAAAGACTGCGCAACAACTACGTATGCCCCTGCTGCAAGAAATTCTTTAACATGGACTATGACCTGCTGACCCGACAATATGACAACTGCCCGTACTGCAAGGCCAAGTTCCTCAAATAGAGCCGTCACGACAAGTCATGCAAAGCGAATATTTCATCACGAAACCCCAACATTTCGTGGACTATCAATGAAAATATTTGGAAAATGGCTCTTCGCTTTATAACTTTGCAGCAGTAAACTTAACATCAAAACCTAAAACATTATCTTATGGAAGCAAAGAACATGAACATGAGACCAATGCCCAAGAAGGACAACAGCAACGGACTGATTGGCGGAGCCTTAGGTGCTGCCATCGGAACGGCTCTTGGAGCAACATTCGGAGTAGGTGGAGCCTATGCCTACAACCGTCTGACAGAAGACAACAACGTCGAGCCACCCCTTGACCCGGAGCTGATGGAGGCGGACGAAGACGTGGAAGTGGTAGAGGCAGAGCCGGAACACCACCACGTGCATCACGTTCACCATCTTGACAATGTGTATATTGTAAATGACAACGATGTCAACAATGACGAAGAAGGAGATGGTGATGTTATTCTCACACCTCCAGAGGATCCCCCCATGGATGACGAAGAGGAACAGTTTGAGCCTGACATTGACGATCCCTATATTTCGGACGTTTCAGATAACGATGAATCGAGCATACAAATAGTCTCCTACGAGCGCATCACGACGGACGACGGTTCACAGATGGACGTTGCAAACATCATCTACCAGGGTCACCATGCCGCCATCATTGACGTGGACCTTGACGGATGGGCCGATGCCTTGCAGCTGGACGAAGACGGCAACAATGTCATCTCAGAAGACGAGTTCCATCCCCTGGAGGCTGACATGCGCATTGAGATGGCACCGCTGGCAGAGGCTGCAAACTACCAGCCGGAGAATGATGAAATTGATCCCGATCTGCCCACAGCCTTTGTTGGTACTGAAGAAGACTATGACACGCCACCCGAAATAGAAGAAGATGATGATGTCATTGCATCCAACGATATAGAACCTGACTTCGAGAACAACGGAGACATCAGTGACATGAATTCCGACACCTATTTTAACAACAATGACACGCCAATCACCGACGGTACTGACGACCTCGTATTGGTTTAACTATATATCCTATAATTATTATTAACTTAAAAACATCACAATTATGGCAACAAATGAAGATACAATGGTAATCGGTGCAGGTAATGCACAGCAGAACTCGAACGCAGCATCCCGTCCGGCAACTCCTCCACGTCCGAACATCCCACCACGTCCACAACAGAACGTACAGCGTCCGGCTTTCCAGCCCATCCAAAGCAATGACGACCAGACCTGGAAGCGCGTGTTACTGGGTGGCGTAGCTGGCATCATGTTCGGAAGCGTCAGCGCCGTAGGTGCTACTGCAGCCTACCAGCACTTCAGCAGCAACGGCGAGGAAGAGAACGTTGACGTCATCCCCGAAGAAGGAGTGGAAGTTGTGAATGACGAAGGACACTACATGCTTGACAATGGTCTGATGGTGGCTGAGATTGACCAGTCCATGTCATTCGGTGAAGCCTTTGCAGCAGCTCGCGAGGAAGTAGGACCTGGCGGCGTATTCGTATGGCACGGCAATGTCTATTCTACCCATCTTGAGGACGAGTGGAACGCCATGAGCCCCTCTGAGCGCAATGAGTTTACCCACATGTCACTCTCTGCCCTGAATGGCAGCAACAGCTATACGCCAAACGACAACGTGGATGTGGTCTATCATCATCACGACGTGCATGTCCACGTAGATAATGACGAGGATGTCAGCGTCATCGACAACGACGACGACGTGCAGATTGTTGGCGGAGACATCGACAACGGCGACATTGCAGACCTTGGCGGCGGCGAGGACGACATCTACATGATTGACATCGACAACGAGACAACGCCAGGTATTGACGATGGCGGTCTGATAGCCGACAATTCGATAGGTGTTGGTGAAGACGGCATGCCCGACTATGCAAATGATGTCCCTGGCGACATTCTGGTATAATCACCCACTCCATTGCTTATGAACATACGTTATATGATGATCATGCTGCTGATGCTGGTGTTGGGACTTGTCCCGACATCAGCACAGAAGCGTATCTATATCGTGTCTGCCGGCATTGCCGACTATCCCGGCAACGACATGGACCTCAGCCTTTGTGCCAATGATGCCGCAACCATCCAGATGGTATTTGCAAAGAACAAAAAGGCAAGCACCATCCTGCTGAGAAACTCACAGGCTACGAAGGCTGCCATCCTGGCGGCTTTGCGCAAACAGTTTGCGAAAGCAACGAAGAACGATGCCATCCTGTTCTTCTTCAGCGGCCATGGCAGCCCCGGCAACCTGGTATGCTACGATGGAATGCTGGACTACCAGAGCATCAAGGAAATCATGGCTAAGAGCAAGGCCCGTTCGAAGATGATATTCGCCGACGCCTGCTTCTCGGGCAAGATGAGGACAGAACAACGTACGCAGCACAACACCAGCGTACCCGAGAGTCTTCGTAATACGGAAGTAATGTTCTTCCTGTCTTCACGTTCCGAAGAGGTATCCATCGAACGCCGCGACATGAAGAACGGTTTCTTCACCGCCTATCTGCAACGTGGACTCCGTGGTGGTGCCGATGCCAACAAGGACCGTGTCATTACCGCTCTGGAGCTTTTCAGATTTGTCAGCAAAGGTGTAAAGAAAATATCCGATGACAAGCAGCACCCCGTCATGTGGGGAAAGTTTGACAACAACATGCCTGTCATCTCTTGGTAACGATATAATAGTATTCAATTATGGAAATAGTCAGAGTGGTTTGTCCGAAGTGTCAAGTTCAACTTGACGTCAAGAACAAACTGAATGTGGAGCAGAAAGTGATTAAGTGTCCCAACTGTGGATGCCAACTGATGGTACGTTTTCACCAACAGCCCATGCAAGCAGCTCCGGCACAACCCGTCCAGGGAGTGCAAGGTGCTGTTCCCATGCAACCACAGTACCAGCAGCCGCAGTACCAACAGCCGCAGTACCAGCAACCACAGTACCAACAGCCGCAGTTCCAGCAGCCACAGTACCAACAGCCGCAGTTCCAACAACCGCAATACCAGCCTCAACCCTACAGGCGACCTGTCATGGACGAGGGAAGTACCATTCCTGCAGGTCACATCAGCAAACCCGTTGCCAACACGGCCGGATTCCTTATTTATAATAATGTACGCTACCCTCTGGCCATCGGACGCAACACCATTGGACGCAGAAGTTCCACACCCCAGGCAACCGTACAGATCGAGACCAACGGCAATAACACCATGAGCCGTTTCCATGCTGTCATCGAGACGGTACGCATGGCCGACATGTCCATACGTGCCATCATCAGCAATGGCAGCAACAAGAACCCGACGTTTGTCTCTGGCGTACTGCTCAATGGTTCCGACAAACTCATTCTGAAAAACGGAGCAGAAATCAAAATGGGCAACATCATCCTGCGTTATGAACTTCCTGTTTAATCAACAATAAGAACAACACCAAATTATGAGATTCAAGATATCCCAACCAATTGCTATTCAGGAACTGGGTAGCCGCAGCAATCAGGAAGACTCTATTTTCCCATTGTTGAATGAAGCCACCATTAATGACCGCCTGTTTATACTTTGCGACGGTATGGGTGGACACGAGTCTGGCGAAGTAGCCAGCAGCACGGTCTGCAAGACCATCAGCGAGTTTGTTCTCAGCCGCTTACAACCAGACGAGCCACTCAGTGACGACGTGTTGAACGAGGCTATCACGGCAGCCTACGCCGCCGTTGATGCCCAGGACCCGACGGGTGAGAAGAAGATGGGTACCACACTGACTTTCCTCTGCTTCCACAAGGGTGGATGTACGGTGGCTCACATCGGCGACAGCCGTATCTACCACCTCCGTCCTTCCACCAACGAAGTGCTCTACCGTTCACGTGACCACTCTTTGGTCTATGACCTTTTCGAGGTGGGTGAAATGACCCATGAGGAGTTGAGTACTGCCAGGAACAAGAATGTCATCACCCGTGTCATCATGGCTCACCAGGAACGTCCTTCGAAACCTGACATCGTGCACATCACCAACATTGAACCAGGCGACTACTTCTATCTCTGCTCCGACGGTATGCTTGAGCAGATGGAGGACCAGGAACTGATGAACATCTTCAAGAGCGACAAGAGTGACGACCAGAAACGCAGCATCTTGATTGGCGAGACGGTTGACAACTCCGACAACCACACGGCATACATCATCCGCATTGAATCCGTAGAACGGGAGGAAGGCGACAATTTCTACCTCGACAACGAAGCTGCCGCACGTGCTGCCAACAAGGTGCTGATGGCAGAACTCAACAAAGGGACAATCCCGCCCCCACCCCCTATGCAGGAAGAGCAGGCTGAGAGCGACGACGACGTACAGGTGGTCATGGCAGAACCTGTTCCGCAACAGCCGAGACAGCCACAGCAAGCCCCACAGCAGCAAGCCCCACAGCGTTTTCAGAAGCCGATGGCTCCTGCCCAGGAACAGGGCAAGAAGGGAAAAGGCATGTTCTTCGTGATGGCGGCTGTTTTCTTCTTTGTTGTCATTGCTGCTGTCGTGGGAATCATTTTTTTTCTGAATAACAAACCCAAGCCGACACAGACTGTCACCGAAGACAAACCCACCGAGACAACAATCACTCGGGAGGACATCGAAGAAGACGAAGATGACGAAAGCGCTGCCACCTATCCCCAACGACAGGTGCAGCCCCAACGACAGGTGCAGCCACAGCGGCAGACACAGCCACAGCGCCACACAGCACCTGTCACGCCCTCACGCCGTCCCAACGGGAACACAGGCACTCCGGAACGGACTCAGTCCGGCACTGAACCCGGCAAGACCACGAACAGCAGCGCAACCCCCGCAAAGCCTACTCCCCAACAAGGTACCCACGACGGGGGAACAAGCAGCGAAGACGGTGGCAGGAGAGATGTTGTCATCCCCAACTTGTAATACGAACTAAATCTTAACATACAATGAAAACAAGAGCCCTTAAAACAATCTTCATACTCCTGGCAGTCTTAGTCATGGGAGTACCGAGTGCCGATGCACAAAAGACCATCACGCGTAAGCCAACGAGCACCACGTCTGGAGGCGGTACCACAGGTGGAGGTGGAAAGAAGCCTGTCAAGAAACCTACGACCACCACGCCGACCAAGACGAATGCGATGGACTACGTGACCATCACCCGTCTGCAGATTGGTAATACCAACTACGACGGTGACATCCTGACGTCATACGGCGGAACACTCTACGCCGACGAGATGAAGTATGCCACGCCCAAACTGACCTACAACTGCACGAAGGCAGCCAGCAACGTGACACTCTATACCAAGATATACCGCCCCGACGGAACGATGATGACGGGTAGTTCGTCGCCCTCTGGCTATACCACCTCGGACGAAGCAGACTTCGAGAAAGGAACATCCATGACCCTTACCCTGCCCGGATGGGGAAACAACGATGGCGGTTCCTACGATCAGGGAACCTACCGTTGGGAGCTGTGGTACAAGAACAAGAAACTGTTCTCCACATCGTTCTATGTCAACCAGCGTACGGTGACTTCCTCAGACTTAGGCGACTTCGAGTTCTACGGAACAACACGTTCCTATACTGACAATGCCAAGGCACTGAACTACATCACCACCACCATCAAGGAATGGGGCGACAATGGTTGCCGTACGGGTGCCATCACCGAGCAGGAACGTGGCGTCGCCATTTACGGCGACAACGGCTATTGCTACACGTCTGCCGTTGCCGAGGGACTGAAGAACAGAATCAAGGAGTACAACAACGACAAGAAGAAGATTGTCGATGTCACCATGACCGACTCTGGCTACTGGTGCATTGTCTGGGGCAAGAACGGCTACTCCGGTGTCATGCCCGACAAGATGAAGGAGCTGATGAGCAAGTACAATGATGACGGCGAGGAGATACTCTCTGTTTCCATCTGTGAGAACGGAAACTTCTCCATTATTACCGACAAGCACTACTACGCCTCCCACGAGACTGACCACAGCAATCTCAAACGTGCCATTGAGAAGTTTGGAGCCATCAAGAGTGCCTGCGTCACCAACAAGGGCATCGTGATTTGCTGTGAGCGCGGTGTCTATTACAAGGACATTCCGACCAATGTTGAAGAGGCCCTCAAAGAGCAGGACTTCCGTCCTCGCGTGGTCAAGTTCACCGACAGCGGTACTTACCTGATTACGGATGGTGTAAAGAGACGCTCTTGGTACATGTAAGGGAGTTGAAAGTTGAGAGTTGAGAGTTTAGAGAAAAGAGATTACCTATGGATACAACAGAGAAAAATGCAACCCTGCATCAGGGTTCTGTACTCCAGAACGGACGATACACCATCGTCCGTGTTCTGGGACAGGGTGGATTCGGCATCACATACCAAGCCACCACAAAGGAGAAAGTAACCGGAAATCTGGGCGAAATGGAGGTAGAGGTTCCCGTAGCCATCAAGGAGTTCTTCATGAAGGACACCTGTCTGCGCGACTCCTACAACAACAATGTCTCCATTCCCTCAACGGGCAGCACCGACCAGGTTGACAAGTACCGTCAGAAGTTCATCAAGGAAGCCCATAACCTCGCACAGCTGAACCACCCGAACATTGTTCATGTGGCTGACGTTTTCGAGGAGAACAACACCGTCTATTACGTCATGCAGTATCTTCGCGACGGTTCGTTACGCGGCAAGCTCAGAACCCAAGGGCGACTCCCCGAGGACGAAGCTGTACGCTACACGCTGGAGATTGCCCACGCACTGGACTATATGCATACCGAAAAGCACATGTGCCACTACGACGTGAAGCCGGGTAATATCCTGCTCAACAACGACAAGGCCATGCTGATTGACTTCGGCATCTCCAAGAACTATAATGCCGATGGCAGCGAGACCAGTGCCACCCCCGTAGGACTGAGCAAAGGCTTTGCCCCCCTGGAGCAGTTCCAGCAGTCGCTTCAGGACTTCTCACCTGTCAGCGATATCTACAGCCTGGGTGCCACACTCTACAACCTCATTACCGGCGAAGTACCACCTGAAGCATCCGCCGTCAACGAGGAGGGACTTGGAAAACGCCCGGAGTATGTCAGCGAGCACATTTGGGAAACCATTGTCACTGCCATGCAGCCCCGTCGTAAGGACCGCCCGCAGACCATGCAGCAACTCATCACGCTGTTGGAGTCGAAGCCGATTCCCGTTCCCGATCCGGTATCCGTTCCGCATGTGACGGAAAGTGACGAGACGGTTCTCGGAGACAGCGACGAAATTGTTGTGTCCTCACGTCCTGAAACACCTGCGCCGGCTGCTGCACCTGTGCCACCGCCTATTCCTGTCAGCACAGGCTACAATGCACCACCCAGTCCGGCCAGTGTTCCCGACATCCCCGAAGAGGAAGATGAGAGCACAACCTATGACACCCCGGTTTCATCAAAACCGAAGCCGACACCCACGCCGCCTCAGCCCCCCGTAGTGCCCAAGGCTGCCACACCGGAGCCGACGCCCGTTCCCAAACCGACACCGGAGCCCACTCCGGAGCCTGTAGCTGAGCAGCCCGCTCCTACCCCCCAGCCCCAAAAATCGCTGTACGAGAAGCCGCCGGTGCAGAAGAAGAGCAGCAAGGCACCGCTCATCATCGGTATCTTCGTGCTATTCCTGCTCATCGGAGCCGGTGCAGGCTTTTTTGTCTATAAGACCTTCCTCGGCAACGATAGTGGCAACACGCCGGCTGTTACGACAGACAACATCGAGACGGTTACCGACGAGCCTATATACGCTGCCGACAACAGTGTTGCCTTTACTTATACAGGCCAGGTCAATGCCGACAAGAAGCCAAACGGACAAGGCACCGCTAAATATACTGACAGCGAGAAGGACACCTATACCGGAAAGTTCCAGAATGGCATGCGCGTCGATAAGGATGCTACGCTGGTCTTCAAGAACGGCGACACCTACAAAGGGTCTTTCGTTACCGACCAGTTTGACGAGGGTGTCTATACCATTAAGGATGACGGCAGTTTCTTCAAAGGCAAGTTCAAGGACTACCAGCCCTACGATGGCGGATGGTACACCAAGACCGGAAAACTGCTATACAAAGTCGTCAAGGGTGTAGATAAGACGAATTGACACTGCTGCATGGCTCATCCCCTGTATATTCTGAAACTCATGCTCACGGCAAGACGCCCCAGTCACACGACTGACATGCGTGCCGTGAGCATGCCTTTTTGGCTCCACAAGGGCTACAGCGCCCTCACTTTCTTTGGGGCCATCATCACAAATAATGAAAAAGAGGCAGAACGCTATAACACCCTCAACCCTTCATCCGTAATCCGTAATCCTTCATCCTCCACCCTCAAGGACTGGTATCATCCCGTTAAGTTCCACGAGCACATCCATCTTCGGCAGGCACAGTCCACCCACAACTCGTGGCTTTGCTTCTACTGGAAATACCTGCTGTTCTGGCTTGAGGCGCAGCGTGCCCGACGTCTGCTTCCAAATGCCGGCTACGAACTGAATCCGTTTGAGATGGAGGCCTATGCCAACATGTATAACCCACACTACCTGGACCGCTACCCCGACGGTGCGGCAACGGGTTGGAAGGCCTATGCAAAAATGAGTCTTGCCCAACGTTTCTGGGCAAGACGCAAATATACGAAGGAACAAAAAACGTAAGCTCTAAGCCGTAAGCTATCACTCAAACACCAGTGCCTCACCAATGCAGGCATTGGGTTGCTGAATGTGCAACATGGCACATACGGTGGCGGCAAAATCGGTGATGTGTGTCTCGCGGGGACTACTGCCGTGCGGCACTTTCCATCCGAAGAACAGCATGGGGATATGCGCATCGTAGGGGTTCCACTCGCCATGTGTCGTCCCGACAGGCGATGACCACGCCCCGTAATCATAGACGTTCGGTTTGGGGAAGAAAATGATGTCGCCGGAACGTCCGGGATAGTAGCCAAGCAGGGCACGGTCGCGGAGGATAGGTGGCATGGCCGTTGTTGCCAAGTCCTCATAGGCAGCAGCAAAGACGATGTCTTTTTCCGCCCGCAGCAGGTTGAGTACATGGTGGGTCATGTCAGCCGTTATCAGACCGTGTTCACGAATATGGTTCCAGTCCAGGAATACCCGGTAGTCCATGATGTCGCCGATAAACGCTCCTTCGTCACCTATATCGTTAGCACTTTCCATATAGATTCTGCCCTTCACCGAATCAGTCAGGAAGGGACCTGCCGACAGCTTATGGTCTTGCATGAACTTCCAGTTGTGAGCGGCACCATGGTCGGCAGTCAGGAATGCCAGATACTGCCCCTCCCCCACCTGTTCGTCAAGTGCAGCGAGCAAACGGGCAATGTCCTTGTCCAGTTCCAGGTACGCCTCGTCGGTATGTTCGCCACGCGTGCTCCACCTGTGACCGATGACATCCGTTTCAGAGTAGCTTACACAGAGCATGTCCGTCACCTCCCCCTGTCCCAACTGCTCACCCTTCAGTGCAGCAATGGCCATGTCGGTCGTAATGTGACCACAAAGCGGATAGAGGCCCACGTCGGCACCCACTTTCTTGAACTCCGCATTCTTGGCAAGCACTTTATTGTAGTCCTTTGCCCACTGCGGCAATTCCTGCATGTAGTAGGTAGAGGTAATAAACTGACGGTTCTTCTTGTCAAGCCAGTAGGCTGCGTTGGCAGCACGGCCGGCAGGCAGAATGGCGGCACGGTCCTTGTAGCTGATGCCTATGACCTTAGCCTGGAAGTCTGTATGCAGTCGCAACTGGTCGCCTATGGTTGTTGCCACCAGGTTCACCGGCGACATTTGTCCCTCCGTCCTGTTGTCGGAACCCACCGGCATCACCGTGCTGTCCGCACAGCAATATACCTTCCGGTTGTCCATGTAGAAATTATTGCCACAGATGCCGTGAAAGGCAGGTGTCGAACCCGTATAGACGCTGGCATGGCCGATTGCCGTGATCGTCGGCACATAGTTGATCAGACAGTTATTGTAGCTGTAACCTTTGTCAATGAGGCGACGGAAACCACCCTCGCCAAACTGCTCATAATAGCGCGACAAATAGTCCCAGCGCATCTGGTCCACCACAATGCCTACCACCAGCTTCGGACGCTCGCCGAACTCGGGTTTGTCACTTTGTGCCGACAACTGCACGGCACACACTAACATTAGAATTAGGAAAATGCTTTTTCTGAACATAGCTTACTGATTATCTTGGGTGCAAAGTTACGATAAAGTTTAGAGTTTAGAGATTAGAGATTAGAGATTTTGCTGCTGCTTAACTTTTTTTACTTTTTCCTTTAACTACGCTAATTTTCGATTTTCGATTTCCTACTGTGCACTTTGAGTAAGGGAAACCGGGAGTTTCTCCTACTCAAAGTGGGGGTTTGAGTAAGGAGGAGCTTTTCTTGCAATCTTGCATAGGGTGTTTTGCAGGGAGGGGGCAAGAGTAATATAGAATTAATAATTATTAATATATTATTTATTACCTTATTATTCTGGGTGTGCATCCGTAAAGGTGCTTATGCAAGATTGCAAGAATGCAAGATTGCAAGGTTTTTATTTGGTCAGTTTTGCTTTTCTATGTACCTTTGCGTCAAAAGTCGGAAATGAATCAAAAAAAGGAATTAAAGAAGATGAGCGTCATTCACATCACAGAAACACAGTAGGGCGGTTCCGCTGTGCACTTGGAGGACAAAACCCCATACCTAATTCAGGTATCAGGTTCCATTTTCGATAGCATAGTGATATTGAATGTGCTTTGAAAAATTGAAAAATTGAAAAATTGAAGGATTGAAGGATTGAAGGAAGCAGGCTGACCGCGATGGCCAGCCTGCTCTTTTTTTTACATTGTGACATGTGACAACGTTACGTTTTGATGTAAACGAAGTGTAGAAAAATGTTAATAACGTATCAGTTGTCAGCATCAGCGGTTGTCGCCCGTAGCACCTTCATCAGAGATGCCGGTACCCTGGGTGCTGTTTTCTCCCGCATTGCCGCCCCAGGTAATGGCGGTATCGGTGACGCTGTAGTCCTTGGCAAAGGCACGAGCCAGCAGACAATTTTCGGTGATGGCACCGAGATACTGACCCAGACCGTCGGCATAGAAGACAGCCTCCAAGTCGGGTGTGTACTCCGTAAGTCCTGCCTGTAGCAGCTGACCGTCCTGATCGAGCCAGCTATAGGCCATCTGTCCCTTGGCGCCGAGGGTGTATTCACCGTCGGCCACACTACCCTTCAACGTGGGCTGGATGTTCAGACCGGCCTTGGCAGGCAGCGTCAGGGTGACACTCTTGGTCCATGTGGTGGACGTCATCTCTTCACTCGCCACCTGGCCGTTATCACCGACGTAGCGCACGGTGACGGTGGCCACGTCGAGCAGATGCTGCGATACGGTGGCAGCGTAGTCAACCTTCAAACTGGTCAACACCTTCGTAGGCTGTGGGGGTTCCGGTGTGGGTTCGGGCACATCATCGTCGCCACCGCCGCATGCGGTAAGGCTGCCGAGGACCATCAGGCCCCCGAGCAGCATACTCATTATCTTTAGATTCTTCATAGTCGTTTACTTTCTAATAATCACTTTCTTACCATTAATGATATTGACTCCATTGGCAGGAACCGAGAGCATGCGGCCGTTGAGGTCGTAGATGCGTTCTGTAACGTCGCTGTCAATGGTGCGCAACTGTTCAACACCGGTAGCATCCTCCAGGATCATGCCGATGGCAGGAGCACCTGCCACACGGTTCTGGAGCAGATAAGCGCGATACGGCAGGATGCTGGCTGCACGATGGGCTTCGGTATCGTTCATCACCGGATGCCACAGGCCGTCCTGCTGCAGGGTGTAAGCGCCCAGGTCAGCTGCCTCGCCATTGTCGATACGCTCCAGCGTGCCACGCATGGAGAAGCCTGGTGCATCGTCCTGACGACCGTAGGTCATACCACCGCTGGTCGGAATGTCAGCAGCTGCCGTGCCCAGTGTTGCTTCACTCTGGTCAGCCCAGATGAGATAAGGCTGCAGGGCCTCCAGTCTGTCGAATGTCTGGGTGAAAATCAGTTCGTTGCTGCTACGGCCAGACATCTTGTAAGCCTTGGCTCCTGTCGGGATGTCGAGCGCATAAGGCAGACAGATGGTATAGGGCGCATTGCTCTTGGCCAGTGTGCGGGTGTTCTCCACCTGTGCAGCCTTGAAGGCGTAAGGCACATCGTAGTCCAGACCATCTACCAGTCGGTAGGTAGCGCAGTTCAACACGCTGGTGGTGTCGCCCACGATGACGTTCACCTCATCGGTTTCGCCGTATTTCGACGGCATGAAGCAGAGCACATTCTCGGGGAGTCCCACGTTGCGCAAGCCTCCGTTACGAACCTGGTCGATGACGGTTGAGTCGCACATCATGAAGTCGGCCCAGCGCAGCCCCTTGGCATCGGCAAAACTGTTCTCTTCGATGTGTGCCAAAGGCATCGGCATGGCGATACGTGTCAGCTTCGTCAACGGCTTCATATCGGCTGCCTTCAGCGAATCCACCAGTGTATAGCGGAGCGGTGTCAGGTCGGTCAGGTTCTCATGGCCACGGAACCACCCCTCAACGCTGGTCACATCGCCCAGGTCGTCCTCGGTAGCGGCGGCGTGTGCGGCAAAGGCAGCAAAGGCGTCGTCGTCCTTGCACAAACCTGTCGAGATGTTGTTGGTGCGCTGCCATGACGAGCCTACATAGGCATTGTCGCTGATGTAGTCGTTATAGAGGCTCGGACGCACGTAGAAGGCATCGAACGTCGGGTTGTAGTTGTTACACAGGTTACGCCATACAAAGTTGTCGGCATCCAGCTCAGGTTTCTTCTCAGCCAGTAGGTACATACGTGTGAGTGACACGTCGTCGTCGAAGGCGCTCCAGTTGATGGTCTCGATGCTGTCGCCGATGACCACTGTCTGCAGGGCCTCGCACTGCATGATGGCACGCGAGCGGATTTCCCTCAGCGTCTTCGGCAGGATGAGGGTCTTCAACTGGTAGGCCTGCAGGAAGGCGTATGCCGGCAGCACGTTGTAAGCGTCAACATGGACGGTGCGGGTGGTCAGCTTGTCCTGGGCATAACGCCAGGGGCTGGGTACTACCCTTGCGTCGTAGAGGTCGATATACTCCAGACGTCCTGCAAGATTGGCTCTGTCAGTCCATGCACAGAAGCCTGACAGATAGCGCAGCACAGCAATATCCTGACCCGAGATAGGACCGTTGACCTTCAGACGGGTGATATGTCTGTAGTCGCCGCTGATGCCCGTGACGTATGCCTCGGTGTAAACGGAATCCCTCCTGATGAGTTCGCCAGCTGGATCGTATTCGTCTTCATACTCAAGATTCATTAATTTGGCATCAACCTTCAGTCCGAGTTCACGTGCTAGCGTGTTCGGCTCAGTAACGGTCACTACCATCACTTCGTGGTAGCTGTCATTGCTGCCCACGATGTGTTCGGCATACTCGCTCCAGGCCTCACGATAGCGCTTGGCGTGCGTCTTCGGAACGTAGATGCGGAAGTCGGCAGGCAGGTCACGGAAGGCACCGCTCTCCAGTTTGGCCACGCTGTCGGCGCTGACATAGATGTCGGTGAGTTTCTTGCAACCCTGGAAGGCACTGTAGCCGATGGTGCGCAACGATTCAGACAGGGTGACGCGCTCCAGCTTGCTGCAGCCTGCGAAGGCCGAGCCGAGGTCGGTCATCTGGTTGAAATACTGCTGCTCGTTAAAGCTCTTGACGCCATCGGTCAGGATGCCGTCGAGGCTCTTCAATGACAGGAACTCCGACGGGAAGAAATATCCCTTACGGACAAAGCAGCGGCCTGCCTCGTCGTCCTCGAAGGCGGCACTGACGGAACCCGACGTACTGGTCAGCTCGTTGCGGCCCAGATAGTCGCCTAACTTGGATTGCTGGACATAAACCGCGTTGGCACCCGGCTCCCAGCAGTCCTTGTCGTCGCTCGTGCAGAGATGCTCCAAGAATACCAGTTCTTCGAGTCCCTCGGTACCGTCCTCAAACAGCTCATTGTCGGCATATATGGTCTTGTCGCCTACGCAGAGCCGTTTCAGATTGTGAGCCTCCTCAAACACGTTCTGGCCAATCTTGGTGGCCTCCTTGGGCAGGATGACGGTCTGGAGCTTGTCGCAGTAGCAGAACATGAAGTCGCCCACCACGTCAGCTTCCTTCAGATAGTTGTTGCGTCCCCAGCACTGGTACGGGTGGTCAGTGTCCTTCTGCAGTCGGGCGTTGTACATATTCAGGTAGCGCAACTGTCCGAAGGTGGGTTCGCTGTTGTTCACGTCGGCACCGCCGAGGAAGCGCAGCACGCCGATGTCAACACCGTTCAGCGGACCACTCACAGTGAGGGAGTCCATCTTCCAGTAGGAACCTGTCAGGCCTACCAGATAGTCGCCATCCATGATGGTCTCCAAGCCGAGTTTCGAGGCGAGCTGGCCCGGGGCAGTAGTGGTCACTTCTTTCGGGAAACCTGTCTGTCCTTCATCGGCCACGATGTAGTCGGCATACTTGCTCCATGCCTTTTTGTAGTCGTTCACAGCCTCGGCAGGTACGTAGATTTTGAAATCATCGGGATAGCCCCAATAAGCCTCAGGATAAGGACCGTTGTACTTCGTCTTCCAATATCCGAATGTCGTCTCGTCCACTTCGGCAGGTGTGGTACCTAAACAGCGCACAGTCTTCAGATACGGATTATAATAGAAGGCATGTTCTCCGATTTCTGTTACACCGGCGGGAATGTCTATTTCGCGCAGGTCACACTGGTAGAAAGCCCAGCTTTCTATTCTCTTGATGGTGGAAGGCAGTTCAATGGCTGTCAGGTATTTGTCGTTATAGAACATCGAATTGGCTACATAGTCAAGTCCCACCAACTCAAACTGCTTGAACTCAGGGAACTGTTTGATTTTCGTGTTATTGTCAAATTTCCTGTCGAGCCATGAGAAGCCTTTCTCCTTCAGGCGGCTCATGTCGATGATGTCCCACGTGTTGTTCATGGTGCTGCAGTCGAGCGTGTATCTCAGGTCGCTGAGGGCCGACTTCACAGCCGCATCGACAGGCGTAATCAGACAAGGCATGAACTTGTCCTTGTAAGAAGCCCATGCCGAGTCGGCCATGAACTGCTCCACCTGCTGGGGCATCATCTTCAGCATCAGTTTCGGCGTGTTGTCGAATACGCGGTCGCCCAAGCGAATCATGGAGGGAGTGAGTGCCCTTACGCTGCCGAACGTGGTCGTGGGGCGCTTCATGAATACCAGTCCCACCGACTCCAGGTTCTGACAGTCCTTGAAGCTCTCGTCCTGCAGCGTGATGTTGATGTCCTCATAGCTCTCGCCAAACACGCTGATGCCGTTGACGTTCCAGAAGGATACCTGCTTCAGGTTCTGGTTGCCCTGGAAGGCGCCCTTCTTCACATAGTCCAGATGGTAATTGTTCCAGTTGCCGATGTCATTGAACAGACCCAGCGAGCCGCTGTTCTTCTTCAGGAACTCATCGTCAGCCTCGTAGGCATAGAGGTGCTCCACCTCATGGCCTTGCGCATAGGTGATGTGACGGGTGGAGTTGTTGTTATAGGCGTAGGCATACTTCACGCCGTAGCCACTGGTAGCCATCTTCTCAGTCAGTTTGCCTGTGGTGATGAATCGCTTGTACTTCGACCACGAGGCATTGTCGAGGAAGTCCTGCAGACGGTCCTCGGCCACGATGATGCGCAACTGTGTGGAGTCGCAGCCGGCGAAGATACTGTCGCCGCAGAGCACGAAGTTCTCCGGTCCCAGTCCCATCTGGCTGCCACGGGTCGTCATGTATCGCAGGTCGAAGTCGCGCAGACTGGTACAGCCGGCGAACGCCGAGTCGGGGATGGTGAACATTAGCGGTGCATAGCTGTCGGAGCTGCTGCCACTGCTCTCTGCAAAGCCGATGTACTTCACCTTGGTGTTGCCCTGGAACGCCTTCTTGCTGACGCCCACCGTGCGGTAGTTATAGACCGAGCCGATGTCGTTGCAGATGATGAAGCTGGTCTGATTGGGATCGGCCTCTTTAATATAAGTATGGTAGATGAGTTTCTTGTCAGGCGTGGTCAGTCCGAATCCCACGAGTCCCAACTGGTGTATGTTGGCTGCCAGGTTGTCGGCCAGTCCGTTCTTCATCTGGTCTTCGTTGATCTGACCCGAGAACGGCTGGAACTGTCCGACCATGAGTGTACCGGCGTAGGCTGACGTGGTGGAAGCCAAGCCTATTCTGGCCACCTTCGCTATCTGGTCCCTCAGCATGGCCTTGCCAGCCTGCTTCAGCAACGTGTTGCGCAGTGTCTGCTTGGCAGTCAGCTTAGGCAACAAATAGAGTGCCAGTTCTTCTCTGACAGCCCATCCTACGTGCTGAATCAAACATTCGACACCAACCTTGTCGAGATAATATTTTCCACTTTTCTTTATAATCAGTTGCGAGCAATATAGTGCCTTGTCCTCTGTCAGGAATCTAAAAAGCTTGAGATAAATATCATAAGAAAGGGATTCAATGAAGTTCTGGCCACCTAACCAGGTAAAGACGCCTTTTCCTCCCTTCGCATAGTTCAAAATGACTTTCTTGCCGACGCCCTTTCCTAATTGCTCAACTGCACGAAGACCACCTTCCAGTGTCGCTTTCTTGGACTGCAAGACGGCAATCTCCGCTCCCACTCTGGCTGATTCCTCAATCACCTCCTTACCGGCTTCACCACTACCGCTCGTCAAGATGGTGATGACTATCTCGGCGACAGCAACAGGCACGTTCCACCAGGAAGCCTCGACGGTGACAACCTGCGAGGTAGAGGCGGCGTTGGGTGTCTTCGAAGCGTAGTCGTAGGTCAGTCCACCCACGGTCATGGCACTCCATGAGGTCGGCTCGTAGTCGGCGGGTACAATGAAGTCGCTGTAACGAGCCCAGTTGGGGTCGTTGATGAATTCCATATAGCGTGTGGGCGACACAATGAAACGCACAGCAGGCTTGTCAGGCTCGTTCTCGTCAATAACGATATCATCGCTGCTGTCATAGTCAGCCTTCCAGCCAAAGATGTCGTCGCCGGGAACCACGTCTTCCGGGCCCAGCGTTTCCCAATGGTTGTCGCCGTCCTCCACATAGTAGTAGAGTCGGATTTCCTTCAGGTTCTTGCAGCCGCGGAAGGCACCGTTCTCGATACATATCTTCGGACTGCTGTAGGAGTTCTCCGAGCGGCCGTTGGTCTGGTAGAACTCCACGGCCTTCAGGTCATCGCAATTAGAGAAAGCACCACGGCGAATGGCAATGGTCTTGTAGTTATAGTACGAACCCACGTCATTGTAGATGCGTGCCACGCCATCGTTCTTCTTCAGGTAGCTGGCATCACAGCCCTCGGCGGTGGTGTAATAGACGGTGGCACCATTCTCCGACGATGCCAGCAGGTTGGCAGCATTGAAACTCTGGTAGTCGGCGTTCCACAGACGTAGCTGCTTCATCACCTCCTCACGCTGACTGCCGTCGTTGGTCAGATAGGTCTTGCCGTCCTGTGCCAGCATGCACTTGTAGCGCACGCCGTACTCATTAATCTCATAGCCCGAGGGCTCGTAGCTGATGATGCGGTCGCGCAGTTGGCTCCACTTGCTCGACGAGCGGTAGTCGTTGAGTGTCGAGGTAGCCACGCGAATCATGGCGTTGGGCGACCCTTCGAGCATGTTGCTCCAGATGCGAGTGATGCAGTTGGTAGGCATCGGCTCCCAGTGGTTATCGCCTTTCGTAATATACTGCATCAGGTCTATTTTCTCCAGCTGCGGGGCATTGTTGAAGGCCCGGTGGGCAATGAAGAACATGAAGTCGGTGTTCGAGTTGTACGACCACGCATCGCTGTCCTGAAAGTAGATGCGCTTCACCCTCGACTCGCCCGAGAAGCCCTGGTCGGCCACACAGGTCAAGTGGGTGTGGCTCTTGAAGTAACCCACGAGGTCGTTCAGGATAAACACCTCACCGTTGGCGGGTACCGACGCCTCGTCGATGGTGGCTGCCACGATGTAGGGAGAGCCGTCATCGCTGGTGTAGCGCAGCCAACCGTCGTCGTCGAAGCGATAGGCGTAGGTATTGTCCCAAGGTGCATGTGCATTGAGGTCGAAGAAACGGGTGTAGTTATTACCGGTGATGTACGTGTACTTTACACCTTTATAAGTATAGGTGTAGTCCTCGTCGGGAGCCCGTCGGGGCAGTCGGCGGGCTGTCACCATTGTGCCGTCGCCCATCTTCACCTGGTCGGGGATGGTATCGACGGCCTGGTCGCTGACCGCTACCGAGTCAACGGTGTCGGCCCATACGCCTGTGGCTGCTATCGTCAGCCAGAAGGCCAATAAAAACTTTAGTTTCTGCATAAGCATTATTTATTTAGATAAAAGTGTTATTTATTCTTGACAAAGAAGTCCTTCGGCCCCGTGGTGTAGAGGTTGCCGAAGTTGGTGTTATTATAGATGCCCACGTGCGAGCCGAGTGTATGCTGGGCGCAGTAGAGGTAGAGGTCGCGGTAGGTGCCGTCGGGGTTGGCTGTGGCGTGGCCTACAAGGTTGCGGCTGAAGCGGTCGCACATCCACACACCGAGCTCATTGCTCCAGGAGTCGGCAAACGACTGTTCGTAGGCACCGGCGGAGCAGATGGCCAGCACGCCGGGGATGCCCTCCAGTGCCTCGCCCATGTTGGCAGAGTAGCAGGGTTCCAGACAGACGAGCATCTGGCGGAACTGCTTCTGGTCAGCCATCTCACTGAGGGTACGTGTCAGCAGGGCGGCAGTCATACCCTGACCTGCGGGGAGGTCGCCCCACACCATTTCGTTGATGCCGCTGACGGCCCTGCTATGTCCGTGGCCGCTCCAGAAGAGGAGCACGTTCTGACCGGCATCGGCAGGCAG
>JAEEGH010002908.1_pt1 | contig 45561 bp, 39 predicted proteins | sample 9134181 | NCBI WGS metagenome assembly JAEEGH01 (sample SAMN16246544, study PRJNA631951) | gut metagenome | biome: gut microbiome; feature: rumen; material: DP-attached | host: Bos | place: Iran: Karaj | collected 2018-10
GCGGAAACTTGATACGCGACTTCTGAAGATTCTTGTTGGCTGCGAAGTTGAAGAAGAAGTCGTCGAACAGTTCATCGGCAGCCATAGGGATAATACCTGTGTCTTCTTCTGCAACAACCTCGGAGGAATCAGCAGGCTCCTCCATATTAATGCTGTCGGCAGAATCGGTCTGCCGTGACTCGCCAGTTTTGTTGCCACATGCAGCAAACAGCATGACTAACAACGAGATAGAAACTAATTTACGTGTCATTTGATTACTCTAAAAGCATCAATTCTCTCAAAACTGCACAAAGGTAAAAAGAATTTCTGACTTATGCAAGAAAAATCGAGAATGTTTTTTTATTGTTATTTTGTTCGCTATTTCACGAAAAAGTAGTAACTTTGCACTCAAATTCACAAAACGCTATGATTTTAGACAAAATAGACCAACTTCTAAAAGAAGTACAGACGCTGAGCGCCAAGAACGCCGAAGAGGTGGAACAACTGCGACTGAAATACCTGAGCCGCAAGGGTGTGATAACCGAGTTGATGAACGATTTCCGCAGCGTGGCCGCTGACCAGAAGAAGACTGTGGGCATGAAAATCAACGAGTTGAAGCAGATAACGCAAGAGCGCATCAACCAGCTGAGACAGGACTGTGAGACACAGGAGACGGATGGTGACGTCATGGACCTGACGCGTACACCCTATCCTATTAAAATAGGTACGCGACACCCGCTGACCATTGTTACCAACGAGATTATCGACATCTTCTCGCGCATGGGCTTCGTGCTGGCTGACGGTCCTGAGGTGGAAGACGACTTGCATGTGTTCACGAAGATGAACTTTGCCGCCGACCATCCTGCCCGCGACATGCAGGACACGTTCTTCGTGTCGCAGCATCCCAACGACGTCACGAAGAACATCCTGCTGCGCTCGCATACCTCCTCCGTACAGGCTCGTGTGATGGAGCAGATGCACACCGAGGACGGCAAACTGACGGCTCCCATCCGCGTCATCTGTCCAGGCCGCGTCTATCGCAACGAGGCCATTACGGCACGCGCCCATTGCTTCTTCCATCAGGTAGAGGGACTGTATATCGACAAGAACGTAAGCTTCACCGACTTGAAGCAGGTGCTGTTGAGTTTTGCAAAGGAGATGTTCGGCCCCGACACGCAGATTCGCCTGCGTCCTTCGTACTTCCCCTTCACCGAGCCGAGTGCCGAGATGGACATTTCGTGCTTCATCTGCGGCGGCAAGGGCTGCGGTTTCTGCAAGCACACCGGATGGGTGGAGATACTGGGGTGCGGCATGGTCGACCCCAATGTGCTGGAGCAATGCGGCATCGACTCGAAGGAGTACAGCGGCTATGCTTTCGGCATGGGTGTTGAGCGCATCACCAACCTGAAGTACCGCGTGTCCGACCTGCGCATGTTCTCAGAGAACGACGTCAGGTTCCTGGAGGAGTTTGAGGCAGCCAACTAAAATCCGACTCACGAAAGCGTACATAGAAGTATGAAACTGGTTGTAATGACCCAGCCAACATTCTTTGTCGAGGAGGACAAGATACTGACATCCCTCTTCGAAGAAGGGCTTGAAAGTCTGCATCTTTACAAGCCTGGCGCGTCGCCTATGTACTCCGAGCGTCTGCTGACGTTGCTGGATAGTGAATGCTGTTCGAGAATCACGGTTTATGACAATTTCTACCTGAAGGACGAATTCAAGCTGCGCGGCATTCACATCGACGACGAGACCACCCCGCCACCTGCGGGCTACAAGGGGCATCTCAGCCGCACGGTGACCCACATCGAGCAGCTGAAGGAGGCGAAGCGGCACGTCGACTATGTCATCCTGAAGTATATCTGCGACAGTCAGACGGTGCCTGACATGAAGGCATCGTTCACACAGCAGGAGCTGAAGGAGGCCTCACGCCGTGGACTCATCGACAAGCATGTCTATGCACTTGGAGGCATGAATCTCGACACGATACGCATAGCCAGGGAACTGGGCTTCGGCGGCGTCGTCATCAGCGGTGACTTGTGGAACAGGTTCAACATCCATCAGGAGCTGGACTACCAGGCACTTATCGACCACTTTATCAAAATACGCAAGACAATAGGATAATAAGTATAAACAGACTATTAAGACAATGAGAAACAAGAATTCCTACATGGTGTTTTCCGGAACGGCTACCACGTATCTCGCAGAGAAAATCTGCCAGAGTCTGGGGTGTCCGCTGGGTGCCCTTCAAATCACAAAGTTCTCGGACGGCGAGTTTGCCGTATCCTACGAAGAGAGCATTCGCGGACGTGACATCTTCCTGGTGCAGAGCACGTTCCCCAATTCCGACAACCTGATGGAGCTGCTGCTGATGATTGATGCCGCCAAGCGCGCTTCAGCCCGTACCATCAATGCCGTCATCCCCTACTTCGGATGGGCGCGTCAGGACCGTAAGGACAAGCCGCGTGTGTCCATCGGTGCCAAGCTGGTGGCAGACCTGCTGTCGGCTGCCGGTGTCAACCGCGTCATCACGATGGACCTGCATGCTGACCAAATACAGGGATTCTTCAACGTTCCCGTCGACCACCTCTATGCCTCTGGTGTCATTCTGCCCTACCTTCAGAGCCTGCACCTCGACGATCTTGTCATCGCATCGCCCGACGTCGGCGGTTCCAAGCGCGCCAACACCTACGCCAAGTATCTTGGTTGCCCGCTGGTGTTGTGCAACAAGACGCGTGCTCGTGCCAATGTCGTCGCCTCCATGCAGATCATCGGCGACGTCAAAGACAAGAATGTGGTTATCATCGACGACATGGTCGACACGGCAGGCACCATCACCAAGGCTGCCGACATCATGAAGGAAGCCGGTGCCAAGACGGTTCGTGCCTGTGCGTCACATTGCGTCATGAGCGGCCCTGCCAGCGAGCGTGTGCAGAATTCCGCCCTTGTCGAGATTGTGTTTACCGATTCCATTCCTTATACGCAACGTTGCGCCAAAGTCAAGCAGCTGAGTGTGGCCGACATGTTTGCAGAAACCATCCGTAGAGTCATAAACAATGAAAGCATCTCTGACCAGTATCTTGTGTAGTGCGTTAGTAGCCGTAGTACTCACTTCTTGTCACTCCAACAGTTACCAGATCAAGGGAACAGCCGAAGGACTCGCCGACGGTGACACCCTCTACGTGACGGCCGACCTGGAGTCGGGAGTGCCCACCGATACCATCTATGTCAAGGTCGGCCGCTTCTCGTTCTCCGGCGAGACGGACTCTGTCTACCTCTGTATGATGTATAGTGCCAGCCATAACGAGATTAACGCCCCGTTCTTCCTCGAGCCAGGCACCATCAGCATCTCGCTTTCCGGCACTCCGGGCAACAGCCGCGTAGGTGGCACCAAGTGCAACGAGGAGTGGCAGCAGATGAACGATTCCGTCATGAGCATCGGCAAGCAGATCAACCGCATTGCCGAGCATATCTACGGCAACAATCTCCCTCAGGAGGAACAGCAGAAAGGCATGGAACAGATTGAAAAGCTGAACCAGCGTTTTGCCAACCTCGTCATTAAGACAGCCGAGAAGAATAATGACAATGAGTTTGGCTACTTCCTTCTGACATACTACCCAGAAGAATTGATAGACAACACAACGCGTGGACGCCTTATCAAGCAGTTGCCTGCTGACATGCGCAAGCGTCCTGCCATCATTCAATGGGAGAAAGACATTGCCAAAACGGAAAAGACTGCCGAAGGTGCAACTATCAGCGACTTCAAGCAACCGTCTGTTGATGGAACTGAAGTGAGCATCATGGATGAAATCAAGAAGAACCGTATTACAGTCATCGACTTCTGGGCATCATGGTGTGGTCCCTGCCGTCAGGAGATGCCTAACATGATTCAACTCTACGACAAATACAGCACAAGCGGTCTCGGCATTGTTGGCATCTCGCTCGACACCGACCGTGATGCATGGATTCAGGCTATTGACCAGTTCGGTATGAAGTGGCCGCAAATGAGCGACCTCAAAGGATGGGAAAATGCCGCTGCCCAACAGTTCAGCATCAGCTCCATCCCTCATACCATTGTCATCGACCAGAAAGGAAAAATCCTCCGTCGTGGTTTGCGTGGAGAACAGTTAGAGAGCTTTGTTGCCGAACAACTGAAGTAATGATACCATTATAAAATAAGAATTGGATGAAGACGACTTGAAACAGTCACTTCATCCAATTCTTGTTTATGGTTAAATCTTAGAAGGGCAGGTCATCGGTGGAACCGTCACCTACCGGTTCTTGTGCGGGAGGAAATGGCGCAGCGGCAGCGTTAGGAGCAGCAGACTGCGGGGGGAAAGGCGTGGCGTCGGCACCGGGAACACCTGCTACCGGAGCGGCACCAGCCACGGGTGCAGCAGCACCACGGACAACGCTATATGCACGCACATCATTAAACCAACGTCCGTTAAACTCATGGGCATCAATGTCAAAAGAGACAGTCAAGTCCTCACCCATTTGAATGTTAAATTGCTTGATGCGGTCCTCGCCGAAGACACGGAACACACACTTTCTGGGATACTGCCCGGGAACCTCAATGACATAGTCCTGTGACATCCATGAATTACCTGTGCGCTGAGACACACCACTACTTGCCGGCAAAACGGCAATGATTCTTCCTGTTAAATCCATAATACTTTATTTGTTTTTACTTGGTCTTTATTGTTTCAGATTGCGAAATTACGGAAAATAATTCTAAAAAGCGAATTTTTCATTCAATATTTTTGCTATTGCGCAAGACTTTTTGTATTTTTGTACTCAATTTACAAGAAATAAAACTAAAAACAGAAATACTCATGAGATTTACCGCATCCAGTACTGCACTCAGCAGCAAACTTAATGCTCTTTCGAGAGTCATCAACAGTAAGAATTCACTGCCCATTCTGGCCGACTTTGTATTCGACATTCAGGCAGGCATTCTCCACCTGACAGCTTCAGACAGCGAGAACGTCATGAAAACCCAACTTGAGCTGACAGACAGCGACTCCGACGGCCGCTTTGCCATCGGCAATCACGACCTGTTGGAAGCCGTCAAGGGGTTCTCGGAACAACCTATTACCTTTGATGTAGACACACAGGCTAATATTGCTAAGATTTCTTATCAGAACGGTCTGTTCTCACTGCCTATCGAGAGCGCCGATGAGTTCCCGTTGACACAAAGCATCAGTGACGCTGCCACGGAAATTGTCATCCCCAATGCCCTGCTGGCAGAAAACATCAACCGTTCCCTGTTTGCCACAGCACAAGACGAGTTGCGCCCCGTCATGAACGGCATCTACTTTGACCTGACCCCGGAGTGCTTGGCCATCGTTGCCTCCGACGGTCACAAGCTGGTCCGCAACAAGGTGCTGAGCATCCATAGCGAACAGCCTTCTGCCTTCATTTTGCCCAAGAAACCTGCCTCATTACTGAAAAACCTGTTGGGCAAGGACGGTGGCGATGTCATTATCCGTTTCGACGAGCGCAACGCTCAAATCAGCTATGGCGACGGCGAACTGACCTGCCGTCTCATCGAGGGACGCTACCCCAACTACAACTCAGTGATTCCTCAAAGCAACCCCAACCAACTGACTGTTGATCGTCTGGCTCTGCTGGCAGCACTGCGCCGCGTCCAGCCATTTGCCAACGATTCAAGCAACCTGATTCGCTTCCATGTGGAAGGCGGCACCCTACAGCTTGACGCCGAAGATTTTGACTTCTCGAAGACGGCAACCGAACGCATGTCATGCGACTACAACGGCCAACCGATGAGCATTGGTTTCAAGGGTTCGTCATTCATCGAGATCTTAAGCAACTTCGACTGTCAGGAGGTCATCATCCAGTTGGCAGACCCCAGTCGTGCCGGACTCGTATTGCCGTCAGAACAGCCTGAGAACCAAGATGTGCTGATGCTGATGATGCCGATGCTCATCAACGATTGAGGTTTTGAGTTATAGGTTTTAAGTATGAAACTGAACTTACAAAAGCCATTGGTGATTTTTGACTTGGAGACGACGGGCCTTGACTTGGTTAAGGACCGCGTCATCCAATTGTCCTATATTAAAGTTTATCCTGACGGACACGAAGTTCGTGGTAACGAACTCATCAATCCCGAGAAGCCTATAGAACCGCTGATTACCCAGCTGACGGGCATCTCCGACGATGATGTCAAGGATAAGCCGACCTTCAAACAACTGGCAGCAAAGATGAACGAAGTCTTTTCAGGTTCTGACATTGCCGGCTTCAACTCCAACCATTTCGACGTACCCCTTTTGGCAGAGGAATTCCTGCGCGCCGGTATAGACTTTGACTTTTCAAAGTGCCGCCTTATCGACGTACAGACCATTTTCCACAAGATGGAACGGCGCAACCTTGCGGCAGCCTATAAGTTCTATTGCGGACGAAAAATGGAGGATGACTTCGAGGCACACCGTGCCGACCAGGACACGGAAGCCACCTACCGTGTACTGATGGGCGAACTCGACATGTATGCTCCTGGGGTACAGGAGGAACCGGAACGTGTGTTGCAGAATGACATGCAGTACCTGGCCGACTTCTCGAAGATGAACGACAACGTAGACTTTGCCGGGCGCATCGTATGGGCCGAGGTTAAAGGCCAACGCACCGAAGTATTCAACTTCGGCAAGCACAAGGGCAAGCCCGTTGCTGAGGTACTTCGCTTTGACCCAGGTTATTACAGTTGGATACTGGGTGGCGATTTCACCTACAACACCAAACAAGTGCTTACGCGCATCCGTTTGCGTGAAGCACAGAAATAAGGTATTAGGTAAAAGTGAAAAGTGAATAATTCGCTACCGCAAACTATGTTAAAGGGAAAGAAAATCGTACTGGGCATTACAGGCAGTATTGCCGCCTATAAGTCATGTCTTATCATCCGCGAACTGGTGAAAGCTGGTGCCGAGGTACAAGTGGTCATTACGCCTGCGGGCAAGGAGTTCATTACGCCTATCACCCTGTCGGCACTGACACAGAAGCCCGTCATCAGCGATTTCTTCTCACAGCGCGACGGCACGTGGCACTCGCATGTGGCACTCGGACTTTGGGCTGACGCTATGCTCATTGCTCCATGTACCGCCTCAACGCTGGGAAAAATGGCAAACGGCATAGCCGATAACATGCTTATTACCACTTACTTGTCGATGAAAGCTCCAGTATTCATTGCGCCTGCTATGGATCTTGACATGTACCAGCATCCCACGACGCAGCAGAATATGCAACGGCTGCTGAGCTTCGGCAACCACATCATCGAACCACAGAGTGGCTTCTTGGCTTCTGGACTGGAAGGCAAGGGACGCATGGAGGAACCGGCGCGCATCGTAGAATACCTTGACTGCTTCTTTGAGAAGAAAGACCTGCTGGGGAAAAAGGTTATGATTACCGCCGGGCCAACCTATGAGAAGATAGACCCTGTACGCTTCATCGGCAACTACTCCAGCGGCAAGATGGGCTTTGCACTGGCTGAAGAGTGTGCCCGTCGCGGTGCTGAGGTACAGCTGATTGCCGGACCGGTATCGGTGACTGCCAAGCATCCTAACATCCAGCGCATCAACGTGGAGAGTTGTGAAGACATGTATCAGGCAACCGTAGAAGCTTTCCCACAGTGCGATGCTGCTATTCTCTGCGCCGCTGTAGCCGATTTCAAACCTGCAACGGTTGCCGGACAGAAAATCAAGCGCGAGAAAGAAGACCTTGTCATCCGGCTCGCTCCCACCCATGACATTGCTGCCACCTTAGGACAGATGAAGCAAGGGCAGATACTCGTCGGCTTCGCCCTTGAAACCAACGACGAGACCGCTAATGCCCAGAAGAAGCTGGAGCGCAAGAATCTCGATTTCATCGTCCTCAATTCCCTCCGCAATGAAGGCACCTGCTTCCAGTCGGACGAGAACCAGGTCAGCATCCTCTCGAAAGACGGCCGTCAGGATTACGAAAAGAAAAACAAGCAGGCTGTCGCCGGTGATATTATCAACCAACTGGCAGCCCGCCTGCAAAAGTAAAAGAGGGTTATTGCACCCGTTTCATTCTATCCACTTGTTCCTTGACGACAGCCAGAGTTGTCGTATCGCTGGCGAACACGGAGTTCAATCCCTGTGCCTCCTGGGCAGGGTCGTTGGTATAGTCGTCACCGACTTGCCATTGCTCGTGTGCAGGCTGTGCGAAACCTCCCCAGCCCCAGAAGTTACAGCCGGCAAACTTACCTCCACGCTCCGCATTGTCAGCAACCAGTGAAAACACATAGCGATAGTAGCCGTCACGACCCTCTGTCGGCGTGTGCAGGTCAAACTTGAATCCGTCACGCGGATAGCCGAATTCCTCCATCACTAACGGCTTGTTCAACTTGTCGCAGATAGCCAGATGGCGGTCAATATACTCCTTCGTATTCTCGCAAGCCTTGGGCAAATGCTCTATCAGTGAGTCTGGCTTGGCCCATCCCCAGTTGTAAGGCCACAGATGGACGTTACAGTAGTCGATATTCTTGTCAGCACAGATGCGCTCGTAGGAGTCATAGTCGTTCTCACACCCCCAAGAGCCTTCACTGCCCACTGAAATCAAGTGGTTCTTATCCAACGAACGTATAAGGGCAGAAGCCTCTGCCAGCCACTTCTCAAAGGCAGGCAAAGCTTCTTTTGAGAAAGCTCGCGGCTCATTGCCAATCTGCCACGACATGATGGCCGGGTCTTCTGTATATTTCTGGCCTGTATAGCGGTTGGTACGTCCGATGATAAAGCGCACATAGTCGTAGAACAGCTGATGGGCTTTTTCGTTGGTAGCATATTTGCTCATCGCCTCCATAAAAGCGGGATAGCCGACATCGTCCGGACGCGGCTGCTTGCCTGCTCCCGCCTGCTCCAGATAGTAGCCATAACCCCCGCTCCACTCCCAGGAGTTGTTCAGGTAGAGCACGGCCACCATCTTCCGCTTGCCCATCTCCATCAAAAGATAGTCAAGACCAGCCAGTATCGTATCGTTATAGACACCGGGCTTCACCTGAAGCGTCGGCTCTACCTTCGTCTTGACGCCACGCTCACCATCCGATCCCACCAGAACGCGAAGATTATCGATACCCATACGCTTCATCTCGTCCAACTCTTTCAGCAGACGCTGTCGGTCGCTCCCCTGCCCTTCCGAGCCCAAGATGGCGCCATACCAGAAATTGGTTCCGACATAGTAATACGGTTTCCCGTCACGCACAAAGTGTCCGTTCTCCACACGTACAAAATCAGCCTCCCCGGCTCCCTGCTGCTGACAGGCCACCGTCAGTGCTGCCACAGCCAGTAATAAAAGTAGTTTCTTCATAAACTTTCGATTGCTTTAGTAATATTTTCTGCAAAGGTACGAATAAGCGAGAACAATTCAAAAGGAAAACTTGTTTTTCTTTTGAATGTCGAGCGTGAGTACCTTCAGCCGCAGGCCAAAGGTAGTGCAAACAGAGCGAAAAACCCAATCATTTTGAGCTTTTCCGAGGTTCAGCCGACCCTTCAAATGTGCTATGCTGGTTAGGTCGGAGCTCAAAGGCCACGAGCCCGAAGCTGAACGACCTTCAGCCCGAAGCTGAACGACCTTCAGCCCGAAGCCCTCTTACTCTTTCGCTTCTCGGCCATTCAAACTTGACGGCTCTCGGCTTGTCGAATGCCCCTCAATACAGCATTTCATGGGCCACGGTGGGAAATAATATGTCCGACGGTGGAAAAAAATATGTCTGACAGAGGGAAATAATATGCCCCGATTTACCTCAGCGGGGCATATAATTTGATAGAACGGGATATAAAATTCGATGCCGCGAGGCATCAAATTCCAAACGCCCGGCAATAATAAGATAAAGAAGTTGCAAGCGTATTTTTCTTCCCAAAATTTTGGATAATTGGGATAAACACATTACTTTTGCAGCAAAAACCATGGATAAGAGATTGAACGACGTACTGCTGCGTAACGTAAGCCTGCTGTCGAAGCTGACCGAGCAGGAAGTAAGCATGATGCCGGCCATAGAGGCTCCACTGCCTTCTGTAGAGCAGGTAAAGGAAATAGTCAGGCTGGTAAAGACGATTATCTTTCCCGATTATTTCAACAAGCGGCAGCCTGATGAGACTATCCGCTCTTACTATATCGGCGTCCACATGGAGGAACTTCAACAGCTGCTGACCAAGCAGATAGCCCACGGTCTGCAGTTTTGCGAAGACTGCGACTCTATCAAGACCAAGGCTCAAATATATGGGGAGGCTGGGCGACTGGCTAACGAATTCCTCGACGCATTGCCCGAGATCAAGCGACTGCTGTACACGGACGTCCAGGCCATGTTCGACAACGACCCTGCCGCACCGAACTACGGCGAAGTCATCTTCTGCTATCCGGTGGTGGACACGATGACGCACTATCGCATTGCCCATAAGTTGCATGAGTTGAAAGTCCCCGTCATTCCGCGCATCATCACCGAGCAAGCCCACTCCAAGACGGGCATCGACATCCATCCCGGAGCACAGATTGGCGAATACTTCGCCATCGACCACGGCACGGGTGTGGTTATCGGCGAAACCTGCATTATCGGCAACCACGTCACTCTCTATCAGGGTGTTACCCTTGGTGCCAAGAGTTTCAAGTACGACGAGCAGGGCAACATGCTGAACGTGCCGCGCCACCCGATTATTGAGGACCACGTCACCGTCTATTCCAACGCTTCCATCCTGGGGCGCATCACCATCGGCCACCACTCCACCATCGGCGGCAATATCTGGCTGACGCACGACGTAGCACCGCACTCACGCATTCTGCAGTCGAAGGCCGTCGATGTCTCGTTCAACGGAGGACTTGGCATTTAAAAGAAGGACAAATGAAGGTTATTGTATCAGAAGAGATAGAACAGGTGTGCCCTGAGTTTGTCGGAGCTTGTGTGGAGGCAACAGTTGTCAACTCGCCCTATAGTGAAACACTTTGGCAGGACATTGACGGTTTTTGCAACAAGTTTCGTGAAGAACTGACAACGGAATCACTGAAAGAGATAGCCAGCATCGCAGCAACAAGACGGGTTTATAAGGCCTGTGGCAAAGACCCGTCACGATACCGCCCTGCTTCCGAAGCACTGATACGCCGAATACTTCAAGGAAAGGGACTATACCAGCTGAACACTTTGGTAGACTTAGTGAACCTGGCATCCATCGCCTTTGGCTATAGCATCGGGGGCTTTGATGCTGAAAAGTTCGAAGGCAATACGCTGACATTAGGTATCGGGCGCGAAGGTGAACCGTATGAGGGTATTGGCCGTGGAATGATTAACATCCAGGGGCTGCCCGTCTACCGTGATGCCAAAGGTGGCGTGGGAACACCTACCAGTGATAACGAAAGAACCAAGATTTCAGAACATACCAGTCACTTGTTAGTGCTCATCAACGGCTATGACGGCAATGAGCAACTTGTAAGGCAGAATGCAGAATACATACAGAACTTGCTCCGTAAACATTGCCAAAGCGACGGTGGAACGTATTACATTTACAAATAGAACAGTATGAGAAGAATAGTCATCGTGGCGCTGCTTGCCATCATGCCAGCAATAGTCCTTTGGGGACAAACAGTCACAGAATCATCCAACGAAGGACACCAGATTGCAACCCAAGGAACAATACGAGTCAAAATGCAAACCAGTCTGGGCGACATCATTGTCCGCCTGTACGACAGCACCCCTATCCATCGTGATAATTTCGTGAAACTGGTCAAGGAAGGATTCTATGACGGTACCTTGTTTCACCGTGTCATCAAGAACTTTATGATTCAGGGCGGCGACCCCAACTCAAAAAATGCGTCAGCAGACCAACAGTTAGGCACCGGCAGTCCTGACTACACTTTAGAAGCAGAAATCAGAAGCGGCCTATACCACAAGCGGGGAGCCTTGGCTGCGGCAAGGAAAGGAGATGAAACAAATCCGGAGCGAAGGAGTAGCGGTTCACAATTCTATATCGTATGGGGACGCACCTTCAGCCCGCGCCAAATGGAATTCCTCGTCGAAAAGATGAAGTCAGAGCATCCTGAAACTGGCGGTTGGACGGAAGAGCAACAGAACATCTATGCAACCGTAGGAGGTTCACCACACCTTGACGGTGAATATACCGTATTTGGCGAAGTCGAGCAGGGGCTTGACGTGGTGGAGAAAATACAAAACGCGCCTACTGGCATCGCAGACAGGCCCGTCGAGGACATCGTCGTAAGGATGACCGTGATTGAATAGGCAGTTCGTCGCCTTCGAGCTATATAGTTCGAAGGCGACGAAGAGGAAGCTCGAAGGCAACGAAGAGGAAGCTCGTTGAAACCCAAGCCGTAGAGCGCAGAATGACTACACGTACTTACTGCAGTTTCTTGGCAAATTCGCCGCTGGCTTTTACGGAGTCAGCTGTGCCGCGGGTGAAGCTGCGCGTCCAATAATCCCAGTCGAAGCGGCTGTCGTAAGTCATATCGAAGTAGATGTCACGGGTTGTTCCGTCATCCATATAGCCACGGAAATGGTTGCTGGTGAGGACATAGTCGTAGATGTAGACGGTGTTCCAGCTATCAGCATAGTTGATGCGGATGTTACCGTTGACGACTTCCCAATTAAATTCACAATAATAGTAGTCTCTGTCACGGCTGTACATGTTGTAGTCCACCTCGTAACCCCAACCGCCATAGCTATTCACACGCTCGAAATACATGGTGGTTCGGTAGCTGTCACCCGATAATCCGAAACGGTCACGGAGATAAGTGTCAATATAGCCAGTCCAAGTTCCTTCCAGGGTGTAAGCCTCTTCCCTGTCTTCCACATCATTCCAAAATCTCTCGTCACAGCTGGTGAATACAGTTGTAGCTGTCAAGGCCATGATGGCCATCGTGAGGTAAGTATAAATCTTCTTCATAGTCGTAATACTTTTAATTGTTCAACTTCTGATGCTGCAAAGGTAGGCATTGTTTCTCACCTTTGCAAACAGAAATTCCTATTTCAAAGTAGGGATTTTCCTATTTTGTCGTAGGAACTTCGTACATCCCTACTCTGCCTCAACCGTTTCCTCTTCCTTTTTCTTACCAAACTCAGGGTCGATGTCCAGGAACCAGGTCACGACGTAAGTCAGCGAACAAGCAACCACGACGATGAGGAAGAAGGTCTTATAACCTACAGCTTCCTGCAGAGCACCTGCGAAGAGTCCGGGAATCATCATCGACAATGCCATGAATGCCGTACAAAGTGCATAGTGCGATGTCTTATGCTCGCCCTGACTATAATAAATAAGGTATAGCATATAGGCCGAGAAGCCGAAGCCATAGCCAAACTGTTCGATAAAGACGCAGACGTTAATGGTTAACAGACTCTGTGGCAGGGCATAACTCAGATAGACATACACCAGGTCAGGCAGCGTGATGGCCAACACCATCGGCCACAACCAGCGCTTCAGACCGTCGCGGCTGGCAACGATGCCGCCCAAGATACCGCCTAAAGTAAGGCCTATGACGCCCACGGTACCTTGCACCAGGCCATACTCTCCGTCGGAGAGTCCCATTCCGCCGTTACGCGGTGCGTCCACAAGGAAGAGCGCACTGACCTTAGCCAGCAGTCCTTCAGGCATGCGGTAGAACAGCATAAAGCAGATGCCCGCCCATACCTGCGGCTTTTGGAAGAAAGTGACCAGTGTCTGACGGAACTCATTCAGGATGCCACTGACCGACCGCTGCATCTTATCACTGTCTTCCGACGGTTTTGGCAAGGCCCAGCCGTGGTAGAGCCACAGGGCGATGAAAAGACCTGCCATCAGATAAAACACCAGACTCCATGAATACCGGATATTACGCGTCAGCACCTGCAAGGCACCTGCCATTCCTACCAGCAAACCCGACGAGAAGATGGTGGCTATGCGATAGAAGGTCGAACGAATGCCCACAAAGTAGGCCTGCTCGTGCTGGTCAAGTCCCAGCATATAGAAGCCGTCGGCAGCAATATCGTGCGTAGCACTGCTAAAGGCCATCAACCAGAAAAAGCACAACGACCCTTGCAACCACCACGGCCCGGGGATGGTGAAAGCCACACCAGCCAATGCCGCGCCGATGAGCAGCTGCATGGTGATAATCCACCAACGCTTCGTCTTGATTATATCGACGAAAGGACTCCACAGGGGTTTGATGACCCACGGCAGATAGAGCCACGAGGTGTAAAGGGTAATATCTGCATTCGACAGACCGAGGCGCTTGTACAAGATCAGTGAGATGGTCATCACGGCCACGTATGGCACACCTTCGGCAAAATAGAGCGTAGGCACCCAGGCCCACGGGTTTCTCATACTAAAACCACATTTCATAAAGAATCATGCTTACCAGTTAATATATTCGTTTAATTTCTGCATTGCGATAGTAATGTAGCAATATCTGTTCGTAGGAATAGCCTTGCTGACCCATCACGGCTGCACCAATCTGACAAAGACCGACACCATGTCCCCAACCCTTGCCATGGAGGCGGAAACCGGTAGCTGTCCGTTCCACGTCGAAGGCAGAGCTATAGAGGTGGGTCTCGCTGAGCGCACGTCGGATTTCCAGTTCCTTTCCGATGGTCAGTGTCTTCTTGGTGCCGACAATCATCAGTTTCCAGATGCGTCCGCTCTTGCCACGCTCCAACGGGATGAGGTCGGTAATGGTACCGAAATCATCCTTCAGCTTAGTGGAAATAAGTCTGGAAATCTCGTCCACGGTATATTCCACCGTCCAATGATAGAAATCGTTTGTCTCCTGGTCATAGTCGTTCAACACCTGTGAGAGGACTGCCTTGTCACTGGTGTTGCAGAAGGGGTCTTCAACCGATATAAGATATGGTTTCGGAGTATCCTCCCAGCAATACTGGAATTCCTCGGTGCGGCCTCCGCAACACTTTGAGAAGCGGGCGTCGCAAATCTCATAATCTGCACCACTGCTGCCTGACGAACACAATATCTGTCCACGTGTAGCTTTCAGTGCCTGCTCCACCGCCTTGCTCGTCTGTTTGGTAATGCCCTGATAACGCTGGCAGTGGTCGTCGGCACAGACATCGAAAATGGTATGGTCCTCACGGTCGTACCAGCGTATCATTTCATCGTCCTTCTTCACAAACGAGAAGAAACCATCGCCATGCTCAGCTCTCTCCTCACGACGCTTCATCTGTGCCAACAGCCACGAGCGACTGATGACGGCATGAGCCTTCAGCAGTTCAAGGCCTGCAGTGGCTTTCATCTCGCTGGAGATGACTGAAGCGAGGTACTGCTCTACGGGCAGCTCATTGATGGCCGTAATCCTGTCAGCCTCGACCACCAGCCGCAACGTACCTAAGAAAGTCTGTGTCTCCTTACGCTCCCAATGGAAGTTGACGCCGATGGTGACATCGAAGAGTGAGAACGAGGCATCAGCGCATTGTGGCGTGAACGTCAATTCACGATACTGATTGCCATTCCATAGAATGCCACCCTCGGAGAACTCCACGAGCTGATTGCCTTTGATGGTCTCACCCTTGGCTATGTATGGTGCATTCAGCGAGAACTGTATCTTCTGACCACTGACAATGCCTACCTTGACATCGGGCTGTTTGGCAGCAACAGGCATGGCAGGAGTAGCGACGGAGATGCGTTTCAGGTTGTCTATGACTTTCTCCACCTGTTCGTCTGTCAGCGACACTTCCTTCAGGATGTCTAACACCTTCTCCGAGGTCAGACTGCGGAAATCCTGTTCACGGGGGGTAATAATCAGTCCACCCATATCGACGGCACCTGGACTGACCATGCACTCGTCATAACAGCTGGGACGATGCTTCTTCCTGGGCAGCACGACACTCAGCAGGACATCACCAGCACACCACGCAATGACATTCATCATGGGTTCCGTGCCATCGTCCGACGAGGGCAGACTGTTGTAAAGGCTTTTGAACAGACGCTCATTCTCAGCTGCACCATGGCTCCTGATAACAAAAGCGGCTACGGGATAGTCTGCGACATACCAAATACCTTCATCGTCATCCTTCTTGACAATTTCCGTCAGGTTGCGACTCAAACGCTGCCAGGCACACTGCAAAGGCATCACGCCACTGCTGACAGCCTGCAGATGAGCATGGTCTGGAGCCGAAGCGCCACAGTGCGGCCCATTATATAATAAGGTGAGATTCTTGTTACGCAATGCCAGACGCATCATCTCACCATACATCGGCAGGATACGCTGCGGCTGATGATGGACCGTAGGCAGCGTAAAATGGACAGGCATGATAGGAAAGGGATTGACCAGCAGTTCGTAAGCACCGTCAACCACCCGCGTCAACTGCTCGGCCGGACGGTTCTTGGCACAAAGAAAACACGGTCGCTGGGCGATGGAGCCAGCATCTATCTTCGCTCCTGTTGAGCGAATACGTGCAGGATTCCACTGTACCAGCATGGAGCACGAGTCAACGGGGAGCTCACGCACCTGCACACGGCTCAAGTCACGATAGCGTTGGCACACCTCATCCCACGTTTGGAGCTGGCGGTTAAAGAAGCGCATCAGCGGTGACTCGCTCAGTACATCATCCCGACCTTGCAACATCTGCTGACGGGCATGGAGTTCCATCGTGCGCAAACGGTCCTTATACAGGTTGTTGGCATTAATCTTGTCAATGGAGAGTGCCGCATCGGAGTTGCCACCCCAACGGCGACAAAGGTATAGTTCCGTGAAAATGCGGCCAATCTTGTAACGGCGTGAGAACATCAAGCCCAACGCATAGTCTTCACCATAAGACGTGTTCGGGAAACCCACGCTGCGCAGCAGTGGCGTAAAAAAGGCACGCGGAGCACCAAGGCCATTGATACGCAGGGCATTATTGGCACCATTCTCATCCGTCCACTCCTGATGGGCTATCAAGCCGGGAGGAAGCGTGTTCAGGTCAAAGTCGCACATGCGATAGGAGCCGATGACCATGGCCGCCTTTTGCTTGTAGAAGGCGTCCACAATGGTCTGAAGTGTCTTGGGCGAAGAATACAGGTCATCGCTGTCGAGCTGGACGGCGAAACGTCCGCAGTAGGGACTGTAGACGGCCTCATTCCAACAACCGCCAATACCAAGGTCGTTGCGCTCAGGGACAATGACATGGAGTTTCTTGCCATAGTCTGACAACAGACCGGACAGGATGTCAGCAGTGCCGTCAGAAGAGTGATTGTCCACCACGATGACATTATACTTGAAGTCCGTCTTCTGTGACAGCGCACTCGTGACAGCATCCTTAATGGTCTTTGCACGGTTGAAGACAGGAATGATGACAGAAGCCTCCACATCGAAATCCTGCTCAGAAAATTCCACATCCAAGCGCTGTGTGGGATTCACCAATGCATGCACCTCGCGCAGATGAGCCGTACAAGCCTGTTCCATCTCTATCTGCACATCGCGGTTGGCAGGATTCACATAGTCGAACTGCTTCACGCCCGAAGCCCTGAGGTCAGTCTCCTCTTCTGTGTATAGATATTCATTCAGATGGAACAACATACCCTCGCGGCTCAAGAACAGGCGCAGGTCATACAGTCCGGCATATTGATAGTCGCGTTCACGGTCAGATGTAGCATACTTGTGAAGCAGCGATGTGCGCAACAGCAACAGAGAGCCGAAATCGAAGTCATCACGAAGCGAACCATCCTGATAGTCGATGACCGGATGCGCTACGCGCTGCCCCTTCTCCATCGTGTAACGGTCACTGTAGACCATGGCAGCCTGCATGTCATCGGCCACGAGGAGCATGCGGTCCAAAGCCGTCGCTCCAATCAGTAACGGTGTCGGCATCAGGCTTAACAGTACATACTCCGCCAAGGCGTTCTCCGACAACTGCATGATGAAGTCGCTGCTCTGCAAACTATTCACCAACAAGATGGAGCATCCCGCTGGTGCCGGTTGCTCGGCAACCTGCTTATCACTCACCAAAAGAACAATGTTCCTGACAGTCTTTTGCCTGCGTAGAAAGTCTATGGTAGGAAGAACGTCCTGTATGACACTGCAGGCCAAAAAACAATCTATATTCCGTTTCATGCTTAGCTTATTTGTTCGAAATTGAGCACAAAGGTAGCACTTTTTTATTAAACTACCAAAAAACTCTTTTCTCATTTCTCAATTCTCGATGAAAAGTAGTACCTTTGCAGCATGATTCCACAAAAGAAGCCACTTTTGGGACTGACGCCGACAGAACTGAAAAGTATTGTCAGCGGTTTGGGTATGCCTGCTTTTACAGCAAAGCAGGTAGCACAGTGGCTATATGTCAAGCATGTGGCTACCATTGATGAGATGACTAACATCTCCAAACAAAACCGTGAACAACTGAAAGCATCCTACGAAGTCGGCGCCATGCCTCCCATTGACTGCCAACGCTCGAAGGACGGCACCGTCAAGTACCTGTTCCCTGTTGTTACAAATGACGGGACGAAGCACTATGTCGAGACCGTTTTTATTCCCGACGGTGAGCGTGCCACACTCTGCGTTTCGTGTCAGGTAGGCTGTAAGATGAACTGCCTTTTCTGTCAGACAGGAAAACAGGGGTGGCAAGGCAATCTGACTGTTACCGGCATTCTCAACCAAATCTATGCACTGTCTGAGCGCGACAGGCTTACCAACATCGTCTTCATGGGACAAGGTGAGCCGATGGACAACCTTGATGCGGTGCTTCAGACTTGTGAAATACTGACAGCAGACTGGGGCTTCGCGTGGAGTCCTAAACGCATTACCGTCAGTTCCGTAGGCATCAGGGGAAAGCTGCAACGCTTTCTGGACGAGAGCGACTGTCACATCGCCATCTCCATGCACTCACCGCTTCATGAGCAGCGCCTCGCACTCATGCCCGCAGAGAAAGCCATGACCATTGCCGAGACCGTGGATCTGTTGCGCCACTACGACTTTACCCACCAGCGCCGGTGCTCGTTCGAGTATATCTGTTTCGGGGGATTGAATGACTCACCGATGTATGCACGGGAAATCGTCCGTCTACTGGATGGCCTGCCTTGCCGCGTCAACCTCATCCGTTTCCACGAGATACCTGACGTTTCACTCCCCGCCTCCGACGAGAAACGCATGGAAGCGCTGCGTGACTATCTGTCCAACCACGGCATCATCACAACCATCCGTGCCAGTCGCGGACAGGACATCTTTGCAGCCTGCGGACTGCTGTCGACAGCAAAAAAATCAGGAATAAACGTAACAACGTTATAACATCATAACGATAAAAACAATATGGAACAAGAAAGAACAATTCGCGTGGCTATCACGCAAGGAGATACCAACGGTATAGGATACGAAGTCATATTCAAGGTCTTTGAAGACCCTGCCATGCTCGAACTCTGTACCCCCATTATCTATGGTTCACCCAAGATTGCTGCCTACCACCGCAAGGCACTCAACCTGGAAACCAACTTCAGTATTATCAACAATGCCGCAGAAGCCCGTGACGGACGCGTCAACCTGCTGACATGCTTCGACGAGGAAGTGAAAATCGAACTCGGCAAGCCTTCGCCAGAAGCTGGAGAGGCTGCACTCAAAGCCCTCGACAGGGCCATGACAGACTATCGTAGCGGACTTTACGACGTTCTGGTCACTGCACCCATTAACAAAGCCACCATCCAAAGTCCTGGGTTTCATTTTCCTGGCCATACGGAATATATTGAGACCAGTGTCGGCGAGGGACAAAAAGCACTCATGATACTGATGAATGAAGACCTGCGCGTAGCATTGGTGACCACGCACTTGCCTGTCAAAGACATTGCCAAGGCTATCAACAAGGATGTCATCATGGAGAAAGCCACCATATTCCACCAGGCATTGAGACGCGACTTCCGCATTTCCTCTCCTCGTATTGCCGTGCTCTCACTGAATCCGCATGCCGGTGATGACGGCCTGCTTGGTTCTGAGGAAAAAGACATCATCAGGCCCGCTATTGAAGAATTGGCAGCCAAAGGCATTCAGGCCTTCGGTCCCTACCCTGCTGACGGTTTCTTCGGTTCAGGCAACTACAGTCGCTTTGACGGTGTACTTGCTATGTACCATGACCAAGGTCTGGCACCGTTCAAGACGATTGCACTCGAAGACGGCGTCAACTACACAGCAGGACTCCCCATCGTTCGCACCTCTCCAGACCACGGCACAGCTTACGACATTGCCGGACAGGGAAAGGCCGACGAGAGTTCCATGCGGCACGCCATCTATACAGCCATTGACATCTTCCGCAACCGCATCCAATTCGACGAGCCTCTGGCCAATCCGCTGCCTAAGCTCTTCCACGAGAAGCGGGAAGACGGTGACAAGGCCCGCTTTGCCATTCCTCGTCCCAAAGACATGTTTAAGAAGGGTACGGAAAAGAAAACTGACGCAGAGAGTTAATTTTCTGCCAAAGTGTGCCATTATGTCAGATTTTCTTTGTACCTTTGCACGCTAAAATGAGGAATTCGGAACTGCAGAGCATCAAACAGCGATACAACATCGTAGGGAATTGCGATGGTTTGAATCGCGCTCTCGACGTCGCACTACAGGTGGCGCCGACTGATTTGAGTGTGCTCATCATTGGCGAAAGCGGCGTAGGTAAGGAGATTATCCCACGGGTCATTCACGATAATTCTCCACGGCGACGTGAGAAATACTTTGCCATCAATTGCGGTTCCATACCTGAAGGCACCATCGACTCAGAGCTCTTCGGACATGTCAAGGGCTCGTTTACTGGTGCCATCAATGACTCACCAGGCTATTTCGGTGTTGCCAACAAAGGGACATTATTCCTGGACGAGGTAGGCGAACTGCCGATGGCAACCCAAGCCCGTCTGTTGCGTGTTCTGGAAAACGGTGAATATATTCCAGTAGGAGCCACAGAGGTGCGAAAGACCGATGTCCGCATAGTGGCAGCCACCAACGTCAACATCAGGCAAGCCATCAGCGAGGGCCGTTTCCGCGAAGACCTCTATTACCGCCTGAACCAGGTTCCTGTGCAAATCCCTGCCCTTCGTGAACGCGGCGAGGATATTGTATTACTGTTCCGCCTTTTCGCCATGCAGATGGCCGAAAAATACCGCATGGATAAAGTGGTGCTGACCGACGAGGCCAAACACCTGCTCATGCGCTACAAATGGCCAGGTAACGTCAGACAGTTGAAGAACATTACGGAACAGATTTCCATCCTCAGTCCTGAACGGGAGATTACTGCAGAGACACTCTCGCACTTCATCCCTCAAGACCAGGAGACAACCCAACTGACAACTATCCATAGCAACGACGACCACTCGTTTGAAAACGAGCGCGAGATACTGTATAAGATCCTGTTTGAACTGCGCTCCAACGTTAACGATATGCGTCGCGAAATGAGCACGCTCAAGAAACAGCTTGAAGACGTACAAGGCACACCCCATGCCTCTGCTCCGCTGCCGACGACTCAGTTGGCTCCCATTCAGCCTGTCACTCCTATCCGTCCCACGATGGAGGATGCAGTGGCCGAGGAATATATTGAGCCTGCAACAGAACCGGAAAACCTCAATGTCAATGACTGGAGCCGACAGGCCCTTGAGAAAGCACTGGACCGCAATGGCGGCAACCGCAAAAGGGCTGCCCAGGAATTGGGCATCAGTGACCGTACATTATACAGAAGACTGAAGCAATATGGATTGGACAAGTAAAATACGCACCGGCCTCATTCTCACTGCAGTCATGCTGCTGTGGAGTTGCTCCGTGAGCTATAAGTTCAATGGTGCAAGCATCGACTATACGAAGACCAAGACCATCCAGATTGCAGAGTTTCCCATTCGCAGCAATTATGTATGGGCACCGATGGGACCGATGTTCAACAACCAGTTAAAGGATCAGTTTGCCAGTCACACAAAACTGGTGCAGGTGCGTCGCAACGGAGATCTGAAGATTGAAGGCGAGATTACGCAGTATCAACAGCGCAACAAGTCTGTGAGCGCAGAGGGTTACTCGGCACAGACCGAGCTCTCTATCACGGTGAATGTTCGTTTTACCAATAACGTCAATCACAACGAAGACTTCGAGCGCCAGTTCACAGCCTCACAATCATACGAGACGACACAATCATTGAATGCGGTACAGGATGAGCTTGTGAAACAAATGTGCAATGACCTCTGTGACCAGATATTCAATGCGACCGTGGCTAACTGGTAACAAACAGGCAACGAATACAAGGCAATGAGCAACAGACAATAAAAGACAATGATCGACAGACAACAACATATGGATTTGACGAGTTACATCAAGCAACCGGCAAAGCTCGACGGCGAAACGCTATACGAGTTGCGCTCCATGCTTGCGCTGTATCCGTATTTCCAGACAGCACGTCTGCTCATGCTTCAGAATCTCTACCTGCTCCACGACTCCTCATTCGATGAGGAATTGCGCAAAACGGCACTCTACGCCACCGACCGGAAAGCCATCTTCAACATGGTGGAGTCTGCCCACTACCAAATCAGGCAGGCGCAAACAGTCGACAATGACAATAAGAATAAGGAGAACCGCACGGTGGCCCTTATCGACAGTTTCCTTGACTCCATACCTGTTGAAGAAGATAAAGAAACAGAAAAGCGCAAACCGACCCCTGCAGACGCAGCAAACGACTATGTTTCCTATCTTATTGCTACGGAAAAAGAAGCCAACAACGGCGATGGTCCACAGTTGAAAGGTCAAGACCTCATTGACAACTTCCTCGAGCAGGAACAAGGACGAATCATGCTCAACGACCTGTCAATGGCCGTAGCCGAGGAGCCCGAGGCGCACGTGGAAGTCCACAACATTGTTGACGACAACGTCAACGATGAAGAAGAATACTTCACGGAGACGCTGGCGCGCATCTATATCAAACAGGGGCGCTACCAAAAAGCCCTCGAAATCATTGAAAGGCTAAACGAGAAGTTCCCCCACAAGAACGCTTACTTTGCCGATCAGATACGATTTTTGGAGAAATTAATAATAAACAATAATAATAACAACAAAATCAAAAAGTAAAACAACATGGGACTTTACACATTATTTGTAATTCTTATCGTGATTGCAGCCGTACTGATGATTGGTATCGTGCTGATTCAAGAATCTAAGGGTGGCGGCCTCTCAACCAGCTTCGCCCAGTACAACCAGATTGGCGGTGTCCGCAAGACAACTGACTTCATCGAGAAAGCCACATGGGGACTTGCTGCCGCTATGGTAATCATCAGTGTTATCTGCGCATGGGTTGCTCCCACGACAGCTTCCGACGCTTCGGTGATGGAGAACATTGAGAACCCCGTTACTAACCCCAACAACCTGCCTGGCTTTGGTGCCAGTCAGCAGAAAGACGAGGCTGCTCCTGCCAAGGAAGCTACTGAAGCACCCGCTGCAGAAGCTCCTGCCGCTGAAGCACCCGCCGCTGAAGCTCCTGCAGAGCCTGCCAACTAAACTGTTTGGGTATTTTCACACGCACACAGACATCCCTGCAAGTCTCAACAACTTGCAGGGATGTCTGCATCAATACGGTGCCTGAACAACGGGTACAACAAATGGGGTCCTGATTCACATCGGGACCCCACCCTTAATCAACACAAACACAAAATAAAGACTCTGCCGTGTGGGCAAAGCTATAGGATTACTGAATGCCTTCCTCGCGCAACTTCTGTTGCCACTTCCAGGCAGACTTCAAAACTTCTTCCGTAGGTGTCTCGGCTTTCCAGCCCAGTACACGATTGGCCTTATCAACATTACCCCAGACCTGTTCAATATCGCCCTCACGACGCGGTGCATAAGTCCAGTTGACTTTCACACCAGTGGCTTTCTCGAAACCTTCAACCACTTCAAGCGTTGACAGTCCACGACCCGTACCGATATTGAAGATTTCAACAGCATCCGTATCAGGATTGTCTAAAACCCGTTCCATAGCCTTGACATGTGCCTTAGCCAGGTCAACAACATAAATGTAGTCACGGATGCAGGTCTTGTCCGGCGTATTGTAGTCATGACCGAAAATCTTCAACTGTTCCCTGATACCCATAGCCGTCTGCGTGACAAAAGGTATCAGATTCATGGGCACACCGTTAGGCAGTTCACCGATAAGTGCCGTCGGATGGGCACCGATTGGATTGAAATAGCGCAGGATGACCGACTTGATGGGAGCACCGCTGTGAATATAGTCCTGAATGATTTCCTCGTTAATCTGCTTCGTATTGCCATAGGGCGACATGGCCTTCTGAATGGGTGCATTCTCCGTGACAGGCAGGTTTTCCTGTGAAGGCTGTCCATAGACGGTACAACTGGAAGAGAATATGATACCCTTCACATCGTACTTCGGCATCAGCTCTAAAAGATTGATAAGCGACACCAGATTATTACGATAGTACATCAACGGCTTTTCCACACTCTCACCTACAGCCTTGGAAGCAGCAAAATGGATAATACCCTCTATCTTCGGATATTTCTTAAACACATTTTCCAATGCCTCACAGTCGCAGCAATCCACCTTCTCAAAGGCTGGACGTTGACCGGTAATCTTTTCTATGCCGTCAACAACGTTAGCATTTGAGTTCGAGAGGTTATCAATGATAACAACCTCATATCCAGCATCTTGAAGTTCAACGGTTGTGTGACTTCCAATAAATCCGGTGCCACCGGTAACAAGAATTGTCTGCTTCATAACATGATTCATTTTGTTTTGATTTTGCAAAGATACAAATAAGTAAATAGAAAACCAAAAGATTTTTGAGTTTTCTCGAACAAAAGTAAAAAACGACACAAACCAATCAGATGGTCTGTGCCGCTTATAGACGTTATTTTGCAGAAAACTACATCATGCCACCCATACCCGGGTTGCCCATCGGCATAGCGGGTTCCTTCTCGGGCTTGTCGACGATGAGGCACTCAGTGGTCAGGAACATGCCAGCGATACTTGCGGCATTCTCCAGAGCCACACGGGCTACCTTGGCAGGATCAACGATACCGGCCTTACGCATGTCCTCATACTGGTCGGTGCGGGCATTGTAACCGAAGTCACCCTTGCCCTCGCGAACCTTCTGGACGACGACGGCACCCTCGCCACCACCATTGACGGCGATCTGACGCAGCGGCTCCTCAATGGCACGCTCCACGATGTTGATACCAGTCTGCTCGTCGGCATTGACACCCTTGATAGCCTGCAGAGCCTCCAGAGCGCGGATGTAGGTCGTACCACCACCGGCAACGACGCCTTCCTCAATGGCAGCACGGGTAGCGCATAGGGCATCGTCGACGCGGTCTTTCTTCTCCTTCATCTCCACCTCGCTGTTGGCACCGACATAGAGCACTGCCACACCACCTGCCAATTTGGCAAGACGCTCCTGCAGCTTCTCCTTGTCATAAGAAGAGGTGGTAAGCTCAATCTCCTTCTTAATCTGGGCGATGCGGTCCTGGATAGCCTGCTTGTCACCGGCACCGTTGACGATGGTGGTGTTGTCCTTTGATACCGTCACCTTGTCACAGGTTCCGAGCATCTCCAGCGTAGCCTGCTCCAGCTTCAGACCCTTCTCTTCGCTGATGACGACGCCGCCAGTCAGTGTGGCAATGTCCTCGAGCATAGCCTTACGACGGTCGCCAAAGCCAGGAGCCTTGACGGCACAGATCTTCAGACCGCCACGCAGACGGTTAACAACCAGCGTTGTCAGAGCCTCAGAGTCAACATCCTCAGCAATCACCAGCAGGGGACGGCCACTCTCGGCAGCGGGCTGCAGGATAGGCAGGAAGTCCTTGATGTTAGAGATCTTCTTGTCGTAGATGAGGATGTACGGATTCTCCATGACACACTCCATCTTCTCGCTGTCAGTCACAAAGTAGCCAGAAAGGTAGCCACGGTCGAACTGCATACCCTCGACCACACCGATGTGCGTGTCGCGGCTCTTCGACTCCTCGATGGTGATGACACCGTCCTTGGAAACCTTGCGCATAGCGTCTGCCAGCAGCTTACCAATCTCCTCGTCGTTGTTGGCGCTGACGGTAGCTACCTGCTCAATCTTCTCGTAGTTGTCACCTACCTGCTCGGCATTGTCCTTGATGAACTCAACGACAGCCTTCACAGCCTTGTCGACACCACGCTTCAGGTCCATGGGGTTGGCACCGGCAGTCACGTTCTTCAGACCTTCGGTGATGATGGCCTGAGCCAGGATGGTAGCAGTAGTCGTACCGTCACCGGCATCGTCGCCAGTCTTCGAGGCCACACTCTTAACGAGCTGTGCACCCGTGTTCTCAAACTTGTCCTCAAGCTCGATTTCCTTGGCTACGGTCACACCGTCCTTGGTAATCTGCGGAGCACCGAACTTCTTCTCAATCACGACGTTGCGTCCCTTCGGACCAAGCGTTACTTTAACAGCATTTGCCAACTGGTCTACGCCCTGCTTCATCAGGTCGCGGGCCTCAATATTGAATTTAATATCTTTTGCCATAATACTTTGATTTTTGCAATGTTACGTTATTACGTTATACCGTTATTTCGTTATACCGTCTTTTTATTATTTCTCAATCACAGCGAGAACGTCAGACTGACGCATCATCAGAAACTTCTCACCCTCAAACTCCAGCTCAGTGCCGCTATACTTGCCATACAGCACCTCGTCGCCAGCTTTCAGGATCATCTCTTCGTCCTTAGTACCCTGGCCAACAGCCTTGACAGTTCCGTGCAAGGGCTTCTCTTTTGCAGTATCAGGAATAATAATACCGCCAATTTTCTCTTCTGCCGGTGCAGGTATAACCAGCACACGGTCTCCCAATGGTTTGATGTTCATAATACTTAAATCTTTTATAGTTAATGTATGAAATTAATTCTTCTGCATTTACTCATAGGGAAAACCGTGCCAAGGCTGGCAGGACTGACACATTGGCAGATGAAAGAAAAATGCAAATATATTTGGCAGTTTCCACATTTTATGCTACCTTTGCAAAAAATATTGTCAAACTATAAACATTATGAAAAACTTTTTTAAGTATGTTCTGGCTACCATAACGGGTATCGTCCTGCTTTCCCTCATTATGGGCATCATTGCCGTTGTTGCTATGGTAGGGCTTGCAGCCTCTTCGGCAGGCAGTACTCCCGTTGAGGAGAATTCCGTATTTACGCTGACACTTTCCGGTCAACTGGACGAGCGTGCAGAAACCAGTCCCATTGCCAAACTGACAGGACAAGTCAGTGCCAACCTGGGACTCGATGACATTCTTTCAGCCATCCAAAAGGCCAAGGAGAACGAAAATATTAAAGGTATATATATTGAGGCAGGACTTTTCAGTTCTGACGCACCGGCTTCGACGCACGCCATTCGCGAAGCCCTGCTCGACTTCAAGAAAAGCAAGAAATGGATTGTGGCATACGCTGACAGCTACGAGCAGAGTACCTATTATATCTGTAGTGTGGCCGACAAGATATTCCTGAATCCCCAAGGTATGGTTGACTGGCACGGTCTGAGCAGCAATCCGTACTTTGTCAAGGATCTGCTGGCCAAATTCGGCGTTAAAGTCCAGCTCTGCAAAGTCGGTAAATACAAGAGTGCCCCTGAGATGCTGACCGCCGACGGCATGAGTGAGCCTAACCGCGAACAGGTAACAGCATACATCAACGGCATCTGGCAGGTAATGGTTAACGAGGTTGCCAATAGCCGTAAGATTCCTGTAGACTCACTGAACGCCTATGCCGACCGCTTTGTGGCACTGGCTAACCAACCGGATTATGTCAAGATGAAGCTGGTAGACAAGCTCATGTACACGGACGAGGTGAAGGGTGAAATCAAGAAAATGCTCAAGATTGATGCCGACGAAAAGATCGCCCAGTTGACATTGAGTGATATGGAAGGTGTGAAAGGCAAGAAGCAGGAAGGCGAAGAAGTGGCCGTCTACTATGCCTACGGCGACATCGTGGATTCGGAAACCGGTGGCTTGACGAACGACGAACACAGCATCGTGGCTACTACGGTTTGCAAGGACTTGGAGAAACTGGCCGATGACGATGACGTGAAGGCTGTCGTGCTGCGCGTCAACTCTCCTGGCGGCTCAGCCTATGCCTCAGAACAAATTTGGCACTCCATCATGAAGCTCAAGGAGAAGAAGCCCGTCGTGGTATCCATGGGTGGCTATGCCGCTTCCGGTGGCTATTATATCAGCTGTCCTGCTGACTACATTTTCGCCGAGCCAACGACTATCACTGGTTCTATCGGTATCTTCGGCATGTTCCCCGACTTCAGTGATTTGCTGACAGAGAAACTGGGCATCAAGTTCGACGAGGTGAAGACCAACAAGTTCTCTGCCTTCGGAACGATGTCACGCCCATTCAATGCTGAGGAGATGGCCCTGCTGGAACAATACATCGGTCGTGGCTATGAACTCTTCCGCAAACGTGTTGCCGACGGTCGCAAGCAGACGACGGAACAGATTGAGGAGATAGCACAAGGACGCGTATGGCTGGCCAACGATGCCCTGAAGATTAAACTCGTCGACGAGATTGGCAGTCTCGACAAGGCTATTCAGAAAGCTGCCAAACTGGCAAAGCTTGACAAATACTATACTGCCGGCTATCCTGAAGAGGCCGGTTGGTTGGAGAGCCTGATGAGCATGGAGTCCAAGGGCAACTATCTGGACGAACAGCTGCAGGCAACACTTGGCGAGTACTACAAGCCCTTCACCTTCGTCAAGAACATCCATCGTCAGAATGCCATTCAGGCACGTCTGCCGTACTATCTTAATATTAAGTAGGGAAAAGCAAAGCATAGAGCATTTTGGAAGGCGACTTCATCAAAATCAACAAGGGACTTCTTCCTCTGAGCTGGTTATATGGCCTGGGCGTCAAGTTTCGTAACACACTGTTCGACATCGGTGTGTTGAAGAGTCGCGATTTCCAGATTCCTATCATCTCAGTCGGCAACATCACCGTTGGCGGAACGGGAAAGACGCCACACGTAGAGTACCTCGTCCGACTGCTGAAGGATCAGTTCCACGTGGCTGTACTCAGTCGCGGCTATAAGCGCAAGAGCAAGGGCTTTGTGTTGGCCTCCACCAAGACGACCATGCCTGAAATCGGTGACGAGCCCTATCAGATGAAGCAGAAATTCCCGAAGGTGACGGTAGCCGTCGACAAGAACCGCTGTCAGGGCATTGACCTGTTGGCAGACAATGACAAGCACCTTGACGTCATCCTGCTTGACGACGCCTTCCAACACCGTTATGTCAAACCCGGCATTAACATCCTGCTCGTAGACTATCATCGGCTGATTATCTATGACAAGCTGCTGCCGGCTGGGCGTCTTCGTGAGCCGATGACGGGCAAGAACCGCGCCGACATCGTCATCGTCACTAAATGCCCGACGACCCTGAAGCCCATGGAATACCGCGTCATCACCAGGGCTATGAACCTCTATCCTTATCAGCATCTGTATTTTACAACATTAGAATATGACGAACTACGGCCTATGTTTCCCCAGACGCCCAAAAAGATGACTATGTCACAGTTGGCAGACAAGAATGTTCTGCTGCTGAGCGGCATAGCCTCCCCAGAGCAGATGGAGCATGACCTATCCCCTCTATCGCCAAACCTCGTGCCGCTGACCTTCAGCGACCATCATCAGTTTAAGCAGAAGGACATCCAACTCATCAACGAGACCTTTGCTGCAATGCCAGCGCCGAAGTTGATTATCACTACTGAGAAAGATGCCACCCGGCTTCAACTCGCTGAAACACTCAGTGACGAGGTAAGGAAGAATCTCTATGTATTGCCTGTCCGCATCAAGTTTATGCAGGAGCAGGAAGATAACTTTAACAATCAAATTATAGACTATGTACACAAAAATTCAAGAAACAGCATCTTGGCTAAAGTCAAAGATGACAACAAACCCGACAACAGCGATCATTCTGGGGACAGGCCTCGGACAATTAGCTTCAGAAATAACTGACAAGCTGGAGATTCCTTACACTGAAATCCCCAACTTCCCCGTGTCTACCGTCGAGGGCCACGCCGGTGCGCTCATCTTCGGTAAACTTGGCGGTGTAGACATCATGGCCATGCAGGGCCGCTTCCACTATTACGAGGGCTACTCCATGAAGGAAGTGACGTTCCCCGTACGCGTTATGTACGAGCTGGGCATCAAGACTCTCTTCGTGTCGAATGCTGCCGGTGGCATGAACCCCGCCTTCAAGATTGGCGACCTGATGGTCATCACCGACCACATCAACTTCTTCCCCGAGCATCCGCTGCGCGGCAAGAACTTCCCCACAGGTCCCCGCTTCCCGGACATGCACGAGGCTTACGACCACGAGCTCATCAACCTGGCTACCAAGATTGCCAAGGAGAAGAAAATCCGTCTGGTCTACGGCGTCTACATCGGTGTTACTGGTCCTACCTTCGAGACGCCGGCAGAATATAAGATGTATCGCACGCTGGGTGGCGACACCGTCGGCATGTCCACCGTTCCTGAGGTCATCGTGGCCCACCACTGCGGCATCCGCACGTTCGGCATCAGCGTCGTCACCGACCTGGGTGGTTTCGACAATCCCGTCGAGGTCAGCCACGAGGAAGTGCAGGAGGCTGCCGACAAGGCTCAGCCACTGATGACGGAGATTATGCGTGAAATGATTAAGCGTAGTTAAATGGAAATAGCAAAACTTGGAGAATTTGGCTTGATTGACCGACTGACGAAAGACATCAAGCCCCAAAACACATCAACAAAGTACGGCGTAGGCGATGACTGCGCCGTACTTCACTATCCCGACACAGAAGTGCTCGTCACCACCGACATGCTGATGGAAGGCGTACACTTTGACCTGACATACATCGACTTGCGGCACTTAGGCTACAAGTCGGCGATGGTCAATATCAGCGACATCTTTGCCATGAACGGCACACCGCGACAGATCACCGTCTCTCTGGCCGTCAGCAAGCGCTTCACCGTCGAAGACCTGGAACAGTTCTACGAAGGCCTGCGCATGGCTTGCGACAAGTGGCAGGTTGACATCGTCGGCGGCGACACCACCAGCAGCTATACTGGACTGGCCATCAGCATCACCTGCATCGGCGAGGCCCGCAAGGAGGACATTGTCTACCGCAACGGTGCCCGTGAAACCGACCTTGTCTGTGTCAGTGGCGACCTGGGTGCCGCTTACATGGGTCTGCAACTGCTGGAACGCGAAAAAGCCGTCTACTACGGACAACTGGATGATTTGCAGAAAAAGATGGCAGCGGCCAAAGCTGCAGGAGACGAGAAACAGCTTTCAACGCTCAAATCGCAATTCTCAATCCAGAAAGACTTCCAGCCCGACTTCTCCGGCAAAGAATACCTGTTGCAGCGCCAACTGAAGACTGAGGCCCGCGGCGACATCATTGCACGCCTTCGCGATGCCGGCATCCGTCCGACAGCCATGATGGACATCTCTGACGGACTCTCCAGTGAGCTCATGCACATCTGCAAGCAGAGTCATGTGGGCTGCCGCATCTTCGAAAAGCAGATTCCCATCGACTACCAGACGGCAGTCATGGCTGAGGAACTGAACATGAATGTCACCACCTGCGCGCTGAACGGCGGCGAAGACTACGAACTGCTGTTCACCGTTCCCATCGGCGACCACGAGAAGATTCAACAGATAGAAGATGTCAAGCTCATTGGCCACATCACCAAAGAGAGCCTCGGCCATGTCCTCGTCACCCGCGATGACCAGGAGTTTGAGCTCAAAGCACAGGGGTGGAACCCGCTGAGCAGCGAGAGCAGTGCCAAGTAAAATTTGAGCACTGCCGAGTCGCGAAAGCGGGTGACCAAGGAGTGGTCAACCCGCTAATTTCTTAAAAACTGCAAAATAATTGGGTAAAAGTTTGGTCAATTGTTTTTTTCTTCGTACCTTTGCACCCGCAAACAAGAAAGGATTGCAATTGACATGATGGTGCCTTAGCTCAGTTGGTAGAGCATCGGACTGAAAATCCGTGTGTCCCCGGTTCGATTCCTGGAGGTACCACTTTTCCTCCTTTCATTATGAACCCCTGTTTTAGAGATTTCTCTAATCAGGGGTTTTTCAAATAAATAACGACTATGGGAATTGTTATAGGAATTGATGTAGGCATATCGACCACGAAAATTGTAGGACTGCGCGACGGACGCGTCGTGTCGCCAATCCGTATTACAGCTGCCGACCAAGTGACATCACTCTATGGTGCCTTCGGCAAGTATCTGCACGACAACAAGATACAGCTCCATGACGTGGAGCAGGTGATGGTGACTGGCGTTGGTTCGACATACATCAGCGAAGACGTCTACGGCATACCTACCCAGAAAGTGGACGAGTTCATTGCCGACGGCTTAGGTGCCCGTTTCGAGAGCGGACTGACAAAAGCCATCGTCGTGTCTATGGGAACGGGAACAAGTTTCGTTCAATGCAATGGCGACGACATCCGCCACATCGGCGGTATTGGCATCGGCGGCGGCACATTGCAAGGCTTGAGCCGTGTGATGCTGAACACCCGCGACCCCAAGCAGATTCAGAGCCTTGCCATGCAGGGAAACATCCATAACATCAACCTCAGCATCGGCGACATCTCCACCCATCCGCTGCCAGGACTGCCTATGGATGCTACGGCAAGCCTTTTCTCCAAGGCACAGTACGACGCACCAAAGGAGGACGTGGCTTTGGGCATCATCGTGATGGTGCTGCAGACCATTGGCTCGGCAGCCATCCTGTCGTCGCTCAACTCCGGCATCAAGGACTTCGTGCTCATCGGCAACCTGACGCTGCTACCCCAATGCAAGGAAATCTATCCCATGCTGGAACGCCTCTACGATGTCCACTTCCACATCCCCAAATACGCAGAGTTCTGCACCGCCATCGGCGCCGCCCTCAACTATAAAAGGTAAATGGACTATGGTTTTGCCAGCAGGCTGAGCATGGAACTGATAAATGCCTTTGATATTATCAGGAACCGAAATTGGGATTAGGAGACTGTGGTCAAATATAAATAAGGTAGGAAGAATCATCAATGAACACCCGGAGCGATAGAGAACAACATTTTCGCACAAAAAGTATTAATGCAGGGGGGCAACCCCTTGCACAATAAGGCAGGGTGTGCCATGCGGAAATGCTTTAAGTGCCGTACTAAAACATTGAGAGTGCCGTGCCAAAGTTAAAACTGCGTCGATGTTTGTTAAAACGACGTCGCAGTTTACAAAAACAACGGCAGTGTTTACAAAATCAATGCCATTGTTTGATGTTTTTCTTTGTAGTCTCACATTATTTTGCAATCATGGGGTCTATCGATGAAGTGAAGTGAACCCCACGATCTCTTACCGACCCCATGATCTCTTCTGTTTTAGTTGTATGACGATAATATCTGGATCCTGACGTTTCGTTCTGTAGAAATCAAGTTGCTTGATGTCGCTGGGTGATATGGAAATGGGTGGAATGGGGTCAATCTCACCTTTGCCGTCAACCACTACGATTTGTGCGTAGAAGTGAAACTGTCCATACCCGTCAGAATGGCGCTTCACACCGATGTTGTTTAACAACATGTTCAGGTCCTGAAATACCTTTAGTTTCGGATGATTCTCTGTAAACATAAACGAGGGCAATCCCATGCTATGGGAAATGGTGGATTTGATAGGTCGCTTCATTCCTGACACCGTGACCTCTGGCAGGTTAAATGTGGCATTTTCCAGCCTAATGATAGTGTCGCACCGTGCAATGACTTCATCGGTTTCTTTCGTGCGGATAGATATTGTTGCGGCTCCCCTGTTGAGCAAAGTGCCGCTAACCCTGAGCACCTTCTCTGGGTCATAATCAGCCTCCAGATTGTTGCCGCTACCTTGAATGACACATACAAGTGAAGTGGTATCGTTGTAGTTGTGCAGCTTTATCAGCATATTTCCTTTACGTTGCCTCATCTCAAGCTGTGGCAACTTGCCGCTGTCCTGTGCCTTGCAGGGTAACAATGCAACGATATATAATAATAGGAGCAGAAATCGTGTCATGCTGCAAAGATACATGATTTTATCTTAAAGTAGAAGGGATTTCGGACTTTCGCTTGCAAAAGTAGTAAAAGTCGCAGATTGCTGCAAGAAAACAATTACATCATTTTACACAAACAGAAATTTTATCACTTTTAGGGAAGCAGTGCTCGGTGACAATCAACCCCTTCGTGTGAAGGAGTTTGTAAAATAAAGGTAAACTTTTAAGCTGTTTTTCTTGCACGAGTGGGAAATAATCTCTACCTTTGCAGCGCCGTTGGAGGAATCCCCACTTGTTATGGGGTACCGGCGGTAAGATAAATTGCATAGAAATATGAAAGTAATGAAATTCGGCGGAACGTCCGTAGGTTCCGTAAAAAGCATTCTTAGCTTGAAAAAAATTGTGGAGACAGAGGCTCGGACACAACCTGTCGTAGTAGTAGTAAGTGCACTTGACGGCATCACCGACCGCCTCATTGCCACATCACAGTTGGCCAAACAGGGCGACGACCGCTATCGCGAGGAATTCGACGCGATGGTGACGCGCCACCACCAGATGATTGAGGCCATCATTACGGATGACAAAAAGCGCATAGACTTATTTAACAATGTAGACCAGCTCTTCGACCAGTTGAAGAGCATCTTCTACGGTGTGTATCTGATTCACGACCTGTCGGAGAAGACGGCTGACACCATTGTGTCTTATGGCGAGCGCCTGAGTTCGCATATCGTCGCTGCAATGTTCAAGAACGGCATGCGCATGAACTCACGCGACTTTATCCGCACCTGGGACAAGGAAGGCAAGCATGTGATTGATGCCGACCTGACGACAGAGTTGGTCAAGGAGGCTTTCAAGGATATCAGCGATAAGAACGTGTATGTGGTTCCCGGCTTCATTGCCCGCGACCGCGACTCACATGAGACGACGAATCTGGGCCGTGGCGGTTCTGACTACACCGCAGCCATCATCGCTGCCGTGCTGAATGCCGAGGTACTGGAAATATGGACGGACGTGGACGGATTCATGACGGCCGACCCGAAGGTCATCAAAAGCGCCTACACCATCAACGAGCTGTCGTATGTGGAAGCTATGGAGCTGTGCAACTTCGGTGCCAAGGTCATCTATCCGCCGACGATTTATCCTGTCTGCGTGAAGAATATCCCCATCAAGGTCAAGAATACGTTCAATCCTGAACATCCGGGTACGCTCATCAAGGATAAGATTGACGATGACATGAAGCCCATCAAGGGTATTTCGAGCATCAAGGGCACGACGCTGATTACGGTGACGGGTCTGTCGATGGTGGGTGTCATCGGTGTCAACCGCCGCATTTTCACGACGCTGGCCAACAAGGGCATCTCTGTATTCATGGTGTCGCAGGCTTCGTCGGAGAACTCTACTTCTATAGGTGTGCGCGACGAGGATGCCGCTGCTGCTGCAGAGGTGCTGAATGCTGAGTTTGCCAAGGAGATCGAAACGGGCGCTATGTTCCCCATGCAGGTGGAAAGCGGTCTGGCTACGATTGCTATCGTGGGTGAGAACATGAAGCAGACACCGGGTATCGCCGGTAAGCTGTTCGGCACGCTGGGACGCTCTGGTATCTCAGTGATTGCCTGTGCACAGGGTGCGTCGGAGACGAACATCTCGTTTGTCGTGGACGGACGTTTCCTGCGTAAGTCGCTGAACGTGCTGCACGACTCATTCTTCCTGTCAGAGTATAAGGTGCTGAACCTCTTCATCTGTGGCATTGGTACGGTGGGCGGCATGCTGCTTGAGCAGATCCGTACACAGCAGCAATTCCTGATGCAGTCACGTCGCCTGAAGCTGAACGTGGTCGGTATTTCGGATGTCGACAACTTCGTACTCGACCGCGACGGCATTGACTTGGACAACTACGAGAAGACACTACGCGCAGGATTCCCCGCCAATACGGAGCACATGCGCGACGAAATAGTAAAGATGAACATCTTTAACTCGGTGTTTGTCGACTGTACTGCCAGCCGTCAGATTGCTCAGCTCTACCAGACATTCTTAGAGCATAACATCTCGGTGGTTGCAGCCAACAAGATTGCCGCATCGAGCGACTATGACAGCTATCTGAAGCTGAAGCAGACCGCCCGCGACCGCGGCGTATGGTTCCGTTACGAGACTAACGTAGGCGCTGGTCTGCCGATTATCGGTACCATCAATGACCTGTGCAACTCAGGTGACAAAATTCTGAAGATTGAGGCTATCCTCTCAGGTACGCTGAACTTCATCTTCAACGAGATTGCTGCTGATGTACCCTTCTCTGAGACCGTTCGCCGTGCCAAGGAACAGCGCTATTCCGAGCCTGACCCACGTATTGACCTCAGCGGCACAGATGTTATCCGCAAACTGGTCATCCTGACCCGCGAGGCAGGCTATAAAGTAGAGCAAGCCGACGTGGAAAAACATCTTTTCGTACCAGACAGCTACTTCGAGGGTTCACTCGATGACTTCTGGAAGCGACTGCCTGAACTGGATGCCGACTTCGAGGCCCGCCGCAAGGTATTAGAGGCCGAAGGCAAGCGTTGGCGCTTCGTGGCCACGATGGAAGCAGACCAGAATGACCCGTCGTCGTTCAAAACCAGCGTGGCGCTGAAGGAAGTGCCACAGAGCCATCCCTTCTATCCGTTGGAGGGTTCGAACAACATCGTGCTGCTGACCACCGAGCGCTACAAAGAGTACCCAATGCTTATCCAGGGCTACGGTGCCGGCGCTGCCGTCACAGCAGCAGGAGTCTTTGCCAACATCATGTCAATCGCAAATATCTAATAGTGTGCTGGGCGGTACTGCCGCCCAGTCCTTTTCCCTTATGAAGCATATTATTATTTTGGGAGACGGGATGGCTGACCACAAGGTGGCCAATCTTGGTAACAAGACACTGTTGCAGTATGCCCGTCCCAAATACATGAACCGGCTGGCACGGGAAGGTCGCTGCGGACGGCTCATCACAGTTCCCGAAGGGTTCCCTCCTGGCTCTGAAGTCGCCAACACCGCCATCCTCGGCTATGACCTGAACAAGGTGTACGAGGGTCGCGGCCCATTGGAGGCTGCCAGCATCGGCTACGACATGGCAGACGACGACTTCGCCATTCGCTGTAATATTATAACCCTCGAAGACGGCAAGATTATCACCCACAACGGTGGTAATCTGGAGACTGATGATGCACGCGTGCTAATCGATTACCTGAACGAAACACTGGCCAAGCCCATCAATGAACGGGAGGGCTGTGAGCGCGTCAAGTTCATCACCGGCATCCAATATCGCCACTTATTAGTCATCAAGGGCGGCAATAAACACATCACTTGTGCCCCACCCCACGACCATCCCAACGAGCCGTGGCGCCCATTGTTAGTGAAGCCGGACTCACAGGACTCACAGGGGGACAGGCCCTCTGTGAGAAACACCTCACATGGGGTCTGTCCCCCTGTGAGCCTAACACCGCAACAGACTGCCGACCTCATCAACGAGCTTATCTTGAAATCGCAGGAACTGCTGGCCCGACACCCCTATAATATAAACAAGGTGGCACAGGGTGAGCGCCCCGCAAACAGCATCTGGCCGTGGAGCGGTGGCTATCGCCCCTCGATGCAGACGCTGATGGAACAATATCCGCAAATCAAGAGCGGTGCCGTCATATCGGCCGTCGACCTCATTCAGGGCATTGGCCGCTATGCCGGACTGCGCATCATCAAGGTATCAGGAGCCACGGGACTGGCTAACACCAACTACGAAGGTAAGGCACAGGCTGCTATCGACGCGCTAAAGACCGACGATTTCGTATTTGTCCATGTCGAGGCTACCGACGAGGCTGGTCACGACGGCGACATCGAACTGAAGCTAAAGGCGATTGACTACCTGGACCAGCGGCTCATCAAGCCAATCATAGAAGCCATCGAAGTGATGGACGAGCCTGTTTGCGTAGCTATCCTGCCCGACCATCCCACACCCGTTGAGCTGCGCATCCACGTCAGCGAGCCCGTCCCGTTTATCATCTGGCATCGCGGCATTGAGCCTGACAGCGTCCAGCAGTACGACGAAGAGTCATGCGTCAGCGGCTCATACGGTCTGCTGCGTCTGCAGGAATTCATGCATGCCTTCGTCAACGAAGGTTAAAAACCTATGAGGCAGTACTGGACGATTATCTTCTGGTGTATGGCAGTCTTTGCTGTCAGTGCCCAAGGCGTTGACTACAACAAGATGTCTCCCTGGCTGCGACTGGCTGTGGAATCTGAATATAGTAACAGCCATCGCGCTGCAAGCCTCCAGGGACGTGACATCATGGCTTTCATACAGACAGAAGATGACGAGGTACTGGAACGGCATGGATGCAGAACCTATGCCCGGATGGACGACATCGTCATTGCGGCCATACCACTCTGCCAGTTAGCAGAATTGTCAAAGCAGGCTACCATCAAAAGAATTGAGGCAAACCAAACATGTCATACCACCATGGATACCGTTCCGAAGGTGGTGAATGTCCTGCCTGCATACAGCATTACCGAACAGCATCCGGCCTTTACGGGTAAAGGTGTCGTAGTGGGTGTGATGGATGTGGGCTTTGACCTGACACATCCTACATTCTATAATGACAAAACGCTGAGCCAATACCGTATCAAGGCTTTCTGGGACCAGCTGTCGCAAGACACTATCGGCAGCTCGTTTCCTGTCGGGCGCGACTTCATCGGACAGGAGGCTATCCTGGCTCAGGGGTGTGCCACTGACGGCAGGAAACAGTCCCACGGGACACACACCGCAGGGATTGCCTCTGGCAGTGGCTATGACAGTCCCTACCGCGGGATTGCCTTCGAAAGCGATATCTGCCTGGTGGCCAATGCTGTGACGGAAGATACCATCTTTATCAATCCGAAAGACTACTACAAGTACACGTCGGCTACCGATGCCTTGGGATTCAAATACCTGTTCGACTATGCTGACAGTCAGGGAAAGCCATGTGTCACCTCTTTTAGCGAAGGCTATTCTCCCTATCTGGACGAAGAAGACAGCCTGTTTTCAGCCTTTCTCGACAAGCTTTCGGCACCTGGCCATATACTGGTTGTGTCGGCAGGCAATGAGAACCAGGCGCTGACGTATGCTGAAAAGCCGCAAGGCGTGGAGAAAGCAGGTGCCTTTTTGAGCACCTACAAAAAGAGTGCCGGCTACCGCCTCAAGTCGAACGGTCCATTCACCATCGGCTTTTATGTCTACAATTCGTCAGCGCAGCAACTGCTCAGTCACGGCGTCAGCTCTGCGGACGAACGGCTGGATTCTGTATTGAACGACTCGCTGTACATCGGCAACGAACTATGCGTCATCAGCATTACCCGTTATCCGTCTAAGTTCACCGACGATACTTTTTACCTGTTACGACTGTCTGCCAAACGCAATCTTAACGAGATTGGCTATATGGCACTGACAGCTGAAGGCGCCGAAAGTCATGTAGAGATATACGGCAGCAGTTCTAATCCGCTACGCGTGAGGACGGACATCGACCCGCAGTGGAACGCAGCCATTTCCGGTCACAACATCTTTGCACCAGCCTGCTTCAAGACACCAATCTGCGTGGGAGCCACAACATGGCGAACATCGTTTACCAACTATCAGGGCTCACAGATTACCAGTGGCAACCAAAGCTACGGCAAGCGCATGACGGAATCATCGACTGGCCCTGCGATCAATGGTCTGATGAAGCCTGAAGTCACGGCACCTGGGTACAATGTGATTTCATCGTACAGCAGCTACTATCTTGAAGGAGACAATGCCGATGCATGGGACTACTATAGCAGCGTCAAACAGTTCAAACACAATGGCCGCACCTATTCCTGGACAGCTCTTTCAGGTACTTCGATGGCATGTCCGGTAGTGGCTGGCACCATCGCGCTCTGGCTTCAGGCGAAACCAACATTGACGCGTGATGAGATTATCGACGTGTTCCGCCGCACCTGCAGCCATCCAGAGGAAGACATCACCTACCCCAACAACGATTATGGATATGGCGAGATTGACGGTTACCGCGGACTGCTTGACATCTTGGGAGCCAGCAGCATTGAGGGACTGAGCATGCACCAGCCGTCAGGCGTACGAATCAACGCAGCCAACCGCCAACTGCAACTCTCTTTTGCCCAAACGCCCAATACCGAAGTCAACATTCGTGTGTATTCACTTTCAGGCACTCTGAAGTATCAGACCAGACTCATCCCCACTGCGTCAGAAGTTTCTATTCCACTCCCCATCATGTCCGAGGGAGTCTATGCCGTGCAGATTTCCGGAAGCGAGCGTCTGACAGGATCACAGCTGATACGCCTCTGATTACTTGTTTTTGACAAGGTTGTCTTCCTCGTCTTCGTAGTGGTCCGTCTGATGGAAGATGCGACCGATACCTTTCATCTGGATACGGACATGATTGACAAAACTCTGCCACATCGACTGGTTACCTATGGTGCCATATCCTGTGATGGCTCTGCATCGACGGTCGCGTACAAAGACGATGCGACCATATTTCTTCAGATTTAATGCCATCGAACCATCTTCTCCCCGAATGATGTCAACACGGTACGGCTCCTGGCGGCCATAATCAGCATTATAGGCAAAGACCAGTCCGCGCACCGACAGTTCAGGGCGCTTGAAGTGTTGAATCCACAGGAAAAGGTCGCGTGTCATCTCAAACAATCTGAGACTGAGCTTTGAATGGTTTTCGTCAGGGAAGAAGCCGTAGGTGGCAGAAGCACACGACACGCCAGGCTTCAGCAGATGGTCAAGCATCACCTCATAATAATAGGGCGGATAGAGTGTGTCGCTATCCACGTCGAAATAGAAACGTCCCTTTGCATGCTGCAAACCACAACGACGGGCATAGCCGCACGAATGCTGATACTCCGTATAATACGGAATGCCCGACTTCTCATAGATTTCTGCCGTGCGGTCCTTGGAATCGTTGTCCACGCCAATGATTTCTACAGGATACTTACACTTTATCTGGCTGATAGCCCAAAGGCAAGCCTGCAGGTGTGTCTCTTCGTTATATGCAATAATGACGATGGATGCAAGCGGCTCCTTGCTTTGCAGGTTAGCCAGCCGCTCTCGCGTCTCGTCGATGACGCGCTGCGGCACCTCACTGAACGGGCGACCATAGATGGTCATGTACGGGTCATACCAGTTTGACATTTTCATACATATTAGACACCGCAAAGATAATAAAAAAAGAAAGAAAAGAGAATAAAACGACAAAAATATTTGGTATATTTGTGTAAAAATAATATATTTGCAATCAAAATCAAATGATGGCAAACACAATACCATTTATATATGGATTTAAGCATTATCATACCTGTTTATAATGTGGAGGAATACGTCCATCCCTGTTTAGAGAGTATTTTAAGCCAAGGGCTCGACGATTCACGCTTTGAAGTCATCATCGTAAATGATGGCTCCACAGACAAGAGCATGGAGATGATTACCGACATTATTAGCCAACACAATAACATCACTGTCATCAATCAGGAGAACAAGAGTCTTTCAGTTGCACGAAACAACGGTATAGCTATCGCTAAAGGAGAGTATATCTTTATGCCAGACGCTGACGATATAGTGATTGAAGACAGCCTGTCCATCTTGTTAGACAAAGCTTTAAAGACAAAGGCAGACATCATAGAAGCCGACTATCTGATAATGAACAACAACGAGATAGAACAACTATCACATAATAACATAGTGAAACCCAATCTGGTCATCAAAAAAACGACTGGTGTTGAACTGCTTAAAGAACTGAAAGCATGTTATGTGTGGAACAAACTATATCGAAGAAACTTCATACTACAAAACCATCTAACGTTTATACCTGGCATTCGATTCCAAGACATTCCCTTTACCCATGAATGCTGTTTGAAAGCCACGAATTGCATAAAGACCAATTTATTATTAAACGTCTATCGTAGAGGGCATCTTTCAGCTTCTGCCCCCAACTTCTTCAATATGGATAAAGCTCATGACTTATGCACGGCCATAGCAGCAACATGGGAACTATCCAAAAACGAAGGTATAACATCTGAAGCCAGAAAAGCTATTTTAAAGAGCCTTATAACAACTTACTACAATTTGTTATATCGTCTGATGAGATATATTAACAATGCAACCGAACGCGTGAAGATATTGCGTTTTCTTTACGCTTTGGCTCCTGATTTACGATTCTCAGATAACAATACGCAACGCATAGGCAGTTGGCTATCTCGCAAAGCGCCTCGTCTATATCTTGCTTTTTTATCTGTACATTGGAAAAAGTCATATTCACCAAATCAAAAACATGTAAGATGAAAGCTGAAACCATTGATTTTGTTGTACCCTGGGTAGACAGTAACGATCCTGAATGGATAGAATTATACAACCATTATAGGCCCGACAAGCCGATATCAGATAATGCCAGATTTAGAAACTGGGACATTTTTCGCTATTGGTTCAGGTCTATTGAGAGATATGCGCCATGGGTCAATAAAGTTTTCTTGATTACCAATGGTAAATTCCCTGAATGGATTAACCCAGACTGTGAGAAATTAGTTTTGGTTAAACATTCAGACTATATCCCTGAGAAATATCTGCCAACATTCAATTCTAAAACCATTGAACTAAACTTAGGAAGATTGAAAGATCTTTCTGAACATTTCGTCTATTTTAATGACGATATTTTTATCAATGCACCTATTACCCCCGAAGAATTCTTTAAAGACGGCTTGCCCTGTGATTATAATTTCGAATCCGTTTATAGGAATCCGAGTTATACTAAAGACAATCATTTTGGAGTAGATCTTGATATATTTTGTGATGTTGCAGTCATCAACAACCATTTTAACCGGAAGGAAGTTATCCGCCAAGCATGGAAAAAATGGTATGGTCCACATCTATGGGGCAAGCCCCTACTCTTTTCTCTATTAATGCTAAGCAGATCGAAGTTTGAAAACTTTACACTTTGGCATCATGAACAACCCATGTTAAAATCCATCTTTCAAGAGATATGGGAAAAAGAAGCAGAAATTCTTGATGAGAGCTGTAGCCAATTCAGGAAAGAAGCAAGTCTTAATCAATATATCATCCGTTATTGGCAATTTGCTTCTAATAGATTCTATCCCATGAAGAAAAGAGGTATCATGTACTATTACTATACTGAAGAAATACTAAAAGATCTTGAAAAGGTCATACTCGAAGAACGTGTGAACTCTATATGTATTAATGACACACCCTTCTGCAATGAACAAGATTTTGAGTTAGCATCAAAATCTATTAAAGCTTCTTTTGAAAAGAAATTCCCTAATATATCAATGTTTGAAAAAGCTATATAAGCCCCTTATGTTTGCCTATCATCTTTATGAGTGTTACAGAAAAGGATGATGGTAATACTCCTAACAAATATAATAACAGATTTTTGAGCCTCCACCCTTTTAATGATATCGTCTCATTGAACGAAAGTGGTGAGCGCATCACATCACGAATCTCGCTATTTGTGAATGATGGCGTAATCTTTTTTTCGTTTTTCAAGATGGCACATGTCATATAGAAATGTGTCATCATGACTTTATACATCCGCTTGTGGAAATATGGCCTTGACTTCACTCGATCACTATTTTGCTTTACCAAAGCCATTGCATCAATAGTCTTTTGAATCTCAGACTTGGCAATATGGTCACGATTGGCAAAATTAGACAAAGAGCCATATCGGCAGTAATAATAATAGGTAATATTGGGCAACAACACCGCACGATTGATATAGGTCGGCAAGTCAATCGTTGTCGTGAAGTCCTCCCAGTAGTTCACAGGTTTATGACGGATGTTGTTTTTCAGATAGATTTCCGTCTTGATTAAGAAGTTCCATGTATTTGCCTGTAAAAAGCCATAATCACTATAGACACGATCAGCAAATTCATGCTCTTTCAAGAACTGCATAGCAGGGTATTGATAATCTGTTTTTGTTGTTGTTCCGTCAAACTCCTCTATCCTCTCGTAGGAGCCGTATACGATATCCGCATCATATTTCTTTGCATTCTCATAAAGCAATTCTATTGTATTGGGAGCAATGGCATCATCAGCATCCAAATGATATAGATATTCACCTTGAGCTTCCTCAATAATTCGATTACGAGCACGACCCAATCCTCCATTCTGCGGCTGGCGAACAATGCGAATGTCCTTACCTCTTGGATGTTGCTGTTGATATTCACGAACAACATCCATCGAGCTATCCGTACCACAATCGTCCAATACCAGGAATTCAATATTCTCGAACGTTTGTGCTAACGCTGAGTCCATCGTCAGACGAATGTACTTTTCAACATTGTAAACAGGAATTCCTATAGTCACTTCGTATTTCATGCTACAAAGATAGCAAAAATAAACATAAAAACCATCTTTTACAGAAAATTCTTATTATCTTTGCAGCATAAACAACTAGAATATATGAAAATTGCATTTATCATGTATCCAGGTGCTTGCTATATGGGAGCAGGTGATGGCAGTAAGATGCAGGCTGAGATATGGGCAAGAGAGTTGGAGCGTAAAGGCCATCAAGTGGATCGCATCAACCCGTGGGGACACTACGACTGGAAACAATATGACATCGTTCACGTATTTGGCTTTGGGCTATGGAACTACGACATTATTCATTGGGGAAGTGGCATCAACCCCAACTTTGTATTTTCGCCAATTATTGACACCAATACTCCCATGTGGAAATACCGGTTAGCCACCCGCTTTGGCTGTGAACGGCTCAGACTGTTTTCACAAAACTATGCACTTCGTCGATACAAAGATGATGTCAAGTTGTTTTTTGCCCGAACCGAATATGAGGCAGACTACCTACGGCAAGGCTATGACATTGCTGCGGAAAAAGTCTGTATCGTACCCCTATCTTATCGTGAAGACCATTACGACGCGACCATAGAAAAGGAACCCTTCTGCTTATTCGCTGGCACAATGACGCAACCTCGTAAGAACGTACCACGGCTCATCGAAGCTGCCAAAAAGTATGGTTTCAATCTAAAGTTAGTAGGTAATAAAGGTAATGCAGAATCGGAAGCCAGATTGCATCAGTTAATTGGCCAAGTGCAAAACATTGAAGTATTAGGGTTTGTCAGCGACGAAGAACTCATCTCACTATACAATAGAGCTAAGGTGTTTGCCCTGCCCAGCCTCAACGAAGGTGTAGGACTGGTTGCTTTGGAGGCTGCCATACACGGATGCAATATCGTTATTACAAATCTGGGAGGTCCCAAGGAGTATTATGAAAAGGAAACTGCACAATTGGTCAATCCCTATGATGTGGATGATATTGGTCAAGCAATCATGAGAGCACTTCATGACAATACATCACAACCGCAACTACGTAACGACCTAAGCAGCAAATATAATGTTTCAGCCTGTGTAGACAAACTGCTTACATATTATCAAAGCATTCTATAGCTTAACAATAGTTTCTATCACCCGCTGCATCTGGATTTTCCACGTCAAATGCTCAACTGTCTTCCGTATATCTTCAGGTTTCATTGAAAAACAGTCTATAAAATCAATTATCTGCTGGATATCAATGGGAGATTCGTCGGCAGATGCTTTCAACACATAAGGCTGGTGGT
>JAEEGH010002909.1_pt1 | contig 45551 bp, 39 predicted proteins | sample 9134181 | NCBI WGS metagenome assembly JAEEGH01 (sample SAMN16246544, study PRJNA631951) | gut metagenome | biome: gut microbiome; feature: rumen; material: DP-attached | host: Bos | place: Iran: Karaj | collected 2018-10
GAGTTGTACCAATTTATATAAACCAAAATGTCCGCCCAATAAAAATACATTTTGCAAAACAGTTCATCCATAGAAAAACACATGCGGGATGCTCCCTTTTGCATATTGGAAAACTACGATATTCGCGAAATTGTGTTACAAAGGTGCCTAGGGAGCCTGGCGGCCGGGGTGGGCGGGCCACAGAAAAAGTGGGCAAAAAATAACGGCCCTTGAAGTAAAGAGCCGTTAAAGTGAATTATTAAGATTAGTCCGTTGTGACGGTGTAGCTGTAGTCGTCGAGGTTGGCTGTGAGCTTTGCGTGACGTCCGCCGTTTTCCCAAGCGAGTACCAGGGTGTTGCCGTCGGCACTAGCCTCGAAGTTTGATTCGAATCCGAAGGCTGGGTGTGTGTTGCGTAAGCGTAAGAGTTCAAGCTGCTTTTGAACTACTTCTTTGCCGAGGGCCTCTTCAATCATTTCTGGTGAGAGGTTTGTACGGTTGATTTCCTTGTGACCGCCAACACCTGCACGTTTAACAGCCTCGTGGTCATTCTTGCCAGCGAATAAATCTAAGTACCAAATTTGTGGCTTGCCAGGCATGAACATCTGGATGGCACGGGCAAGAAGCATCTTCTTGTCGTCTTCACCAAGAGCACTGTAGTAGGTTGCGTTTACTTGGTAGTACATGTTCTTTGCGCCGTGTAAGTCCTTTACATAACCACCGCGACCAACGATGACATCAATTAATTTCTGAATTTCTTCTTCTGGTAGCATTCCTTTAAGGTCAAGGAGTGGAATACCATCGTGGCAGCCGAGCATATTTACCACACGAATCTTCTTTTCAATAAGCTCCTTTGCCCAGTTAACAAGCAATGTAGGATCCTTTTCTTCCAAGGTGTAGATAAGAAGTCCTGGGAGGAAGAAGTCGTATGTCATGTAACCCTTTGAAGCGATTGTCTCGTAAGTGCCTTCGCCGTATGTGGCATGAATCTCAGGTAGTAGTGAGAGACCGTATTCGCTAGCTAATCCGTTGACTCTTTCTAAAACGTCCCAGGTGTCAGGTTCATTAAGGAAATTCTTCTTGCCTGGCTCCTTTGGAGCGTATGCAAATGCGTCAAGTCTAACGATTTTAGCACCATACTCTGAAAGAGTTTTAAGAGTGTTTCTGTAGTGCTCCCAAACCAAATCAGACTTGATATTTAAATCCATCTGGCCAAGGTAGCGGCGTGTAGACTCAAGGTAGTTTACGATTGCTTCCTTGTGCTGCTCAAATCCGCTGAAATCAATGTCAGAAGGTGTTTTGCCCTCATCCAAAGCCTGGCATATTCTGCTAGCAAGAGTATTTGCTGATGTGTAAGAAATATCAGTGATATCCATCAAATCCATTCCATCAGGACGCTTGTAGCGTACTTCCTGATAAAATGTGTTCCAATATGGTACGTCCTTGCCATCAGGCATGCGAACCATAAGGATTGGGAGGCCAGGCTTTCTAAAGAACATATCCTTGATATATTCCTGATCAGGCTGGATGTATCCTCCCTCAGTCATTTCTCCATAACCTTCCCAGAACTTGTTCCAGTTGATGAAGAAATCCTTGTATATAGAATTCTCCCCGTTTTTTATAAGGTCCTGGAACTGTGGTGAGAGGACAGAAGCGTGATTTAAAATAAAATCAAGCTTCAAATCAATATCCAGCTCCCCTAAAGTTGCGATATCATCAGCGGAACCAAGCTCCTTATTGATTCCGTAATCAATTACGGAAAAGCCCCTGTCCAAATCCGTATTGTAAATGCTAGGTAGTATATAAAAAGACTGGAATACGTCTTTGAACTCAGGTTTCTGAAGGACTTTAATAATGTCCGAAAGTTTTGTACCCATGCTATCTGGATATGCATTAAGCATAGGTCCGTTGTCTGTTCTTGTGTTACTCATTTCTACTCCTTTTGATTTAACCCATTAACTTTTCAAATGTATTGTAATCAATAAGCTCCCCAGACTTTGTGATGATAATTTTAGCCTTGTGAGCCTGTGCCTTAAGCTTGTCCTGCTCAATGTTGAGAACAAGCATAGTGAAAGGACTGTCTAATTTACCGTCTCTGTTGCGAGAACGTCTATGCTCTAATGTCTCCTCAGGTGTGCTGTTGAGAAGAATAGGAATATTAACGTTTGAAAGATAATCGCTATTTCCGTGAGTCCACTCAAGGATAAGTACAGATGTGTTTGACATGTCTACCTCGTCGTACCAAAGAGTTGACTCGTCACGGCCCATTCTCTTTAAATAAAGCTTGTCAGCACCATTTAAGAAAGCAGATAAGATGCTGTCTACTTCTGCGAAATCAATCTCGTTTGTTGTTCCAAGATAATTTGTAAGAGCTGTTTTTCCAGCCTCAAGATAATATTTGAACCAATCATATTCATTAACGTGAGCCTGGTTAGCATCATCCTCAGCCTTCTGGAGCTCAGAAATCTTTGCAAATACCTCTTTGTCAGCAATGCCAGCCTTTGCAAGACCACGCATACCGCCCTGACGGAAGGTATGAAGTCTCTCAGCGTCATTGTACATAGGAATTCTATGTGGGTAGTTGTCGCCTGACATTGTGTAGCTGTTGATTCCAGAAGATGTAAGCATATAAGAAAGAATCGAAGCAATCTCGCTCTTTCCTACACCTGAACCACCACAAACGCAAATAACTGCACGGCCGAACTTGTTAGAAGAAGTAGCTTTCTTTAATTCCTCAACAAGTGCTGGATAAATAGTACGTGCCTTTGCAATGTGAGACTCACCAATTTCAATTTTGTCTCCTGGCATATCCCCGTGTGGGATATCAGCTGGTATATTAAGCCCTTCAACGTTAGCAATTGAAGCTGTTAACTTCTCGTTGATTGAAGCGTCTTTTTCAATAGTGTTAAATTTTGAATTCATTTTTCTTTCCCTTCTCTCTACATTATGAAATATTACCAAAAATCACTCACAAAAACTGTGAAATAGCGCAATATTGACTCCTTATGCGCATAAGTGATATCATGTTTTCACAATACAATACAATTTATTTTTTGTAAAGAGGTTTTTCAAAATGATAACCATCAAGGAAATTGCGAAACATTTAAATATGTCCACAACGACGGTTTCTAACGTTATTCACGGAAAAGATAGTGAAGTATCAGAAGAAACCAGACGTCGAGTTCAGGAATTCCTTAAAGAAGTAGACTATGTTCCCAATATTAATGCCAGAAATCTTGCTCAGAATGAGTCGAAGATTATTGGTCTTGCTCTTAAGGCTAGAGTAGATAAATATGAGAATCTTATCACAGATCCATTCGTAGCAGAAATTATCGGTGGTATTGAGGAAACTATTAGAAATGCCGGATATTTCATGATGATTTATATCTCTAGAGATACAGAGAAAATCATGCGTCATGTTTCTACCTGGAATGTAGATGGTCTTATTCTTTTTGGAATGCTAGATGATGATGGAATCAGAGTTAGTACAAAATATAAAAAGCCAATTGTATGTCTAGATACCTACAGTATGGAGGGGCTCAAGCACTTTACCAATGTAGGCCTGGATGATGAAAAGGGTACTTATGACATGGTAAATTACATCATTTCCTGTGGTCATAAGCGTATTGCCTTTTTATCAGATAATACAAAAGGCGTTGATTTAGCTCGTTTAAATGGATACAAAAAAGCTTTAGATGAGGCTGGTATCGAATATTCTGAAAAGGATTTCCTTAAGATACGACCAGCCAGCGCTGAAATTGAGGAGAGTTTGGATGAAATATGCCACAGAGCCCTTGATTATACAGCGATTATGTGTGTTTCAGATTTGTATGCGGTGACATTAATGTCAGCCCTTACAGATAGAGGAATTAGAGTTCCAGAGGGAATCTCAGTAGCAGGATTTGATGACAATATGATGGGACAGCTATATAGACCTGCCCTTACAACAGTTCATCAGGATGTCAAAAAGAAAGGCATCATTGCAGCTGAGACTTTACTCAAGCAATTGAAGGGAGAACAAACTGATCATCAGATAACACTCCCAACAAGCCTAGTAATAAGAGATACTGTCACAAAGCCTAGAAAATCAAGCTTTTTCGGGGTCAACAAATTTTAGAAAAAGGGGTTGACCGCAAAATCTAGTTGTGATATATATTACTTATAGCAAACTTATGCGCAAAAGTTAACTAGGGAATCCAAAGCAAATTGTGCACCATGCACAAAAATAACTGCATATTTTTTACATATGCAACATGTATTACGGAGGGAAAAGAATGAGAAAGAAATTACTTTCAATGCTTCTCGTTGGCGCTATGGCAAGCAGCTTCGTTGCTTGCGGACAGCCAAACACAGCAAACACAGGATCAGGAAATGCTAGTTCAGGAGATGGCTCAGCTTCATCAGTTACACTTTTAAATGGTAAGCCTGAGATTGATGCTCAGCTTCAGGATTTAGCAGCTCTTTACAAAGAGGAGACAGGAAATGAGCTTATTGTACAGACAATAGGTGGTGATACAAACGCTTCTGATGAGCTTAAGAAGATGAAGGCAGCTGGTAACATGCCAGATATCTTCGTTATCGAAGCAAACCAGGCTAGCTCATGGGACGGCTTATTAGCAGACCTTGCAGGCGAGTCTTGGACAGATAAGACAGAGTTCGAGCTTGTTGATGATTCAATGGGTACAATCGGATTCCCTTACACAGTAGAGGCTACAGCACTTGGATACAATGCAGATGTTCTTACAGCAGCAGGTATTGATCCTTCAACACTTACAAGCCCAGCAGCTTACAAAGAGGCTTTTGAGACTCTTGATAGCAAGAAGGATGAGCTTGGACTTAAGGCAGTACTTGGTTGGTGCGCAGAGCCATCTAACCTTGGATGGTCTTCAGGAACACACGTATTTGCACAGTACCTTGATGCAGGACTTGCTGCTGATGATACTACTTATATTGATTTACTTAATGATGGAGGTCAGGTTGACCACGACAGAATGCTTGCATTCGCAGAGTTCGTTGGCATGATGAACCAGTACTCAGATCCAGACCTTCTTGTTGATGGTACATATGATGAGCAGGTAGCTGGCTTCAAGGCAGGCGAGTATGCATTCATCACACAGGGTAACTGGTGTGTAACATCACCTGAGGATGTTGATTTCGAATGTGGATTTGCACCTTATGCATTTGAGGATGGCATTGATACAATCATCGCTGGTCCACCAAGCTACTGGGTAGCATACTCTGAGGGTAACGTTGATGGCGCAAAGGCATTCTTTGATTGGTGCGCAGGAGACTCTGCACAGAATATTCTTGTAAACGATGCAGGTCTTGTTTCTCCATTTGATGATTGCCAGTACGAAGCTGTTAACCCATTCTACTCAAGCATGAAGTCATACATTGATGCTGGTAAGTTCTCTGGATGGCACACAATGCTCAAGAAGGATGGTCTTCAGAACCAGACATGTCAGGTATTTGCTGATTATGCTCAGGGCAAGCTTGACGCAGAAAGCTTCACAACAACTATGGAGCAGGTAATCGCTGATTACTACGCAAACTAATATTTAGAGTTAGCTTTGGGGCAGAGCTTAAGCACTGCCCCTTTTTTACTAAGTAGGATAGGGTTGTATTAATTCCTTCTTAGTAATAGGAATAAAGTCGTTAGGGAGAGAAAGGAGATTTGTTATGGGTGAGTTCTCCGCCAAAAGAAAGATTTTTTCCTTTGGAACAATGATAATTGGTATTGCCTTGATGGTTGCGGGATTGTTTATGGCAATAACACTTACAGATTTCTTAGGAATAAGAGGTGAGTTAATAATTGCAGGTTGCGTTTTGTTTTTTGTAGGTTTGTATTTCTTCCCTACATTAAAGCATCACAGGAGCATAATTAACTTTATGTTTTTATTCCCATTACTGTTTGCATTTGTTGTAACAGTTATTTTCCCATTATTTATTGGTATTGGATATTCGTTCACTGATTGGGATGGTATCACAGTAAATAAGGGTGTTGGATTTGGAAACTATCAGAGAATGTTTGGCGAAGCACAGTTTATGTGGTCAGTATTAATAACATTCTTGTTTGTAATATTAAATATTATTCTTGTAAATTTAGTAGCCTTTTTGCTTGCTTTACTTTGCACATCAAAGCTTAAAGGACTTGGATTTTTCAGAGCTGCATACTTCGTACCAAACCTTATCGGTGGTATCGTATTAGGTTACATTTGGCAGTTCATTTTCTCAAAGGTTATTACTGAGATTTTAAATTCACAGGCATCTATGCTTGTTGAGACAAAGACAGCATTTATCGGAATTGTTATGGTATATGTATGGCAGTATGCTGGATATATCATGTTGATTTACATCACAGGACTTAATACAGTTCCTGGCGATATTATAGAAGCTTCATCAATTGATGGTGCCAATGCATTACAGACTCTTTTCAAAATTAAGATTCCTATGATTGCACCAACAATTACAATTTGTACATTCCTTACACTTACAAGTGCATTCAAGCAGTTCGATGTTAACTTGTCATTAACAAATGGTACAGGCTCAGTTACATTCATGGGTAAATACCTTTCAAAAGGTACATCAATGCTTGCACACAACATTTATGAAACAGCTTTTGTAAATAATGAGTACGCTTATGGCGAAGCTAAAGCCGTATTCTTCTTCATAGTACTTGCAATAGTTTCTATTATTCAGGTACGTGTATCAAATAAGAGGGAGGTAGAATTATAATGAAAATTAAAGAGAAGACCTCCAAAGTAGTTGCAAAAATGGTAGTAGCAATAATCATTGCAATATATGTATTGTTCCCATTTTTCCTAGTTGTTGTTAACTGCTGTAAGACAACAGATGATATTACTGCAAATCCAATTGGATTTAATGGTGTATCATTCAGCAATTTCATTCAGAACCTAACAGATGTAATAAACAATACTCACTTCCAGTTCTGGCCAGCATTCTTTACATCGGTAGTAGTAACAGTACTTTCATTAGTATTGCTTGCTTTATTTGGTGCAATGGCAGCATGGGTTATCTGCCGTAACAAAACAAAATGGTCAGCAGTAATTTACTTTACATTTATTGCATCTATGATTATTCCTTTCCAGGTAGTTATGTTACCTCTTATATCTTCATTTAAAGATGTAGGAAATTTCATTGGTATTCCAATGATTCAGTCAATACCAGGTCTTGTATTTGCATACCTTGGTTTCGGCGGTGCAATGACAGTATTTATTTTAAATGGTTTTATCAAGGGTATTCCTATGGAACTTGAGGAAGCAGCATCAATCGATGGATGTTCTCCAGAGCAGACATTCTTCATTGTTATCTTCCCATTATTAAAACCAGTAATCACAACTATTACTATTCTTAATGGTATGTGGATTTGGAACGATTACCTACTTCCATCAATCCTTCTACAGCAGAACGGACCAGTTAAGACACTTCCTGTTGCTGTACAGGCATTCGTAGGTTCATATGTAAAACAGTGGAACTTAATCCTTGGAGCTGCATTCCTTGCAATTATTCCAATCCTTATTTTGTTCTTCTTTGCACAGAAGCAGATTATGGACGGAATGATTGAAGGTGCGGTAAAAGGATAAAAAAATTAAAAAATTTTTTAAATCTTCACTTAACCATCACATAGGGAAGTTATATTACTACATGTACTAGCGGAAAGCTAATACCAAATTTTTCATAACTCAGCGACCAAGGGTAACTTTGGTCGCACTCCCCGACTCTTACGCCGGTGCATTAGATGTGCACCGGCGATTTTATTTTATGCCAAAATTTTTTAGAAAATCGAGGAAAAATTAGTCATATATAAAGAGGGCTATGTGGCTAAAAGGGCTTGAATATTGGGCATTATCGTTTATAATAGAAAAAGTGAAAATGCATAATTCTGTCCAATTGGGCAGTTAAATATTCTAGCTTCAGTAAAAGAAAGGAACAATAAAATGGCAGGATCAGATATCGGAATCGATTTAGGTACAGCGAGTATTCTTGTTTACGTTAAGGGCAAGGGCGTTGTTTTAAAAGAGCCTTCAGTAGTGGCTTTTGATAGAGATACTAATAAAATTAAGGCAATTGGTGAGGAGGCGCGTCTTATGATTGGACGTACTCCTGGTAATATTGTGGCGGTTCGTCCACTTCGTCAGGGTGTTATCTCTGATTACACAATCACTGAGAAAATGATTAAATACTTCGTACAGAAGGCTATGGGCAAAAAGAGCTATCGCAAGCCTCGTATTTCAGTTTGCGTTCCTTCTGGTGCTACAGAAGTAGAGAAGCGTGCTGTTGAGGATGCAGCTTTCGCAGCTGGCGCTCGTGAGGTTTCTATCATTGAGGAGCCAATAGCAGCAGCTATCGGTGCTGGCATCGATATTTCCCTTCCTATGGGTAATATGATTGTAGATATCGGTGGTGGTACAGCTGATATTGCAGTTATTTCACTTGGTAGCTCAGTAGTCAGCACATCTATCAAGATGGCTGGTGATGATTTTGACGAGGCCATCGTTCGTTACATGAGAAAGAAGCACAATCTTCTTATCGGTGAGCGTACAGCCGAGGATATCAAAATTAAAATTGGTCGTTGCTTCCCACTTGGTGAGGCAGAGACTATGGATGTTAGAGGTCGTAACCTTGTTTCAGGTCTTCCAAAGACAATCACTGTTTCTTCTGAGGAGACAGAGGAGGCTCTCAAGGAGTCTACTATGATGATTGTTGAGGCTATTCACTCTGTACTTGAGAAGACTCCACCTGAGCTTGCAGCTGACGTTGCTGACAGAGGAATCGTTCTTACTGGTGGTGGTGCACTTCTTCGTGGACTTGAGGAGCTTATCGAGGACCGTACAGGTATTAATACAATGACAGCTGACGAGGCTATGACATGCGTAGCTATTGGTACAGGTCGTTATGTAGAGCTTCTTGCAGGAGACTAATACTGTTCGGGGGCAGATTATGAAAAGACCTAAAATCTGGGCTCACAGAGGAGCCAGCGGATATTTGCCAGAGAATACGCTTGTAGCTTTTGAGCGAGCTATACAGCTTGGTGCTGATGGCATCGAGCTAGATATCCACAAGACTGCGGACAATCAAATCGTGGTTATCCACGATGAGAAAATCAATCGTATATCAAACGGCAGAGGCAAGGTTAAAAGCTACACCTTAGAGGAGCTTCGTAGATACAACTACAACGCTACTCAAAGGGGCTGCGAGCATGCAGACATTCCTACCATGCGGCAGGTTTTTGAATTAATTCAGCCTACTAATTTAACAATCAATATAGAATTAAAAAATGGTGTTGAGTTTTATGAGGATTTAGAAGCAGACATTCTAAAAATGACAAAAGAATACGAAATGCTCGATAGAGTCATTTTTTCATCCTTTAATCATTACAGCATCATGAAAATAAAAGAGCTAGAGCCTAAGGCAGCCACTGGATTTTTATATTCAGACGGCCCCCTTGATATGCCAGATTATGGCAGACGTCATGGCGTAGATGCATTGCATCCAGCTTTTTACAATCTTAAATATCCAGGCTTTGTTGAGGAAGCCCATGAAGCAGGCTTAGCCATAAATACATGGACAGTCAATACACAGGACAATCTTCACAAGGCATGCAAGCTGGGAGTAGATGGCATCATAACCAATTTCCCAGATTTAGCCAAAGAAATAGTAGATACCTATTCTTGGGATAAATAAACAGATACAAGGATTCATCTTCGGATGGATCCTTTTTTTATATAAAATTTTCACTTAGGGGTTAATTTTAGATTCTGAATACCGATACAGACTATGGATACTATTAATCATTAAAATGCTTGGGGGAAAATCCATGGTTAAAGGACTTTATACAGCTTTTACAGGAATGGTTAACGAGCAGAAGAGACTTGAGGTTATGACAAACAACCTTGCAAACTCGGCTACTACAGGTTACAAAAAGGAAGCCATGGTTGCACAAGCCTTTGATGAGAGATTAGCAATAAAAATTAAGGATACATCAGCTCTTATGAATCGACCTGAGGGAATCGGATATATTTCACTAGGAGTAAAGATAGGTGAAACCTATACGAACTGGGATCAGGGAGCATTCCAAATTACAGACAAGCCTTCAGACGTAGCAATTGGCGGCCGAGGCTTTTTCGCAATATCTTTTACTAATAGAGATGGGGAAAACTCTATTATGTATACCCGTGATGGTTCATTTGTAGTTGATAGCGATGGATACTTGAGAACCTCTGATGGTGATTATGTATTGAATCAAGAGGGAGCGTTGAGCTCACAATCCACCGAAGACTACTACGTACAAATCGATCCTAGTCTTCCATATGCAATCGCAGCAGATGGCACGATTTCTCAGGATGGAGAAGAGGTTGACACAATAGGACTTATTGATATAGCCAATTACGATTATATAAATAAATACGGCGAGAACATGTACACTTTAATCGATGGTGGCGAAATCATCGAAAGTGAAGCCATTTTAGAGCAAGGCACATTAGAGGCATCCAATGTAAATGTAGTGGACGAAATGGTTTCCATGATTCAGATAGCTAGGGCCTACGAAGCAGGCCAAAAGATAATTCAGACCGAGGATCAAACCCTCGATAAGACAGTAAATACAGTCGGCTCGGTATAATCGTAAAACTAGCGTATTAACTCATTGAAGTAGTTTAGATAGCTTGTAGTTATCAATCTCTTGGGTCTACGAGCGAAAGTTTTTGAGGTACAGATAGATTCTACAGTTATAGTATAGATAGCTTGTAGTTATCAATCTCTTAGGTCTCTGAGTGAAACATTTTAGTTGAACGAAGAGACACTAAGGATTGAGAACGTAACAAGCGAGCCATAGGAGGTAAAAGCTTATGATGCGTTCGCTTTGGTCAGCAGCCACAGGAATGAAAGGTCAGCAGGTTTCAGTAGATACGATTGCAAACAATTTGGCCAATGTAAATACAACAGGTTATAAATCTCAAAGCACACAGTTTAAAACATTGTTGTATCAAACAATGGAATCAACAAGCACCAATGGTCAAGGTGAAACAAAGCCAACAAGTGCACAGGTCGGACTTGGCACTAGAGTAGCTTCAATAAATGCAAACTTTGCACAGGGCGCAACTCTTGCAAATGAGAGCCCTACAGCAATGGCCATCGTAGGCGACGGTTTCTTCGCAGTACAGGATGGCGAGGAAACACATTACACTAGAAACGGAAACTTCGGCTGGGCATTAGATTCAGCTGGAAATAAGGTCCTTACCACAGCTGAAGGCTATCAAGTATTAGATCAGACAGGAAAGCCAATCACTATTCCAAAGGAAATCGAAAGTGGTTTTACTGTAAATCCTGATGATGGCTCTGTTTCATACAGAAATGCCCAAGGTACTTATACAAATACAGGGCAGACCATAGCACTTTATCAATTTACAAACAGAGTAGGACTTAACAAAATAGGTGAAAACTTATATGATGAAACTGTAGCATCCGGTGAACCAATGGGTGAGTGGAATACAGCAGGTGTTATTCGAAGCGAAATAATGCAAAACTACCTTGAAGGTTCAAATGTTAATGTAGCAGATGAGATGGTTAATCTGATTATTTCTCAGAGAGCTTATGAAATGAATTCAAAGGCTATTACTACTTCAGACACAATGTTGGAGCAGGCTAATAACCTTAAGAGATAGTAAACAGTAGGTGTAGAATTTTCATTATTGCGGATTTGGAAATTCAAGTTCACTAAGGGGGATGGGAAAATGGATGTAACAACAATGAACACGTATTTGCAGTCGCAATACGCAAATGCAGCTAAGCAGGCTGCCGAGGAAACCACAAAGTCAATAGGAAAAATCACCGCGGATTCCAGCAAAGAAGAAGTTACTGAAGCCGTAAAAAGCTTCGAAACCTACATGATGGAGCAAGTCCTCAAGCAAATGAAGGAATCCTTTGTAGACGAAAACGACGAAGAAGAGGACAACAGCATTTCCATGTACAAAGACTTCTTCATGGACAAAATGTACTCCGAAATGGCTTCACAAATCGTAGACCAAGTAGGTGACAACATCACCGAAGACTTCGTAGATCAGATTATGCGCAACTACGGTATTACAGGTACTACGAACCTTCCATTAGAGGACATAGAACCAGACGCCGAGTCAGTATCTAACGACATCGCCAATATGACTGGAACCACAGTCGAATCAGTTCAGGTTTAATACTATTAATACTAAAACACCCAGATTTTTGATATGTACTTTCTTCACAATACGAATTGTGCAAGAGAATATATCAAAATCTGGGTGTTTTTTGTTTGTGAGAATAAAAATATCTTAGTATCAACTTGGTTTATAGAGATTATGTAGGCTGAAAAGCTGAAATTAACTATCCACATTATCGCAAGATAACGTGACTACAACATCCTAGGAAGTTCTTATGATAAAAAATCATTGATTTTCCAATTGGTATTATCGCAAGGTTACAACAGTATGCTGTTTGCTAGTGGTATCTGCGATAAAAATTGTTAAAAATAAGGCTGTTATACTGCTTTTATTATCGCAGCAATGATTGTATTACTTATATATTCGCTAAGTAGCGATAAAGAATTGGGCAAAATGAAGTGTATTCTATCACAAGATATATCGAAATAATCGTATTATCGTAATCTTGCGATAATGGTGGGAAATAATACACAGAAAACTACTCAGTTCACAAATCTTTAACATTATATACATTGACTATAATTGCGTCGGGTGGGGTAATATATAACGCAACGAGAACTTGCAGCAGAAAACAACAACTTGGTTTCATTATAGTCATACTATATAAAATATGGAGAGTGAAGGAGTAAGAGAAAGTAATGAAAAACAGGAACGTAATCAAGACACTTGCAATGGTAACAGTAGTTGGTACACTTATGGGTACTACTGGGCTTACAGCACATGCTGCTGACAATGTAGGACAGTTTGATGGCACAGCAGCAAAGATGATTTCACAGGTATTTGATGCTGAATATTATGCTGAAACATATCCAGATGTCGCTGCTGCACTTGGTACAGATGAGACCGCTTTATTGACTCATTACCTTACACTAGGTATTTATGAAGGTAGAGATGCATCAGCTGAGTTTAATGCAGATGCTTATGCTTCAGCAAATGCAGACCTTGTAGCTGTATACAACTCAGAGGACACTGCGCTTGAGTATACAAACTATATATTTCATTATTTGAACTGTGGTAAGACAGAAGGTAGAGTTTCAACAGTAGCTGATGCAACAAATGCAGGCTTTACAGTAGTAAGTGCTACTGATGATACAAAGGTACTAGCACAGCCTGCGACAGCCATAAACAATGGAAGAAATTACTCTGCTACAACAGGTGGTTCATCAAGCTCAGGTTCAGCGTCAACCTCATCTTCAGCTAGTTACTCAGCACCTGCTTCAAATGATTCAGCGTCTAGTTCATCATACTCAGCTCCAGCTGATAATACAGTATCTACTCCAGCTTATGTACCTGGTGGCGAAGTTTGGGATGGAAATCCTGGTGCTGGTTCAGATTACTCTGATGCAGCTACAATTGACCGAAATAATTCAAGCGATTGTTCGGATTTAGTTGCAGAGCTTGATTGGGATTAATATGTAGTAATTCAATATTAATAAATATAGCTACTCCCTAGTAATTAAGCTAGGGAGTATTTTTGAACATAAAAATAATTGGTTGACACAAAAAATAAATCATGTTATCTTAATCGAGTCTTTTTTCTTTTAAAAATTCTTTAGAAAAAATCGTTTATATTTTCCCACCATTAATAATAAATTTCAAAAAGGAGGAGTTGAGTTATAGAAACATTTTTTGAAAAGCAGATAGAGTCTATTAATATAGAACTATTAAATATAGAGAGGCAATTGTCGAAGTTCCCTTCAGGAGAACTAAAGGTATATCCTAATAATGATTCCTATAGGTGGTATTTTATAGATGGTTCATCCAGAAAATATCTTCCGCGTAAAGAAAATAAAATTGCTGAAGAATTAGCCATGAAGAAATATTATCAGTTAAAAAGAAATGCGCTACTGGAAAAACGAGAGAATATCATTAAAAGGCAGTGCGAAGATCATGAAGAGAATGAAAAGTTTCATGGCTTATTGAATGATAAAGGCTACATGCAACTTATAGGTCATTTGATAGGCAATGATACTAAAACAGGAATTTCTAAAGATGCTTGGCTCAATCAGGAGTTCAAGACTAATCCCAACTATCAAGAACAGCTTACATTTCTAGGTCAGTCAGGAAATTATCTTAGATCAAAATCAGAAGTATTCATTGATATGGTATTAACCCAGAATGGTATTCCCTTTAGATATGAATGTGAATTAGTAATTGGTAATACAGTATTCTATCCAGATTTCACTATTTTAAATCCAGCTAATGGGGAAATAGTCTATTGGGAACATTTTGGAAAAATGGATGACAAAGATTATGCCAGAAATGCATTCAACAAAATCAAGACATTTTATGAGCATGGCCTAATCCCAGGAAAGAATTTAATCCTTACATTTGAAACAAAAGATAGGCCTTTCTCATACTTTGATGCGGAAAATGCACTCAAGGTGTTGACTATATAGAGTGTTACAAAAACTGATTATCGCAAACCTATGAGGAAATATCTATCGCAGGAATCTTGATACATGGCGAGTCTTCGTTGACTTGCGATAATGAAAGCTGTCAATGGCTGATAAATAGTATCACAAGAGATAATTGAATCATTGTGTTTGCATTAATCTGAGATAAAACACCCCAAGCAATATAAAATAAAAACGAGAACAACACGAAAGATTATGTTAGTATATTACTCATGGAAGAAATAACAGGATACGTAGAGAATATAATATTTAGGAATGAGGATAATGGATATACGGTTTTAGAGTTTGCGGTGGATGAGTTCCTTATTACTGCAGTGGGAGTTTTCCCGGCTATTGGTGAGGGAGAGAATCTCTTGCTTAGAGGAGAGTATACGGATCATCCGTCTTACGGTAGACAGTTTAAGGCTAGTAGCTATGAGGCAGTGACTCCGACAGATGAGCTGTCCATGGAGCGCTATTTGGGCTCAGGAGCTATTAGGGGAATTGGTCCTAAGCTGGCGGCTAGAATCGTAAAGAAGTTTGGGGCGGATACCTTTAGGATTATTGAGGAAGAGCCGGAGCGCTTGGCAGAGGTTAAGGGAATTTCCATGAATAAAGCTATGGAGATTTCTGATCAGATTGTAGGCGCTAAGGATATTAGAAATGCGATGATTTTCCTTGATAGATATGGCCTTCATGGGAATACCGCTATTAAGATATATAATCGATTTGGAAATGACATTTATAGTGTTATTCAGAGTAATCCTTATCGCTTAGCGGACGAGGTTTCAGGTATTGGCTTCAAGACTGCTGATGAGATTGCTACACAGGTGGGAATAAAGGTCGATTCTGAATTTAGGATTAAGGGCGGAATACAGTTTATTCTCAGTCAGGGAGCTGGTATGGGGCATACTTATTTGCCAATTGAAACCCTGGCTTCTATGGCAGTTGATTTGCTGAAGGTTCCTGCAGAGTCAGTGGAAGCTCAGATAATGAATCTTGCCATGGAACGCAAAATTATTATTAAGACTGTAGACGAGGAAAAGCAGGTTTATTCTAGAACCTTCTATAGAATGGAAGAGTCTATTGCGGGTATGCTGGACCAGCTAAATGTTACCTATAAAGTAGATAAGGCTGACCTTGAAAAGGTTATTCGTCGAATTGAAAAGGATGAAGAGGTGGAGCTGGATGATTTGCAGAAAAATGCAGTTATCTCCGCAGCCGAAAAGGGCTTGTTTGTGCTTACTGGTGGGCCTGGTACGGGTAAAACCACTACCATAACAACCATGATTCATCTTTTCGAAGAGGAAGGATATGAGATTTTCTTGGCGGCTCCAACAGGACGTGCAGCCAAAAGAATGAGTGAGGCCACAGGCTATGAAGCAAGGACTATCCATAGAATGCTAGAGGTGGCAGGAAGAATCAGCGATGATGAGGATTCCAGTGCTTTGGCAAAATTCGACCGTAACGAGGATAATCCCCTTGAGTGTGATGTCATTATAATTGATGAAATGTCCATGGTAGATGTTACCTTAATGTATTCTCTGCTAAAGGCTATTTCACCGGGAACGAGATTGATATTGGTTGGTGACGTTAATCAGCTGCCTAGCGTAGGCCCTGGAAATGTACTGAAGGATATTTTGGCATCTGGTCGATTTTCATCAGTAACCCTTGAAAAAATATTCCGACAGGCTCAGGAAAGTGATATTGTCATGAATGCCCATAAGATTCACCAGGGACAGCATGTGGTATTGGATAATAAATCAAAGGATTTCTTCTTTTTAAAGAGAAGTGATGCAGACACCATCATCAGTGTCATGCTCACTCTTGTAAAAGAAAAAATGCCAAAGTATGTAGATGCTGGCATTAGTGATATACAGGTAATTACCCCAACTAGAAAAGGATTGCTTGGGGTTGAGCGATTAAATATAATATTGCAGCGTTATCTTAATCCTGAAGCACCTGAAAAAAAGGAATGGAGAGGCGATACCAGAATATTCCGCGAGGGTGATAAGGTAATGCAGATTCGTAACAATTACCAGTTGGATTGGGAGGTTACGGGAAATTACAATATTGCTATTGAAAAGGGCGTAGGAGTCTTTAATGGTGATGTTGGAATAATTAAGGATATTAACGATTGGGCAAAAAATATTACGGTGGAGTTTGAAGAGGGGCGCAAAGTTGTCTACCCATTTGCAAATCTTGATGAGCTGGAACTTGCATATGCTATCACCGTACATAAATCACAGGGCTCTGAATACCCAGCTGTCGTTATGCCTATTGCAGAAGGCCCTAAAATGTTAATGAATAGAAATATATTGTATACAGCTATTACCAGGGCAAAAAAATGCGTCACCATGGTAGGCGACGCAGATGTTTTCTATTCGATGGTTGATAATATATCTCAAGCTAAACGTTACTCAGGACTTAGAGCTCGTATAGAAGAGTGTATTACAGAATAGATTTAATGAAAATATTATTATAAGCGCTGTCGGCGAGATTGATGATTTCGCCGTTGTCCAGCTGAATTACAGGTCGTGAAAGGCTACTCTTATTGATGTAGACTACGCGGCCTGTTTTTGCATTATTAAGCATTACGCGGCTGTTGTTATATGCATTGGCAATGCGCTCCAAGAAGGTCAAAATGTATTTAGTACGGTATTTGTTTAAGCCTTCCTTTTCAAATTGACTAATTACCTGGAAGGAACAAAGAGGCTCGCGATGGGCTCTGGCTGAAGTCATAGCATCATAAACATCAGCGATAGCGATAACACAAGCAAAATCGTCAATCTCATCATCCATAAGTCCACGTGGATAGCCGCTGCCATCGCTTCTTTCGTGATGCTGCAATGTGGCAGCTAATATATTAGAATCAAAGCCTTTGCCGTTAAGAATCTTTTTGCCAAGTAAAGGATGCGATTTCATCTTTTCGAATTCATCATCAGTATATTTACCAGGCTTATTAAGAATAGACTCTGGAATCTCAGTCTTGCCAATATCGTGTAGTAATCCAGCTAAAATCAGATCGTTCAAGGCATCCTTTGGCCACTTCAACCATTTGCCAATTGCACGAGCAATAAGAGCAACATTAAGTGAATGGGAATAAATGGGATCCTCAAGATTTCGCATATTTCCAATCATATCAAGCAATTCAAGAGATGTCTTTGAAATAAACAAAGCCTCGCAATTTTCTAGCATATCCCGGGTGCATGAAGCATCACCACCATTTTTTATTGCTTCTATATCTTTTTTTAGACTAGTGATATTAAAAGCATAATCTGTTTGGAATTTTTGGAATGATGGAGAGGCCTTCAGTCTCTGAGTATAAGTAATCTGGTCACTAACTCTAGAAGTAGATTCCTTAGGTGTTGCCTTAGGTTCCTGGCTAGGGGCAGGTTCTTCAGCAACAGGTATTTCTTCAGGCTCCTCTACCTCTTCAATACTAACGGATTCAATTCTATAGAAAGTAAGCTTAGCAATAAGCTGGTTCGAGAGCTTTTCCCCGGCCTTCGCAATAACCTGTCCACGCTTTGTAAGAATAGGCTCCGCTACAACCATCCCAGCTTCAAGCTTATCTGTTGTAAGTGTCTGCATAATACAATCCTTTCTAGTTTTACTTAATTAAATTATATGCCTTGTGATAAGGAAATACAATTGAAGTAATTGTGTACTACAGTGCGCAGGTTCCTTGATTAGTGGTTAAAAAAAGAGGATTTTTTCGAAATGGTGTATATTTTTTGAAAACTATTAAGACTCTATTGATAACAAAGCATAAAGGGATTATACTAGTAGAACCGAAAAATAGGTTTCGGTGGATAATTTAATAGAAAGAGAGTCACAAAATGGAAAAGTTACTTTTTACTTCAGAGTCAGTAACAGAAGGCCATCCAGATAAGGTATGTGATGCCGTATCGGACGCCATCCTTGATGCTTGCTTAGCTGAAGACCCAATGAGTAGAGTAGCTTGTGAGACTGCTTCATGTACAGGATTCGTTCTTGTTACAGGCGAGATCACAACAAAGGCTCAGCTCGACGTTCCAGCTATTGTTCGCAAGACTCTTCTTGAAATCGGCTACGACGATGGAAAGAAAGGCATCGATGGAAACTCTTGCGCTGTTATGGTCGCTCTTGATCAACAATCCGCAGACATTGCTATGGGTGTTGACAAGGCTCTTGAGGCAAAGGAAGGCTCACTTGCAGATGATTTAGACACAGGTGCAGGTGACCAGGGCATGATGTTTGGTTTCGCTACAAACGAGACAGAAGAACTTATGCCATACCCAATTTCTCTTGCTCATAGACTTGCTCTTCAGCTTGCCAATGTCCGCAAGGATGGTACACTTTCGTACCTCAGACCAGATGGAAAGACACAGGTCTCTGTAGAGTATGACGAGGCTGGAAAGCCACTTAGACTTGAAGCTGTAGTTCTATCTACACAGCATGATGAGGATGTTACTCAGGAACAGATTCACGCAGACATTAAGAAATATGTCTTCGACCCAGTCCTTCCACAGGACATGATTGATGAGAAAACTAAGTTCTACATCAATCCAACAGGCCGCTTTGTAATTGGTGGCCCACACGGTGACGCAGGTCTTACAGGCCGCAAAATCATCGTTGATACTTACGGCGGATATGCTCGTCACGGCGGCGGTGCATTCTCTGGTAAGGATTGCACAAAGGTTGACCGCTCAGGTGCTTATGCAGCCCGCTACGTTGCAAAAAATATCGTTGCAGCAGGACTTGCAGACAAGTGCGAGATTCAGCTTTCATACGCAATCGGTGTTGCTGAGCCTACATCAGTAATGGTAGACACATTTGGCACAGGAAAGCTTTCAGATGAAAGAATTATCGAAATCGTTCGTGAGAACTTCGATCTTCGTCCAGCAGGAATCATCAAAATGCTTGACCTTCGTAGACCAATCTACCGTCCAACAGCTGCTTACGGACACTTCGGACGTACAGATGTTGAGCTTCCTTGGGAGCAGACAAACAAGGCAGAAGTTTTAAAGAAATATCTTTAAGAAATTCAATATGCTATAATTAAGGCAGTCCTTTAAGGGCTGCCTTTTTATGATGAGGTGTAGCTATGAAACTAAAAAATAGACTTATAATTTCTTTTTTTATAATAACAATTGTACCGGTAATGCTTTTTAGTGCTCTTATGATTGCTATGAAGGGATTCATCCGACAGGCCACTGAGGAGCAGCTGATTTCTAACGAGATTTTCCATTCCTTTAAGGATTATATGGATGAAACTGGAAAGTTTGATGAGTTAATAATGAACTTTTGCGTAGCTGAGTTTATTATTTTACTTTTAACGGCGGTTGTTATGGTTGCATGGATTTATCGAGGCATTGCACCTCAATTAAAAATTCTTAAAAATGCAGCTAATAATATAAAAGAAGGAAATTTGGATTTTTCAGTTGCTAGCAACGGCACAGATGAAATGTCTGAAGTGTGCAATGCATTTGAAGACATGCGTATACGCCTCATAAATAACGCCAAGGATAGACTTGAGGATGAGGCAGAGCAGAGAGCACTTATTTCTAATATTGCTCACGATTTAAAGACACCAATTACTGCCATTAAGGGTTATTCTGAGGGAATGCTTGATGGTGTTGCCGATACCCCTGAAAAGCAGGAAAAATATATTAGGACCATTTACAACAAGGCCAATGAGATGAATACTCTTATCAATGAATTGACCTTATATTCAAATATTGATACAAACAAGATTCCTTACAATTTCCAAAAGCTAAACCTTAGCTCATATTTTTCTGATTGTATCGAAGAGCTTGGAATGGATTTGGAAAATCAGCATATACGCTTAGATTATTCTAATTTTGTTGATCCAGATGTTCAGATTATTGCGGACCCTGAGCAACTTGGCAGGATAATACACAATATTGTCAGCAACTCTGTTAAATACATGAGGGCTGATGTGCCATCAAGAATAGCCATTACAGTCAAGGACGTAGGAGACTTTGTTCAGATTGAGCTGGCAGATAATGGAAAGGGTATAGCGACAAAGGATTTACCTTACGTGTTCGATAGATTTTATCGTGCGGATACCTCTAGAAATTCTGCAGCAGGTGGCAGCGGAATTGGTCTTTCTATCGTTAAAAAAATCGTAGAGGACCACGGTGGCAAAATTTGGGTTACAAGTAAAGAAAACGAAGGAACTACCATGTACTTTGTTATTAGAAAATATTTAGGAGGCCTTTCATGAGCAGAATACTGATAATTGAAGATGAAGAAGCTATTGCAGAATTAGAAAAGGACTATTTGGAGCTCTCTAACTTCGAGGTAGACATCGAAGGTGACGGAGAGAAAGGTCTTCAAAAGGCACTAGCAGGAAATTACGACATGTTTATCTTGGACCTTATGCTTCCTGGAATTGATGGATTTGAGCTTTGCAAGAGAATCCGTGAGGTAAAGGATGTGCCTATTCTTATGGTTACAGCCAAAAAAGAAGAGATTGATAAAATTCGTGGCCTTGGATTAGGTGCAGATGATTATATTACAAAGCCATTTTCCCCAAGCGAATTGGTGGCAAGAGTTAAGGCACATTTGGCTAGATATGAGAGACTTGTCCAGTCTCCAGCAATCCAGAAAAATGAAATTAGCATAAGAGGACTTCGTATAGACAAGGCCAGCCGTAGAGTATGGATTAACGGCGAGGAAAAGGTCTTTACTGCAAAGGAATTTGATCTTTTAACATTTTTAGCAGAAAATCCAAATGTTATTTATTCCAAGGAGCAATTGTTTGAAACTCTTTGGGGCGAGGAGTCTATTGGAGACATCTCCACAGTAACAGTACACGTAAACAAAATCCGTGAGAAAATTGAATTAAACACTTCGAAGCCACAGTACATTGAGACAATTTGGGGTGTAGGATATCGCTTTAAGGTATAGTTAAAAAGTGATAAAATAGTATACATAAAATAAGCTTGAGGGGGCTAATGTATGAAAATTCTATACGAGGACGATAGTATTATCGTATGCTATAAACCAGCAGGAGTGGCAACCCAGACCCAAAACATTGGAGAGCAGGATATGGTTAGCTTGCTTAACAATCATTTGGCTGAAAAAGGTGAAAAGCCATCTATACATGTTGTACATAGATTGGACCAACCAGTTGAAGGTGTTATGGTTTTTGCAAAGAGTTCCGAGGCAGCAAACAAGCTAACAAAGGAAATCGCAGATCACACCTTCAAGAAAAAATATTATGCAATTATAAATCGAGAAGCTTTTCCAAACGAGGGAGAGCTAGTTGACTATTTGGTAAAGGACAATAGAACAAATCTTTCCAAGGTAGTAAAAGAGAACGATCCTAGAGCTAAAAAGGCAGTTCTTAGATACAGAGTCGTAGAGGAATGGGACGATAGAAAGCTTCTTGATATTGATTTATTTACAGGTAGACATCATCAAATCCGAATTCAGTTGGCTAGTAGGACAGCGCCAATTGTAGGTGACGTGAAATATGGCGGAGTTTCCACAGGACATTCCCTTGCTTTATGCTCACATCACATTGGTTTTATTCATCCTACAACAGGTGAAAAAATGGGGTTTGATATCAAGCCTCTAGGAGAAGATTTTAGAGACAGCAAAGTGGCAAATTAGCTAAGATGGGGGTTTTTGCTTGATAAGAATTTACGTATTTGTTGTTATGCTTGTTGCTTTAATGATGCTATGTTGCATTGTATATGTAAGCACAAAGCATAGAATATTGAAAAGTAAGCTGAATATTTCGATTGTACAGGTGCTAATAATTGGTATTGTTACTGGCATTGTATACACCATTGCTATTGGCTCACATGATCCGAAAGTAGCAGAATTGGGATATGTGTTGTATTTCAGTAGCTTGGATTGGTTGTTACTTAGCTTTGTTTTTTATGCTAGACAGTACACAAAGGTATGGCTGGAGTCTTATGCATCTCCGCTTATTACAACGGCGATTGCAGTTGCAGATACAGTTAGCATATATACTTCAATGATTTGGCATCACGCGTTCACTCTTGAGAAGGAATATCTTTCGGATGATGAATGGTTCTATGATTTTGTAATCAATGATTATTACATAGTCCATCTTGTTTTCTGTTATATTCTAGTGGCTCTTGTTGTGGCAATGTTCTTGAAAAAGGCTATTTCCACTAGCGGATTCCATAGAAATAGGTACCTGGCGGTCCTCGCAGTTTTTGCAGGAATAATAATTCTTAATCTGATTTATGTATTTTTTGGCTTCCCAATTGATGTATCCATTTGCTTCTATGGAGTTGGATCCATTTATTTGGCCTATTACACATTGCTTTATAATCCAAAATCCTTCGTTGAATATATGTTATCAACCATCACAGAGCGAATGGAATGTGCGTTGATATCATTCGATGAAAATGACTGTTGTATTTATTCAAATCAGTTTGCCAACAGAATGTTTTGCCCAAGTGGAGACCGCAGACTTCTGGAGGAAAGATTCAGAAAATGGAAGGAAGGAAAGGAAGCCAATTCCATTTCAAATTCTAGCTGGAACGATGTGTACACACTAAACGGTGACGACTATAGGTTTGATGTTCACTTTAACAAAATATATGACAAAAAGGGCTATTATTGTGGCTGTTACCTATCCTTCTATGATGTCACAGGTGACTATTTGGCATACGAGGAGGAAAAATATAGAAACAGTCATGATCCACTTACTGGGGCATTAAAGCGAGAGGCGTTCTACGAAGAGGTTCGCAATATTCTCGATAACAATCCAGAGCGTGAATATATCCTGGTATGTTGTAATATCAAGGGCTTCAAGCTTATCAATGATATGTTTGGTGTAGATGAGGCTGACGGACTTTTAGTTAAATGTGCAGATGCAATTAGAGAAAAAATCAAGCCGGGAGCTATTTTCGCTAGACTAGAAGCCGATAGATTTGCAATTTTGATGCCAAAGATTCGTTATTCTGAAGAATTATTTATGACAGGCATGAACAAGGTTAGCCACTACCTTAATAATTCTCAGTATAGAATGGTTATATTGGTTGGTGTTTATGAGATATTCGATAAAGAAGCATCGATTATTTCTATGATTGATGGAGCTTTCTTGGCCATTGATTCTATTAAGACCAGCTTTAAAAATAGCATTGCATACTATGGCGATATGTTGCGCCATGAATATATGACGGAGCAGAAAATTATCGGTGAGTTTGAAGAAGCCCTTCAGACAGGCCAGTTTGCAATGTTCTTGCAGCCAGTTGTAAATTTAGACGGCAAGGTTGCTTTGGCAGAGGCGTTAGTCAGGTGGATTCATCCTGATAGAGGAATTATTGCTCCAGGATCATTTATTCCATTGCTTGAGAAAACAGGCTATATATACAAGCTTGACCTGTATATTTGGGAGCAGGCAGTTAGGAGACTTGCATATTGGACCAGTCTTGGCAGGGATGAATTATCAATATCTGTTAACATCTCTGTAAAAGATTTTTACTACATTGATTTGTTTGATGTGCTTACATCTCTTGTTGAGAAATATAATGTGAATCCATCAAGGCTTAAAATTGAAATAACCGAGTCGGTATTTATGACAGAAAAGGAACGTCAGATAGATATTATCAATTCTCTGAAGGAGTACGGATTCCTTATTGAGATTGATGATTTCGGTAGCGGATATTCTTCATTGAATATGCTAAAGGAGGTTCCAGCCGATATTCTTAAAATGGATATGGCATTCCTTTCAATTGATAAAAATGCCCAGAAGGGCCGAAAGATTATCAACACAATTATCACCTTGGCTAAGGCGATTGGAATGCAGGTAATTATTGAGGGTGTCGAAACCAAGGAGCAGCTTGATTATTTATCAGGCACCGGAGCTGACTATTTACAAGGCTATTATTTTGATAAGCCATTACCTGTTAAAAAATTCGAAGAAATGTACATTTAATATACAGTCCACCCTGTTCTAGGGGTGGACTTGTTTTTGATTATTTTATATAATAGACAGGCTTATAAAAGATTATAAATAATAAAAAGGAGAAAAAAATGGCACAGGAAAAAAAGCTGGTAGAAGCGATTACCTCTATGTCTGAGGATTTCGCACAGTGGTATACCGACGTAGTTGTTAAGGCTGATTTGATTGCATATTCATCAGTAAAAGGATGCATGATTATAAAGCCCGATGGTTATGCTATCTGGGAAAACATCCAGCACGAGTTAGACAGAAGATTCAAAGAAACAGGAGTTCAGAACGTATACATGCCGATGTTCATTCCTGAGAGTCTTCTTCAGGTAGAGAAGGATCATGTTGAGGGCTTTGCACCAGAAGTAGCTTGGGTTACACATGGTGGTCTTAACCCGCTTCAGGAACGTCTTTGCGTTCGTCCTACATCTGAGACTCTTTTCTGTGATTTCTATAAAGATATTATTCACTCTCACAGAGATTTGCCAAAGGTTTACAACCAGTGGTGTTCAGTAGTTCGTTGGGAAAAGGAGACACGTCCATTCCTTCGTTCTAGAGAGTTCTTATGGCAGGAGGGCCATACTGCTCATGCAACAGCTGAGGAGGCAGAGGCTCGTACAGTTCAGATGCTTAATCTTTATGCAGACTTCTGTGAAGAAGTTCTTGCTATGCCAGTAGTTCGCGGACAGAAAACAGACAAAGAAAAGTTCGCAGGAGCTGAGGCTACATATACAATCGAGGCACTTATGCACGATGGAAAGGCTTTACAGTCTGGTACTTCACACAACTTTGGACAGAACTTCTCAAAGCCTTTCGGAATTCAGTATACTGACAAGAACAATCAGCTTCAGTATGTACATCAGACATCTTGGGGTATGACTACACGTCTTATTGGTGCTATCATTATGGTACATGGTGATGATTCAGGTCTTGTACTTCCACCACGTATTGCACCTACACAGGTAGTTGTTATTCCTATTCAGCAGAAGAAAGAAGGAGTTCTTGAAAAGGCAGGCGAGGTTTGCGAGCGCCTTGGCAAGACTATGCGTGCAAAGCTTGATGACTCTGACAAGTCACCAGGATGGAAGTTCTCAGAGGCTGAGATGCGTGGTATCCCAGTTCGTGTAGAGCTTGGACCAAAGGATATCGAGGCTGGCAAGTGTGTTCTCGTTCGTCGTGATACACGTGAGAAAATCGAGTGCCCACTTGATCAGGTTGAGACAAAGGTTGCAGAACTTCTTGAGACAATCCAAAAGGATATGTTCGAAAGAGCAAAGGCTCACAGAGATAGCCACATCTGGGATGCTCACAACTATGCTGAGTTCACAGAAATCGCTAATAACAAGCCAGGCTTCATTCGTGCAATGTGGTGTGGCGATGTTGAGTGTGAAAACAAAATCAAAGAGGATTTAGCTGTTACTTCACGTTGTATGCCATTCAATGATCAGGAGCATATTTCTGACGTATGTGCATGCTGTGGCAAGCCAGCTAAGAAATTAGTATATTGGGGTAAAGCTTATTAATATGAATTTACCAGCAGACGTTCAAAATATAATAAATGTATTAGAATCAAACGGACACGAAGCCTATGCAGTAGGCGGCTGTGTCCGTGACTGCATTCTAGGGAAAGTTCCTCATGATTGGGACATAACCACATCAGCTTTGCCTGAGCAGGTCAAGGCTTTATTTCAGCGCACTTTTGACACTGGAATCGAGCATGGCACAGTTACAGTTTTAATGCAGGGTGTTGGCTATGAGGTCACTACCTACAGGGTGGACGGCAAATATGAGGATGGACGTCATCCAAAGGAAGTTACATTTACCGCATCTCTAGAAGAGGACCTAAAGCGTAGAGATTTCACCATTAATGCCATGGCTTACAATGATTCTAGGGGATTAGTTGATTTGTTTGGTGGCAAAGAGGATTTGGATAACGGCATAATCCGAGCAGTAGGTAACCCGAGGGAGCGTTTCACAGAGGATGCTCTTCGTATGCTTAGAGCCCTTAGATTTTCTGCTCAGTTGGGATTTGAGATAGAAGCAGACACATACCAGGCGATAAAAGATTTAGCTCCAACATTAGAGCGAATCAGCGCTGAACGCATCCAGGTAGAAATGGTAAAACTTGTTACCTCTGATCATCCAGAGCGAATCCGAGACGTATATTTGACAGGACTAACAAATGTATTTTTCCCAGAATTCAATGCCATGATGGAATGTGACCAGATAAACAAGCATCATATGTACACTGTAGGTGAACACACTATTGAGGCATTGAAAAACGCACCTGCTGATAAAGTAGTGCGCTTGACTATGCTACTTCACGATATAGCAAAGCCAGTTTGCAAAACCATTGATGATAATGGACAGTATCACTTCAAGCTTCATCCAATCAAAGGCACAGATATGGCTCGAGAGGTTCTTAGAAGGCTTAAATTCGATAATGACACAACAGACAGGGTGTGCAATTTGGTGAAAAATCATGACGACAGACCTGAAATAAACGAGAGAAATATTCGTCGCATGATTATCCGAGTGGGAAAGGATAATTTTGAGGACTTGCTGGCGGTTAAACGTGCTGATACTATGGCTCAGAGCACCTATCGACGAGAGGAAAAGCTTCAGTATATAAATCAGCTTGAGGTGGCTTACAAGGCTATTATTTCTGCTGGCGATTGCCTGAGAATAAAGGATTTAAAGGTTAATGGCAAGGATTTGATCGACATGGGACTTCCACAGGGGCAGCAGATAGGGCAGGTACTTGGGACACTATTTGAAGAAGTAATCGACAATCCTAGCTTAAATGATCGAGAATATTTATTAAAACGTGCAAAAGAAATAATTGCACAATAGGCATATTTTGGGGAGATATGGTAAAATAATGTTATGAAGGGGATTTTTACAAACAAAAGGGCGAATTTTATATTTCTATTAACTATTGTAGTTACAGTATTGTTGGGCTGTGGCGCTGTACAAAATAACGCTGCAGTCACGAATCATACTGGCAGTGCGCTAAAAAACAGTGAAGAAATCGAAACAGAAGAAACTGTGGAAGAGCCTGCAAATCAAGAATTATACATAGTCGAAGATCTTAATATGGCCGATGAGACCATATCTCTATACTCTATTTCAGAGGCAAAGCAATACCGTTATAACTATACAATGACAACTAAATTTTTGGATAAATATGGAAAGGCCAGCATGTGGGCTGAATTTACCATAGGCTCTGTGGTTACCATAGATGGATTTTTGCCTTCCTCAGGTGCACTTATGCAGGTTCAAAAATCCGATGATGTGTGGGTTTATGAGGATTTGTCCAAGTATACCATCGATACAGAGAAAAATCTGATAAAAATTAATGGAAGCAATTACAAAATAACAGGCTCCACAAAGGCTTATTCAGATACAGAAAAAATTCTTGTAAATAGCATTGGTTCAGACGATATTCTTACGGTTGTTGGTCAGGATAAAGATATAATATCTATCGCTGTTACAACAGGCCATGGATTTATACATTTGACAAATACTGAGCTTTTTGATGACAGTATGATATTTATAGGCAATAAAATTGTTTCTATGGTAAATGGGGACGAGGTTATTGAGGTTCCAGAGGGAACTTACAAAATTACTGTGGCCAACAATGGCTGGGGTGGAAGCGGCGATTACACTGTAGTTCGCAATGAAACCACAGAGATAAATCTAGATGATTTAAAGGGCGATGGTCCATCCTATTGTCTGATTACATTTTTAGTAACAGCTCCTGATACTTATGTGTATATAGATGGCGAGCAAATAGATGTAACAGAACCACAATATGTTCAGTATGGAAATCATAGTTTACGAGTAGATTGTGCTGGATACAATTCATGGAATAAAACCTTGGTAGTTAATTCCGCAGAAGCTACAATCACCTTAGCGCTAGAATCTGAAAGTGGAGAAACGGTCAGTGAACCATGGACCGAAGAACCAGAGGAGGAAGAGGCTGAAGAAGAGTCAGAATCTGAATCAGAAGAGCCTTCAAACAGCGAAGATTACGACTACGAGGTGGATTATCTGACAACTATCGCAGACCTTCTGGGCACCTTAAATAATTAAACTTGTGAAATATATGTGAACTTCCCGAAAAATCAAGGCTTTGTAAATAGTAATAATGTTAAAAAAATGTGTAAAAAATTTGTAATAATCCATAAAAACCTTATAAAATCGGGACTTTTTGGGGTTTTGTTGTTGACATGGGTATTTAAAACAATTATAAAGGATATTGTAGTTACTAAGGGGCGGAGACCCTAACTATAAATTAAAATTCTCGAGGAGGAATAGGTAATGAACAAGACAGAATTAGTAGCAGCTATCGCTAGCAAGGCTAACATTTCTAAGAAGGACGCAGAAGCATCTGTAAAGGCTTTTACAGAGGTTGTTGCTGAAGAGCTTAAGAAGGGGGAGAAGATTCAGCTCGTTGGCTTCGGTACATTCGAAGTTTCTGAGAGAGCAGCTCGTACAGGTAGAAATCCACAGACAGGCGCTGAGATGAAGATTCCTGCATCTAAGGCTCCTAAGTTTAAGGCTGGTAAGGCACTTAAGGATTCTATCAACTAATAAATTTCTTGATTTACGAAGTAAATCGAGAACATGGCGAGCCCATTGCCGAAGGCAATTTTTAAATGGGCGAGTGTCAAGTTTAGAATCTTCGGGGTTCGGCAATGCCGAACCCCTTACTTTTTTCTATAGAGTACGCTGATTATGTTAACAATATACATAGTATATTTTGAGTATCGCTTCGCTATACTCACTCAAAATACACTATGTACATTGATAACTATCAGCTTAGATTGAGAAAGCTATAGACTCCAATGTTACATAATATTACAAAAAGTAGGGGTTATGGCATACGGATGCAGAGATTCTAAAAATGTAGTTGATAGAGCACATTTAGGGAATGGGATAGATATGAGATTAGATAAATATTTAAAAGTAAGTAGATTGATAAAGCGCAGAACTGTAGCAAATGAGGCATGTGACAGTGGGCGTGTACAAATTAATGGAAAAATTGCGAAAGCTTCCACCGATGTTAAAGTTGGTGATATAATAGAAATAGCATTTGGAAACAAAAATGTTAAGGTTGAGGTCCTTGATATTCAAGATACTACAAAAAAGGATGCAGCCGCAGATTTGTTTAAATATCTGTAATTTCTAAAGTGTTCTGAGGATGTATATGGCAGGAAGAAATAGGCGAAAAGTACACAGAAGAAAGAAAACCTCTACAGGTAGAATATATGTAGCATTGATTATGCTTTTTATGATTGGAGTTATGGCGGTACAGGTATATCGTCTCTATGACAAAAATCAAGAACTGAAAAAGCAGGAAGCTAATCTACAGGATGAATTAGATGCCGCAAATGAAAAGAGCGAGCAAATCAAAGAACAAGAAGAGTACGTCGGCACAGACGAATATATAGAAAACGAGGCTTCTCAGAAGCTTGGGTTGACACATGACAATTGGATCATTTTTAGACAAGAAGATTAGAGAATACATTGGCAAATATAATATGATTAACAAAGGCGACGGAGTCGTGCTGGGCTTATCAGGGGGTCCAGACTCTGTATGCCTTTTTTTTGTACTGCTTGCCCTAAAGGAAGAGCTGGATTTATCTATAAGAGCACTTCATGTGAACCATTGCATCAGAGGTGAGGAAGCTGACAGAGACCAGCAATATGTTAGGGATTTGTGCAGTCAGTATGAAATTGAGCTAAAGGAATATGTAGTTGATATTCCTGCCTTAGTTCAGCAATCTGGCCGCTCTACAGAGGAAGAAGCGAGAATCGTACGGTACGATCTGTTTAACAAGGAGGCAGAGGCATTAGCCAGCGAAATTGGAAGACCTGTTAAAATTGCAGTGGCTCACAATGCTGATGACAATGCGGAGACAGTGTTATTCCACATGGCTAGAGGTGCTGGCCTAGATGGTATGTGCGGCATAGCCCCAGTCAGGGATAATATCATTAGACCACTACTTGGTACCGCAAAGTCTGATATTGTTCAGCTTTTAAAGGATAACGGAATCAAATATTGTATTGATTCCACCAATCTAAAGACAGATTACAGTCGAAATAAAATCAGACATAATATTTTGCCTGAATTCACTGAAATCAATGAAAAGGCCCTTGAGCATATTTCTGATATGACCAGAAGACTTTCAGAAGTGGCAGATTATATTTCCCTTGAGGCAAATGGACTACTTCAGATTGCGGACGCTGGAGAAGGAAAACTTAGAAAAAGAGCAATAGCAACTGCTCCAGCGGTTATAGCTACTCAAGCCTTGAAAATGTATTTAAGCAATTACATGCCGGAAAAGAAGGATGTTTCTGCGGTACATGTAGATGCTATTATGTCTTTATTAAATGAGGATGGAGAAAAACAAGTACAGCTTCCTTACAAGAAAACTCTGATCATTTCTTATGAGGAAATGTATGTGGTTGATGATGAAAAAACAGGTCCAACAGGCGAGTTTAAGTACCGAGAATTTGCCTACGAAGAAGGGATGAATTACCCTACGGATACCTATACTAAATGGTTTGATTGTGATAGAATAGGGGCTAATATTGTAATAAGAACTAGGGCTGAGGGAGATTACCTGACCATAGATTCGGCCGGAAATCACAAATCGATTCAGGATTATTTTGTTGATCAAAAAATACCTAGACATCTTAGAGATTCGGTGCCACTGGTGTGCGACGGCAGCCATGTTATGTGGGTAGTTGGATATAGGATTAGTGATTATTACAAAATTTCTAAAAATACTAAAAAAGTATTAGAGATAAGTTACACGGAGGAATAAGGAAATGAGTGAGAACATTCGCGTTCTGTTACCAGAGGAAGAGCTTGCAGCAAGAATTGCAGAATTAGGAGAACAAATCAGCAAGGATTATCAGGGAGAAACAGTATTTTTGGTTTGTATCTTAAAGGGAGCATCATTCTTCGCATGTGAGCTTGCAAAGAGAATCACAGTACCAGTTATTATCGATTTTATGGCTACATCTAGCTACGACGGTGGTACAGTATCTTCTGGTGTTGTTAAAATCAAAAAAGATTTGGATTTAGACCCAACAGGACAGAACGTAATAATAGTAGAAGACATTATTGATAGCGGTAATACTCTCAATTTCTTAGGACAGTTATTTAAAGATAGGGGAGCAAAGTCAGTTCGCATGGTTACAATGCTTGACAAGCCAGACCGTCGCGAGGTTGACGTACATGTAGACTATACAGGATTTACAATTCCAGACCAGTTCGTAGTTGGTTATGGATTGGATTACGACCAGAAATATCGTAACCTTCCATATATTGGAGTTGTAGAACTAGACTAGGAGGGGACAATTGAAGAAACGTAGAACTTCGGGAATGGCAATATACGCCTTGTTTGTGGCGGTAGTTCTATTTATTTTATACACAAGCATGGGGAAGACCACAACAAACTATACAATGGCTGAGTTTAAGAAAGCATTGGCTGACGAGGATATTGCAGCCATCAGCATTTCTCAAAACGAGGCTGTTCCTACAGGTGTTGTGACAGTAAAACTCAAGGATAGCTCATCAGCTACATTATATGTTTCTGATGTTAATGATATTCAGCAAATGATTGATGATGCGGGAATGACATATACTCTCAGCGACATTCCACATGACAGTTGGATATCTGAGCTTTTACCAATGCTCATAGTATTGGGCGCAGTATTCATCCTATTTATGATTATGATGAATGCCCAAGGAGCAGGCGGCGGTGGCGGTACAAATGCTAAAATGATGAATTTTGGTAAGAGCCGTGCCAAAATGACTAACAAAGAAGACATAAAGACTACATTTAACGATGTAGCAGGTCTCAAAGAAGAAAAAGAAGAAGTTGAGGAGCTTGTTGATTTCCTCAAAGACCCAAAGAAATATACCAACCTTGGTGCTCGTATTCCAAAGGGTGTTATTCTTGTGGGCCCTCCAGGAACAGGTAAGACATTACTTGCAAAGGCTATCGCTGGCGAAGCCGGCGTTCCATTTTTCTCCATTTCAGGTTCTGACTTCGTAGAAATGTTTGTTGGTGTAGGTGCTTCTCGTGTTCGTGATTTATTTGAAGAAGCAAAGCAAAATGCACCTTGTATTGTATTTATTGATGAAATTGATGCGGTTGCTAGACGCCGTGGTACAGGTATGGGCGGCGGCCATGATGAAAGAGAGCAGACACTTAATCAGCTCCTTGTAGAGATGGATGGCTTTGGTGTCAACGAAGGCATCATAGTTATGGCAGCAACAAACCGTGTTGATATTCTTGATCAGGCTATTATGCGTCCAGGTCGTTTCGACAGAAAGGTATACGTTGGCAGACCTGATGTTAAGGGACGAGAGGAAATTCTCAAAGTTCATGCAGGAAATAAAGCTCTTGGTGATGATGTTGATTTACATCAGATCGCCCAGACAACAGTTGGCTTTACGGGAGCTGACCTAGAGAACCTATTAAATGAAGCAGCAATTCTTGCAGCAGGCGAAAATAGAGGTTTCATTACCCACGAAGACATAAAGCATTCATTTGTTAAGGTCGGAATTGGTAAAGAAAAGAAGAGCCGTGTTGTATCTGATAAAGAAAAGAAAATTACAGCTTACCACGAGGCTGGACATGCAATTCTTTTCCATGTTCTTCCAGATGTTGGTCCTGTATATTCTGTTTCAATAATACCTACTGGAGCTTCTGCAGCAGGCTACACAATGCCTATCAACGAGAAAGATGATATGTTTAACACCAAGGGCAAAATGACCCAGGATATCATAGTTTCTCTTGGTGGAAGAGTTGCAGAGGAGCTTGTGTTTGATGATGTTACCACAGGAGCATCTAACGATATCAAACAGGCTACACAAATGGCTCGTAACATGGTTACAAAGTATGGTTTCTCAAAGAATGTGGGTATGATTCACTATGGTGATGATGACGAAGAGGTATTCATTGGTAGAGATTTAGCCCACACAAAGAGTTTTTCAGAAGCTACAGCAAAGCTTATTGATGATGAGGTCAAATGTATTATTGATTCTTGTTATGAAAAAGCAGTTCAAATAATAAAAGAGAACGAGCAAGTTTTGCATAAATGTGCTAATCTATTATTAGAGAATGAAAAGATAGGCAGAGATGAATTTGAAAGCCTATTCGAAGCAAATGAGGCGCTGTAGAGGGAAAAATGGGGAGATTTAGTGCAATATGCACAAAAGATGGTTGTGATGTTTGTTATATTTGTGCACACTTAAGTGTTGCACGGCCATATAATAAACATCGTAAAAACCCCCCAATACATTATATAATTTTTACTAACCCCATAGTAAAAATACCTTCTCCTAAAAAGACAGCGATCGTTGCTGTCTTTTTTACTATATAAAAATATAAGGGGAGAGTTTATGAATATCCAAGCGATTTATTCTGACGGAACAGCTGAATACCGCAGCCCAATGGAGCCTGATGAAAATGATTTAGTAACCATAAGGTTACGCGCTTATCATCAGGAGGATATCGATGTCTTTCTGGTATCCAAAGGGAAAGAAAACATCAAAATGAAGTTGGAACGAACAAGGGGAGAGTTTGACTTCTATTCATGCGATGTGCAGCTAGGTACAGAAGAATTCAGATATCATTTTGAAATAGTAGGAGACTATGGTCTATATTACTACGATAGAGTAGGTCTATGGAGAGATTACCGCGAGCATTATGAGTTTTCGATTACTCCGGGGTTTTCGACTCCTTCTTGGTCAAAGGGTGCAGTTATGTACCAAATTCTCGTCGACAGGTTCTACAACGGAGACCCAACCAATGACGTTGAAACAAATGAATATCACTATGTTGGTGCGCCTGTTCAAAAGGTTACCAATTGGAACGCTTTGCCAGCAAATCTAGATATAGGTAGATTTTATGGTGGCGATTTGGAAGGCGTTAAGCAGAAGCTACATTACCTTAAGAGCCTTGGCGTTGAGGTAATCTATTTTAATCCGCTATTTGTATCACCTTCAAATCATAAATATGACACTGCGGATTATGATTACATAGATCCACACCTTACTGTTATCAAAAAAGATGGTGGCGAGTGCCTAAAAAATAATGACACAAATAATTCTAATGCAACCAAGTACAAACTGAGGGTTACAAATAAAGAAAACCTTGATGCTAGTAATCAGTTCTTTGCGGATTTTGTGCATGAAGCTCATGAAAAGGGAATTAGAGTTATCATTGATGGTGTATTTAACCACTGTGGCTCTTTTAATAAATGGCTAAATAGAGAAAAAATTTATTCTAAAGAAGAAGGCTATGAGCCAGGAGCCTATGAGACTAAAGATAGCCCATATAACAGCTTCTTTAAATTCTATGAGGATATTTGGCCAGATAATTATTCATATGATGGATGGTGGAGCCATGATACCTTGCCAAAGCTTAATTATGAGGAATCACCAAAGCTATATGAATATATTATGGGAATAGGCAAAAAATGGGTTAGCCCACCATATAACTGTGATGGCTGGAGACTTGATGTCGCAGCTGATTTAGGCCATTCAGAGGAGTTTAATCACAAGTTCTGGCGTGATTTCAGAAATGCAGTTAAAAGCGCAAATCCTAATGCAATCATTCTAGCTGAGCACTATGGCAATCCATCAGCTTGGCTGGCTGGTGACCAGTGGGATACTGTTATGAATTATGACGCCTTTATGGAGCCACTTACATACTATCTAACAGGTATGGAAAAGCATTCTGATGAGTTTCAGCCATCTGCTATTGGCGATGGTGATCGTTTTAAGAATACTATGCTTCATTTCATGTCAAGGCTTAAGACACCATCCTTGTATTGCGCTATGAACCAGCTGTCAAATCATGACCATTCAAGATTTTTAACAAGAACTAATCATACAGTAGGTAGAATAGCTACAAAGGGCGCTAAGGCTGCAGAGGACGGCGTGAGCATCCCTACAATGAAGCTGGCTGAAATGATACAGTTTACTTGGCCAGGAGCACCTACATTGTATTATGGAGACGAGGCAGGTGTTTGTGGTTTCACTGACCCAGACAGCCGTAGAACATATCCTTGGGGGAATTGTAATTATGATTTGATTGACTACACAAGAGATATGATTATGGTCCACAAACTAAGCAGGGCCATTAAAGAAGGCTCTTTTAGATTTTTGAATTGTGGACAAGGCTTTATAAGCTATGCGAGATTTACTGCCAATGAGCAGATTATTGTAATTATCAATTCAAATAACACATCTATTGATGTGGATGTGCCTGTTTGGATTGCTGGGGTTCCTTTAAACGGAAGACTTGAGAGATTAATTCTTAGCAATGAGGTTGGATATTCCATTATGCCTACCGATATAAATGTTGAGGGAGGTAATTTGCATACCAGCCTCACGCCTAATACTGGCATAGTGTACAAAAGTATCTAAAAGAATTTTGTTTTACAAGGCTGAAGAACATAAAGTATAATAAACTCGTGTTATAGTATTGCTATGCAATACATGGTTAGTACTACGGGAGAGTTATTATGGCAAAGGATCTCACATGTCAAGAAATAATCGACATGCAGACACTTGAGGACCGACATAAAGAGTTAGAAAAAGCATGGAACGATTTATTAAAAGAAAAAAGGGAATTCGAAGCGAGAATTCATACTTTAGAACAGCAGGAAAAGCAATTTGAGTTAAAATGGGATTTATTGATCCAAGAAACTCAGAAGCTTGCTGATGACAAGAAGCAGTTTGAGCTTAAGAAGAAATTCTATGCACAGGTTCACGCTAATCTTGTTGAGGAGCCTATTTATGAGAGTGACAATATTGTTCATGGGGAAATGTTTTTCTCTGGCGTCTCTAATAAAAAGGACCTCAAAAAGCGCTATAAAGATTTGATTAAGATTTATCATCCAGATGGACAGGCAGGCGATACGGCAACAGTTGCTGAGATTAATCGAGAATACGAAGACCTTAAAACCCAATTATCCTAGTCTTCAAATATCGACTTCATATCATCAGGTAATTCTGCAGTAAAACTCATAGCTTCGCCTGTAATAGGGTGTGCAAAGCTTATTTTGTGGGAATGGAGAGCTTGTCTGCTCATATATTCCATATCTGGATTATACAAATGGTCTCCGATTAGCGGATGGCCTATATGCTTAAAATGAACACGAATTTGATGGGTACGACCGGTTTCTAGATGAATAGAAACGAGGCTGTGCCCATTTTTTTCTTCTATAACTTGATAATGGGTCACTGCACGTTCACCATTTTCGAAATCTACACATCTGGTAATTATAGAATCATCAACACGTCCTATAGGAGCGTCGATAGTTCCAGTTGGTGGTTCAATATGCCCGCGGACAATTGCATAGTATTCTCTGTGGAACTGCCTGTTTTTAACCATGGTAGAAAGAATATTGCCGCTAACTAAATGCTTGGCAATAACTGTTAATCCTGACGTATTTTTATCCAGTCTATTGGCACATCTAAAAATAAAGGGCTTATTCTGAGCTTCATAGTAGTAAGCAAGCCCGTTAGCTAGCGAATCCTCGTAATGATTCAAGCTAGGGTGAATAGGAAGACCAGCGGGCTTATTTACAACTACAATATCCTCGTCTTCATAAACAATATCTAAATCCATTTTTATGGCAGGTATTTTCTCTGAGGATTCCTCTTCTGAAATATTAACTATCAATTCCTCGCCATCAGTCAATTTATAATTCATGTGAACCCACTCATTACCAATAACTACATTGTTTTTCATTTTCTTAATAGCCGTAATATTGGCAGAAGAGTAGCCCTGCTTTTTTAAGTATTTATCAATTGTATATCCATTATATTCTTTTGAAATAGTATATTTTAAAACTCTATCCATAAACATCATTAAACAGCAAAAGGACTAGGCAGTCAATTACCTAGTCCTTTGCTAAAAGGAGAATTTATATTTGAAGAAATAAAGAAAAAACTAATTCATTGTAGCAACTACGTTTACTTCCTTTTTGCTTCCGTCAAATGGTATAACATTTCCTTGAACTTCAACGCCATCAACAGTTAAGCTAGCTACGCCCTTTTGAACCTTGTTAGGGTTCTTGATTTCAATATGGTAAGTAACTCCACGATATACACGTGTGATATTGAAATCGCCGAAGGCTGCAGGTGTACAAGGGTTTACAGAAAGGCCCTCAAGTGTAGGATAAATACCAAGTATATATTGGGAAATATTGGTAAATGTCCATGCAGCAGTTCCTGTTAACCAGCTGTTTTTTGCCTCACCATGGAATTTGGCATCTGCGCCAGCAACCATCTGTGAGTAAACGTAAGGTTCTGTTCTATGTATTTCAGAAATATCTTCAATGTAAGAAGGACAAGTCTTCTTGTAAACTTCAAAGGCTCTGTCGCCTCTACCGATGCATGTTTCTGCAATAGAAATCCATGGATTGTTGTGGCAGAAAATTCCGGCATTCTCTTTGTATCCTGGTGGATATGAAGTGATTTCACCAAGCTCTAAGTGGTATCTTGTGTAAGCTGGTTGGAGAATCATTACACCATATTTTGTATCAAGCTTAGCCTTTACAGAATCGAGGGCTTTTTTAGCGTTTCCATTGTCAACGCCAACACCAGCCATTACGCACATACCCTGTGGCTCGATGTAAATTTGTCCTTCCTCGCATTCCTTAGAACCAACCTTGTGGCTGTAAGCGTCATATGCACGGACAAACCATTCTCCATCCCAACCATCCTTCTCGATGGCGGCAATCATCTTGTCTACCTCACCAAGAACTCTTGCTTCCTCAGCAGTGTCACCCATAAGCTTGCAAAGAGCTGCATACTCGCGACCGTATTTGACAAACATACCAGCAATAAATACAGACTCAGCAACAGGACCTTCGCTAGGGCCGAAGCACTGGAAGCTTTCGCCTGGATGCTCTGAGAAGCAGTTTAGGTTCAAACAATCATTCCAATCGGCACGTCCGATAAGTGGAAGGTCATGTGGACCCTTGTGATTTACAATATAATCAAATGATCTCTTCAAGTGCTCCATAAGAGTAGTTGCAACTGACATATCATTGTCATATGGAACCATTTCCTTAAGGATTGAAGTATCACCAGTTTCACGAATATAAGCGCTAGTTCCAGCGATTAACCAAAGTGGATCATCATTAAAGCCTGAACCTATATCAGAATTTCCCTTCTTTGTAAGAGGCTGATATTGATGATAAGCAGAACCGTCTTGGAACTGTGTAGAAGCAATATCAATTATTCTCTCACGAGCTCTATCTGGAATGAGATGAACGAAGCCAAGTAAATCCTGACAAGAATCTCTGAATCCCATACCACGGCCAATGCCTGTCTCATAGTAAGAAGCTGAACGAGACATGTTAAATGTAACCATACACTGATACTGGTTCCAAATATTAACCATACGGTTAACGTGCTCATCAGAAGATTCAATATGGAAACGACTGAGAAGTCCATTCCAGTAATTGCAAAGCTCGTTAAAGGCTTTGTCAAAATCTTCTGTTGTCTGGTATCTTGAAAGAAGCTCATGAGCTTTTTTCTTGTTTATAACACCTGGTTTTTCCCATTTGTCATCCTCAGCATTTTCAATATAACCAAGGGCAAATACAAATGTTTTGCTATCACCAGGCTCTAAAGAAACATTAATCTGATGTGAAGCGATTGGATACCATCCAGAAGCAATTGTGTTATGAAGCTTTCCTTCGATAACAGCAGCTGGCTTATCTGGACCATTGTATGCACCGCGGAATTCATCACGACTTGTTTCGAAACCATCAATTTTTGTATTTACAGAATAAACAGCATAGTGATTTCTACGCTCTCTATATTCTGTCTTATGGTAAATAGTAGAATCTACAACTTCAACTTCACCTATTGAGAGGTTACGCTGATAGTTTTTCATATCATCATCAGCATTCCACAAACACCACTCTACATAAGAGAATAATTGAATATCCTTTTTGCTTGTTCCTTTATTTGTAAGAGTTACTTTTGTAAGCTCTACTGGATTATCAACTGGAACGAAGGTAATCAGTGAGGCTTCAATATCGTTCTTTGCACCTGTAAATTTTGAATAGCCAATACCATGACGGCATTCATAAGAATCTAATTCGGTTTTAGTTGGCTGCCAGCCAGGGTTCCAAATGCAATCACCATCTTTAATGTAGAAATACTTACCATTTGTATCAGGAGTAGTATCGTTGTAGCGATATCTAGTCATTCGAAGAAGCTTTGCATCTTTATAGAATGTATAGCCGCCACAGGTGTTAGATATTAAAGTGAAAAAATCATTGCAGCCTAGATAATTGATCCAAGGCAATGGAGTTTTTGGAGTGGTGATAACATATTCTTTATTATTATCATCAAAAAAACCGTATCTCATAAGTTCCTCCCTAAAAGGTGTTTTTATATAGTAACAAGAAAACGATTAAGTGGGAAAAATTGAATTCTTAAAGGAAAAAGCTAAGAAATTAATAGTAAACGTTTAAGTAAAATTACAAACTTATCCCGCAATTAGAATAACATAAAACTAATAAAACGCAATCTGCTAATACGATATTTGTAAATTATGCACTAAAAACGGTGAAGAAACTGTGGCGAAAACACAAATTTTCGAAAAACTATTGTGATTTTTGAAAAATAGAGCTATATTTAGGTTAACGAAAACGATTAAGCGTGTTGAGACGTAATTATTCAGGGGGAACTGATGGTTTCATTAAAGGATATTGCAGCTGAGTGCGGGGTGAGCATTGCCACTGTTAGTAAGGCATTAAATGATCACAGCGACATAGGTGTAGAAACAAAAACTAGAATTAGAAAAAAAGCTAATGAAATGGGATATGTCCCAAATGCCGCAGCAAAATCCATGAAAACAAATAGAACACATAATATTGGAGTTTTATTTATGGATGATGCGAACAGCGGATTGCAACATGATTTCTTCGCAGGAGTTCTAGAAAGCTTTAAAAAGGCAGTTGAAAAAGAAGGATATGACATAACCTTCATTTCTAATGATAGAACACGACCAGGAAGATCTTCATATTTGAACCATGCAAGATATAGAAGATTCGACGGAGTGATAATTGCAAATGTCCATTTCGACGATCCTGAGGTTATCGAACTTGTTAACAGCGATATACCAGTAGTTACAATCAACCATATATATAATGACACAACAGCAATCCTTTCAGATGATGTGGATGGTATGACAGCTCTAGTGGATTTCGCAATAAAGAATGGGCACAGAAAGATAGCATACATTCACGGAGCGGATTCTTCGGTTACAAAATCAAGACTTATAACCTTCAACCAGAAAATGGAAGAATATGGAATAGATATTCCAGAGGGCTACGTTGAAGAATCTCCTTACCGAGATATGCATGGTGCGTATGAAACAACATTAAAATTGCTGGAAAGAGAAGATATTCCAACCTGCATTTTATACCCGGATGATTATGCATCTTATGGTGGAATAAGAGCAATAAATGAGAAGGGACTTAAAGTTCCAGAGGATATATCTGTTATAGGATACGATGGAATTAGAGTGGCAAGACACATAAGACCACGTCTTACTACTTATAGACAGAATACTGATGAAATGGGAACACAGGCTGCACGAAATCTTATAGATTTAATCGAAAGGCCAAACACAACACTTATTAAGCAAGTGGTTATAAAAGGAAATCTCCTTGAGGGAGACACATTGAAAAAACTGGATTAGGCATTTGGTTGAGAAATCAACTTATATAAATGCAGATACAATTAACAAAAACGTGTACAACACGTAAAAATTGGGAGGAACAAAAGAATGAAAAGAAGATTAGTAAGCTTGCTAGCAATAGCAACAATGACTGCATCGATGGTAGCAGGATGCGGCACTACATCTATGGAAGGCACAAGCTCTAGCGAAGATGCTGCTCCAAAGTCAACAGAAGAAATTGACGCAGAAGCAGAAGCAGTTGAACTTGCAGAGGACACAGGAAAGGTTCTCAACATCTATGTATGGAATGAAGAGTTCAAGAGCCGTGTAACAGATCACTATCCAGGATATGAGGAAGTTGATGCTACTCATGGTAAGATTGGTGATGTTGACGTTGTATGGCAGATTACAGAAAATCAGGGCAATTCATACCAGGATAACCTTGATACAGCTTTGAAGTCACAGGCAGACGCAGCCGATGATGACAAGGTTGATATCTTCCTTATCGAAGCAGATTACGCTTCAAAGTATTGCGATACAGACTACACAATGGCTCTTAGTGATCTTGGTATCACATCTGAAGACCTTGGTGATCAGTATGAATATACACAGACAATCGTAAAAGATAGCTCTGGTAGAGTTAAAGGCTCTTCATGGCAGGCAGCTTCAGCTGGTCTTATCTACAACAGAGACATTGCACTTGAAGTTCTCGGAACAGAGGATCCAGAAGAGGTTCAGGCAGCAGTAGCTGATTGGGATAAGTACAATGAGACAGCTGGAAAGATGGCAGACGCTGGTTATACAATGTGTTCAGTAATGGATACATATCGTACATATTCAAACAATGTATCTGGTAAGTGGGTACAGGACAACAAGGTAGTTGTTGATGACAACCTTATGAATTGGGTAGATGATTCTATGGAACTTGTTGATGCAAATGCTGAGTCAACATATGCTCTTTGGGGCGATGACTGGGCAAAGGGTAAATATCCAGAAGGAAAGCAGTTCTGCTACTTTGGACCAGCTTGGTTCTTTAACTTCTGCTTAGACGCAGACAAAGAAGGTACAGTTGCTAACAGCGGTAGATGGGGATTCTGCGAAGGACCACAGTCTTACTACTGGGGTGGAACATGGATTTGTGCAGCAACAGGCACAGATAACCCTAACCTTGTAAAGGATATCATCCTTACAATGACAACAGATCAGGCAGTACTTAAGGAAATCGCACAGGATGACCTTGATTGCGTAAACAGCAAGACAGTTCTTGATCAGCTTGCATCATCAGATGAAGGTAACATGGATATCCTTGGTGGACAGAACCCATATGCACAGCTTGCAGCAGGTGCAGAAGGTATCGATCTTTCAAACCTTTCACCATATGATCAGGGATGTAACGAAGAGTTCCAGAACGCTATGAAGAACTACTTCGAAGGCAATGCAACAAAGGATGAAGCACTTGAGTTATTCAAGACAGCAATCGTTGAGAAGTATCCTACACTTACAGCAGAGTAATATTAACGAATTTTAGAAACTATTATAGGGGCGTATGGGTTATCCTATGCGCCCTGTATATTGAAAGCAACAAAAGGGAGTACCTTTATGAATAAGAAGAGCAAAGTTGTACGTTACAATAAATGGGGATACATATTCTTGCTACCCTTCATAGTAGTCTTTTTAGTATTCCAATTAATTCCTTTAGTAACGACATTTTACAATTCATTTTTCTTACATATGGAGGATGGACTTACTGAAATCGGTCCTACTTTCATAGGCTTGGAAAACTATTCCACAATTATTTCAAATGGCGATTTACCAAAGTATTTCACTAATACAATGATTATGTGGTTCATGGGATTTGTGCCACAGATATTGTTATCATTGCTTTTAGGAGCATGGTTTACAGATCCTTCTCTTAGACTTAAATTTCAAAGATTTTTTAAGACAGTTATTTACTTACCAAACTTAATCATGGCATCAGCTTTTGCGATGTTATTCTTTACATTGTTCTCAGATATGGGCCCAATAAATGATATTTTATTAAAACTTGGGATACTTAGTGCACCATATCAGTTTATGAGCCATGCATGGTCAGTGCGTGGACTGGTTGCTACAATGAACTGCCTTATGTGGTTTGGAAATACGACTATTCTTCTGATGGCGGGCATGATGGGAATTGATCCTGCTTTATTTGAAGCGGCTCAAGTAGATGGTGCAACTGCTACTCAGATTTTCTATAAGATAACATTACCATTACTTAAGCCTATTCTTATCTATGTAATGATTACTTCATTAATCGGCGGATTACAGATGTTTGATGTACCTCAGATTTTGACTAACAGAACCGGTGATCCAATGCGTACATCAATGACTCTTATTATGTATCTAAACAGAAACCTGTCTGTTGGAAGTAGAAATTATGGATTTGCTGGTGCATTATCTGTATTTATGTTTATCTTGACAGGTATCCTCAGTTTAATCGTATTTAAGATGACTGGAAAAGAGGATAAGGACGGAAGATAATCTTTGTCTGATGAAAATGTTTTTAGAGAGGATAATAATATGACGACAAATACAAGTGATGTAGCTGGAAAGACAAATGAGGGTGCATCTATCTTTGCAAGACGAGTAATTGCATACATAGTATTGATCTTAATAACTATTATATGCTTGTTCTGGTTCTATATACTGTTTGTCAATGCTACTAGATCTCATTCAGAAATGAGTGCCGGATTTACTCCTTTTCCTAGCAGTCATCTCATGGAAAACTGGAAAAATCTTTTAGAGGGCACAATGCCTGTTGTATCAGGTATGTTGAACTCATTGATAATTGCTACTTTATCAGCTGCCTTGGCTACTTATTTCAATACAATGACAGCTTATGCTATTCACGCATATGATTTTAGATTTAAAAATTTCATTTATACATTTATTTTAATGATTATGATGATCCCAACACAGGTTACTGTTCTTGGTTTCATTGGATTAATCAATGACATGGGCATCAATGATAGTGCTATACCGCTTATAGTACCATCTATAGCTTCTCCAGCTGTTTTCTTCTATATGAAGCAATACATGGATTCAACCCTTCCATTATCATTAGTAGAAGCAGCACGAATTGATGGCTCAGGTGAATTTAGAACATTCAATCAAATTGTTGTGCCTCTTATGAAGCCAGCAATTGCAGTACAGGCAATCTTTAGCTTTGTTGCCAGCTGGAATAACTACTTCGTACCAGCCCTTGTTCTTCACTCACAAGAAAAGAAAACATTACCTATATTAATGCAGCAATTACGTAGTGCAGACTTCCTTAAATTTGATATGGGACAAGTTTACATGATGATTGCATTTTCAATTTTCCCTGTTATTATTGTATATCTCCTTCTTTCAAGATATATTGTAGGTGGTGTAACATTAGGTGGAGTTAAGGGCTAATAGGAAGGACCCACGAAGTGGGAGGAGCCTATTAGCCACAGCGCAGCCCCATCGCCGAAGGCGATATATAATGGCTGCGCTTTCCCGTGTTATGCGAACAACTAGAGGTTGAGCCAATTAGTCATGGCTGCGCTTTCCCGTTGTAGCGAGAATACCTAAAGGCTGAGCCTTTTTAATCCTAAAGTGCTGATAAATTGTATTAAGGAAAAAGACTTGACAGACTTGACTAGCTGTGATAAATTTAGCTAGCGACTAAGAAAAGCAGGTCTTTTTTTTATGCTCTTTTTTCGCCTCATCAAATTGTTCGCTATGATGAGTGAGTATAGGTAGACCTACAGTAGAAAATTTACGGAGGTGGAAGTTGTGCGCACAAAGATAACATTGGCATGTACAGAATGCCAGCAGCGTAATTACAACATGACAAAAGACAAGAAGACACACCCTGACAGAATGGAAACAAAGAAGTACTGCAGATTTTGCAAGAAGCACACAATGCACAAAGAGACTAAATAGTCAATCGGAGGTGCGATTATGGCAGACGAGAAGAAAACTAAGTCAGGACGTTTTGCTGGGCTTAAAACAGAGTTTTCTAAGATTGTTTGGGCAGATAAGGCAGACGTGTCAAAGCAGACAACAGCAGTTGTTGCTGTGTCAGTAGTTGTAGCGTTGATTATCATCGTTTTAGATGCAGTAATCAACAAGGGTGTAAATATCCTAGTTAATTTGTAATGGAGGCATCGCATATGGCAGAGGCAAAGTGGTATGTAGTTCATACTTACTCAGGCTATGAGAACAAAGTCAAGACAAACATTGAAAAGGCTATCGAGACACAACATCTT
>JAEEGH010002910.1_pt1 | contig 45551 bp, 39 predicted proteins | sample 9134181 | NCBI WGS metagenome assembly JAEEGH01 (sample SAMN16246544, study PRJNA631951) | gut metagenome | biome: gut microbiome; feature: rumen; material: DP-attached | host: Bos | place: Iran: Karaj | collected 2018-10
ATATTAGCCTTCTCATTTGCCGGAGATGACTATACCGTCAAATGCGATGTACGGCATCACCATCGTTCCGTCGCACAGCTGCTCCTTCGAAATGCCGCGGATGTTTTTGAAAATCTCACCGAGATTGCCGTTTACCATTGTTTCCATAACGGCGGGACCTACCTTGCCGTTTTCGATCAGAAAACTGTTCTTGGCAACGCCGGAGAACTCACCGTTCGTTCCCGGATGTCCGCCGGAGAAATCGCCCATCAGAAGTCCCTTGTCTACCGAAGCTATGAGCTCCGAAAGGCTCTTGTCACCGGGCTCTACAACCACGTTGAAGCTCGTATTCGGAAGCATCGGGCGTCCCGTCTTGTTCGCTGCATACAGACTAAGCATATGCGCCTTTAAAACGCCTTTGTCGATCAGTGTCACATCCTCGGTACGGAAACCGTCCTGGGTGCCGCGCTCGCCGACAATGATCCGCTCGTCGAACGAGTATAAAGAAACCGTAAGCATCGGACTGCAGACCTGCTCGCCCACCTTGTCAAGCCACAGGCTGGTGCCTTCCATGATCACGCCGCTTCCCATATAGTTACCGGCAAGCATGGAAAGGAACTGCGCCGCACAGCCGGGCGTCATGATGACGGGGCCTTCGAATTTGCCGGTAAGGGTCTGCGGGTTCAGGCTGTTCTGCGTCTTCTCGAGCGTATCACGGACATTGCAGCAGTCAATGAGAGGCGTATCGAGGTCCTTAAAATCGAATCCGGTTCCGCTGATTCCGGTATTCTTCTCTCCGTCCGAGGCGCTGATCTCAAGCGCAAGGCCGTAGCTTCCGGTGAATGCCTCGAACTCCGTGCCGTTCGTGTTGCGGCTGATCCAGTTATGGCGGTCAAAGGACGCGATTGCCATCATAACGTTGATCTTCGGATAATCCGTTTTGATGGTCGTAAGGAGTTCCTTAACGCGCTCAAGGAAGCGGTCGATGTCCGGCTCCCAGACGCCCTGACGGAACACGTCCTTGCCCTGGTCGGGTCCGAAATCGTTGCAGGGATCCTCTTCCGCAGATTCTGCAGCGACTATGCCGTCGTCTGCAAGCTTCCGAAGTCCCTCCTCCGAAAGATCGGTTCCGCTCACGTTGCCCATACGGGTTCCATGGAACAGCTTTAAGGAGGTGTAATTACTGAATACGGTACGCATCAGCTTAAACTCTCCGCTTTCCGCGTTCAGTTCCTGCTTCTCGGACTTTACAAGCGTGTAACTGTATTTTTCAGCATTTTTCTCTTTCAATATCGCGTCGAAAAGGTCCGCGAATTCTCTGATTTCACTCATGTCTTTTCCTCCCTCTTCTACCTTCCGCCGATCATAATCTTGCAGCGCATCAGCGGTCCGCCCATGCTGACTGCCATAGCCTGCTTCTTGCCGCACATACCGGACGTTTCCCACTGTACCTCACTCGAAACCATGTCAACGGTTTTCAGCATGTCAAATGCGACACCCGTCACGGTCGTGTCTAAAAGTGCTCTGCCGAGCTTGCCGTTCTTGATCTCGTAGCCGCAGGTTACGCCGAACATAAACTCGCCGGTCAGATCGGCCTGGCCGTTTCCGGACTGAATCAGGTAGTAACCGTCATCAATCGAGGAAAGCATCTCCTCGAAGGTGTTCTTTCCGGGAAGAATGCAGGTATTCCTCATGCGGATGAGAGGCTCATCGGAGAAGCCCCATGCACGGGCGTTGCCGGCCGGCTTCATGCCGTATTCCGCCGCGCTCTCGCGGTCATTCATATAACCTACAAGGATTCCGTTCCGAATCAGAACCGCGTCCTCGGCCTTCGTGCCTTCGTCGTCAAGATATACGGGAAGTGCCACGGGCTTTCCTTCATAGGTGTGCGCAAAGTCAACAAGCGAAACGAGGTCGGATGCGACGCGCTTATTAAGATTCGGTCCGGCTACGCTTCCGCCGCGCACCAAATCGGCTTCTACGGTATGTCCGACTGCCTCGTGGGCAAGCATTCCGCCCATCATTCCGCCGAGAATGACTGTCTTGTATCCGGCCTCGGCGTAGACGCCTTCCTTCTTATCCATGAGTCTTTTATAGACCTCTTCGATTCCCTCATAGAGCGTCTCGATATTCGAAAAATGGTCCGCAAACGAGCCATACCCTCCGAACGATTCGGAAATCTCAACCGGCACGCCGTCCTTCGTCTCCGAATTCATGATGATGTACATATGGGCTCTCGGATTTACCACATGTCCGCTGTAAGCGTCGGAGGAATAGATGATCTTGTCCATGGAATCTTCCGTATAGACAACCGCACGGCTGGTGAGATCCGGGTATTTCGCTACGATGTAATCGTCCACCTGACGGCAGAAATCGATAATCCGCTTCTGCTCCGTGTCCTCGATAACGCCGGGACAGTAAAGATGTCCGGTTCCGAAGGAAGGCGGAAGCACAAGCTTCTTCTCGGCGTGTCTCCCGAGGAAGTCCGCGTTACCGGCAGCTGCCCGGAGCACGCGTTCCGCAGCCTCGGGTGTATATTCCGCAACCGAAGCAAATCCGTACATGCCGCTTCTGTTCACGCGTGCGCTTACGCCGCGCGTCTCGGTTCTTCCGTTCTGAACCAGATTGCCCTTTAACAGTACAACTCTTCTCGACCGGCTTTCCTGCCCCCGCAGGACCGTCTGCACGCCGTCCTGAAACAGCGCCTGCTTTGATGAAATGATGTCTTGCAACATAAGTAATCCTCTCCTTTAACATTTTGAGACGGGTTCTGTCTCATTTGTCAATTATACCACAGGTGGAGGGTTTTCTCAACCAACCGTAAGTAGAAAAAACCTCACATTTCGTAGAAAAATCGTCGAAAAATGTGACGCAGCGGACAAAAAGAAAGGACATCGCATTTGCTGCGATGCCCCTTCCCTAAAAAGGTTTTACTTCCACTGAATGTAGCCGTCAACCGGCAGCAGGTACTGGTCGTCCGTCACCTTTTGGTAGCGGCTTCCGGAGTAGTTGTCAAGGAAATCAAGCGGCGCGCGGTAGATCTCATTCTTCTCGGTGTCGTATACGCGCTCATAGCCGAGCGTTGCGTCGCTCTGCTTCTGGCTGATCCGGTCGTATGCGGCCTGTCTGCCTTCCCATCCGCTGATCACGATATCGGTCATCTGGGAACAGAGTCTGGAGATTTCCATCGTTGCCTGGCCGCTTGCGATCAGCTGCCTGTTAAGCTCCGACTGATAATACTCGCTGTACTCGATCGAACCGTATATATGCTCAAACACGCCGATCCAGTTGCTGAGCTCTCCTTCCGGAGCGGTAAACATCGTAAGCGCATATGCATTCGCCATATTTATGTAGTACAGGTTGAAAACCATTACCGCGGCGGAGCAGATTCCTTCAATGCCCTTTCCTTCCGGATTCTTCGCCGTCACATGAATGATCTCGCCGCCGAACACATCATAGCCGAGGCTTTCAATCTTCTCCCAGCCCGAGTATACGCGCATCGGGAACATGTTCGTGCTCGGAATCATCTTGTAGATCTCACGGAGTACCCCGAGCGTATTCTGCTCGGTCAGGTACGGCAGGTCACTCAACTCATTCCTCGGATAGTTGTTGTTATACCAGTCATGGTCACTCTTCGTTGCAAAGTAACCGGTCGTCTGCATGTTATAAAGAATCCGCACATCGGGCTTTTCGGGGTTGTATATCTGGAACGTGTAGTGGATATAATCCGACTGCTCGTGAACCTCAACCTTCCAGCCCTTCGGAATCTGTGCACTGAACAGGCCGTTGTCGTATTTCTCGTATTTAATCTGCGACTGCTCGGACGCAACAACCGTATAATTGTTCTTCCCGGGATCCGGCTTCTTCGTCGGCTCGGGATCCTTCTTCGCGGTACCGCCGTCCGTCACTTCGAAGTACACAACCGCGGTCTCAAGCGCTTCCATGGCACTTTCATAGGTTTCCTCATCGTCATATACGTATTTCGCGGTAAATGTGACAAGGTCGCCGCCGAACTCTCCGACTACGCGGAGAGCAACAAGCTGGTTACCGTTCGCCGTATACGTGAACTGGCATGCGTACATCTTCTTCGTCGTGCCGTCCGCCATTTCGACATCAAGTTCCTCAACCTCGCTGTAGATCTTCAGGTCGTCGCCGTACACTCTCTCAAAGAACGGAATGCCGACCTCGTCGAAATAGTCTTTCGCGGATACGCCGAGATCCTTCCAGCGGTAGATCAGAGCGTATGGAATGATGCTTGCCTTCGAAGCGCCGGCGCCGATATAGAAGCCGTCGTCTTCGTCATATTCCGTAAGCGTTCCTTCAAGCGCCTTCGTCTTAAACTTCATCTCGGAGCAGGTTACGGTCATCAGACCGTCGTCCGGTGTATCTCCGCCGCCCTCTTTCAATGCCTCTACGGCATCCTCAATGGTGCTTTCGGTGAGTTTATACACTTCGTATTCTCCGTCTTCATTCTCATAAACGAACTGGTTTCCGGAGTACCTGAGAATCGTTTCGGAACCGTTGCTCCACTGAAGTTTAACGGTATTAAACTCCTTCTCCTTCGTGTTGCCCTGGTACTTTCCGATTTCTGCGGTAATCAGGGAATCCGCGAAGCTCCGGATGGCTCCCCGGTCCAAAGTCATTGTCATATCCGTCCCGTCCTTCTTAAGAACGGTAACCGTCACGGACTTCGGAAGCGTGCCGTCAATCTGCGAAAGGTTCGAATCTCCTAACGCTTTATAAAGAAGATCACCCTTTGTAAGGGATCCGTCGCCGGTGGGCTTATCCACTTCGATTGTGGGCTTTTTCTTCTTGCTTCCGCCGTCGTCATCATCGTCATCCTTGCCGCAGCCTGCGAGTGCGGTCACGGAAAGCATGAGCACCAGCAGAATGGCAAGTAACTTCTTCAGATTTCTCATATAGTTATCCTCCTTCCTCGAATCGGAAGACGCGCCCTTCCGATGCAAAAAAGCCTGTACTGATACTATTATAGTATCGTACAGGCCCTTTGTTTGCAAAGACTTTCTGTTAATCACTTTTGCGAAAAATGCGATTAAGACGCATATTCCGTCAACTTTTGATTATTTATAACTGATTTTTACGTTATTCTTGGTGAACGTGAAGTAAATCGTTCCGTGATCCTCCTGAATATCCCAACGGAAAGCGGAGCTGCTGGCGGATACAATGTTCTTGTCTCCGTTTGCAAATTTATCAAGATCATTCGCCTTGAACTGCATCTTGGCAGCCTTGCAAAGGTCCTTCGCGGTTGCACGGGTAACACTCGAGAAATCCTGTCCGTTCAAAAGAACCGTCGTGCCGGCAGGTGCGTCAGCGGGATAAAAGAAGATCGAATAAATCGAACAGTCTGTAATCTTCTTGCTGGACGAAGCGGAATTGAATACCTTTACCTTTAATCCGGTTTTCGCGGTTACCTTGCCGTTCGATGCCTTACATACATCATACGTAACATTGTAAAGCGTATTCGGCAGAATCTTGAAGGTTTCGTCCACAATGCTGCCGTCGGAATAAGCGAGCACGAGACCGGCATCATAAATGCCCGAAACGCCCTTCTTCATCTTGAATTCCTTGCCGTCAACCGAGAAAGTCGGCTGATAGTTAAAGAACAGAAGCCAAACCGCTACACCTACACCGATAGCAATGAATAAAAGCCATCCGAAGATGTTTCCTGCCTTGCCGCCCTTTTTCTTTCCGGTCTGCGTTACGGCGGCATTTTGAACTGCCTGTACGGCGTTATCCGCATTCGCCTGCGCAGCTTCCGTTACAACGTTCTGCTCATTTTCCATAATACAACCCCTCCTGTAATTTCCTGAAACGGAATAAATATACAACATAATCAGTATAATGGAAAATATATGCTTTCGTCAAATGGTATTTTTCAATTTTTTCAATCCGCGGATCAGCCGCTCCGCTCCGTCCTCGCAAAGTGCGCGCGGGCAGGCAACATTCATCCTGAGGTGATGCGCGCCGGCCTCTCCGTACAGAAGGCCGTCACTGAGATAAAGCCCGGTTTCCTTTCGGAGAAAGTCCGCGATTTCCTCACTGTTTCCGGGATATGCGCTGACGTCAATCCAAAGGAGGTAGGTTGCGTCACCTTTTACAACCTTCACCTCGGGAAGCTCCTTTTGAAGTTTCTCCTCAATGAGCCTCCGGTTTTCGTAAACGTACTCCCGAAGCGCGTCAAGCCACTCTCCGCCCTCTGTGAAAGCGGAAACCGCCGCCGTCACGGCGAACGCATTCGGCTCCGCCACCTCATCGGTATTGAGGGCGCGCCACATCTTATGGCGAAGCACCGGATCCGGCACATAAACGGCAGCCGTCTGCATTCCCGCAAGGTTAAATGTCTTGGTGGGCGCGATGCACGTGATGCTCACCGCCCGGCATTCCTCCGAAACCGAGGCAAATGGCACGTACTCCGTCCCTGGTCTTGTGATGTCGCAGTGAATCTCGTCGGAGATTACCGTTACGTGATACTTCGCAGCGAGTCTTCCGACCTCTTTAAGGGTTTCCTTATCCCAGATCTTCCCGACAGGATTATGCGGGTTACATAAAAGCATCAGCGTCGCCTGCGGGTCTGCCATTGCTTTCTCAAGTCCCGCCATGTCCATGGAATAGACTCCGTCCTTATAAAGAAGCGGGCTTTCCAATACCTCACAGCCGTTGTTTTGGATACTGTTAAAGAAAACATTATAGACAGGCGTCTGGATGATCACCTTTTCGTTCGGCGTTGTCAGTTTTCTTACCGCCGAGGAAATCGCGGGAATAACGCCGGTGCAGAATATCAGGGCGTCCTTCTCCATCGTAAGACCGTGGCGGTTCTGCCACCAGTCCGCGTAAGCCTGTCTCCACCGCTTGGGAACACCCGAATACCCGAAGATTCCGTGATCAAGGCGCTTTCTGAGCGCACAAAGAATCTCCGGCGCGGTCTCGAAATCCATGTCCGCGATCCACATCGGAAGTTCATCTTCTGCGACGTCCCATTTCTCGCTGTCCGTATTGCGGCGGTCTATGATTTTGTCAAAATCGTATTTCATGCTTTTCTCATCCATTCGGGGAGGTCGGATTTCTGCTCGATGTCCTTACAGATTATCTGCGTCCTCGCAGGGTCAATCTTATCCTTTTCTATGATCAGCTCGCCGATCTGCTCCGCCCGGACCACGCCGGAACCCGGATTAAACACGCTCTCCACCCGGGAGGTGATTTCCGCGTCCACATTCGAGTACTCGAACGCAAGCGTCGTATTGACAAGCTTACAGTTCTTCATTACAAGATTATCGATGTAGCACATGCCCTGCAGGCTCTCGATCGTGCAGTTCACAAGCGTCAGATTCTTCGAATTCCAGCCGAGATACTCGCCCGAGATGAAGGAATCGTAAACGGTGATGTCCTCGCTGTTCCAGAACGCGTCCTTCGTAAGCAGGCGGGAATTTCTTATGGTTGCCCGCTTCACGCCGTCGAAGGAATAGTTCCCGTCGAGCGTCAGCCCGTCGATATCGAGGTCGCTGCAGTTCATCAGAAAGTAATCCGCCTTAGAAGCCGATACGTTCTTAAGCGTCACGTCGGCGCAGCTCCAGAGCGTTTCCTTCGCATCGGTAAATGCGACATCCGTAAGCTTAATTCCGCGGCTTCTGCGGAAGTTCTTCGGTGCCTGGATGATCGCGTTATTCACTTCGATGTCTGACGTATACCAGACACCCGCGCGGGCCATTTCAAACCACGTGCATCCGTCCGCTTTTACGCCGTTACAGTACCAGAGCGGATACTTCCACCGAAACAGGCAGCCCGAAAGCTCAAGGTTACCGCCCTCCTTCAGCGGGGATTCGCCCTTGTCAAATACCGTATCGATAATCCTGAGGTTTTTGCTCCCGAACAGCGGCCGCTCGCCGGTATATATCTTCTGCCGGATTTCCGTCATTTCTATGTTATCATTCGTCATGGCTGTTCTCCTTCTTTGTTCGCACAGTCTTATGTTTCCGAATAGTTTATTCCGAAAACTTACATGCTTACGGGTATTATTCTAACATATGACCGGCTGCACAACAATGTATATTGCTATCCATTCTTCGAAGAATCCGATATTGCGTTAAGAAGCTCCGGCAGTTCTCCGATTTCCCCGATCTGATAGGTCGCGTCGTTCCAGGCGGTACCGACGAAGCAGGTGTCGACGCCGATGTTCTTTCCGAACAGGATGTCCGAGGTAAGGCTGTCCCCCACTACAAGATAACGGCTTCTGTCCGGATCGCCGGTCTTACTTAGAATTGCGTCGAAGTATTCCGGCGCCGGTTTGTTCACGCCGATTTCGTCCGAGATGAACAGTTCCTCAATGAAAGGCGAGAAGCTTGCCCCTGCAAAGCGGGCCTTCTGAATGTATGTCGTCCCGTTTGTAATTACAAAAAGCCGGTAGTTCTTTGAAAGGATGCGACATGCGTCGTAACTCCCGTCGCACTCCACGACCGTCTTCGAAAGATTTTCCATGTAGGTATTATTGACCCCCATAACGTCCGCGTCGGGCATACTTAAGAACTCTAAGAAACGGCCGAAGCGAAGTCTCTGAAGCATCGGCTTGTCGATTTCCTTCCGTTCAAGCATCTTCCAACATTCGTCATTGAAGCGGTGGTAGGCGGCAACCTCCTCATCACTAAGCTCTCGTCCGAACAAATCGGAGAACGTCTTTCGTAGCGCTCTTCGTTCCGTCTCGTTGAAATCCACAAGCGTGTTGTCAAAATCCAAAAGCAGATAACGGTACATCGATTTCCCTCACATTTGCAGTCTGTAAAAAGAAAAGGAACTGCGTGCACAGTTCCTTAAGCTGGGCTACAAGGATTCGAACCTTGAAATGACGGAGTCAGAGTCCGTTGCCTTACCGTTTGGCGATAGCCCATTAAACAATATTCGCGTGCTTATCCGGCACAACGGTTATTATACTGTAAGTGTTTCGGATTTGCAAGCATTATTTTCAGATTTTTGACGGATTTTTTGTTATCATCGGACGCTGCGAAATAAAAGCAAAAAAACATCTTTTCTTTTCGATTCGTTTCCGTTATAATGAGGTTTACACAACAGAAGTTGTAAAACCGATATTTCGGAAAGGAGTTTACGAGTATGAAGAATTTAACGAAGCTTGCAATCCTTGCTGCCCTTGCCGGTGGCGCTTATTACATTTACAAGAATAAGAACGAGCAGCAGGCTGCGGAAGTAGCCGTGGACGATGATGACCTGTTTGAAGGCGATTTCGAAGGCGCTGAGGGAGATGCTACAGAGGAACCCGCCCCGAAGAAATTTGACGTTTACAAGCAGAAGGCATCCGAGATCGCCAAGAAGGCCGGTGAGAAGGCTTCCGATATCACAAAGGTAGTTGTTGAGAAGGCCGGTGAGGCGAAGGATTATGTCGGCAAGAAGGTTGAGGAGTACAAGAACCGCGACGCTGCCGATGAGGCTGCTGAGACCGTTGAGGAAGCTGCTGAGGACGTAGCAGAGGCTGCCACCGAAGTTGCCGATGACTTCAAGCCCTCTGAGGACCCGGTAGATCCCGAGGCATAATTAGAATAAACCGGTCATGCCTGCTTGCAGGTGAATGACTGATCCCTCTTCGGAGAGTGTTTATATTGGGAGTTCGCTCCCGGAAGAACCCGTTGCTGCAGCAGCGGGTTTTTCTTTTGTAGAGGGAAAGTAACATTAATGGATGCGGCATTTCCCGCAGACCGTCTTTCTGCTCTTTCCACAGGTTCCGCACTCGGCTCCCCGCGGCATGGGGCTTTCGGGGCACCCTCCCAAAAGAATTGCATTTGTCGGCAAGACCCGCGCCTTTAGCCGAACGGAAATCGCCTTTTAGAGCAGCAAGGCGCGAGGACGCCACCGAGCGTCTTAATGCTGCTCTTAAAGGAAGTTCCGTGAGGCGTTGCGGCGCAATTCGTTTGGGAGGGTGCCCAGAGAATGCCCCATGCCCGGCAGAAAGCAACAAAAAGAGAAGAAGATGACAGGCGTCCCCGTCATCTTCTTCTTTGCCTCATCCATATAGTTTGAGGACTCTGTTCCCTTTTTGGTACTACTTTATTTCCAGATAATGGTCCATCAGACGATAGCCTTCGGAGAAATAGTTCCCCGATGCTTTCGCTTCTTTCTCATTATAACTCTGGCTGCTTTGGGTGTCCTTGTTCCGGCTGTCGTAAATCAGGTACGGAACAGGTGTCGTGGTGTGCGTCCGCTTCGAAATCGGCGTCGGATGATCCGGCATCACAAGGATGCGGTACTCTTCTCCTGCCCGATCAAGTCCTTCCTTGACTACGCGGACAACTCTTTCATCGAGATACTCAATCGCTTTGATCTTCCGCTCTAAACTTCCCTGGTGCCCCATCTCATCCGGTGCCTCCAGGTGGATGTAAACGAAATCGTATCCGCCTTCGGTAAGTGCGGAAACAGCCGCTCCCGCCTTGCCTTCGTAATTGGTGTTCAGGCCGCCGTTGGCGCCTTCCACCTCGATATTCTGCATTCCCGCGCCGACGGCGATTCCCTTTAACAGGTCTACCGCCGAGATCATCGCGCCCTTCTTGCCGGTCTTCTCGGCAAATGAGGACAGAAACGGTCTCGTTCCCGCGCCCCAGAACCATACGGAGTTTGCTTTGTTAAGTCCCTTCGCGGCTCTTTCCACATTGAGCGGATGATTGTTCAGTATATCGTAACTGCGTTTCTGCATCTCAAGAAGCTTCGGATCGGTCGGAAGATATTCACCGATCTTACGTTCCAGTATATCATGTGGCGGCGTAAGGTCAACTGTTTTTCCGTGATTCCATATCAAAAGATGCCGATAACTCGTTCCTACGTAGAAATGATAGCCCTCCCACTCCAGTTTCTTACGGACGGCCTCTAAAAGGATTGCCGCATCCGCGGTGGAGATTTCCGAGGAGCTGTGATCGATAATCGTCTTCTGTTCATACGGCAGATTGTCATCGGAAACCGTTACCAGATTACAGCGAATCGCAACGTCCGCGTCTGCCATGTCAACGCCGATGCTTAATGCCTCAAGGGGCGACCGGCCGGTATAATACAGTCTCGGGTTATATCCGAGGACGGCCAGATTGGCCGTATCGCTTCCGGGCTTCATCCCGGCGGGAATGGTCGCGGCAAGTCCGATCTCTCCGTGCGTCGCCATCTCGTCCATCATGGGCGTTTGGGCATATGCAAGAGGGGTCTTTCCGCCGAGTTCGGGAATGGGCTCATCGGCCATGCCGTCGCCCAAAACTACAACGTACTTCATGAAAAGCCTTTCTGCCGCTAACGTACACTATATCTCGTAACGGATCCGGTTAATTACGGCGATCTTCTCTGCGGCATCCGAGAACGCCTTCTCGCTCATCACTTCCGTGACGAAAGCGAACTCCCGTCCCTCACACTCAAGAATTGAGATTTCTTTGGCAATGGGGAACAAAGCTCTTGCCTTGTCCGCATCGGCAAATGCGACACGCACGAAGAATTTGCCGTCCATGTCGTCTTTCGCGCCGAGCACGAGCTTTTCCTTCTCCCAGAGGATCGGAATGTTCACATAACGGTGCTTGGCTGCGTCGATCACGTCGGAAACAACGGCGCTCGCGGTGGGAAGCTTTCCGGCTCCCATGCCGTAGCAGACAACGTCTCCGAGCATATTTCCGCGGATCATAATGGCGTTATATACGCCGTTGACCGGGTAAAGCGGGTTCTTCTTTCTTACCATGCAGGGCGCAACCATTGCATATACAATGCCGTCCTTCAGGTAGCTTCTTCCGAGGAGCTTGATTCCGCGCTTCATTGCCTTCGCATAGGCAACATCGATATCGGAAATCGAAACAATGCCCTCGGTATAGATATCTTCATAATCCACCTGCTTTCCGTAAGCAAGGGAAGTAAGAATCGCAATCTTTCTGCATGCATCATGACCTTCAATGTCCGCTGCGGGATTCCGCTCGGCGAAACCTTTGTCCTGAGCATCCGTAAGCGCCTCTTCGAAGGTTGCTCCGGTCTCACGCATCAAGGTCATCATATAGTTGGTCGTTCCGTTCAGGATACCGCAAACCTCTTCGACCTCGTCGGCCGTAATGGAACGGATCAGCTGACGGATAACCGGGATACCGCCGCCCACGCTTGCTTCGAAAAGGAAGTTCACGCTGTGGTCTTTCGCGATACCCACAAGCTCTGCGCCGTGCTTTGCTACAAGCTCCTTGTTGGAGGTGCAGACGCTGCGTCCGGACTCAAGAGCTTCTTTGGCATATTCATAGGACGGATGGATTCCGCCCATCACCTCAACGATAATTTCGATTTCGGGATCTTCGATGATCTGACGGAAATCGTGTGTCAGATACTTCTCTACCGGCTTACCCGGAAATTCCCGCAGATCAAGCACATACTTAACATCCAACGGAAAGCCGACACGCTTTGCAATGATGTCCCGGTTCTCCGTAAGAACGTCGAAAACACCCGATCCTACGGTACCATATCCCAAAATAGCCACTTTCATGATTCGATCTCCTTCGATGCCCCGATAAGGCACCGGACTACGTATTTTGAAAAATCCTCATTCACTTCCGAGAATCTTTAGGTAGTGAACCCCGTTCACGCTTCGTATTCCGGAAAGCAACTTTTCGGTCGAAGCCGTCTCCGGAAGAATTTCAACCCCCAAAGCCACCGACGCGATTCCGCCGGTCGGAATGCTCTGCTGAATCGTCAGCACATTGGCCTTGCATCCCGCGATCTGCTGAAGAATTGCGGAGAGAACGCCCTGCCGGTCATCTACCTGCAGCATGATGTTAAGCGTCTTCCCTCTGGAATTCTCATGAAACGGAACAATGTCATCCCGGTACTTGTAGAAAGAACTCCGGCTTAATCCGATGGCGTCGGTCACTTCCTGCACGGTAAGCGATGCGTCACAGGCAAGTCTGTGCTTCGCCTCAACTACCTTCAGAAGAACCTCGGGCAGGGCGCGCTGCTTCACGATGTAGTATTCTTCCGGACCCATACGCGCTCTCCTTCCGGGTTATTCGGACGGTTTTCCGTGTTCTCTCCCGTGTATGTCGGGGATGAACATTTGTCCACGATTAAGAGAATTCTACCACATCTGACGAAGAAAAGCAAGAATTGAATTTTTTTCCCATGGAGAACCAAAGGAACCGCCTTATTTTGCGGTTCCTTCGTATTTAAAATTATTGAATTTTCTCAAGAAGAAAATCGACGGCAGCCTGAATCTGGTTGTCATCCTCAATCGGAATCGTGGCCTTGCCTTTAAGCTCCGGATCGAGTTCCACCTTGATATCGGGTTCAAATCCGACACCGTGGATATTCCGTCCGAGCGGTGAGTAATATTTCGAAGTCGTCACCTTGATCGCCGACCCGTCTCCGAGCGGAATCAGGGACTGTACGACGCCTTTACCGAAACTCTTCGTTCCTATAAGCGTTGCCAGACCGTAATCCTGCAGACATCCGCTGAAGACCTCGGAAGCGCTTGCGCTGTTCCCGTTAATCAGAACCGCAATGGGAACCTCAAGCACTCTTTTATCTTCGGAGTAATACTCGTCACGGTTGCCGGCCTTGTCTTCCATATAAATCAGAAGCTTTCCTTTCGGAACAATGCGTCCGAGCATTCCCGTAACGGTGGAAAGCATTCCGCCGGGGTTGTCCCGAAGGTCCACGATCAGCGCCTTCATCCCCTGGAATTCCAGGTCGTTAACGGCTTTGATGAACTGGTCCTCGGTAACCCTGTCGAACTCGGAAACCACAATATATCCGATATTATTGTCAAGCATCTGATATTCAACCGTAGGGACCTCAATGTTTCCGCGGACAACCGTAATGTCCAGATAATCGGATTCGGACGGACGGTAGATCTTCAAATGCACTTCCGTGCCGGCTTCACCGCGGATCATGCTGACTACGGTGTCAAGATCCACGCCGAGAACGTCTTCGCCTTCGATCTCGCAAAGAACATCTCCCGGAACGATTCCCGCATTGAACGCGGGGCCGTCCTTAAAGGGCTTTACGAATTCGCAGTTTCCGTCCGCATTGGTGGTCACGGTGGATCCGACGCCCGCGTAGTTGCCGTCGGTGGTCTCCGAGAACTTCTTATACTCTTCCGCCGAGAAGTAAACGGTATAAGGGTCTCCGAGGCTGTCAATCATACCCGAATACAGCCCTTCCATCGCCTTATCGTAGTCGATGTCGCCCATATAATATTTCTCAAGAACGCTCTTGATCTTCTCAAGCTTCGTTGTATAAGCGTCCTTATTCAGGTCCGTAGACGGCTCCGTGCCGGTCGGCTGCGTAATGTCGGTAAGCTTATTCTCGTCTTCCGGAACCGAGCATGCTACGAGCATGAATACCAGAAGAAGCAAAATTACAAATACCGGTCTGCGCCGAAACTTAGTCATCATATTCACTCCAAGTATTTATTTCATCAATTATGCAGATAAGGTGCGGGATCAATGTAGTTGCCGTTCAGTGACAGCGAAAAATGCAAGTGCGGTCCGGTGGAGATACCGGTACTTCCTACAAGTCCGATAACCTGTCCCTGCTGAACGTACTGGCCTTTGCTTACCTTAATGGTGGAAAGGTGCATGTAGTGCGTTGCGTATCCGTTTCCGTGGTTGATGGTTACGACGTTTCCGCCGCCGCCCGATGTCATTCCGGCTCCCGAAACCGTTCCTGCAAGAACCGCTACGACTTCGGCACCGAATTTGCCGCCGATGTCCCAGCCCTTATGGAAGGAACTTGCGCCTGCGCACGGCGGGGTACGGGGACCGAACTTCGCGCCTACACGGTAATCTCCGGGAAGCGGCCAGATCATCTTGCTGAGGCTGGTCTCTCCGGAAAGCGGGACGTCCTTCGCGTTGTTATAAGCGGCTGCGGGCTGCTGCTTGGCGGCCTGCTCCATTGCCTTCCTGCGCGCTTCCTCTTCCTGCTTTCTGCGGATTTCTTCCTGTCTTCGAATCTCCGCCTGCTGCTCGGCAATCGCCTGATCGAGATCTTTCTGGGCACTGGCAAGCTCGACGATATATTCCTCCAGAAGTTCCTCGCTTGCGCCGATCTTCTCTTCGTACTGAGCAAGAGCATCCTGCTTGGCGGCGATGATCTCGGTTATGTACTGCACGTCCACTTCGTACATATCATTTGCAAGCTGCATCGTCTCAAGCTGAAGGCCGAGAATCTTCCGGCGTTCTTCCACATCGGCCTTCGCCAGCGCGTAATTCTGCAGCAGATTATGGTCATATTCGTTAATCTTCTGGATGTATTCCGAAGCGTTCAGAATATCGGAAATACTCTTCGACTGCAGGTACAGCTCCAGGGCATCCATCTGTCCGTTCTCGTAGATGTAACGGACACGCTTCTTCATGGATTCGTACTGGGTAGCAAGCTTATCCTCCGCCTCGGCGAGTTCAATCGTTGCCTGATCGTACTCTTCCGTGAGACGGTCCAGTTCCTCTTTGGCGGCTTCCATCTCAAGCGCGGTTTCCGTCTGCTTTTCATCCATCACCTTAAGATATGCGAGGATGTCATCGGCTTCGTGCTGCAGCTGGTTGATTTCCGCCTCCACCTGATTCTTACGGTCGCGGGCTTCGTTACGCTTCTGCTCGGTCTCCCGGACCTTGTCCGCGTACTTGTCTTTAAGGACCAGAGTACCGTCAAGAACCGAAGAGCCCTTCGCGCCGGCAACGTTTCTCCCGGCTATCGTGAGCGCAAGCACGGGGATCATGATCCCGAGGGCGAAAAGCCCCGCTGCCGCAAGCATAAGTTTCTTAACTGTTTTTGTCATTCTTTCTCTCCCATTTGAAAACACTATCGCGTCAAATGTGACGGATCTTTCTGAGCTCCCGGTTCATCGTGAAATAACTTCCGAGGAAACCGAGGCCGATTCCGATTCCGACAATCAACGGGGACAGCTGCGCGAATACGTCATATACCGACACAACGTCCATACCGGATGAGAAAAGACCGGTAAATTTCGTTCCGATGAATTCGATGACCTTGTAGTATACAAGATACAGAATCGCAAGCGGAATCGCCGCACCGAGGAGTCCGAGAGTAATTCCTTCCACGATGAACGGGAAGCGGATAAAGCGGTCGGTTGCTCCGATCAGGTGCATAATGGATATCTCGTTCTTCCGGACCGAAACGCCGACGCTGATGGTCGTGCTGATCAGGAACAGGGCGATGACCAGAAGAAGTCCGATCAATACACTGGAGCTGATACTGATGATCCGGTTGGTTCTTGTAAGCGTCTTAACAAGGGCGCTTGTGTCATTTACCTGCCGTACCTTCGGCAGAACCTTGATGTCGTCAACGAGTTTGCCCTGATCCTCCACGGTTTCGAAGAAGATTTCGAAGGAGGACGATTTCTCAAGCGGGTTCTCATCGCCGAACGACTCCAGAAGCTCGGGGTCGGTCAGGTAGTTTTTAATGAAGTTCTTCCAAGCCGCTTCGCCGGAGATGTACTTGACGCTCTTAACGCCTTCCATCGCGGTGATGCGGTTTAACAGCTCCGCCTTCTCGGTTTCGGTAATGTCATCATTGAAGAAGATCGTGATACCGACGTTGGACTCTGCCTCACGGATCATGAACCGGAGGTTGGTCACGATGAAGAAAACGACGCCGAACAGGAACAGACAGGTTGTCATGGTCAGTACGGACGCGAAGGAGAACATACGGTTACGGCGGATGTTCTTCAGGCCCTGCCCGATGTTATAAAATAAACTATCCAAGGCCGTATCCTCCCTTCTTGTTGTCCTCGACAATCGTACCTTCCTGCAGAACGACTACGCGCTTCTGCATCTGGTCTACAACCGCCTGGTCATGGGTTACGATAACGACCGTCGTACCGCGGCGGTTGATCTCTTCGAGAAGGGACATGATTTCAAGGGAATTCTGCGGATCAAGGTTACCGGTAGGCTCGTCCGCGAGAATGATCATCGGGTTATTGACAAGCGCTCTCGCGATTGCAACACGCTGCTGCTCACCGCCCGACAGCTCATTCGGGAAGCTCTTGTACTTCTGCGAAAGTCCTACGAGATGAAGCACCTTCGACACTTCCTTGGGGATGTCTCTCTTGCGCGCGCCGACAACTCTCTGGGCAAATGCCACGTTATCGAACACGTTCCGGTCCGGAAGCAGGCGGAAATCCTGGAACACGATTCCGATGTTACGTCGGTACTTCGATACATGACGGCGGCGAAGCTTCGCAAGGTTCTTGCCGGCAATGTAAATCTTTCCGCCCGAAGGGGAAATCTCACGCATCATCAGACGGATCATCGTGGATTTACCGGATCCGGAAGGACCGACGATGAATACGAACTCACCCTTCTTGATGGAGAAGGAAACATCCACCAATGCGACGCTGTCCTCAACCTGTCCCTCATATTCCTTATGTACATGATCAAAAACGATAACCGGCTGCTCCGCTTCGTAGTTCTCACGGGCTGCATCGATATCGTATGCTTCTTTCTGAGGTTCTTCCGGAAGATCTAAGGAAAGCTGCTCCGGTTCCTTAATGAGTCCGGCACTCTCCTGTGCTCTTCTGAGTTCCTCCGTGGAAGCTCCGCTTGCCTTCTCGGCGATTGCAAGGAGTTCCGCAAAGGAATCACCGCCCGCCTTCGAAGTGTCCTCCTTCGTATCAAGGGCAGCTTCTGCGGCTTTATCCAATTCCTCGGTTGCCGCAGCCCATGCTAAAGCTTCTTCCTCTGCTTCCGCGCTTATGGCATCCGTAGTGTCGGAAACCTCCGAAACGGTTTCTGCAACGGTTTCCGCAGCATCCTCCGTAACCGCGTCCGCTGCGGCTTCGATATCCTCCGTAACGGTCTCTCCGGCTGTCTCCGCCGCGGTTTCCGCTCCGGAAGCCATGCCCTTAAGGGCTGCTTCCGCGTTCGCGATCGCATCTGCCGTAGCAGCCTGCGCTTCGGCTACCGCTTTCCAAGCGTCCGTAACGGAATCCGACACGCCGGACCCTTCGGAACCGGCAGTCGTTAAGACGTCTTTCTCTTCTGTCATTTTGCCTCCACTTGTTTAACAATTACTGATAATACTTTTTTAATTCTCCAGACTCTCCATGTACTTCATGTACTTCACGACCATAAGGGCGATCTTGAAGGTAATGGCGTCATCGAACACGCGCAGGTTCAGGTTGGTGCTCTTCTGGAGCTTGTCTAACCGGTACACGAGCGTGTTTCTGTGGATATAAAGCTCTCTGGACGTTTCGGAAACGTTCAGGCTGTTCTCAAAGAACTTGTTGATCGTAACAAGAGTCTCTTCGTCGAAATCGTCCGGCGACTTGCCGTCGAAAATCTCACGGATAAACATCTTGCAGAGCGGCATCGGCAGCTGGAAAATCAGACGGCCGATTCCGAGGTTATTGTAAGCGACAACCTTGCGTTCGCTGTAGAAAATCTTTCCTACGTCGAGAGCCATCTTGGCTTCCTTATACGACCGCGAGATGTCCTTAATCTCATTGACGATGGTTCCGTATGCCACATGTACCTTGCTCATTGCTTCGGTATTCAGCATGTCGACGATCACCTTGGCGGTGTTCATCAGGTTATCGTAACCCTCGTTCTGCTTCAGTTCCTTGACAATGATGATGTTCCGCTCATCCACGGCCGTGATGAAATCACGGGGCTTGCCGGCGAAAAGCGTACGGACGGTCTCAAGCGCGTTCGTATCCTTCTCGTTCTTCGTCTCGATCAGGTAAACCACACGTTTGGCATCCGTCTCGATATGCAGCTTCTTGGCGCGGTTATAGATGTCCACGAGAAGCAGGTTGTCAAGAAGCAGGTTCTTGATGAAGTTATCCTTGTCAAAACGCTCCTTGTACGCAACAAGAAGATTCTGAATCTGGAACGTTGCCAGCTTGCCGACCATGTAAACATCGTCGGAGTCCCCACGGGCAAGCAGAATGTATTCCAGCTGATGGTCGTCATAGACCTTAAAGAACTGACATTCCGAGATTACCTGGCTGTCCGCCTGGGAATCGGCAAATGCCGACACCATTGACTCGTAATTGTCCGTATTATTCATGGTGGAAGCGAGCGGCTTTCCTTCCGTATCCATCACGCACAGGTCGACCCGCGTGATCGATTTCATTCCGTCGATCGTATTCTGCAATATCTGATTTGAAATCATAAAGTTGCCTACCGGACCTTTCCCGAATTCAGGTTTTATGGCACATATAGACCCATTTAAACCCAGTGCTATTCTAACATTTTCGGTGTCAATAGGCAAGAAAAAAATGCCTTGGTGACACAATTGTTACAGATTGGTCACAAAAGGAACACAGTTTGCCGAAAGCCCCTGTAAACAACAAAAAACCGGGACGGGAGAAACACTCTCCCGTCCCGAAATGTTTCATTGTTACGGCACCCAGATCTTCGCCACTCTGGGGTCATCCTCAGGCTCCTTTTCGAAGCCGATCTCAAGCCGGTCTTCATAGCTGTATACATCCGCTTCCGGAAGCCCCGCCTTGTTCCAGTAATGTTCCGTGGAAATCATATACTTTTCCGTCTGATTCAGGTACGAAAAATTGTAATAGCCGGATCCGTTCCAGCCCCAGCAGGGATCCACGTAATACCAGTAATCCCCGATATGGATCATGTTCCAGCCGTGCTCTTCCCGTTCCGCGTAAGCGGAGCCGCCCACGTTGATAACCTCCATGCCGATCATGGAGCACAGAAGGTTAAACGTCGTCGAATAGCCGGTGCAGATTCCGAGGCCGGAATAAAGCGCTCCGATCGGATTATCGGAATTCAGCTGCTGCCCTTCGATCGAATAGTGCCCGTAATCGTAATCCACATGCTGCACGATATACTTGTAAATCGCCTTCTCCGCCTGCAGGAACGTGAGTTCCTTTCCGCCGAGGAGATCCTCAAGGATCTGCGAACACGTATCATAAAGCCACAGGTCTTCATTCTCGGTAAGCAGGTCGCGGTTTCCGGTCTTATAAGCTTCTATTATAAGCGGATTGTAACCCACTTCGTAATTCTCGTTATAGTGCTTTGTAAGGTCCGGCTCCGGTGAAGGTTCACCATGCGGATTCACCGGTCTCGGCGTCGGGCTCGGCGTCGGTGTCGGAGTCGGCGTAGCCAGATTGGAAGGACTTATATACTTCGGAACGTAATCCTCCGCAAGCGCTCTCTCGATGGCGGGAACCGCGGTTCCCTGATTGTCGCACACGAGGAAGATGATATAGCGGTCGTACTCAAGAATCTTACCCTTCTTAAGCTTCTCAACCTCCAATGGCTCATATCCGGTGAAGGCGGCAATACGACTCTCCAGACGGTCCTCAAAGGCCTTCTTTACCTTGCTCCGGTTCTCTTCCTTCTGTACGATTGCAACCGCAACCTCATCGGCAGTACCGCCCGCGGAACCGGCATAATAGAAATCCGTCATGTAGTCCGCAAGGTTCGCGTCTCCGTATACGATATCAAAAACGGAATCGTCGTCCTCGATTGAGAATTGCTCGACACTTCCTCCGGCAAATCCATGCTGGCTGAAGACTGCCGACATACAAACCTCGAAAGCGGTAACGTCTCCGTATGTTTTCTTCTTTTCCTTTGTTTTCTCATCCTTCTTCCCGCAGGCCGCACAGGAACACAGCATCAGTGCGGCAAGAAGAAGCGCGATTATTCTTTTACGGTGTTTCATTTTTCTCCCCTTAACAAAACAGGGACTGCCGAAGCAGTCCCTGCGAAATGGCAAAACAATTAGTGAGTGATGATCTGCTCAGTCTCTTTATCGAAGACATGCATCTTAGCAAGGTCCATAGCGATGGTGATGGTATCGCCGGGTCTTGCAGTCGTACGAGGATCAACACGAGCGGTGATATCGTAGTCATCAACGGAGAAGTACAGGAATACTTCGGCACCGAGCAACTCGTAAACACGTACGGTAGCTGCAAAGGATGCTTCCGGATGAGCCATGATAAAGTCTTCGTTGTCCTTGATGTCCTCAGGACGGATACCGAGAACAACTTCTCTGTCCTCATAACCGCCGTCGATGAGCTTCTTAGCTCTTGCTTCCGGAACAAGGATACGGTTGGAACCGAAGTTCAGGTATACATCGCCGCCCTCAACGGATACAAGGCAATCCAAGAAGTTCATCTGAGGAGATCCCATGAATCCTGCAACAAACAGGTTGCCGGCTTGTCGTACAGGTTCTGAGGAGTATCTACCTGCTGGATAACGCCGTCCTTCATAACTACGATACGGGTACCGAGCGTCATAGCCTCGGTCTGGTCATGTGTTACGTAGATGATGGTAGCTTCCAGTCTCTGGTGAATCTTGGAAATCTCAATACGCATCTGTACACGGAGCTTCGCATCCAGGTTGGAAAGAGGCTCGTCCATGAGGAATACCTTAGGATTACGTACGATAGCACGTCCCATGGCTACACGCTGTCTCTGACCACCGGAGAGAGCCTTCGGCTTACGGTCGAGCAACTGCTCAATACCGAGAATCTTAGCTGCTTCGTTAACGAGCTTCTCGATCTGATCCTTCGGAACCTTTCTCAGCTTAAGACCGAATGCCATATTATCAAATACGGACATATGCGGATACAGAGCGTAGTTCTGGAATACCATTGCGATATCTCTGTCCTTAGGCTCAACGTCGTTCATCAGTCTGTCACCGATGTAGAGCTCACCTGCGGTGATCTCTTCAAGACCGGCGATCATACGAAGTGTCGTGGACTTTCCGCAACCGGAAGGACCTACGAAAATGATGAACTCCTGATCCTTGATATCCAGGTTGAAATCCTTAACTGCAACAAATCCGTTCGGATATGTCTTGTTAATGTTGATCAACTTTAAACTTGCCATTTTTAACCTCCTGATAATAATTCTGCGCACAAACACGCAAAATAGCATAGCCTTATGATACACAAACCGCCCGGAAAATGCCATATCGCAATTCACCAAAGAAGATTTGCTCATTTTGTTGAAATTGACCAACTTTCGGTGGATTTGTCATATTGTTATGCTATTTTCCTAATTTTAGTGCCCGAAAACTGTCTATTATTGATAAAACGCGCATATGAATTGCATTTTTCGTGCCTTTTTGCTAAACTGAAACCATCATTTTATGGGAGATTTTACTATGAAAACCTATCTGATTACCGGCGCAAGCGGCGGAATCGGCTCCGGAATCGCCGAGAAACTCGCCTCCGAGGGCTGTTCGCTGATCCTCTGCGGAAACCGGAACGAAGCTGCGCTGAACGATTTATATGACCGTCTCTCTCCGCTCGTGCCCTGTAAGACATTCCTCGGAGACCTTTCGCAGGAAGCCTTCGTGAAAGAGGTTGTGGTCTCGTCCCTTCGCGATTTCGGTCCCATTGACGGGCTCGTGCATGCTGCGGGGCTTGCCTCCATCGGACTGATGACCGACCTGTCGCTTTCCGACTGGAGCAAACTGTTCGACGCGAACCTGACTTCAGCGTTTCTGCTCTGCAAGGCGCTCGCTCCCCATTTTATTTCTAAAAAGGAAGGACGCATCCTTCTGATTTCCTCGGTCTGGGGCGGCCGCGGCGCATCCTGTGAGGTTGCCTACTCCGCCACCAAGGGCGGCATCAATTCCTTCACGAAAGCGCTTGCAAAGGAGCTCGCGCCGAGCGGAATCGCCGTGAACGCGCTCGCGCCCGGCATGGTTGACACGCCGATGAACGCAATGCTTACCGACGAGGAGAAACAGGCAATCATCGACGAAATCCCCGCCTGCAGGATGACGACTCCTTCGGAGATTGCCGAAATGGTATCCCTTCTGTTAAAGGCTCCGCCGTATCTGACCGGCCAGATCATCGGCTTCGACGGCGGCTGGGAATAAACAAGCAAGAACTGCCCGACCGGCACGGCTGGGCAGTTCTTTTTCATTCTGTAGTTTTTCTATCGGATACTTCTTAATCCTCTTCGGTTTCCTTTGCCTCATCCTTCGGAAAATGTGACATCAGAAACTCCGCGATGCCCTCCGCTTCCGCTGCCGCAAGCTTTTTCAGTGCGGCGCTGTCCGCAACATACGCGTAATCCCCTTCGTTATCCATAAAGCAGGATTCGAGAATGACTGCGGGGATGTCAAGGGAGGCGCCGTGACGGCAGATTGCGTAATAATCGACCGGAACGCCCTGATCATCAAAGGTATCGTTGCTGTTTCTTGTCTCGTAGCCGCGGTTTCGAAGCCCTAAGGACTCGGTTTTTGCAAGAAGCGTGTCCGCAAGCTCGATCGAAGTACCGTTGATATTCGGCTGCTTTGAGATGCAGACCATCGTACCGCGCATATTATGTTCGTTGGACGCATTCAGATGAATGCTTATGAGAATTGACGCACCGTTGTTCTTTGCGAATTCCACACGGCTCCGAAGATCCGTTCCGAGATCCGTCGAGAACACCGTATCGTCTTCCCTTGTGAGAAGTACCTTGATATCCGGATAGTGTTCATTCAGATAAGCACGGATTTCATTACTTAACTGTAATACGATATCCTTTTCGTTTCGGCCGAAGTAAACCGCGCCGGTCCACTTGCCGCCGTGTCCCGGGTCGAGACATACTACCCATGGATTCGGTTCCGCGGCTTTTGTTACCACCGGTTCCTCTTCCGTCTCACGACGGTCTCTTCTGTCATCCTCTTCTTTTTCACATCCCGCAAAAGCGCATAAAAGCGCCAGCACGAGAAGCACGCATAACATTTTCCTCATGTTCATTACCTGTCACACATCTGTGTGACGCCTTTCGAATTATTTCTTTTCCCCACACTTTTTGAACGGTTCGAAACCGCTCTTTGATACAATATCCTATCAGACCTTACACATAAGGAAGTTCATGTTCTCGGGCTCGTAACCGAATTCCGTCTGGTCGGCGGAGTTAAGCGACGTATAGAATGCGGTCTTTTCAAACTGTCCGCGTCCCTCTTTCGTCTTCGTTCCGAAGCCGACAACCTCGGCTCCCTCCAGTTTCAGGTCAATATCGGACGAATCCAGCCGGATATCGGCGGAGCCGTCCCTGCATCCGATTCCGATGCACATCTTGGCTTTCATCGAGGACTGCATCTCGATATGTCTTGCGACAAGCCTGACGTTCTTGCTTGCAAGCGTTCCGATCGTCACCTGCGTGTCGCCCGAAGACGTATAGTTGAGTTTCACGTTACTCAGGGTAATATCGGTTTCCGCAGTAAGCGAACCGACTGCCACTGCCCGGTCGGCGTTGATTTCCATTTTAATCCGGGTTTCCTTCAGGCTTAACGGCGCAATGTTGTTGCAGATACCGATTCCGAGGGCGCGTTCGCCGCTTGCAACCGCATACAGGTTTTTACACCGTTCGATGAAAATGCCGGCCTTCCGGTTCGAATATCCGCCGCCGAGTCCGACGCATTCCTTGCCGTCGAGCTTCATGTGGATATCTCCGGACATATCGATGAGAATCCTTCCGATGGTCTGCGTCGAATCCCCGCCGATTCCGTATGCGCGGTCGCCGGTACCGTAAATCGTAAGCTTGCCGTCTCCGCTCACCGTAAGTCTTGAGCTTTCGGGAACGCGGATGCCCTTGCGGTTCAAAACGGCCGTACCTTCAATGACAAGGGTGACGTCGCAGTTGTTTCCGATTTCGATGCACGGATGCCTCTGGTACGAATCCAGGTTGACACGCCGCAGATGAATCGTCGTAGTCGTATTGTCCGGAATCCGGATCAGAACATCCACGGAAATCCGCGGGTTGCCGACGATACTGAGCTCTCTCCGGTTAATCACGAATTCGGTGTAATGCTCGGTCGTGACAAGCGGCATGAGCATGACTTCCTGTTCCTTGTCGACGATATACGTCTTCTTGGTACGGGATTCCCCTGCCTGCATATTCAGGGAAATAATCTCGTCACGCACGTCACGGGCGATTTCTTCCATAAAGCCGTCGGTCGGACGCGCCGTATAGAAGCCCTGAATCAAATCCACGCCGATACGGATGACCGCATCCATCTCTTCCTTCGTCTCAACGCCTTCAGCGAGGGCAAGGAAACCGTTCTCTCTTGCAAATTCCACGATGTTCGCAACGAAATACTGCTTTTTGCTGTCCGCTTCAATTCCCGTAATCAGGTTCCGGTCGATCTTCACGTAATCCGGCATGTAGTTAAGAAGGTTGGTAACGTTTGAATAACCGGTGCCGTAGTCGTCAATTGCGACACGGAAGCCGTGAATCTCACTTCGTCTGCGGATTGCCGTCAGCTGTTCGTCGGTAAGCTCCGTCTGCTCGGTAAATTCAATGACGACCTGCGGAAGGACGCCCGGATACCGGATTGTGAAATCCTTGAAATCCTTATCCTTAAGCGTTGCCTTCGGAATGCTGTTTACGAAGAGCTTACGGTCCGTAAAGACTTCCATGTTCCGCGTCATAATCTCCGCAACGTTATGAAATGTCAGACGCTCAATGTCATACAGTTTTCCGAGCGTCTCGGCATAACGTAAAATGGAAAGCGGCGGAATCTTCTCCTCCGGGCCGGAACGCATCAGCGCCTCATACGCATAGATGCTGCCGGTCTTCGCGTCCACAATCGGCTGGAACCGGTAGGTGAACAGGTTCTTCTCGATCAGCGTACGGACATTCTCGCACTCTTCGGGATCCATCTCGTAGGAGGTTTCCCCGTTATCCGCGAAGGAGCCCTGCTTTAAGCTCTTCTTCTGTGCAAGAACGTCGTTCGTAAACTCCTCAATCTGGCTTTCGAGCTTAATCTCCTGCGTCAGCGTCGCATAAACGATATCGATCGTATACTGCTTTCCGCCGAACTGGTTAATCGCCTTCAGACGGTTCTTGATCTCACGGACCAGTCCCTTTACGTCCGGCTCGCGGTCGTAGATACCGGCGATAACGAATTCGTCGTTACCGAAACGCGCACAGATGTCGCGGTCGTTTAAGCAGTTCTGCAGAATCTTCGTTAATGTAAGAAGGGCTTCGTTTCCTTCCTCACGTCCGAACAGTTCGTTGATACTCGACAGCCGGCTGATGTCCAGAGAAAGGATTCGGATGGTCCGTTCCCTTCCGTCAAGATGCGCAAACTGCTCCTTAAGAGCATTCAGATAGCCCTTGAAATTATACAGACCGGTCATCGTGTCACGGATGGCATTTTCCGTATGGAAATCGCGGAATACCGTCTTCTGGCGCTGGCATTCAAGCGAGGTTTCGAGACTTCGCATCCATTTGTCGAAGGATTCGTTCAGGCCGCAGGAACGGTTTCCGTAGCAGACCACAACGTAACCGAACACGCGGTCCAAAAAGTGTAACGCCGCAAAATAAAACACCCTCGGATGGTCGCACGGCTCCGTCAGCGCGGGAAGCAGCGTCTCCTTCGGGAAGAAGGAATCCGCCGAAACCTTCCGGACCTTCGAATGGTTCAGAGCGAGCAGAATGTTATCCGTATATCCCTTCACCTTATCCGTACGGTGCAGCGCGTTCTCGTTTAAGCACAGGTAAAAAGCCTCGCATTCCTTCCCGAGGTATCGCTCATAGTAGTCGAGAAGCCACAGCCAGGACTCAAAGTCTTCGGCGCTTGCAATCTCTTCCTGCATGAAATTGTAAGGGGATTCGAACCGGCGGTCCTTCGTCAGAAGCCGGTCCATACGGATGTGGGAATAATCGCCCAGAGCATAGAATTCGCAACCGCATGTTGCTTTCGGAATGAGGACGCACTCCTGCCCGCGCTGTACCGGGGGATACTTCTCCTCCCCGCGAATATCGTTCACGAGCCTTCGGGCTGCGTCTACAGCCATAACGGACGGATCCTTGAAGACCGTCGTACACGTCGTTCCGCGAAGAGTCTCATCAATATCCAGATTGTAACCGCAGATCATGATGTCGCGGGGCACCTGGATACCCTTTTCCTCGAAGGCGCAGATAAAGCCGGAAACCGACTCCGTATTGCCGCAGATAATCGCCTGCGGGAGTCCGCCCTCCTGCTTCAGCATGTCTTCCACGATCTGTATTTCATTGCCGACATTGGTCGTTCCGTAATGGATGCTGTGCTCGGTAACCGAGAGGCCGGCTTTCTTCACGGCATTCAGGAAGTAATCCTCCAGTTCCTTCCGAAACTCCGCGTCATCAATCTCACTCGAGATATACTCAATCGTCTTCGCCTTATGCACCGTCACCAGATGGTCGACGAGCATGGCAATGCCTTCCTCCTCCTGGAACGCGATCGTCGGAAAATCGAACTTCGGCCGTTCCAGACAGTAGACAGGCTTATGGTACTCTTCCTTCAGTTTGGTAAGGAAACGCTCCTGCTGCTCGGGCATCTGGAACGTTCCGGGGTATACGATGAAACCGTCGAACAGATCGGGCGTGATCAGGTCGTAAACCGAGCTGTCGCCTTCCCGGTACGCAATCGGCATATCGGAAAGCGCCGTGGTGGTGAAAACGCACACGTCGACATCCATCCTAAGCAGTTCTTCCTGCAGCTTCTTGGAAGCGTTTGAGAAGAACTGATGATGCATTTCCGAAAGAATCATTCCGACTAGTAATCGTTTCTTCATAAAGGTTACCGCAGGCATATTGCATCCGGCCCGTGCGCCTGTACAGGGGCCGTCCCCGGTTTCTCTAGCGATAATACCAGGAAGTATACTTGTGGCCGGGAAGAAGCTCGTCTCCGATCAGCTCGGGAACCGATACGAAGATGTATCCCTCCTTCGCAAGCTGGTCGATTGCGATGCAGAACGCGTCATAGCTGTTATTGTAAATCTCATGCATCAGGACAATGCTTCCGTCCCTGGTGTTTCGCATAATGTTGTCGACAATCCGCTGAACGTTATCGGAACGTTCCTCTTCGGTCTTGTTGCCCTTGTTCTTCCAGTCCTCAGTGTCAACCGACCAGAGAATTACGGGATAGCTGATCTCGGTTACCTGCTTATCCGTAAAATTCCCTCCCGGAGGACGGAACAGCGTCGGCCGCTTGCCGGTTACTTCATAAATAATGTCCGATGGCTTCTGCAGCTCGTCCGCAAGAAGGTCCGGATTGCGGTCGAAGTAATAGTCGTGCGTCCAGGCGTGAATGCCGATCTCCATACCGAGCTCCGCGGCCTTCTTAAGGTCGCCTCGGTTCTCGTCGTTCACCCTGTTACCGATGATGAACCATGTTCCTTTGCCGCCGTAGGAAGCAAGCTTCTCGGCGAACTTCAGCGTCAGTCCGTTGTAATCGGGCCCGTCGTCAAATGTGAACGCTACCCGCTTCACGCCTTCCGGCACGGGCGAAGGCGTCGGCGTAAAAGTCGGTGCCTCGGTCGGTGACGGCGTCGGGGTCGACGTCGGGTTGTATGCGACTGCCGGCGTGTTCCACGTCGGATCGGGCGTTGCCGGCTCGGGTCCCTTGATGTAATCGTTCAGAAGAACAATTCCGGCGATAATCGCAAAAATAAGCGCAACAAGAAAAAGACCTGCCAGTACTCGGTTCACCATCACCTTCCGGCGACGACGTTTCCTGGCAGCCTTCAACCGTTCCGCTCTGCGTCTTCTTTCCTGCTCATCCATATTATAAATCCTAAAACCAACATTGTAGCAAAGCAGGCAACGGGAATCGAACCCGCCTCCTCAGCTTGGGAAGCTGATATACTACCGATGTACTATGCCTGCAAAAAACTCAACTGCCCTTATATTATACAGGGCAGTTGAGAAAAATACAAGAGTTTTTAGAGGGATTCCATCTCCGCATAGCACTTCTGCAGGCTTTCGATAATCGGCAGATGCTGCGGACAGGCCGCCTCGCAGGCACCGCAGCCGAGGCAGTTATCCGGCTTTGCGTCGGCAGAGATATCGTGTCCCCACTGCCATTTGGCGTTATTCACATTGCCGTACATCCCGTAGTTGTTCCAGATGCGGAAGTTCTTCGGAATATCCACGCCGTTCGGACACGGCATGCAGTACCGGCAGCCCGTGCACCCAATCCGTACCCGCGCGCGGATGGCTGCGGCGGTATCTTCGATGGCCTTCTCTTCGATATCCGAAAGCGGCTCAAAATTCGTGAACGTATTCAGGTTATCGGCAAGCTGGTCCTCAGCGGACATACCGGAAAGAATGACATGGATAATCGGACGCGAACCGACGAAACGAAGCGCCCAGGAAGCAGGTGAAGCCTTTGGACGAAGCGCCCGAAGATTGGTCATAACCTCTTCGGGAAGCGTCGCAAGGGTGCCACCCTTAATCGGTTCCATGATTACAAGCGGAATCTGCTTCTTCGTGGCAAGCGCAACACCGCGCTCACCGGCCTGGTCGTTCCGGTCCATGTAGTTATACTGAATCTGACAGAAATCCCAGTCACGGTAATTGATAATCTCTTCGAAGGCATCGTACTCGTCATGGAAGGAAAATCCGAGATAACGGATCTTTCCGGCCTCTTTCATCTCCGCCAGATACTCCGGCACGCCGTAGGAAACCATCTCGCGGAAGGACCCGCGGTTCAGCGCGTGCAGCAGATAGAAATCGATATAGCCCTTCTGCAGACGTTTTAGCTGCTTGTCAAGCATCTTCTTAGCGTCATCGAGGCTGTGAATCTCCCAGCACGGAAGCTTGGTCGCAAGGAAATAAGAGCTCCGGTCGTATTTGTTCAAAATCTCACCGACCACCGGCTCCGACTCTCCGCCGTGATAGGGATAAGCGGTATCAAAATAGTTCACGCCCGCCTTATATGCCGTATCAATCATTGCGGCAGTGCGTTCGCGGTCAATCTTCCCATCCTTGACGGGAAGCCGCATGCAGCCGAACCCGAGCAGGGAAGTTTCGATTCCGAGCTTCTTCATAAGACGTTTTTCCATAGACATCCTCCTCATTTGATAAATAAAGGCAGCCGCTTCCGACTGCCTTAGTAAACGCGCAACATATGACCTCTACTTCGAGTAGAACAAAACGCCGAGCGTTCCGGGGCCGCAGTGGCTTGCAATAACGCCGCCGGCCTTCGTCACATAAACATGCTCGAAAATCCCGAGCGACGCAACATAGGCGCGGATTTCCTCCGCAGTTTCATCGGTAGCGGTATGCGTAACGAAGACGCGATCGGTCTCTGCATTTCTGAGCTCCGGCTCCATCTCCTTTGCATACTCTTTTAAAACTTTCAAAATCTTGCCGCGATACTTCTTCGCGACACCCATCTTTCCGTTCTTAACGGCAATCATCGGCTTCAGCATCAAAGCCGCTCCGAGAAGCGCCGCAACGCTGCTGCAACGGCCGCCGCGATGCAGATAGGTAAGCGTATCGATGCAGAAGGAAGCCCGTACGCGGGATCTTGCCGCTTCGATTTTCTCTTTGATTTCCGCTCCGGATAATCCCTGCCGCGCAAAATCCGCTGCGCGGAGAACCTGAAGACCGACACCGGTTGACAGATTCATCGAGTCGATTACATAGACCTTGTCATATTCGAGGTCGTCGGCCGCAATGCGGATTGTCTGAATCGTGCTCGAAAAATCACCGCCGATTCCGATGTAAACAACCTCGTCCCCGGCTTCCTGCAAAGGCTTCAATACCTCCTCCACCACTGCCGGATCGGGTGCGGAAGTCTTCGGTGTTGTTTTGTTGGCATCCGCCCAGGCGAAAATCTCCGCCTGCTTTGCGTCAATTCCGTCGCGATAGGACTTATCTCCCATGATGATGTTAAGCGGAATCACAGTGATGTCATACTCTTTGATCAATTCCGCGGACAGATCGCAGGTGCTGTCCGTTACGATTCTTACTGCCATAGCAAATCCAACCTTTCCTCTGAGTATACCATGCGCATACTGTATTATACAATGTATTATACCCTCCAGTTTTTGTTCCGTCAATGAACATTCCTATCGAAAAAACTCAACAATTGATGATTGTTTTCTCTTCGGAAAATGTTATAATGAAATTATAAATTAATCCGAAACGGAGGTGTTTTTTGTTATGAAAAAGTACATTGCCGAATTTGTCGGCACACTCGTTCTTGTTCTGCTCGGATGCGGAACCGCGATGCTTGTCGGATGTGATGCCGTGTTGGGCGGCGGCTACATTCTCACCGCATTTGCGTTCGGTCTCGTAATCGTTGCGATGGCGTATTCCATCGGTAACATTTCCGGCTGTCATATCAACCCCGCAGTCTCTTTAGGCGTGTTCATCTCCGGCGGGATGAAGGCAAAAGAGATGTTCTGCTACTGGATTTCCCAGTGCCTCGGCGCGCTTGCTGGCGCAGGCCTTCTTGCGTTGATTTTCGAGCCTGCAGGGCTTAAGGATATGACCGGCGGTTACGGCACCAACGGCCTCGGCGGCGTGAAGAATTGCGTCGGCACCGGTCTTTTGGTGGAATGCCTTCTCACATTTGTCTTCGTGCTCGCAATTCTCGGCGTGACTTCGAAGAAAGGCAACCACGGTTCCTTCGCAGGTCTCGTAATCGGTTTTACGCTTGTCCTTGTTCACATCCTCGGCATCGGTCTCACCGGAACGTCCGTTAACCCGGCCCGTTCCCTCGGCCCCGCGATTGTGAATGCATTTATCAACGACACTAAGGCTCTTGAAGTTGTCTGGGTGTTCTGGGTTGGTCCGCTTACCGGCGCAGCCGTCGCAGCGCTCCTTTACAAGTATCTGGAGTCCGATGACAAGAAGAAAGAAGCATAAAACAACGTCCCCGCGGGAATCTACCCGCGGGGATTTCTTTCGCCTTATGACATAACTATCTCTTCTTATTGATGGCTTTGCCGCGTCTGCCGTTGATAAAGCATACCTCCGGATCCGCGGGATTGTACCGTACTTCCACTTTAAGCGGGAAAACATTGTACCGCTGTGTCATTCCCTCGACAATTGTCATATAGGTCTTACCGTCTACCGTGTACTCATAGACGGGTACCGACAGGAGTTCTCCGGTTCCGGGGCTGTTCGCCCGGTAATACCCTTCCCAGTATACAAAGCTTCCTTCCACGGTTGCCGTGCACTTCTTCTTCACAATGAAAAGGCTCCCGAGCGGCCGGTAATAGATGAGAATTGCCGCCGTAACCACCAGGCAGATGATAAGAATCCTAAGTCCCATAAGCCGTCCTCCTCCCTTAATGAATCTCCTGGGCAGTGCTTTACTGCCTGCCTTCTTTCCTTCTTAACATCTCGTCGTACTGCTTATACATCTTCTGCACGCCGTTCTCCAACAGGTAATAATGCATAATGTAAGGAACGAGCAGGCACATCAGGGCGACAATCAGCAGCAAAAGTCCGATGCTCGGCGCCGCTACCGCGAAGAAGATGGCCGCCAGTGTCATTACGGCAAAAAGCACGGTTACAATCAGATGAATCAACCGCTCGTGCATGAAGAATCCGATCTGCACGAGATGCTTTTTGATTTCGTTTTCGTAATCAATGCCCTCCGGCGGATTCTCGAGCATATCATCAATCTGTTTCATATAATTCAAGATGCGTTCCTTCATAGAAGCCTCCCGTATCCGCTTCCCGGCTTCGGTTTCAAACCGTCCGGGAAAGCCTTCTGACATATTACAATCGGATTCCCATAAAATCCTTTCTGATATTATAACCGAATTCAGGGGCGGAAACAAGGGAAAACTCGTGAAAATGTCGTCTTGACGGACACAATATCTTGTGTTATGCTATCTACAGACAGAGCATCTGCATGGCAGATTTTGATAATTTTATAGGATGTAGCCTCTGACGGTTCAGTGGAATCAACCACAGTGAGGTTGCATGCGTAAGGCAGAGAACCTGCCGTTAGGCCGACCGTCTGGGCAACAGTTTATTTGACTGTTGCCCTTTTTGTTTCAATCATTATCACGCTGACGCGATAAAGCAATATACTGAGGAGGTAACGGTTATGGAAGCTTGGGAAGGATTTAAGGGACAGACCTGGAAGGATGAAATCAACGTCCGCGACTTTATTCAGAACAACTATACGCCTTATGAGGGGGATGCTTCCTTCCTTGCGGGCGCTACCGACCGCACGAAGGAACTGATGGGCAAGCTCTCCCATCTTTTCGATCTCGAGCAGCAGTTCGGCGGTGTTTTAGATATCGACACACAGCATGTCACTTCGCTTCTGAATTATAAGCCCGGTTATCTCGATAAGGATAAGGAGCTGATTGTCGGGTTGCAGACCGACCGGCCGCTTCGTCGCGGCGTCAATCCGTTCGGCGGTCTTAACATGACGAGAAAGGCATGCCAGGCTTACGGCTATGAACTCTCCGAAAAGGTTGAGGAGGAGTTCCTGTACCGTACCACTCATAACGACGGCGTATTCCGTGTCTACAGCGACGAGATTCGGAAAGCCCGTCATGTCGGCATCATCACCGGACTTCCGGATGCTTACGGCCGCGGCCGTATCATCGGTGATTACCGCCGTGTCGCCCTTTACGGTGTGGACCGCCTGATTGCCGAGAAGACAAAGGACAAAGCCAATCTTGCGGCATCCCAGCCGATGGACGCAGAGACCATCCGCAGACTTGAGGAACTGTATCAGCAGATCAACTTCCTCGGCAAACTGAAGGATATGGCGCTTTTGTACGGCATCGATATCAGTAAGCCCGCAACGAACTCTAAGGAAGCCATTCAGTGGCTGTATTTCGGCTATCTCGGCGCGATCAAGGAACAGAACGGCGCTGCGATGAGCCTCGGCCGTACTTCCACTTTTCTTGACATTTACTTTGAGCGTGATCTTAAGAACGGCGTATATACCGAAAGCGAGCTGCAGGAACTGCTTGACGACTTTGTTATGAAACTCCGTATGGCAAGACATCTTCGCACGCCCGAGTACAACGAGCTGTTCGCAGGCGATCCGATGTGGATTACCGAGTCGGTCGGCGGCATGGGCGAAGACGGCCGGACGCTTGTTACGAAGAACTCCTTCCGTATCCTGAACACCCTTTATACGTTAGGCCCTTCCGCGGAGCCGAACCTGACCGTTCTTTGGTCGAAGGATCTTCCCGACAACTTTAAGCATTTTGCGACCAAGGTATCCTGTGACACCGACGCAATCCAGTATGAGAACGACGACTTGATGCGTCCTATCTACGGTGACGATTACGGCATCGCCTGCTGCGTATCCGCAATGCGTCTCGGTAAGGACATGCAGTTCTTCGGAGCCCGCGCAAATCTTGCCAAGCTTCTTCTGATGAGCTTAAACGGCGGCCGCGACGAGCGCTACAACATGCAGGTCGGTCCGGAGATGCCCGTTTACGAGGACGAATACCTCGATTACGACAAAGTCACCGAGCGCATGGCATTTTACAGAGATTGGCTTGCAAAGACCTACGTTACCGCGATGAATATGATTCATTACATGCATGATAAGTATGCTTACGAAAAGACGCAGATGGCGTTGCATGACACCAATGTACACAGGTATATGGCATTTGGCGTTGCGGGGCTTTCGGTTCTTGCCGATTCCCTCTCCGCGATCAAATACGCGAAGGTTAAGGCCATCCGCGATCCCGAGACCGGACTCATCAAGGATTTCGAGACCGTCGGCGAATTCCCCTGCTACGGAAACGACGATGACCGCGTAGATCTGCTTGCGAAGGAACAGACCGAGCTCTTCCTTGCGGCTCTTAAGAAGACGCCGACCTACCGGAACGCCGAGCATACGCTTTCGATTCTTACGATTACATCCAATGTCATGTACGGCAAGAAGACCGGCAACACCCCTGACGGACGCCGTGCCGGCGAGCCTTTCGCCCCCGGTGCGAATCCGATGCACGGACGCGATAAGAGCGGCGCTCTCGCATCCCTCAACTCGGTTGCAAAGCTTTCCTATAAGACCTGCAAGGACGGAATCAGCAACACGTTCTCGATTATCCCGCAAGCCCTCGGCCACAGCGATCAGGAGCGCTACGACAACCTGATCAACATTCTCGACGGCTACTTCGCGCAGAACGCGCATCATCTGAACGTAAACGTTCTGAACCGCGAGACGCTGATTGACGCAATGAACCATCCGGAGAAATATCCGACACTTACGATTCGTGTATCCGGCTACGCCGTAACCTTCAACAAGCTTACGCTTGAGCAGAAGAAGGAAGTCATCTCGAGAACGTTCCACGAGGCAGTATAGCCGCTGTACACAGATTCCACTACACACCAGAGGGCGGGGCCTTAACGCCCCGCCCTCTTACTTTCGGAGGCAGAAATGACCGATCCTGTAGCAAATACCATGGCTGACTTGACCGTAAAAGGCAGAATCCACTCATTCCAGTCCCTCGGCGCCGTTGACGGCCCGGGGCTTCGTTTCGTAGTGTTTCTGCAGGGCTGCCCTATGCGCTGCATGTACTGTCACAATCCCGACACCTGGCTTTCGGAGGGCGGCACCGAGTATACCGTCGATGAAATCGTTTCAAAGATACTTCGCTACCGCACATACTTCGGAAAGGACGGCGGTGTGACCGTCTCCGGCGGCGAAGCACTGATGCAGGCGGAGTTCGTTACGGACCTGTTTCGCGCGCTGAAGACGGAAGGCATCAACACCTGCCTCGATACGAGCGGCGTGATGCACACAGGCAATGATCCGATGCGCGACCGGGCTGATTTCGGAAGTCCGGCCGAATTCGGGAACTCCGACAAGCCTGCTTTGTCCGCTGACGATACCCGCATCATCAACGCCCTCCTCTCCGTCACCGACCTTGTTATCTGCGACATTAAGTTCACAACAGAAAAAGACTACCAAGCCCATACGGGCGGCAGTCTTTCTTCTGTCCTTGCATTTTTATCCCTCACGCAAACCGCGAAAGTTCCTTTGTGGGTGCGTCATGTCGTAGTTCCCGGTTTCACCGATTCCGAGGGCGAAGTGCGCGCCATGGTTGCCCTCGCGCACCGTTACGACAATCTCAAACGAATCGAACTTCTCCCCTTCCGTAAGCTCTGCGTCACCAAGTACGAGCAGCTCGGCATCCCGTTCCGCTGCGCGGATATTCCGGAATGCGACGAGGCAACGATAGCACGTCTTTCGAAGCTGTTATAAGACAGCTTCTTTTATTTCCAGTAACATTTCACCCCGCTGATATTGCCCCACTCGTGTTCATCGTTAGCAAGAAACAGCGATGTGGTAATCGTACCCTGATACAGCACGCCTTCTTCGGAATAGACGATAATCCTCAGGGTTCGGTCGTCATACTCCAAAAGCGCAAGCCGCTTTCCGTCATACGCCGCGGTTCCGTCCCTCCATTGGCGGGATGCGTAGCCGGTCGTATGCATCCGGATGCCCCACTCACCGTCCGGTTTCTTTCCGAGCACGAAGGTCTCGGAATCATCTGCTTCCTTGTCGGTTCTCACAACCTGAAAAACGTAATAATCTTCCCCGGCAAATGTGACATAGCCGCTTCCCGCTTTTCCGAAATCACTCTCGTTTCCGAGCGGAATGTCCGCCTTCGTCTCTCCGGTTTCCGAACCAATCACGCGAACACGGATAACGCCGTCCGAGCAGTATACAAGAATCAGGTTCTCTCCGTTTCCGGTCAGCCCGAGCCGGACAACTTTCTGCGTCGGGTCAAGCGGGTAGAAAATATCAATTCGGTCAACTGCGTAAAGCTCTGCTGTAGCGCCGTTCTGCTCTGCCGTATATATCGGCATACGGTAGATTCCGAATCCGCCGGGTATCAACGACGTATCCACAATGCTTCCGTCATCCGCCGTTACGTCAAATGTGAACCACATCGTCCTATCCGTCCACACTTTATAGATATTCGGACGGTAATGCGAATCCCCGACCCGGGTCCACCGGCTCGAATTCAGGTCGTAAACAAGTTCCCACGTATCGTTCGGAAGCACAGGAATCTTCAGAAAATCCGCGCAGGTCTTCAAGGCTTTTGAAGCCTCCTCCGCGCTGAGCGGAACTGCGCCGCCCCACCAGCGGCCTTCCGCAATATTGGTATAGTTGAACCATGAAAAACCTTTGTCGTTCTCAAGTGTGCCCGTGATTCCCTCAATCGGCATCGGATAGCAACCATAAAAATCCGAAATCCGGATTTCCCCCGGCTGCCCTGCTTCCGATAAGCGTTCCTGAAAGTCTTCCGATTGGAAGACATTCTCATAATACACGGAAGAACTCAACCAGCTTCGAATACCGAACGACATTCCGTCATAATTATTCATCCTGCGGATTTCCAAATCTTCGAAATACCGGCGTTCCTCTTCCGCGAAGTAAGCATCATCGGCAAGCACATGGCTGTACTCGTTCTTCGGACCTGCAGCGGTAAATGTAATCACATTTTTCGAAGCATACTTATCCGGCTCCATCTCCGCCTTCGTCGTATCCCGGTCATAAAGGCACGAGTCGAAAACGACGATGAGCCCCTCCGCGCCCGCGGGATCACCGGCAAGCGTCGCTTCCGAGATGGTTATTCGGTCCTCATTACATTTTACGTGAATTGCCGCGTAGGCGGATCCTACAAAGCACAGAAGCGCTATCACGACAAATACTATAAGATTCCGTTTCATCATTTTCCCCCGATATACTTTTCTTTCCACGTCCGTCCGCACAGCGCGCAGATACATGCGCAGACGACGATAACCAGAAGATTTACCGGCCACTGCCATACGTTTTCAATCGGGAACACAATCTGATAATACCGTGTGCTCCGTTCAATCAGCTTGAACATCTGCATGGCACCGGCGCCGAATTGCCGCCCGTTTTCGTACCGGTTCAGAAGATAAATCAGAATAATCTCAATCTGCCAAAGAATAAGCAGCGCAATCCCGCAGACGACGCCGTCCCAGAAGATTACCGTTCCTTCCGAAACCCGAAGCCGCACGCGCGTATACCGGCTTTGATTCCGGCTTCGCCGGCAGCTAAATGCAAGCGAAAGGAATAACCCGGCCCATGTGATAAAGAACGCAATGCCGAGACAGGACCCCATCTCCGTCATAAAAAGCCATGCCCCGTCGTCCGGGTGAGTGGCGCGTGATGCCGCCCATATAAAGACGAGGCTCAGTACCGGAAGCAGAATCCAGAACAGAAGCATTCCCTTAATCTTCGTCGACACCGAAAGCGCAATTACCGACACATGTTTTTTCACTGCTTTACCCCGTCTTTTTTATTCCCACTCCGCCGTATACATATTTCCGCTGTAATATCCTTCGGTGAAAAGCGAAACCGAATCGGAAACCGAAAGCCCCATCACATCGGTAAACTGAACTCCGTCCTTGGTAAGGATTGTCACAGACAGCTGCTCGGGATGATTGTCGGAACAGCTGACTATTGCAAGTTTTCCTTCTCCGTCATAAGCATAGCGGACGCTCGCGTCATCCGGATGCAAAAGCTTCCATGCATTCATCGCGCGTTTGTACTCCGTGTTTAAGGCTCCGACAACCGGAATCTGCAGACGGTCCGCCCACTGCCCTTTTGCATCTCTTCCGATCACGTGAAGGAAACCGTCGCCGTAAGCAACCATATAATCCGTCCTGAGATTTCCGCTTTGCAGGATACACCAATCCGCGTCTCCCAAATCAAAAGAGGCAAGCTTCTCCGCGGTTTTCACATCAATTACCGTCAGGATAACCCTTTCGTTCTCCTCAGTCCGAAGAAACAGTGTCCCGGCATCCGCGGTAAGCGCCAGGCTGATAACATTGACATCCTCCGGCAGCGGATAAAACAGAGAGATTTCGTCTGCATCGGCTACAATCTCCTTTTCACCGTTTTTCTTCGTAATCCGGTAGGGAATACGATAAATCCCATAGCCGTCCTTCAGGTTTGACATATCTACCGGGTTTCCGAATGCGGAACGGTTTTTTACAAAAAAGAAAATCTCACTGTCATTTCCGACGCTCTGCAGATCATTGTAATCCGTTGTCGAATAGAAATCGCCGTTTCCCTCTGTAAACCCCTGCAATCGATTCAAAAGATATGTCTCATTTTCAAGCACCGGGATAGGGAATCGTTTCTGAAGCGCCTCGTCACTCTTCCGGTTCTCCCTGTCGTACTCCTTCGTCAGGTAGTACCCGTCCTGCGGGATCCGGATTGACCAGGAAAGCGGATAGTATTCATAGTATTCCGAAAGATTTACGGCAACGGTACGTTCGTTGTCATAGGTCCTCAGCAGTTCTTCCAACAGGGGATAAATCTCGACACTTATGTAAAATCGCGGGCCGGTTGTTCCGGAATTCAGATAATCCTTCATTTCTTCTTCCTGCTCGCTTAAAAGCCCGGAGATCCGCTTCGTGCTTACAAGGAGTTCCCCGTTTTGATACCGGAATTCGCCCTCTGAGATCCAATACTCCGAAGAAGTGACGGATGTTCTTACATAATACTGTTGCGTAATCTTAAGCCCGTCCGCCGCATGCGCATCGCCTGCCTGTCCGCGCTGCCTGTAGGTGAACTCACCGGCATCCTTAAGAAGCGACGCGCAGGCATAACCCGCTGCCCCCAATAGCACGATACCCGTAAGAACCGTCACGAGAATCCATCGTACGCTGTAACGTTTCATATGTCTTTCTCTCCCGTAATATCCGCAAGTGCCTTGCCCACACGGTCCGGCTGATAGCCATAGATCTCCTTCACATAGTCGGTAAGACTTTTCCCGTTTTCTTCAAGTGCCGTTACGTCGCAGTCACCGATAATTTTTCCTTTATGAATCAATACCGCGCGTCCGACAAATCCGGAAACCTCCTCAATCAGGTGGGTCGAAAGCATGATCGTTTCATCCGGACGCAATATGCCGAGAAGCACCTTATAGAAGTCCTCGCGGTTGAATATGTCATTTCCGGCGAAGGGCTCGTCTAAGAATACATAGTCCGCCCCCTGCGACAGAGCAAGGATAACTTCCATCTGGTTCTGCTGACCGGTCGACATCCGCTTCAGTTTGCGGTTTCTCGGCAGTTCGAAGAAATCCATCAGACCGTTATAACGTTTTTCATCAAAGGTATCAAAATGCTCACGGTAGAACTGCGCGTGTTCATCGGCGGTAAGGTCGCCGAAGAAGCTGTGCTCACACGTGCCGAAGGATATCCTGCCGATATTCTTCCTGGTTATCGGATCACTGTCCAACAGAATCGTTCCCTGATAAGGCACGATACCTACGATGCTCTTCATAAGAGTCGTCTTACCGGCTCCGTTCTCACCGAACAGTCCGATGATTTCTCCCGGGTTAATTTTCAAATCCACATTGGCAAGCGCCACCGTATCGCGATATACTTTCGAAACATGAAATAATTCAATCATAGCGTAAACAACCTCCATAGGTTAATCGTCCCATTTGCCGGCAGATACATCTCGGGCGTATACCGGTAATACAGATATTTGCAATACAAAACCAATATTACTGCAATGATGATTGCCTCAACCGTCAGAATGATCGGAACCGTAAGGCAGCGGCGATGCATCTCGAAGCGGTCGGGAACGCGCTTCATCAGATAGACAGCGTGACTTTGGTAGTATACCCGGTAATAATATACGGCATATACGATGAATACCGTTACCGCGATAATCATCCACCAGAGAATCCCCTGAAGAAGCGTGTTCAGCTTTTCTATCTGCCTTCCCCCGTGAATGATCCCGCCTACCGGATACCCCAACTTATTCGTGAAGACAACGTTCTGATCAAAAACCCGATACAGCTGTGTCAGAAGCCGGTTTTTGTAAGAATAAAACGTAACAACCGGCAGCCCCAGGGTAAAAATCTGTCCCAGAAGAAGCATCACCCACGGGTTTTCTTTCGGAGGGGCTATTTTGGAAAAGAGTCTTCTTTGCGCTTTCTCACGCTTATTCCGCATCGTCCTTCCCCTCCTTTCCGTTTCTTTCGTTCATCGTTCTCAGGGACGCGAGAAATGTAAACGCAGTCACCGTCAGCACAAGGACAAAACAGACAATCGCCTGAATCCGTCCGGGTCTTGCGTAGAAGAACGGAACCGAAATAAGAATCAATCCGAACCAGATTGCAATCCATCCCCTTTCGGATGACTTCCCACATCTCAAAAAGCAGGCACACAGAATGCCGTAGCAGGTGAAATAGATAACATTTCGAACCCACAGGATCGGGAACCAGATCGGCACCAGTCCGCAGTATACCCGATTCAAAAGAATTGCCGTGGAAATGCCCTGCTTTCCCTGGCTGTAATCGGGCAGTGACTGAAAAATTCTTCCCGCTGCGTAAATCAGAACGATCAGTACCAGCCACATCATAAGGAACAGAATCGCGTTCGTTAAGCAGTCCCAAAGGAAGACATGCCGCTTTCCGATACGCAGCCGGTCAAGCGTGTATTCCGTCTTACTCTTTGAGAGGGTAGGAAGCAGGATGCAGACAGCCGTACAGCCCATAACACAGGCCAGGCACAGGATTGTAAGCACGACCGGGCACCAACCTGAATAAAAGGTATACTCGATTCGGCTTCCGTCCATATGGGCGCCCTGCATTTCGAGTTCCTCTACCAGTTCGTTGTGTTCCGCCTGTTTAACCGCCATCCGCTTCCCGACGCCCCAGAATAAAAGCAGTCCGAACACAAGCGTGCAGGCAAATACCACAAGCATCTTCGGAAGCTTCCGGCGAAGCATCAAAGCAAAAACCGATCTATGCATGCTCTTCTCCCTCCCCGCTTCCCGCAGGCTCTTCTTCGCTCTCCTGCCAGTTTTCTTCAATCAGTCTGAGGGCTTCCTCACGGTCGATGCCCATCTGCCGTAAGGCCGATGTGATGCTTCGGATATCGTCCTTAAGAAGTTCCTCCTTAAGGGCATCGAGCTTCTGCGGGGTAAGCGTCATATTGCTTCCGGCGCCCGGCTGGGACGTAATCAGGCCTTCGTCCTCCAGCATACGGAACGCCTTCTGCACCGTATTCGGATTGATCCCCAAAAGCGCAGACAGCATCCGCCTTGACGGCAGCTCGTCCCCGTCCCGGATCGTGCCCGCTACGGCGCCTCTTTTGATAAACAAAAGAATCTGCTGGTAGATTGGCGTTCCCTCCGTTCCTCGAAATGTGTCAAATGAAATCATATAGTCTCCTGTCTATCTGCCGGTTTCGGCAAGGTAGTTAGCGATATCACGGTTGGCGGCTTCGCAAAGCTCGTCAATGAATCCGACACTGTCCTTAAACTCTTTCCATGCCTGATTCACATCCCAGTCCGGATTCAATATTTTCCCCGAATTATAGTCATCCGGATCCGATAAAACATACAGAGTATTCTCAAGAACGATAAAGGCATTCCTCAAGCTGTTACCCTTCTCCTGCTCCCTGCTTACAGCGTCCGCTTGTTCCATCCGAATTCCTGTTATGTCACTCTTCGGCAGCGCCGACATAATCTCTTTTCTTAGCTCAATGGTATCCCTGTCAACCCCCGGGAACATACAGGTGAGTATATCCGGATCGGTATAGCAGACGGTAAGAATTCGAAATGCCAATTCCTTCTGCGTCGAGTTCACCGATATTCCGTACTTACCTTTTGCGTTATACTCCCACACACGACGGCTTATCAGGTATTCCCGATATCCTTCCGGAGCCTTGAAGGAACTGTCGCCGATCACGGCAATCATTCCCTCCGGCGTTTTCTTCTCATATTGAAGATTAACAAGCATACCTGATTTCAGATCATTGTACATTTCTAAGAGAAGATTCGGTATATCGTCCGATTTTACGGGATTCATCACAGTTTTACTTCCTTCGGAGTACGGAAGGCATAGCGCTGCGAAATTGTCATACCCCAGAAAGCCGAACAGAATATCACCGCTGTTCAGATCACGGATTCCGATTCGAAGGCTCGAATTGTCGATGGTATTATAAATAGCTTTTAAGGAAGCATATGTCCCGTCAAATATATCGAAATATTTTACATAGTCCGGATGGACGAAAAGCCGGGTTCCGTTATCAATCCGATATTCTTCAAACGCTCCTACGAAAGCCTTCGGAATTACTTTTATTATACCATCCAGGGTAACCGATTTCCACTCCTCGTCCGTGTATGCTTCATAAAGGGCCTTCCCATCTTCCGAATCCAGGTATTCATTTAGCGTAACCAGTTTTGTATCAACAAAGCGCATTTGGGCATCCTGCTCCGTGAAGTTCCATGCGGACGTATAAAGAATATCTAACGGCATGCTTTTCTCAATACGCTCCACCCACTGCGCATATTCCGTGCCCATCACGGTATCCGTTTTCACAAACTGAATCTGGCAGTCATAGCCTTTTTCATATAAGATCCGGTTAATCTCTCTGCAGTTTTCCTTCGAAACATCATTCATCCACGGATTTACCCATGTAATGCAGTTCGTCGTCGGATACTCCGTCGGGTAGACGGTAACACTTCCTATGTAAGCGCCGGGCGTATTCTCCCCGCCGGTTATTACGGCGGGACTCCCGCCTTCCGTCGGTGTCGGCTCCTGTTCCGCTTTCTTCTTTCCGCAGCCGGCCATCAAAACAACAAGAGCAAGAATCATCAGGGCCCACACATTTTTCTTCATAAAAACCTCCTCCCGATTTCTCAGTTTACAAGGAAAGGCACTGCATTTGAGAAATCGCCCTTCCAAAAATCCTCTGTGGGTACATATCCGCAATCCGTTCCGAGGTCGGATTTTAACATTCCGTAGCAGCTCTCTTTGAGGATTGCCTGCGCTATGAACGAATCCCAAGGAAAGCTTACGCTTCTGACGATTTCTCCGCTCTTTTCATCAATCAAACGGTAATCCGTATTCCCGGTTTCTTTATTGTACGAACCGCATACAAACCCGGATTCGGTCCAGACCATATTGGGTGTAGGGAAATCATATCTTCGGAACCGCTCACCGTTATAGCGGTACAGTCCTACTCCTCCGTCCGCGTCCTCCATGGCGAAAGATTCCTTGCAGAAGCAGATCTCTCCCCATGTCTTTCGATTAAGAATCAGCCTGAGTTCCCCGCTGTTTATATCATAATCGTATACTTCCATCAGTTTGCGGTCTTCCTTATCTTTCCAAAACTCGATGTGCTCCTCATAGGAAAGATTCTCGGGTTCCTTAATTTCCTGATACAGATAGCTGAAATACAGGTGTCCTTGGCGCACGTCATAGGAATACACATAAGCGTTATAGGTCTCTTTTCGGAATACTTCCCTGCCGGTTCCGTCCTTAAGATTCACCTGCCAGATTCCGCAATCCTGCGTTTCCTTCGGTGCTCCGACAATCCATTGCGTCTGTCCGCTTCCGTCCGTGGTTTCGACCATTTCATAAGGATTTTCCCAAATCACATAAAGATAATCGTCGGTGAAGAAAACCCGGTAACCGGCCCGGATATAGGAAGGAATGCTTCCGATCTTCCGACGGTTTTCGCCCTTCTCATCGGCGCACATCACATCACCGCTATCCGAGAGGAAGTATAACCGGCCGTTCCGAAGCATCACCGCTCCGGAAAACGTATAAGCTATACAACTTTCCTTCGCCGTTCCGTCCGCAGATGCCACTGCTCTTTTATGCTCACAGCCGGGGTCAAAGCAGAATACCATATTCTGCCTGCTCTTGACATCAAACAGCTGCAGCCGTCCGAAACCGATGTTACTCATATACAAAGCATAGTCCTCGGTCAGAAACTGACTGCGGTAATCCATACTGTGATAGTTCACATCGGTTTCCTGCCCTGCTTCGGGTTCTGTCTTTCCCGTGCTCTTCTTCCCGCAGGCGGCAAATGTGAAACATATGAAGACTATCGTTATCACGAAACAGAATCTTTTCATAATCATTTTCCTTTTCCGTTTTCTTCCCTGCTGAACCAGTTTTCAATATCCTTCTTCACTGCTTCACATAGTTCGTCATAGTATGAATACTCGGTCAGGAACTCACTGTAGGCCTCATCGAAATTCCAATTCGGATTGACCACGGAATAATCCGCGTCTGGGTTCAGTTTGTAGAACATTCCCGCAGTGAGCCCACTCGGAGCGGAGGCCGGATTCTTCTTCACTTCCCGCAGCACCTTAAGAGCCTCTTCATAATAGATGCCTGCCAGTTCGCTTTTCGGAGCATCGGAAAGAAGTTCCACCCGGTGTGCCAACACTTCCCTGTCAGACTCGGGATTTAACAGGCAAAGGATATCCGGATCGGAGAAGCAGGCGGAAAGAATCTTCAAGGCAAGATCCCTCTTCTCAGACTTCACAGAAACGCCGTATTTGCCGTTCCAGTTTAACTCGTGATAATCCGGGGAAGTTACGTATTCCTTGTATCCTTCATTCCAGAGTCCGCGATATCGGTGAATCACGGCCAGAATATGCTCCGGAATAACCCCGGTTTTGTAATAATCAACCAAAACACCCGAACACATATCGGCATAAATCTCCTTAATCAGATTCGGGTACTCTGCCGTCTTCGAAAGACTCATAAATGTCTTTGTTTCGCTTTGATAGAACAAATCCTGCCTAAAGATGCTGGAATACCCTAAAAGAGTCGGGATATGTCTCAGTCCGTCAGTCAAAATACGAAGTTCGGGGTCCCCGATTTTCTCATAGATTGCTTTTAACGAAGCATATGTCCCGTCAAAATCCGTAAAGTATTCTTCATACTCTTCGTTAACGGAAATGTAAGTACCGAAATCCAGACAGGTTTTCCCTTCATAAACGATAGCCGCTCTCGGAACCAAATACATATTTCCGTTTATTGTTCCCGACATCCATTCGTCTTCAGTATAAGTATTCCATAGGGTATCAGCCTCCTCCGTTTTCAGA
>JAEEGH010002911.1_pt1 | contig 45550 bp, 42 predicted proteins | sample 9134181 | NCBI WGS metagenome assembly JAEEGH01 (sample SAMN16246544, study PRJNA631951) | gut metagenome | biome: gut microbiome; feature: rumen; material: DP-attached | host: Bos | place: Iran: Karaj | collected 2018-10
TAAACAGCAGGCTCTAAAAGACCTTTGAAAACATGATTGCCCAAAGCTGTGTTCAGTTTTCAGGATACAAAACCTGAATAGTTGGTGTTGATTGGCTTGAGGGTCCACCTGTTCCCATCCCGAACACAGAAGTTAAGCTCAAGTTCGTCGACGATAGTATGCGGGCGACTGCATGTGAAAATAGATAACGCCAACACAAACCGCTCCGATCGAAAGATCGGAGCGGTTTTCTTTTTGCGGCGCACATCGGTGCGCCGCTACTGTTCATTACCGTTCATTTTGAAAGAGTCACAGAAGGGGGCCAGGCTGCATCTCTCGCAGGCGGGCTTCCTGGCCGTGCAGACGGCCCGGCCGTGAAGGACGATCCGGTGGCAGAAGTCGGAGCTTTCCGCCGGGGGCAGGACTTCCCGGAGCTGGGTTTCACACTTGGCCGGGTCTTTCGTCCCGTCGGTCAGCCCCAGCTTGCCGCAGATTCGGATGCAGTGGGTGTCGCAGACCACGGAGCCGGGAACGGCGTAGAGGTCCCCCAGCAGGAGGTTTGCAGTCTTCCGTCCCACGCCGGGGAGCTTCAGCAGCGCTTCCATGCTGTCGGGCACCTTCCCGCCGTAGTCCGCCAGGAGCATCTGACAGGCCAGAACGATGTCCCGGGCTTTGTTCTTATAGAAACCGCAGGAGCGGACCAGCTCCTCAACCTCGGACACGTCCGCGGCCGCAAAGGCTTCCAAGCTCGGAAAGCGCGCAAAGAGCGCGGGCGTAATCAGATTGACCCGTTCGTCGGTGCATTGGGCGGAGAGTCGCACGGCGATCATCAATTCATAGTCCTTTTGGCTGTGCAGGGCGCAGAGAGCGTCAGGGTAGTCCTGTTTCAGGGCTTCAATAATGTGCAGAGCTTGTTCTTTTTTGTTCATAAGCCTTCATCCATTCTTGATTTGCCTTTTCATTTTACTAAATTCTTGCAAAAAACGCAACTTGTTTCTTTTGTTTTTCCGGAGCCTGTGGTATAATGGGAAACACAGACTGGATGAAAGGTGGATACGGCAATGGGATTCCTTGCGAACTTGTACAAAGAGAACTTTTTGCAGAGATATAATCTGGATGAGGCCATGCCCTATTTCGCCACTGCGGATTTTCCCGGTCTCGCGGAGGAGCAGGGCGCTTTCCGGAACTCCGCAGACGTGGAGATTCGGTATTTTATCTTTTCTTATCCGGGCTGCGATTCCAGCAAGCTCCTTTTGTTCTGCCCCGGCATGGGCGCGGGGCATACGGAGTATTATGCGGAGATCGAGGCCCACTGCCGGGGCGGCTTCCGGGTCCTGACATTTGACTACACCGGCAGCGGCCTGTCGGGTGGGGAGCGGCTTCCCTCCTGCAACGCGCCCACCAGGGACGCCATGGAGCTGCTGGAGCTGCTCAAGCCCCAGGAGGAAATTATCCCCGTGGGCCACTCTCTGGGAGGCTATACAGCCCTGAACCTCGCGAATCTGCTGCCTGACGTGCATCGGGCGGTGATTCTCTCCGGCTTTGTCGGGATTGCGGATGAAATGATGGGTTTTGTCAAGCTGCGGCTTCTCGCCAACCGAATCAAATCGTATGAAAAGAAGCTGGACTCCAGTTTCGGAACGATGGATAATCGCGCCTACCTGGCGAAAACCCAGGACAAGCTCCTGTGGATTCACTCCACGGACGATCCTGTGGTGAACTACAAATACAACGCCGGACAGGTGCTGAAAATCAACAACCCAAATGTGCGGGTGGTAACGGTGGAGCACAAAAAGCATCAGCCCCAGTACACAACCGAGGCCTTGGAGAAGATGAACGTCTGGATGGGCGGCTACAATCAACTGCTCCGGGAAAAGCGGCTGAATACCCCGGAAGAGAAAAAAGCCTATTTTGCCGACAAGCCCATGGGGCAGATGACCGAGCAGGACCCCGCCGTGATCGGTGAGATTTTGCGGTTTATCCGGGAGTAGGATCCCTCCACCGGCCTTTCGGCCGGCCTTCTTCCCTTGGCAGGGGAGGTTTTGCGGGCGGCCGCTGACCGCCCCTACGGAGAGATGCGGACGGCAGAGTGCCGTCCCTACAGGCTGTGCGTGGCGGGAAGCAGGCGGACAAGCAATATCCATGAAGGGCACAGGTGCTTGTCCCTACATCCGAAAACGCCGCGCAACCTCTTATTTCTTCCTTCTTACTTCTTACCTCTCGGAGGTGTTTTCTATGTACCAGCCTTTAGCGGACGAGCTGCGGCCCCGGGAATTATCGGAGGTCTACGGCCAGGATCATATTCTGGGGGAGGGGGCCATCCTGCGGCGGATCATCGAGTCCGGCACAGTGCCCAACCTGATCTTCTACGGCCCCTCCGGCACCGGAAAGACCACCGTGGCGAATATCATCGCCGAGAAGACAAACCGCAAGCTGTTTAAGCTCAACGCCACCACGGCCTCCACGGCGGACATCAAAGGCATCGTTTCCCAGTTGGACACCATGCTGACCCCCAACGGCGTGCTGCTCTATCTGGACGAGATTCAGTCCTTCAACAAAAAACAGCAGCAGACGCTGCTGGAATACATTGAGAACGGAAAGATCACCCTGATCGCCTCCACCACGGAGAACCCCTATTTCTACGTGTTCAACGCGATTTTGAGCCGGTCCACCATCTTTGAGTTTAAGAGCCTGACGCCCGCGGCGGTGCGGCAGGCGGTGGATCGGGCCATCGGCTACATGGCGGAAAAGCTCCGTGTCACCGTGGAGGCCGACGAGGCCGCCCTGACGCATATGGCCGCCTCCTGCGGCGGGGACGTGCGGAAGGCCATCAACGCCGTGGAGGTGCTCTTCACCGCCTGCGCCGCTCAGGACGGGACGGTTCATATCACCCCCGCCGACGCGGAGGCGGTGAGCCAGAAGTCCGCCATGCACTATGACCGGGAGGGAGACAACCATTTTGATTCCGTCTCCGCCCTGATGAAATCCCTCCGGGGCTCGGATCCGGACGCTGCCCTCCACTATCTGGCCCGACTTTTGGAGGCGGGGGATCTGCCCGGGGCCTGCCGTCGGATCCTTTGCTCCGCCAGCGAGGACATCGGCCTGGCCTATCCCCAGGCAGTGCCCATCGTCAAGGCCTGCGTGGACGCGGCCCTGCAGCTCGGCCTGCCGGAAGCCCGTCTGCCCCTGGCTCAGGCGGTGATCCTGCTGGCCACCGCGCCGAAATCCAACTCTGTCGTCATGGCCATTGACCGGGCCATGGGGGACGTGAAAAAGGGCAAGGCGGGGCCGATTCCCAGAGAGCTCCAGAACGTCCACGCCGACGGCGCAGGCTTTGAGCGGGAGCAGGGTTATCTCTATCCCCACGACTTCCCCGGTCACTGGGTCAAGCAGCAATATCTGCCGGATAACCTGGTGGGGACGACGTATTACGAGTACGGGGATAACAAGTTTGAGCAGGCAACGAAGCAGTATTGGGACAAAATCAAGAGCGAATGAGGGAGGATGATACATGCCCATGGACATTCGGGTCGGCGACGTGCTGACCATGAAAAAGCCGCACCCCTGCGGAGCGGATCGCTGGCTGGTTCTGCGCTCCGGCATGGACTTCCGCCTCCGCTGCCAGGGCTGCGGCCACGAGGTGATGATCCCCCGGGCCAAGGCCGAGAAGGGAATCAAAAGCGTGGAACGAGAGAAAACTAGATAGGATTGCGCTTTGTAGCGGCGCACACCGGTGCGCCACGGGACGCACCTATCTGCAGCGCGGGCCTTAGCTTCGCGTCGTAGCCCGCAGTTTGCGCAGCAAACAATCGTCCGGCCGCATCGTCAGGGCTCGGTCATGCCTCCGGCGGCCCGCTTTCTTGTTCCGGCAAGAAAGCGGGGAAAGAACCGTCCAGGGAGGGTGAAGATTCCGAATCTCTCCCCCCTCCCTGGACCTTCCCCTTATTCAAACGGCCAAAAGGGAGTGCCCTTTTGGAAATCCCCGTGCTGGCGGACAACTTGGAAAACAGAACCAACCCTATTTTGAACAGTACCGATACGAAGAGAACCGCCTTTGGAGGGGGCGCCGTTAGTATACCGAATTATATATTTTAAAACGGTAACCTTTAAGCAGGCGCAAAGGGAAGACCACGTCATTGGATACCCTTTGATGTGGTCTTTTCTTATTTCAGTTGGTTGTTTGAAAGAAGCTCTGAAATGCAGAAAATGGAATGATCGTTTCACTCCAGTCTCCTTATGGCTGTTTAAGGTGGATTTATTTATCCGTCAACAAAAACAGGTTCGTTTCCCCATGGGGGAAGCGACCTGTTTTTTTCTCGGGGCGGTGTATAATGGGGACAGGCAAGAGGGACCGGGCTTCGCACGGAATGCGGAATGCATAATGAAGAAGAAAGAGGGGGGACGCGGGTTCTTCGCTTCGCCGCGCAGCAAGTCCTTTCGGGCTGTCGAGACGCCAGCCCCTACGCCCTCAGAATGACGGGAGGTGATCGGGTGATTGTCTATATCGACGAGGTGTTTTTCGTCAACGCAGCGGTGGATTTCTTGCTGCTGAAAACGGCGGTGCGGGTCACCGGGGCGGGGACACGGCCCGGACGGCTTTGGGCGGGGGCCGGGTTCGGCGGGCTTTCGGCGGCAGCGGCCTGCCTGCCGGGGCTGAGTTGGCTGGGACGGCTGCCGGGGGCCCTGCTCCTATTTGTGGGCCTGGCCCTGATTTGCTTCGGCTGGCAGGGGCGGGCCTGGAAAAGCTGGCTCTGGTTCTTCTGCGTCTGCTGCGGCTTTGCCGGGCTGGCCCTGGCGGTCTGCGGCCTGCTGCGGGTACCGGCCTTCTCCCGGGGCGGGGTGGTTTATTATCGGGTGACAGGGCGGCTGCTGGTGCTGCTGGCGGGGGCGGTATACGGCATCGCATGGCTCTGCCTGGACCGCTTTGCCCGGCATCGGGGCCGGGAGCTGGTGCGGCTGGGGCTGACGCTTGGAGATCGAAGCCTGACTTGCATCGCCCTGCGGGACACGGGGAACAGCCTCTCCGATCCTGTCACCGGGGAGCCGGTGCTGGTGGCCCGGTGGCAGGTGGCAGCCCGGCTTCTGCCGGAGCTGGGGCTGTCCCGGGAGGCGTTTGAGGACTCGGCGGCCCTGCTGGTTTGGCTGGGAATGGAAAAGCCGTCTCTCCGGGCCCGGCTGATTCCGTATCGGGCGGTCGGAACGGACGGCATGCTTCCGGCTATGACCATGGATCGAATCACCGAGGATGGGCGTCCGGTTCAAACCAGGCTGGTTGCCTTCTCATCCACGGAGCTTTCCGACGGGGGCGGATATGAGGCTCTGTGCCAAGGAAAATGAAAATCGGAAAGAATGAAACGATTGCGCTGTCCCTTCGGGACGAATTGGAATCAGTTTCCCCATCGAAGATATGGGAAATGCCATAACAATTTCATACTTTCATTCATATTACCACGATTATCATGGAGGACGGAACATGGAACTCAGTACAATCATTCGTTGGCTGAAGCAGCTTCTGACGCGACGGGGGCCGGTGCACTACATTGGCGGGAGCGAAGTTTTGCCGCCGCCCCTGGGACGGGAGGAAGAAGCGGCAGCCCTGGCGCTGCTGGCCCAGGGGGATCGGGGAGCCCGGCGGCTGCTGATCGAGCGGAATCTCCGGCTGGTGGTCTTTATTGCCCGGCGTTATGAGTCCACGGGGGTGAACATTGAGGACCTGATCTCCATCGGCACTATCGGGCTGATCAAGGGGATCAACACCTTCAAAACCGACCGAAACATCAAGCTGGCTACCTACGCCTCCCGCTGTGTGGAAAACGAGATTTTGATGCACATTCGGAAGATTTCCAACCAGAAGGGTGAAATCTCCCTGGACGAGCCCATCAATACGGACTGGGACGGCAACGAGCTGCTGCTCTCCGACGTGCTGGGCACCGACGGGGACACGGTGCTTCGGGGGCTGGAGGAGAGTGTGGACCATGAGCTGCTGCGCTCTGCGCTGGGCCGGCTTCCTGCCCGGGATCGGGAGATCATCGCCATGCGCTTCGGTCTGGGAGGCCTGAAGCCACTGACCCAGAAGGAGGCGGCAGACCGGCTGGGCATTTCTCAATCCTATATCTCCCGGCTGGAAAAACGGATTTTGGAAAAGCTCCGGGCGGACATCACCCATGCCTGGTCGGCGTAAAGAAACCGGAGCATGACCTGTCATGCTCCGGTTCCATGATTTCGCAGCTCCTCGGCCTGTTCCAGCACCTCCACCGCCAGCAGGGAGAGGTCCGCGCCGTCAGTGTCCAGGGTGAGGCTGTGGGGAATGTGGTCAAAGCTGCCTCGCTGCCGTTCCAGCATGGCCGCGATGGAAGGGGAGAGCTCGCCGTCCGGCATCTGCCTGGCGAAGCGGGATTTGCTGGTTTCCAGACGGGAGCGGCACATGACCACAAAGCTTCCCGGCGGGACCAGGGCAAAGAGGTCCGGTTCCGTCAGCAGGAAGATCAAATAGTCCTCCGAATGCTGCTTTTCCGCCAGCAGAAGCTGGAAGCGGTCCACAGCCTCGGGCTCCGTGGGGGCCAGGCGCACATAGTCCCGGCCCGCAAAGAAATCCGCGTGAATTTTCTCCATAATGGCCCTAGCCAGGGCGGATTTGCCGGTACAGCGTTCTCCGGCGATCACGATCAGCATAGTTTTGCTCCTTTTTTCAGGGATAGGCCGGCTTACCGGCGCTGCCGGGGGCCGTGGCGCTGCCTGAGTGCGCCGCTAAGGGCGATTGCGGAAGGATTCGATCTTTGCCTCGGTGTCGGCACGGACCGTGTCCCGCAGGGCAAGAAGCACCGGAGACCAGGCGGCCTTGTCGTAGCCGTAGCTCAGATTCAGGGTGAATTCGTTTTCGGACCAGGAGGCCAGGTCGGATTCGTTGTGCTGGATCACAGCCTCCAAATTGTCCAGAGCCTTGTAGAGCTTGGCTTCCGGGGTCTCACGCTGGGCCATTTCCCGGTAGAGGGCGGCCATCTCCCCGGCAAAGGGCTCCGGCAGGGTGCTGACCCAGCCGAAAAGCAGGGTTTCTTCCCGGGCCTCGTCGGCTTCCGTCTTGTTGAAGGAGGGGATGTCCCCGGTGAAGGCCTCGCCCAAATCGTGAATCAGACACATGCGGATGACCCTGTCGATGTCCAGGTCCGGGAAATCGTCCCGCAGCCAGTAGGCCATAAGGGCCAGCCGCCAGCTGTGCTCCGCTACGGATTCGCGCCGCCCGCCGGAGGTCTCGCAGTGCCGGGTGGCGTCCTTCAGCCGCTCTGCCACGTGCAGAGCATTCAGATATGCTTGTGGTTCCATAACAGACCCTTTCTTTCCGTGAACCCTTGCCACGGAATGGAGGCTTATTTTTCGGTCAGGTGCAGCAAAATCTCTACGTTTTTTGCCATGGAGGGGACGGGGACGAACTCAAAACGCCCGTGGGCGTTTTCGTAGCCCGCAGAGAGGTTGGGGCAGGGCAGGCCCCGGAAGCTGAGAGCGGAGCCGTCGGTGCCGCCCCGGAAGGGCTCGGATTTGGGCTCCAGCCCGGCGGCCCGGATGGCGGCTTCCAGATCAGCGGTCAGGAAGGGGTACTGCTCCAGCACGTCGCCCATATTCCGGTACTGCTGTTGGAACGCCACAACTACCCGCTTCGGGCCCCAGCGCCGGTTGATGCGGTGGGCGATTTCCAAAAGGACGTCCTGCCGGTGCTGAAAGCTCTTCCGGTCAAAGTCCCGGATAATCAGATGAATCTCGGCGTGCTCACAGTCGGATTGCAGGGAGGTCACGTGGTAAAAGCCGTCCACGCCCTCGGTAAACTGGGGCTTTTCCTGGGGCGGCAGGCTGTTGAGAAATTCCACTGCCAGGTCGGAGGCGTTCACCATGATTCCCTTTGCTGTAGCGGGGTGGACGCTGCGGCCGGTGATGGTGACGGTGACCTGGGCCGCGTTAAAGGTCTGATTCTGATACCAGCCCAGGTGATCGCCGTCCACCGTGTAGGCGAACTCGGCGCCCAGCAGCTTCAGATCCAGATCCCGGGACAGGCCGCCCATCTCCTCGTCGGGGGTAAAGGCCAGGCAGACGGTCCGGTGGGGCAGCTCCGGGTGGGCGGCGTAGTATTCCGCCAGGGTCATCAGGGCGGCAATGGCGGCCTTGTCATCGCCCCCCAGGAGGGTGGTGCCGTCAGTGAGGACCAGATCCTGTCCGACGTATTGGGCCAGGTTGGGATAGTCGGCTGCCCGCAGGATGATCCCTTCGGCCTCATTCAGCACGATATCCCCGCCGGGGTAGGACCGCAGGACCCAGGGCTTCACGCCGCTGCCCTTGACGTCCGGGGCGGTGTCCATGTGGGCGATGAGGGCGATGGACCGGTCCTCCGCCGCGTGGGCGGCGGGAAGCCAGCCGTAGACCACGCAGCGGGCCTCGTCGAAGGCCGCCCGGATGCCCAGCTCATGGAGCTCGGAAAACAGAAGCCTTGCCAGATCCCGCTGGCAGTCTGTGGTGGGCCAGGTCCCGTCGAAGGGCTTGGACTGGGTGCTTATGGCGGCGTAGCGGAGCAGCCGTTCTTCGGTCTTCCTGTGGAATTCGAAATAATCAGACATGCTTGCCTCCAACTGGGTGTTCGTGATTCGCGGTTCTTATTGCCTCTTCGAGGCGGACGGACAGTCCACGGTACGGCAGGTGCAGCAGCCGGGGCAGCCCGTTTTTTTCTTTTTTCGCATTCGCAGCAGCGCCAGAAGGACCATGAGTCCCACAGCGGCCAGAATGGACCAGTCCCAGAAATTCATGGCGGTCACCTAAGCCGCGCCCAGGGCCATCCCTGCCAGACGGACCAGCATGGCGACAATCCAGGCAAGGACGCACTGCCAGAGGATTACCCGCCAGGCCCAACGCTGGCCCAGCTCCCGCTTGACGGAGGCGATGGCCGCGACGCAGGGCGTATAGAGCAGGCAGAAGACCAGCATCACCAGGGCGGAGAGCCCGGTGAGGGCCGCGGTCACGCCGCCCGCCGCGCCGAAAGAGAGCTCCAGCACGGAGACGACGCTTTCCTTGGCCATAAAGCCGGAGATCAGGGCGGTGACAATCCGCCAGTCCCCCAGGCCCAGGGGCCGGAAGACCGGCGCCAGGATACCGGCGACCTTGGCCAGAATGCTGTCCTGGGGATTGGCTGCAAGCTCCAGACGGTAGTTGAAGCTCTGGAAGAACCAGACCACCACCGTGGCCACCAGGATCACCGTGAAGGCCCGCTGCAGGAAGTCCTTGGCCTTCTCCCAGAGCAGCTGCAGCACGTTCCGGGGGCTGGGAAGCCGGTAGTTGGGAAGCTCCATCACGAAGGGAACCGCCTCCCCCCGGAAGAGGGTTTTTTTGAAGACCAGGGCGGCCAGGATCCCCATGAGGATGCCCAGCAGGTACAGGCCGGTCACCACAAGCCAGCTATAGCGGGGGAAGAAGGCGGCGGCAAAGAAGCTGTAGATGGGCAGCTTGGCGGTGCAGCTGAAGAAGGGGGTCAGCAGAATGGTCATTTTCCGGTCCCGGGCGCTGGGGAGCGTCCGGGTGGACATGACGGCGGGCACCGTGCAGCCGAAGCCGATCAGCATGGGCACGATGCTGCGCCCGGAGAGGCCGATTTTCCGCAGAAGCTTGTCCATGACGAAGGCAACCCGGGCGATGTAGCCGCTGTCCTCCAGCAGAGAGAGGAAGAAGAACATCACCACGATGATGGGCATAAAGCTCAGCACGCTGCCCACACCGTCAAAGAGCCCGCCCAGAACCAGACTCTGAACGGTGGGATTTACGTTTCCTTCCTCCATAACAGCGGCCACAGTCTCGGCCAGCTTGTCGATGCCGCTCTGCAGCAGGTCCTGCAGGAAGGGGCCGATTACAGCGAAGGTCAGGAAGAAGACCAGGGCCATGATGGCGACAAAGGCGGGAATGGCGGTGAATTTGCCGGTGAGAATGCGGTCAATCCGCTGGCTGCGTCTGTGTTCCGCGCTCTCATGGGGCTTGGTGACGCACTGGGCGCAGACCCGCTGGATGAAGGCGTAGCGCATGTCCGCGATGGCGGCGCTCCGGTCCAGGCCCCGCTCGTTTTCCATCTGCAGAACGATATGCTCCAGCAGCTCCAGCTCGTTTTTGTCCAGCTTCAGCTGCCTGCAGATGTCGTTGTCGCCCTCCACCAGCTTGCTGGCGGCGAAGCGCAGGGGGAGCCCCTCTGCCCGGGCGTGATCCTCAATCAAATGGCTTACCGCATGCAGGGAACGGTGGACCGCGCCGCCGTGGTCGTCCGGGCCGCAGAAGTCCTGCCGCAGGGGGCGCTCCTGGTATTTTGCCACGTGGACGGCGTGCTTGATCAGCTCGTCGATGCCCTGGTTTTTGGCCGCGGAAATGGGCACCACCGGCACGCCCAACAGAGACTCCATGGCGTTCACGTCCACGCCGCCGCCGTTGCCGGTCATCTCGTCCATCATATTCAGGGCAACCACCATGGGTACGTTCATTTCCAGCAGCTGCATGGTCAGGTAGAGATTGCGCTCAATGTTGGTGGCGTCCACGATATTGATGATGCCCTTGGGCTTGTCCTCCAGGACGAAGTTTCGGCTCACCAGCTCCTCGCTGGTATAGGGGGACATGGAGTAAATGCCGGGCAGGTCTGTGATCCGGGTGTTGGGGAAGCGGCGGATGGCGCCGTCCTTCCGGTCAACGGTAACCCCCGGGAAGTTGCCCACGTGCTGATTGGAGCCGGTGAGCTGGTTGAACAGGGTGGTCTTGCCGCTGTTTTGATTGCCCACCAGAGCGAAGGTCAGCAGGGTTCCCTCCGGCAGCGGGTCGCCGCTGCCTTTGGGGTGGAATTTGCCGTCCTCACCCAAGCCGGGGTGGTCCTGCTTTTCGGGCTTGCGCGCTGCCCGGGGGCTCTCCGTATGGTCGGCGGGATCGGATATTTCAATCTTCGCGGCGTCCGCCAGCCGAAGGGTCAGCTCATAGCCGTGGATGCGAAGCTCCATCGGGTCCCCCAGGGGGGCCAGCTTCATTACCCGGACCGCAGCCCCGGGGATGACGCCCATATCCAGAAAATGCTGCCGCAGGGCGCCCTCGCCCCCCACGGCCTCGATCCGGGCAGTCTGCCCGGGCCGCAAATGCTCCAGTGTCATAGGTTTTCCTCTTTTTGCGAATTGCGGGCGGCCAGCGGCCGCCCCTGCGGTTTCAGCGGTACTGCACCCGCAGGCCCTTGACGGCCAGGGGGTTGATGGCCACGGTGACCTTGTCGCCTACGGCGCAGTCTACGTCAGTCACGTCCACCACCGCGTGAACCATGCCCACGTGGCCCAGGACCCGGCACTTGTGGCCGTCTACCGTAACCAGAAGCTTGGTGGGGAAGAACAGGTTTTTCAGGTGGTGCAGAATCCCGCCGATGCTGTCCCGAACGCGGAAGATGTCATTCTTCCGCTGGTAGGCGAAGCCGTTGTACCAGCCCACGCCGATGACGGCCACCCGCATCTGCTGGCGGGCTTTGAAGCCGGCGTCATAGCCGACGGTCTGGCCCTTGGGAATCCAGCGGATCTCCTCCAGGGTACACTCTCCGTAGCCCACCTGCTTCAGCCCCAGCTTATCCTTGAAGCTCAAACGGCCCAGGAAGGCGGAGCCCAGCCGGACCCCATCCATGTGCATTTCGGGATGGCGGACGAAGGCGTGTGAGTTGCAGCAGTGGGCCATGCCGGTGTCGTAGCCGGAGGCCCGGAGCTTTTCCACCACTCCGTTGAACAGTTCAAACTGCTGCCTTGTGGCCTTCTCGCTGGAGAAGGAGCTGTGGAAGTGGGTGAAGATGCCCACTACGCTGAGGTTTTTCATATACTCGTAGACGGAGATGATCTTGTCCGTGTCGTCGGGCAGGAAGCCGTAGCGGCCCATGCCGGTGTCCACGGCGATGTGGACCTTGGCCACGGTGGCCCGCTCGGCGGCAATGCCGTTGATGGCGACGGCGGTTTCATAGCAGCCCACGGTCAGGTAGACGCCCAGATCCAGAAGCTCGTTGATCTCCGCCGGGTCGGCGGTGGAGCGCATCATCAGAATGGGGGCGTCGGGATAGTTCTCCCGCAGGGTCTCGGCCTCCTTCATCTCGGTAACGGCAAAGTGGGTGATCCCATTGTCGTGGAGGATCCGGGAGAAGGGGACCAGGCCGATGCCGTAGCCGTTGCCCTTGAGAACAGCCCAGATGACAGCCTGCCCGGCAAAGCGGCGCAGGGCCTGAATGTTGTAAATGAGCGCGTCCCGCTCAACGACGTAAGCTTTCATAGAAACACCTCTGTATCTTGTGAATGGAGGAAAAGCGCGGGATGCTGCGGTTACTTGCCCCGGTTCTTCAGCTTGTAGACCTTGGAGCGGAGCTTTCCGTAGACCGAGGTGGTCTTTTCAATGGTCTTATACCAGAACCGGCTCAGGACCAGGTCCATTTCGCCCACGAACTCGGTGTAGTCTCCGTTGAAGCCCCGCTTGAACTTCACCAGGCCGTAGAGGGGATGATCCTCCCCTACGTCTCCCGGCACGCCCCGGAAGTCGTAGACCCGGCAGCCCTTTTCCACCGCCCAGCGGATCATTTCCCACTGGAGCAGATAGTTGGGCATATAGTTGCGGTCCTCGTTGGAGCTGGCGCCGTAGAGATACCAGACCTTGTCCCCGTACCAGATGGCCAGGGTCCCGGCGATGGCCTTCCGCAGGGTGGAGCCGTCTTCCCGGGGCTCATCGATAAAGGCCATATACAGCCGGGCGTGTTCGCCCAGGTTGTCCAGAATGTCGGCAAAATACTGGGGCTGGCGGGTGACGAAGCCGTCCCGGACGCCGGTGGTCAGCATCAGCCGTCCAAACTCGGGGACCGCTTCCTTGCCGCATATCTCCACCTGCACGCCCTTGCGCATGGCCAGGCGGATGTTGTAGCGGGTCTTCTGGTGGAAGGAGGCCATGAGCTCCTCCTCGGAACGGCCGTTCAGGTAGAGGCGGAACACGTAGCGGGGCTGGATGGCCTCAAATTTTGCGCCGCCGGCCTTGATCTCAAAGCCGTATTTGGTCATATAGTCGGTGAAGGCGGTCTCCGAGGAGGGAATATCCGGGTCGATCTTGAAGACGTAGGCCTTGAATTCCTTCGCCAGCTCCTTGGCCCGGGCGAAGAGCTCGTCCATGGTGGCGTAGTCGTCGATATCGCAGACAGGGCCCCGGCTGGCGTACATCATGGCCCGCCGGAAGCCGGGCATTTTTCGGATCAGAACAGACAGGGTTCCCTTGATCTTTCCGTCCGCGTCCCGGCAGGCGATGGCCCGCCAGGTCCAGGCGGATTTCTGCTTTGCCCAGTAGGAGCTTTGAGCAAAATTCCCCTTGGGATGGCCCTGAACGAAGGCTTCATATTCCGCGAGAGTATTTTCGTTGATGATCTCTGTCATAGCGCAGGCATAATCTCCCTTATACATATACTCAGCAAATATTTTACCATAAATTCTGCCGCTTTGCAAGGGAAAAGTGTCCATTTCGGGGGGCGGATTCAAAGGCCTTGAGCAGGGAAAAATCCATGGAAAATTCAGATTTTGGGTATGTACAAAACGGTGTTTATCTGTTATAATGTGGCCGCATTGAGAATACCGCAGGAAAGGGGCGCTCTGACGTGGCAGAAAGATCCGCTGTTCTGTTTTTGCTGGACGATACCTATCGCACCGGAAGCGACACCCCGCTGATGCTGCACCGGGTACTGGGCGTGCCGCTGCTGGAGTGGCTGGCCCGGGGACTGGCCCAGGCCGGCGTCGGCAGATTTTTCCTGGCCTGCGCGCCTGCCCTGCTGGATCGGGCGAAGCCCTGCTTCCCCGCGGGGGCGGAGCTTACCGTGGCTTCGGATGAGAGCCCCGCCGATTTGCTCCACGTGTTTCTCTCCACCGCCGACGAGACCGAGCGGGATCTGCTGGTGGTCACCGGCGCGGCGGTCTATGCCCCCATGATGCGGCGCCCGGACGCCGGCCCGGCCAGCGCCTGCATGGTGGATCGGCTTGGCTTGATGGCGGCGCTGGACGAGACCACGCCCATCGGCCATTACCTCCGCCGGGCGGGGGAGCCCACCACCGGGGAAGACGGCTTCTTCGACGTGGCCGGTCCGGAGGAGCTGCCCCAGGTTGCAAAGCTGCTGACCGGCGATTTGCTGGCCCGGCTGATGCGGGACGGCGTGGAGATCTGGGACACCGGCAATACCTACGTCACCCCCGGCGTCACCGTGGGGAGCGGGACGGTCCTGCTGCCCGGCACCGTGCTGGAGGGCAAGACCAAGGTGGGCCGGGGCTGCACCCTGGGTCCCAACACCCGGATCATCGACTCCGAGCTGGGAGACGGCTGCGTGGTGGAGCAGTCCCGGGTGGAGGGCGCGAAGCTGACGGGGGAGCTGCGGGTAGGCCCCTACGCAAACCTCCGGCCCGGCACCGTTCTGGAGACCGGCTCAAAGGCGGGCGCCTTTGTGGAGCTGAAAAATACCAATGTCGGCGCGGGCGCCCAGGTGCCCCATCTGAGCTACCTGGGAGACGCCGCCGTGGGCGACGGGGCCAACATCGGCTGCGGCACGGTCACCGCGAATTTTGACCGGGTTGAAAAACACTTCACCGTGGTGGAGGAGGGAGCCTTCCTGGGCTGCAACTCCACGCTGGTGGCCCCGGTGAACGTGGGCAAGGGGGCCTATGTGGCCGCCGGCTCCGTCATCACCGAGGACGTTCCTCCCCAGGCGCTGGCTATCAGCCGCGCCAGAGAGCAGATCAAAAAAGAATGGGCCCTGAAAAACAAAAGGGCTGATTCATAAGTAAGAACTGACCGAAAAAAACGAGGAGAAACAAGGAGACAGAAAAATGATCGCAAGCGGAAGACCAGTCAAAGTATTCAGCGGGAAAACCAGCCGTCCTCTGGCAGAGGCCATCTGCAAGGAGCTGGGGATCGAACTGAGCAACAACTCTCTGAGCACCTTTGCCGACGGCGAGATCTGCGTCTGGATGGAGGAAACCGTCCGGGGCCAGGATTGCTTCATCGTGCAGTCCACCTGCAAGCCGGTCAACGACAACCTGATGGCGATGCTCATCAACATCGACGCTCTGCGCCGGGCCTCCGCGGGCCGGATCACCGCTGTGATCCCCTACTACGGCTATGCCCGTCAGGACCGCAAGGCCAAGGGCCGCGATCCCATTACCTCCAAGCTGGTGGCCAACATGCTCACCGCCGCGGGCGCGGACCGTGTTCTGACCATGGACCTGCACGCCGCCCAGATCCAGGGCTTCTTCGACATCCCTGTGGATCACCTGACCGGCCTGCCCCTGTTCGTGGACTATTACATGGACAAATTCAACCCCGACGTGTTTGACCACTCCGATTTCGTTGCTGTCTCCCCGGACGTGGGCTCCGTGGCCCGCACCCGCAACTTCGCCCAGCGGGTCCCCATCGACCTGGCCATCGTGGATAAGCGCCGTCCCAAGGACAACGTCTGCGAGGTCATGAACGTCATCGGCGACGTGGAAGGCAAGACCTGCATCATGCTGGACGACATCGTGGATACCGCCGGTTCCCTCTGCAACGCCGCCAAGGCGCTGGTGGAGGTAGGCGGGGCCAAGGAAGTCTATGCCTGCGCCACCCACGGCGTGCTCTCCAACCGGGTCGACGCCGCCACCGGCAAGGTCACCCGGGCCTGGGAGCGGATTGAGAACAGCGTCATCAAGGAACTGGTTCTGCTGGACACCATCCCCCTGCCCGAGGATTACGCCGGCACCAAGATCAAGATGCTCTCCGTGGCGCCCACCTTTGCCAAGGCCATTCAGCACATCACCGACGAGACCTCTATCTCCGACTGCATCATCGGCGCGAGATAATTCTTCGGAAAAAGGAAGTTGGGGAACGAAACGAACATGATTTTTAAAAAACCTACGATCGACTGGCTTATCGTCGGCCTGGGAAATCCCGGGCGGGAGTACGAGAAGACCAGACATAACGTGGGCTTCCGGGCTGCGGAGCTGCTGGCGAAGCAGGCGGGCTGTAAGATCGACCGGGCCAAATTCCGGGGACTCACCGGGACCTGCACCCTGGCCGGACAGAAGGTCCTGCTGCTGAAGCCGGAAACCTTTATGAACGCCTCCGGCGAGGCGGTGCAGCTGGCCGCCATGTTCTACCGGATCCCGATTTCCCGCATCCTGGTGATTTCGGACGATATCTCCCTCCCGGTGGGGAGGATTCGCGTCCGGGCCGAGGGCTCCGCCGGGGGCCACAACGGCCTGAAATCGATCATTGCCCACCTGGGCAGCCAGGAATTCCCCCGGGTTCGGATCGGCGTGGGGGCCAAGCCACACCCGGACTACGATCTGGCGGACTGGGTGCTTTCCAACTTCTCCCCCGAAGAGGAGAAGGAGCTGGCGCCCGCCGTGGAACACGCCGCCGCCGCCGTCCTGGAGCTGATCCAAAACGGCCCGCAATCGGCGGCCGGCAAGTTTAACGGGAAATAGCATCATACGTTTATACAGTATATCAGCACGGAAAGGGGCTTTTGCCCTTTTCCGCGCTGGTGCGTGGAACGACAAAAATGAAGTATTTGCTGAGGCAAATATGAAGTACGGCTGCGCCGTATGAAGACGCTGCGTTTATGAAGTATGGCTTCGCCATATTTTACACAACGGGAAGTCTTCCCGTTGTGCCCATATTGCCGCAGGCAATACTTCATATCCGTGCCGGCGGATACTTCACATTCCAAGGGAATACTTCCTATCGCCGTAAGGCGATACTTCATTCAAGAAAGGGGTGCCTCATGGACCTGCTTCTTACCGCTCTGCGGGAGATAACTGAATACAAGACCCTCCTTGCCACCCTCAAAAAAGGCAAGTCTGTGGGCGTTTCCGGAGCGGCGCAGATCAACCGCTCCCATTTGATCGCGGGCCTGCGGCGGGAGCTGGAGGCGCCGATTTTGGTGCTCTGCCAGGACGAGCTGGCCTGCCGCCGGACCCAGGAGGAGCTGGCGGCCTTCCTGGGAACCACCTGTCCCATCCTGCCCGGCCGGGACCTGACCTTTTACGACACCGCTGCCGCCTCCCGGCAGTGGGAACAGAAGCGGCTGCGGCTGCTCTATCGGATGGCCTTGGGGCAGGAGCCGCTGGTGATCGCCTCCTGGGAGGCCCTGGCCCTGCGGACTCTGCCGAAGAACGTCCTGCTGGGGGCGGCAATCACCCTGCGTCCCGGCGGACTGTTTGATCTGGAGGAGCTGGCAGGCCGCCTGCTCCGCTGCGGCTACACCCGCTGCAAGATGGTGGAGGGCGTGGGCCAGTTCGCCATTCGGGGCGGCATTCTGGACGTGTACAGCCCCGCCATGGAGAACCCCCTTCGCGTTGAATTTTTCGGAGACGAGATCGACGCCATGGGACTTTTCGACCCCCTGACCCAGCGCCGGGTGGAGAATCTGGAGGAAGCGACGCTGCTGCCGGTGGCAGAAACCCTGCCTATGCTCCACCCCGGAGGCATCGAGGGCCTGTGCGAGGACATCCAGCGGGTGATTGCCCGGCAGAAGCGCCGCAAGAACCGCCACGAGGCCCTGATTCAGACCCTGGAGGCGGACCTGGAAACCCTGGGCAACCGCAGCTTCTTCGGAGCGGGAGACCGGTATCTGAGCCTGATCTATCCAGATTTTGCCACCGCCGCCGATTACCTGCCGGAGGGCGGCATTCCGGTGTTCTGCGACCACGGCAATCTGCGCCGGGCCGCGGCGGGCTGGGAGGAGGATCTGGGCCTGCAGCTGGATTCCCTGCTCCAGGGGGGCGTTCTGGCCGGAGAGCTCTGCGATTTCGGCAAGGGCTGGGATGCGCTCTGCGCCGGTTTGGAGGGCCACCCCGCCCTCTTCCTGGACGCCTTCCTTTCGGCGGCCTATCCGCCGGAGCTTCAGCCCGCAGCCCTGCTGGATCTGGTGGCAAAGCAGCTGCCCTCCTACGGCGGCAACCTGGACGTGGCCGCCCAGGACCTGGCCCACTTTCAAAAGAACGGCTACCGGACCCTGGTTCTCTGCGGCAACCGCCGCCGGGGGGAGATTCTGGAAGCCTTCCTCCGGGACAAGGAGATTCCTGTCTCCATGGCCTTTCCGGCCTCGGAATGGCCTGCCCCGGGGGGAATCTATCTCACGGACGGCTCCCTGCCCAGCGGCATGGAATACCCCACCGTCAAGCTGGCGGTGCTGACCGAGGGCCAGCTTCTGGCCCGGACCGCCCGAAAGCCCCGGGCCAAGGGCAAGACCACCAACCGGCAGAAGCTCAATTCCTTTACGGACCTGAGCCCCGGGGATCTGATCGTCCACGAGTATCACGGCATCGGCCGCTATGTGGGCATGGAGCAGATGAAGGTGGACGGGGCCGTCAAGGATTACGTGAAAATTGCCTATCAGGGGACGGACGTGCTCTATGTGCCCGCCACCCAGATGGATTTGATCTATAAATATATCGGCGCCGCTCAGGACAGCCCCGTCAAGCTGAACAAGCTGGGAGGCGACGCCTGGGAAAAGACCAAAAAACGGGCCAAGGCCGCCGTCAAGGACCTGGCGGAGGGCCTCATCAAGCTCTACGCGGAGCGGAAGCGGCTCATGGGCTTTGCCTTTGCCGCCGATACCCCCTGGCAGCGGGAGTTTGAGGACAATTTCCCCTTTGCGGAGACGGACGACCAACTCCGCTGCATCGCGGAGATCAAGGGCGACATGGAGGCCCCCGCCCCCATGGATCGGCTGCTCTGCGGGGACGTGGGCTTCGGCAAGACCGAGGTGGCCCTCCGGGCCGCCATGAAGGCCATGATGGACTCCAAGCAGGTGGCGATTTTGGTGCCCACCACAGTTCTGGCCCAGCAGCACTTTGTCACCGCCTCCCGCCGTTTTGAAGGCTTCCCCGTGAATATCGAGGTGCTTTCCCGGTTCCGCTCCCCGGCCCAGCAGAAGCGGGCCCTGGCGGGAGTCCGGGCGGGAACGGTGGACCTGATCGTGGGCACCCACAAGCTGCTGCAAAAAGACGTGGTCTTCAAGGACCTGGGATTGTTGATCGTGGACGAGGAGCAGCGCTTCGGTGTGACTCACAAGGAAAGATTGAAGGAACTTTCCCGGGGCGTTGACGTCTTAACACTGTCGGCAACCCCGATTCCCCGAACGCTGAACATGGCCCTTTCCGGTTTGCGGGACATGTCCACCATCGAGGAGCCGCCTATGGACCGCTATCCGGTGCAGACCTTCGTGCTGGAGCACAGCGAGCCGGTGCTGGACGACGCCATCCGCCGGGAGCTGGCCCGGGGCGGCCAGGTCTACTATCTCCACAACCGGGTGGAGTCCATCGCCCAGTGCGCGGCAAAGCTCTCCGCCCGGCATCCTGGGGCGGAGGTGGCCATTGCCCACGGGAAGATGAACGAGGACCAGCTGGGGGACGTGATGCAGCGCATGGCGGACGGGGAGGTCCAGATTCTGGTCTGCACCACCATTATCGAGACCGGCATCGACATCCCCAACGTCAACACCCTGATTATTGAGGACGCCGATCGGCTTGGTCTGGCCCAGCTCCACCAGCTCCGGGGCCGGGTGGGCCGGTCCAGCCGCCACGCCTTCGCCTATCTTACCTTCCGGCGGGGCAAGGTTCTCTCCGAGGTGGCGGAAAAGCGGCTGGAGGCCATTCGGGAGTACGCGGAGTTCGGCTCCGGCTTCAAGATTGCCATGCGAGACCTGGAGATCCGGGGCGCGGGCAATCTGCTGGGGGCGGAACAGTCGGGGCACATCGTCTCGGTGGGCTACGACATGTATCTCAAGCTGCTGGAGGAGGCTGTGATCGAGGAGCAGAGCGGGCCCGAGGCCAAGCCGGTGGACTGCACCGCGGACTTCGACATCACCGCGAACATCGACCGGGACTACGTGGAGAACGGCGAACAGCGCATGGACCTCTACCGGCGCATGGCCGCCATCCGCACCCAGACCGACGCCGACGATCTGCTGGACGAAATCGTGGACCGCTACGGCGACCCGCCCAAGGGCGTCATGAACCTGATCGACGTGGCCCTGCTCCGGGCCCGGGCTGCCCAACTGACCATCGTAGATATTACCCAGAAGGGGCAGGAGCTCTGGTTCACCCTGCTGGTGCTGGATTTTGAGACGGTTTCCGCCCTCTGCGCCGCGCCGGGCCTGGCGGGACGGCTCTTCATCCAGCCCAAATCTGCCCAACCGGTGCTTCGCCTGCGGCTGAACCGGGGCGAAAACAGCCTGAAGGCCGCCGTTGCCCTGGTGGAAGCCTTTGAGCGTCTGGCAAACCGGGAGAAAACAGAAATTTTGGAATCGTAACGAATTGTCATTGCATTTTTCCCTTGAGATGGGTATAATATCACTTCAAGAGAAAAAACCTCGAAAAAGAACGAAAAGGGGGGAGCTCCTTGGAAAAAGGAAAATTTGAAGCCAAAAAGGGCACGACGGCCGCTTCGCGCCGCAGCGATGCAAATAAAAAACCCGCGAGCCGAAAGGGCTCCACGTTGAGCAGGCTGTGGCCTGTGTTCGCCGCGGTTGCCGGCGTGCTGGTGTTGGTGGTGGGAATCCTGATTCTCACCAAGGACAGCCGGAAGGAGCCTGTCAACACGGAGGAATCTCATCCCACCGTGGAGCTGCAGGGCATGCCCAGAGCCGACCTGGAGCGGCGTTTCTCTGAGCTGGATATGGTGATCCGGAAGGATATGGTCCTGACTTTGAAGCCCGAGGTAAAAGAAGGCGAGACCGCGGAAGAGCCGCTGGTGCTCACCCTGTCCGACGCGGTCAGCGACGTCCACCTGGATATGGTCCAGATAGTTACCGATTTGAACAACGGCGTCGGCCGGGAAAGCGATACGGTGGACAGCTATCTGATGGACCCCAGAACCTATCTGGTTTACGACGAAACCGCGCTGCGGGCGAGGATTGACGAGTTCGTGGAGGAATACGGCACCGAGATGGAAGAGCCGACAATCTCTCTGGAGGACGCCCCTGCCACGGAGCCGCCCGCCGGAGGGGACGCGCCCTCCGATGAGGATTTGCCGCCGGAAAAGCTTCTTGTGATTCGCCTGGGTTCCGTCGGCCGGGACCTGGATGCGGATGCCATCTATAAGACTGTGACGGAGGCCTATTCTGTGGCGCTGATTGCGGAGGACCCCGAGTCTGTATTGCAGCCCAGCCTGACCTATGGCTTCCACGCTCCCGCTTTGGTGGATGTGGAGACGCTCTGGGACCGCTACTGCAAGGAGCCCGTGGAGCCGGTGCTGGACACCGCCACCGGTGAGGTGACGGACGGAGCCAACGGTTTTGGCTTTGACCGCGAGGCCCTGCAGGCCGCCCTGGACGCCGCCGCGCCCGGGGAAGAGGTGAAAGCAACCCTCAGCGTGCTGAAGCCGGAGACGGACGCCGAAACCCTGCGGGAAAGTCTGTTCAAGGATGTGCTGGCGGAGGCCCACACCCCCCATACCAACATTTACAACCGTACCAACAATCTGAAGCTGGCCTGCGCGGCCATCGACGGCACCATTGTCATGCCCGGCGAGGTCTTCTCCTTCAATAAGGTTGTGGGTCAGCGGACGGAGGCGAAGGGCTACAAGGAGGCCATTGCCTACGTGGCCGGCGGCGAGTCCAAGCCCGAGCTGGGCGGCGGCGTCTGCCAGGTGGCTTCCTCCATCTACTATGCCGTCCTTCAGGCGGATCTGAAGACGGTGGAGCGGGAGGCACACATGTACCTGGTGGACTACGTCCCCAACGGCATGGACGCCACGATCTACTGGGGTTCTCTGGACTACAAGTTCGAGAACAGCAGCCCCTATCCCATCAAGATCGAAGCCTCCGTGCACGACGGCAAGGTCCACATCATCCTCTACGGCACCGAGTGGAAGGACTACACCGTGGAGCTTTCCTACAAGATTCTGAGCAAGGACGACTGGAAGACCGTGGAGCGGGAAGTGCCCAACGACGGCACCTACCGCAACGGCGAGGTCATCACGACGCCCTATACCGGCTATAAGGTGGCAACCTTCAAGACCACGAAGAACAAGAATACCGGCGCGGAGGAGACCACCCAAATTGCCATCAGCAACTACAAGAAGCGGGATAAGGTGGTAGCCAAGGTGGTGGAGGATCCCACGGAGCCCACCGAGCCGCCCACGGAGCCCACGACGCCTCCTACGGAGCCCACGACGCCGCCTACGGAGCCGCCCACCGAGCCTCCTACGGAGCCCACGGAGCCGCCTACAGAGCCTACCGAGCCGCCTACGGAGCCGCCCACCGAACCTACTGAGCCTCCCACGGAGCCCCCCACGGAGCCGGCCCCGCCGGAGGAGGGCGACGGGTTTCTCCCGGTGCTGAGCCAATAATGACACGGTCCCCGGCGGAAGCCGGGGACCGCTTTTCGGTTTTGGGGATAGACTTTTCCGAAATATATGCTATAATATTCCCGTTATCAAAGCTTTGTTGGAGGAATCAACTTGAAAATCATGAAACTGACCGCCTTGTTTCTGACGCTGATCCTGCTGGCGTCTCTGCTGGCTGCCTGCGCCGATAATCCCCTGAAGGCCGCTTCGGGCACTTATGTGGGACAGTATACCAAGATGGTAGGAGACGACACCAAAGAAGAAGAGGAGTTTTCCCTGATCCTGAAGGAGGACGGCACCGGCATACACTCCCGGGGCGGGGAGGAGTATAAGATCACCTGGACCCTGACGGGAGAGGACTTCACCATGCAGGAAACCTTCCTGGGCCTGACCAACGACTACACCGGAACCCTGAAGGACGGCGCCCTGCACCTCTTCAACGGAGACCCCGCCAACATCTGGACCTACGAGTACGTCTATTCCAAAAAACAGTGAAAATCCCGGCGCTTCCGGCGTCCGGGCACAGAACCTATGACAGGGAGGCTTCCCGCTATGTTTTCTGACCGTGAACGGTATCTTTATCGCAAGCCCCAGCTGGTGGAGGTGATCTGCCAGCTCCGGTTCCCTACGATCCTTTCCATTTCCGCCCGGGAGCCGGCGGATTTCCAGGAGGCCATCCGCCGGGAGTTTCCCCAGTACAAGCGTCTCCAGGAGCAGGCACAGCCCAAGGTCACCGGCGCTCCCGGCAGCCTGCGGGTGGAGGAAGGAGAGCGGATAACCAACTACCAGTTCCTGTCCGCCGAGGGCAAGTGGAAGGTCAATCTGACCAACAACTTTATTGCCCTGGCCACCCCGGCCTATACCCAGTGGGAGGACTTTGCCGCCAAGCTGGATCTGATCCTGGCCAAGTTTATTTCCACCTATCAGCCCGCCTATTTTGAGCGGGTGGGGCTTCGGTTCATCAACGCCTTCTCCCGCAAGGCTCTGGATCTGGATGGCGTGCCCTTCCGGGATCTGTTCCAGCCCGGCTATCTGGGCCTGCTGGCGGAGGAGGACGTTCGGGAGGAGGATTTTGCCCGCTCCGGCCAGGATATTGAAATGGCGATGTCCGGCGGCTGCCGGGTCAAGCTCCATGCCGGTCCCGGCATGCTCCAGCGGCCCAATGCGAAGGAAAACGAGGTTCGGTTCATCTTGGACAACGACGTTTTCATGAATGGCAATCTCCCCGTGAACCAGTGTGCTCCGGCTCTGCAAACGGTCCACATCCAGGCGGACCGAATCTTCGCCGGCGCCATCACCAAGCAGCTCCATGAGGCCATGGAGCCTGTGCAGATGCTCGGATAATACGGAACTGCAATAAAACGATGGAATCGTTTTATTGCAGTCTAGTATAAGAATGCGCAGCAAGCCCCCATGCGGTCAGACGCCGCATGGGGGCTTGCCTGTCTCCGGAACGCCGGTTACCAGGGAGAATATGCGGAGGAATCGGTGGGCTCCAGCATCTCGCTGTGTTCGGCCCAGATGTCCTCCGGCTCCGCGTGGAGCAGCATCTTTTCCGCCTGCTTCATGTAGACGAGCAGCCACACCCACGCCCCAAGCAGACCGACGGAGTTGCCGAGCGATACCACGAGGCTGATTACCTTGAACACCTTGGAGCGGACCACGGATTCAGGCAGAAGCTCCGACAGAAGAAACAAGCACAGCCCGACCAGGATCAGAAGCAGGATCATCCGGTACAGCCGCCGGCCCCGCGTATCCATCTTCCCGTTTTGCAGCCGCAGAGAGAGAATCCGGATGCTGCCGATGATGTTCAGCGTGACCCGAACGGAATAATAGACGACGCCTATGATTACGCCGAACTCCAGTGCCGCGATAAATATGCCGACGATTTTTCCGTTTTCGATGAGATCCCTGTAGGAGTGGGAAGTCTTTGCCAAATGCTCAGCGAGAAAATCCACAAAGACGGGCATCAGAAACAGGTTCGCCAGGTAAAGCACAATGGCGGTGATGGCCGCCCGCTGTCCCACCTGGAAGCTGGGCTGATCCAGCTTGCCCTGGCCGAGCCCCAGGATCCGGATCACACTGGAAAGCAGAAAGATGCCCAGGAAGATCCAGGGAAGAAGGCCAGAAGCAACGGAAGAGGGAATTATTCCGCTGGATTGAAGCGGTGTTGAAAGAAGAACGAACAGAATGGGAAGTAAGCTCAGTAATTCAGCGAAGAACAGTTTTTTGACTGCCCGATAGGCATTTGGAAACCGCATTGCATCCATTTTCATTTCTCCTTTGACAGTAAATTTATGATTCTCTTTTCTTTCACCGGAAACCGCAGGCGCGGCGGGTCCTGCTCACAGCTCCTTTATACATCATAACGGGTAATCCCGGCAACAACAAAAAGTGCAAAATCGAGGGGTCATTTTCCGCAAAAACTGCAAAACCGCCGCTGGATGAGGCGGCGGTTTTGCAAAAACAGGGCTGCGTGGGGTTATTTCACGAATTTTCTCCAAAGCCAGACCACGATGCAGGAGCCGACGATGGAGAGGATGATGCCGGTGATCCAGGTGTCCTTGGAGCCAAGGATATTGCCGATCAGGCCGCCGACCACGCCGCCCACCAGACCCAGGACCACGTTCAACACGATGTTGTCGGAGGGCCCCTTCATGATCCGGTTGGCCGCAAAGCCGCACAGGCCGCCGATCACAAGCTCGACGAGAAGTTTGAACAACATAGTATTTCCGCCTTTCTTTCAGATTTCATGGCAGTATCATACCACGCTTTGCAGAAGATTTCAATCCCTTTCAGGGCTCAGCAGGATTCTCGGCCTGGATGGGCTCGGTGGGGTCTACGGGTGCGGTGGGCTCGGTGGGGTCCTCGGGCTCCGTGGGCTCGGTGGGGTCTTCGGGCTCGGTGGGGTCCTCGGGCTCCGTGGGCTCGGTGGGGTCTTCGGGCTCGGTGGGATCCTCCGGCTCCGTGGGCTCGGTGGGCTCCTCGGGCTGTTCCGGGGTCTCCTCGGCGGTCAGAATGGGGTAGGCGGCCTTGAGGAAGAGCATGACCTGAGCTCTGGTGCAGTTGACCTTGGGGCCGAAGTGGGTCTCGTCAATGCCGCCGGTGATGCCGTTCTCCACAGCCCAGAGAACGGCGGTGCGGAAGTAATCCTTGGCCTTCACGTCCTGGAACCTGTTTTCGGTATTCTCCGGCTCGGGACGGCCCGCGGCAGCCCAGAGGAACATGACGATCTCCGCCCGGGTGCAGGTGCTCTTGGGGGAGAAGGTGGTCTCCGTGGTGCCCTTGGTGATGCCGTTTGCCACGGCCCAAAGGACGGCATCGTAGTAGAAGTCCTTCTTCTTCACGTCGGTGAAGGGGTTCTCCGCCTCCGCCTCGGGCTTGCCCTTGATGGTGTGGAGGAAGGTCACGACCTCGCCCCGGGTGACGACCTTGTTGGGAGAGAAGGTGTTATAGGAGGTGCCGCCGGTGAGGCCCTTGAAATAGGCCCAGTCGATGGCGTCATGGGCCCAGTGGCTCTGCTTGGGCATGTCGGTGAAGACCTCCGTCGCACAGAGAGAGGCTTCCTTGGTTTTCTCACAGCGGGTGCAGGTATAGCGGCCCGTGCAGGCGTGGAGGGTGTCGTCTTCTGTCAGAACCTCCGTCAGTGCCCAAGCATGGCCCAGGGCGGGAACCCACTCATCCCGCGTGGCGCTCTTGCACACGGTGCAGGTGTAGCGCATGGTGCCTTCTTCGGTGCAGGTGGGCTGGATAATTACCACACCCTGGCCCCAGGTATGCTTGCCGGTGGCGGGGATGGATTCGGTGGAAACCGTTTTGCCGCAGACGGTGCAGATGTAAGCGCGGACGCCATCCTGACCGCAGGTAGGCTGCTGGATAACCGTGCCGTTGTAGTCAACACAGTGGGCCGCAACACATTTGTTGTAGGAGCTGAGGCCCATATCCTTCAGCGTGTAGCCGCCGTCGTAAATCTCGCCGCGCGTGAATTCGATGACGACGGGGAGAAGGGAGTTCAGTATTTCCAGCATATCGGCTTTGATGCTCGTGTCGCCGCTGAAGGATTTGAATTGCGTATAGGCCGAGCCGTCATAGCCGGACTTCACATCCACCTTGCCGGTAGAGGTCTTATCGGCCCGAACCTCAACGTAGGCAGTGTAAGGCAGGTTCATGGACTTGTTGAGTACCATGGCGACCTTGACAGCGCCGATATAGATGGTAAGCTCTACCCGGCTGTCGCTGGGGTAGAACGAGACCTCATAAGCTGCGGAATTGTCAGAGGTGATGTAGTAACCTGTGTAGTAGCACTTGTCGGTGTCATCGTAGCCGCCGCTCTTGGCATAGTCGCGCAGATAGTTGTAGACGTCGCTGCGGGAGGCTGCTGCTGCGGGCACGGCCAAAAGGCCGAACAGCAGGCTTACTGCAAGAAGCAGGGAGAGAATTCGTGTTTTCATATTTCACTGTGATTCCTTTCTTTTATGATTGGCGCCATCATTATACAATTCCAACGACAGATTGTCTATTACAAAATGTGCAAATTAAGAGATTCATTTTTTACAAAAACTGCAAAATTTCTGTTTCTGCCGACGGACAAACGATATTTGCCCCTAAGGCGCCTCCAGCCGGGAGATTTACCTGTTTCCGGCGGAGTTGGTCCGGCTTCAGATACAAAAGCAATTTCCAGTATCTGAACGCAAAGAGTTCTTCTTGCGGCATTTGCACCCCTCCTTGTTCTTCTGCCGTGTCTGTTGATTTCGTTATATAGACCGGACAAGTCGAAAAAAGGTTGACAAAAATGCCGAAAAATATTTTTTGAAAACGAAAAAGACGGTTCTGCGCTTCAGGATACGCGGAACCGTCCTTCCGCTCAGGGCTTTCGGATGAGAAGACTTAGCGCCAGGGACGCCGCCGCAAGCCCGGCCAGCAGGGCTAGCGGGACCGTGAAGCCGCCGGAGGATTCCAGCAGGCCCCCGGCGGCGGTGGCAGTCAGGGCGGCGGGGATCAGGTTGAAGTTCATCACGGAGAAGTTCAGGGGGAAGTTCTTGGCGCCGTAAAAGGAGGCCGTAAAGGCCGAGGAGATGGTGGGGGAGGAGCCGTAGGAGAAGCCGGTCAGGCAGAGCCCCGCCACGCACAGGGGCAGGGAGTGCAGGACGGCAGCCAGGAGGGTGGTCCCGGCGGCCAGGATGGTGAGAATGTTGGCGGTCAGCATGGTCCGTTTCCGGCCCAGCCTGTCAAAGAGAGAGCCGATCAGAATGCGGCCCAGGCCGTTGCAGATGGAAAGGACCCCCACCAGGGTGGTGGCAAAGCCCGCCTCCGCCCCAACGGACATGGATAGATCCCTGGCAAAGGAGAAGACCGTGCTGCCCACGGCGGAGAGGCAGACGATGCAGAAAAAGGCCAGCCAGAAGGAGGGGCGGCGGAGCATTTGCCCCGTGGTGCATTCCAGAGTCTCCACCTCGTCGCTCCGGCCCTGCCGGGCAGCGGGCGCGGGGAGAACCGTGTCCGAGCCGGGGGCCCGGAGGAACAGGGCGGTCAGGCCCAGGACGACCCCCAAAGCGATGCCCACCCAGAGATAGGCGGTCCGCCAGCCGGGCCCCTCTATCAGAGCGGCGGCCAGCTTGCCCACCACCAGGGCCGAGGCCCCGAAGCCCATCATCAAAGCCCCGGAGCAGAGGCCCTTCTTGTCCGGAAACCAGCGGTTGACGGTGGAGATAATGACGTTGTAGGCCAGGCCGATGCCCAGACCGCCCATACCGCCGTAGCAGAGGTAGAGGGGAAGCACGGAGCCGCCGGAGAGCCGGGAGGCCAGAACAAAGCCGCCCCCCGCCAGCAGGGCCGCCAGCAGCAGGCAGATTCGGCTGCCCAGCCGCTTGCCCAGCAGCCCGCCGCCGAAGCCGCCCAGACAGAAGCACCACATGGTCAGCGTGTAGTTCAGGGCCAGCTCCTTCCCGGACCAGCCGAAGGCCTCGCCCAGGGGCGTTTTCAGAATCGACCAGGCGTAGATCACGCCCGCAAACAGCAGGGCAGCGATGCCAAGGGACAGATAAGCCCAGCGCCGCCGGGGGATTTCATTTTTCATGCTTGTTGACGCTCCTTTGCAGGATGTTGTTCCAACAAAAAGGAGGCTGATAGAGCAGCCCCCTTTTTTGTTGTTTGATTTGTTCTGCCGCCTCAGCGGGACGATCAAAGCCTTGCCGCGGCGAATTACTTCGCGGCCTTCTTCTTTGCCTGCAGATAACCTGCGACGCCGCAGGCGATGCAGACCACCACTTCGATGATAATGTTCCCCACGCTGCCGATCTCTTCCATAAAGGAGGTCTTATTTATCAGGCTCAGCACAAAGTAGAACAGCGCGAGAAGAGCTGCACCGAGAATGAAAGAAAGGATGCCGTTTAAAATGGGCTTTTTTGACAACATAGCTCCGTTCCTCCTGATAGTCTACGGTATTCGGGTTACAGTTGATTTCACGTTTGCTCCAAGTGATGCTGCATTCGGCTTTCCGCAAAAAACCAGAATTACGGATTCTTCGAAAACGGAAAGCCCTCTTTCATGCTACCGAAAGAGAAGCAGCGTCGAGAGAATCAGGCTGATTACAGTCAGAACACCAAAGAAAGACACCCATTTCTGGATGGTCATGACCCGCTTCAGCTTCAAGACCTCAATCAGGTTCAATTCCTCCGCGGGGGTGAGCTTGGAATCCGGGATGCGGCAAAACTCATATTCCGACTCTGGCGTAGGATACACACCCTCCGGCAGAGGTTCCCCGGTTTCCAGCAGCGCTTGAAACTGCTCGTTTTCCTCCGGGGAACAGTTTTCCGCGCCGAGGATGCCCTCGTCAATCAGTCGTTCTCTCAGCGATGCGATAGAGAGAATACTGTACATTAGCCAAAGTAGCGCTTCAGCAGGCCTTCCAGGGCCTTGCCGTGTCTGGCCTCGTCACAGGGCAAGGTAACAGGCAAGCATAATGCCGCCGCCGATCAGCAAGGACAGTATGGTAACAAGGTGTCCCAAATACTGCTTTATGATGATAGCAACGAGATTAAACAAGCCGATCCCTGCAATAATCCCACCGAAAACACCCAGAAGGCTGATCCAACTGCCCGCATTCGGGTTTTTGAAATAACCAAGAACTCCGAAGGCAATGATAGGAAGGGTAAAGGCTGCTAAGCCTAAAATCACAAGAAAGGCGTATCCGATCGGATGCCGCCGCTTGAAATCGTCGTCTGATTCCATCGCGAAATAAGCAGCAGAACCCTTGGGTGGAAGCCATTGATGGACAAATCGCTTTTCCTTGGACGATTGATAAAGGACTACCGCGCCTTTTGGGGGATGATTGTGCGATCTGTGACGATTCTTTTTCATGTACCTCTTACTTGAAGTAGCGCTTCAGCAGGCCTTCCAGGGCCTTGCCGTGACGGGCCTCGTCCCGGGCCATCTCATGGACGGTGTCGTGGATGGCGTCCAGGCCGTTCTTCTTGGCGCAGGCGGCCAGATCGAACTTGCCCTTGGTGGCGCCGTACTCGCAGTCCACCCGCCACTTCAGATTCTCCTTGGTGGAGGCGGTCATCTTGGGCTCCAGCTCGGAGCCCAGCAGCTCCGCGAACTTGGCGGCGTGCTCGGCTTCCTCAAAGGCGGCCTTTTCCCAGTACAGGCCGATCTCGGGGTAGCCCTCCCGGTGGGCGATCCGGGCCATGCAGAGATACATGCCGACCTCGGAGCACTCGCCGGTGAAGTTGGCCTTCAACTGCTCCATGATGTAGTTTTTGTCCTCCTCGGGGACGTTGTCCAGCTTGGCGCCGATGCCGAACACATGCTCAGCGGCCAGCTTGATCTCGCCCTCGACCTTGGTGAACCGGGAGCCGGGAACCTTGCAAACGGGGCAGAACTCGGGAGGGGTATCGCCTTCGTGGACGTACCCGCAGACGGGACATACATACTTCATAACTGTTACCTCCTGTATCAATATTAGGGTTTTGCTTCCATATATAAGATACCGCAAATCGACGGAAAAGTAAAGGGGAGATTTCTGTTTTGTTGGTATCTATTCCGGCCTCCCTGCGCAAGGAACGGGAGGTCGGATGGAATTTATTCAGCCGTCGGTTTCTTCAGGCACACCCGCCCGGTGGCGATGCGCTCGCAAAACAGCCTGTCATGCTCCACAAAGAGGATGGTGGGCTTACTTTCCAGCAGCAGCGACTCGATCTGGCCCCGGGAGAGCAGATCGATATAGTTCAGCGGCTCGTCCCAGAGGTAGAGGTGGGCGGGCTCACAGAGGCTCCGCGCCAGCAGAACCTTTTTCCTCTGCCCCATGCTGAACTGCTCCATGGGTTTTTCAAACTGGGAGCGGGGGAAATCCAGCTTCCGCAGAAAGGTCAGAAACATGGTGCGGTCCAGACCGTACTGCTCGGCATAGTCCGTCACGGAACCGGAAAGGCCGCCGGTGTCCTGGGGCAGGTAGGAGATGATCAGGCCGCTTGCCAGCCGCAGCGTCCCGGAGGCGGGGGCGGCTTCCCCGGTTAGCAGCCGCAGGAGGCTGGTTTTGCCCGCGCCGTTTTGTCCCACCAGATTCAGCCGGTCGCCCCGGCGGATGGAAAAGCTCACCGGGGCGAAAACAGGGCCTTCGCCGTAATCCGCGGTGAGCTCCCGCAGCTCCGCCAGGAGCTCCGCCCGGTATTCCAGGCAGGGCAGCCGCAGACTGTCCGCCTTTTCGATGTCCTTCAGCAGGCGGCTCTTTTCCTCAATGGCCGCTTCCTGCCGCCCGGCGATGGCCTTGGCTCGCTGGTTGGCCTTTCGGGACTTTTCTCCCAGATAAGGCCGCCGACCGGCGTTCATTTCGTTCTTTTTCGGGCCGGAACCGATCTTTTCCCGTTCGGATTTGTCCGCCCAGGAGGCCTTTTCCCGGGCGGTCTGTTCCAGCCGGGAGATCTCTTTTTTCAGCCTCGCGTTCTCCGCCAGCTCAAATTCATCCTGTCTGCGCCGGTTTTCCAGCCAGGAGGAGCAGTTGCCCTTCCGCACCTCGATGGTGGAGCGGTTGACGGATAGTACGTGATCGATGCACCCGTCCAGAAAGGCCTGGTCATGGGAGACAAGGATGAAGCCTTTTTTAGTCTGCAGATAACGGCTCAAAACCTCGCGGCCATGGAGATCCAAGTGGTTGGTGGGCTCGTCGATCAGCAGAAAGCGGTTCTCCCGCAGAAAGAGCGCGGCCAATAACAGCTTGGTCCGTTCCCCGTTGGAGAGGGTGGAAAAGGGCCGGTAGAGCACCCCCTCGTCCAGCTCCAGCTGGGCCAGCTCCCGCAGCAGCCGCCAACGGGGCAGACCCGGGCAGCAGCCCTCCGCGACCTCCGCACCGGTGCCCCATTTGTCCGTCACCGGGAAGGGGAAGTAGTCAAAGGCTGTGGGGGCGCTGATGCTGCCCCGGTATTCGTATTGGCCCATCAAGAGCCGTAAAAACGTGGTTTTTCCCCGGCCGTTGCGGCCCACGAAGCCGAGCCGCCAGTCGGTATCGAGTTGAAAGCTCGCGTGCTCAAACAGCAGCTCCGCGCTGCCGTCGTATCCAAAGGTCAGATCCTGAACAGAGATTAATGCCATAGTCGTATCCTCCTGAAACGCTGATGCGGGACGGGCCCCGGCTTTGCGTCGCTGCCCGCTGTGTGCCGCCGCGGGGACGGCGCGCAGCCGTCCGCCCCAGCGGCCTTAAAAATCAAAAATGGCCGCAGGAACCCCTGCAGCCATACTTCCCCTGTCTCAGGCGGGTACGTTGCGGTGTTTTCCTGCTTGCGGCGCACAAAACCAGACGGCCGCAGCCGCCGGACGCCGTATCGTCAAGTCAGGAAAACTCAGCGCATCTTATCCCTCCGTTCTTTGCGTTCAGTGTAGCACAAAACGCGGCCGCTTGCAAGATTTTTTTGGAGCACGGCTTCCGGTTGTGGAAAAAGTGGATCGGGGATGAAAATAAGGGATTGCAGATTTTTTTGAATTGGCGGGTTGCGGATAATTTGTAGTTGACGGCGGCAAAAAAATGTGGTAAAATACCATAGCTAAGTAGATATGCTACTGTGGCTCAGTCGGTAGAGCAGCTGATTCGTAATCAGCAGGTCGCCGGTTCAAGTCCGGCCAGTAGCTCCATTGAAAAAACCCTTGATTTTCCTAAGAAAATCGGGGTTTTTCTCTTTTCGGTCCAGGCGCCTTTTCGGCTGGTTTTTCGGGATTTGGCGCACGTTTGGCGCACGATCCCGATTTTTTTGCGTTTTTGGCGCACGATGGGACGAGGACAAAGGAAAAACCAGGCAGCGGAATTGGTGTCCGTTGCCTGGTCTCTTTGTCGTTAGGCTTGCTTCTTTCGGAGCAGGGCATCGGCAATGCATTCCGTTGCCTTCTGCTTGTTCTCTTCGATGATGTGGGAGTAGAAGGTCTCCGTCGTGCTGACGTCCAGGTGGCCGAGCTGCTTTGAGACGGTCACCACGTCTGTGCCGTTGGCGATCAGCACCGAGGCGACGGTGTGTCGGAAGGCGTGGGCATTGATGTGCGGGAGCTTATGCCGGTCTGAGAAGGCCCGCAGCCAATGGGCAAGGCTGTCCGGGTGGATGGGCTGCCCATCATCCCGAATGAAGACGTAGCCGGTATTGTGCCAGCGGTCTCCGTTGGCCAGCCGGAGCTCAAGACATTCCTTGCGCCAATCCCGGAGGAGCTTCACCGTCTCCTTGGGCAAGCCCACGGTGCGGACGTTGCCGGTTTTCGTGCTGCTCTCATAGAGACCACGATCCCTGGCATACAGAAGCGTTGTGTCGATCTTTGCCCTTCCGGCGTCCAGGTCCAGCTTGTCCCATTTCAGACCGAGGATTTCACCACGTCGGCAGCCGGTGACGATCAGCAGATGGACCAGGGCCTTCCATTTCAGCGGCTCCCCTTCCAGGGCATCCAGGATCGAGGCGATCTCCTCCGGCTGGAAGTAATTGACCTCCCGGCGCTTGAGCTTGGGCGGCGTCGCCTTCTCCGCTGCGTTGTAGGGGACCAGCAGCTCCTTCTCTGCCTGTTCCAGGACGGTGCTGATGAAGCGGTGGTAGGCCAGCATTGTCGCTCCTGAGAGCGGGCGGGTGTCCTCTGTGACCGTGAAGGCCCTGGAGAAGGACAGCCCCAGCGCCTGGGCGATCTGCTCCGCTTTCTCCCGGGTGACGCTGCACCCACGACAGGCAGCCGAGGCCGTCGAGCTGGAGACCTTGGCCAGCTCTGCCAGCTTCTTCCGGGTCAGCTTTTGCTCCTCCATGACAGCTTCCAGGTCGATTTTCGCCTTTGCCTTCGCTCCGCTCTTCCTTGTGCCGGAGGCGGCAAGGCTGCGGTAGAAGGCGTTGAGGTGCTGCGGACGAATCTCTGTCAGCTTCAAGTGACCGATAGCCGGATATATCCGCTCTGTGAGCTGCCGGTATTCGTATAGGGTCTTGTGCTTCAGGCCGGTCCGCTCCTTCAGCTCCAGCACATACTCCGCATACTGCGCAAAGGTCTGCCGGTTGTCCAGGGTATAGCCCTGCTCAATCTCCCGCTCAAAGTCAGCGGCAGCCTTCTGGACGGCCTTCTCCATCTGACGCTCCGTCATGCCGGGAGCGGGTTTCCAGGTGCGATAGTGCCGGACCTGTTTCCCGGTCTGATCCGTGCCGTTGGTGACGGTGATCTTGAAGGAGACGCCGGTCTTGTTCTCAATTCTCCGAATGTTCGCCATTGTGAACGACCTCCTGTTAGTCTTCTAAATCTTCAGTATGGCAAATAGAAACGATCAGCTTTCCAAGTTCTTCTAAGCACAAGAATTTTTCCAATTTATAATCATATAAAGCCCTTGCTTCATACTCTTCACCGGCTGCTTTTTTCTTTTTTTCGGCCCTGGTCTTCTCTGCTGCCCAATAAATATTTGTGAAGTGATTAAGGCTTTTTTCAAAGCGCTTATCCGAGAGAAGGGTACGAAGAAGCTCAAATCTTTTTTGAAAATATGTTTCAGGGGCTTCTTCCCTGTCAGCCAATTTTTTGATGTCCTTAAGTTGGTCGATTGCTTTTTCTGGTAGGCCCAGCTCTTCGGTTGCGACGGGCTTGAGCTTGGAATCACCAAATTGCCCAACAAGGTAACTGACGGAAACATCATAACGGTTTGCGATTTTTACAAGTTTCTCCCAATCGGGAGAGCTTAACCCGTTCAAATAGCCGCTGATTGTCTGCCTCTGTACTCCGATTGCCTCTGCAAGATCAGCTTGTGTGTCCTTTTTTCCATTCTTAGCCTTGAAGTCCTCCTCCATTAACTTTCTGAGGATAGACGGAAAGTCCTTTTTTTCTCCTTCATAAGCCGGTGTATTTCTTGGCATTTTCAAATCCCTCCAGCAAAAATGTATGCTATGTAGGCAGTTTTAATTTCAATGTTAATTTATCTTGCATGTCTGTTGCTCTTGCGCTATAATAATTATAGCAAGGCAAACGGACAAAGTCAAGAACGATTTGCGAAGGAGGAACACGATATGAGAACCGCAAACGAGGAATTGAAGGCTTATGCCAAGGAGCGGGAGGTATTTCTTTGGCAAATTGCAGAGCGTCTATCGCTCCAGGACAGCAATTTTTCCAAAAAACTGCGGCGGGAGCTGCCGGAGGAGGAGCGGGAGCGCATTCTGGCGATCATCGATCAGATCGCAGCCGAGCGGGAGGTGGGATAATGCCTGACGTGGTAACGATCCGGGAGGCTGTGGCCAGGGCCCGCTCCGATGGGCTGCCGGTCTCAGAGTACACGCTGCGGCGCTGGGTGCGGACCGGCGTGGTCCCGATCCGGCGGGCCGGGGCGAAGCAGCTCCTCTTCTATCCCAACCTGGTCAGCTATCTGCGTTGCGAGGGCGGCGGCGACGTCCAGCCGATCCAGGCCGAGACCGGCGTCCGGTCCCTGCAAAGATGGGGGTGACGTTATGGCAGAGAGACCCGGGATAATGGTATACTTCGACCTGCTTCCGCAACTTCAGGAGTATTCAAAGGAGGAGGCCGGAGAGCTCTTCCTGGCCATGCTGGAGTACGGAGCCTTCGGAGCTGTCCCAGCTTTCGAGGACCGTGGCCTAAGGATTATCTGGCGAGAGGTTCAGGGGAAGATTGACCGAGACAATGAGAGTTATCAGAGGCGGGTCATTGACGGAGCATACGGAGCATACAAGCGGGATCTGGAGAGGAAGGGCGATTCCCCCATGCCGAAGGATCTTTGGATGGCTCAAATCTGGATACCGTCGCAGAAGTCCACCGAAGTATCTGGAAGTATGCAGAAGTATACTTCCGGATACATGATGTCGAAGAACCAACAGGAACAAGAACAAGGAACTACAACCGGAACTATATCTGGAACTGGAGCAGGAAAGGGAAAGGGGACCGGGGGGAAGGGAAGTGATTTTTGGACGTTCGGGGATGATCCCGACGAATTCGAGAAAAAACGACAATCAGCAATCAAAAGAATTCAAGAAGGAGGATTCTGAAATGGATATACTTAGCTTGTTTTCTGGCATTTCAACTTCCCGATTTATTGACCTTCTGCGTTTCGTCTATCTTGAAGGTGTATTTTCCTATGATCCGATGAGTGATAAGGAACCAAAGGAACCTTCGGACGGTGAACTGCTTGGAATGGTGGTTGATTTCTTTGGCGGAGCGAAAGCTGTATTTGACAAGGAGTTAAAAGAGTGAGCAGCGGGAAAACTTCCCAAAGGAAGGGAGCCCAGGGGGAGCGTGAGCTGGCGAAGCTCCTGGAGGAAGAAGGCTATCCGATGGAGCGGGGCGGCGCTTGCTTCGGGACGGTCCCCGATCTGGTGGGGCTGCCGGGAATCCACGTGGAGGTCAAGCGGGTGGAGCGGCTGAACGTCTCCGAGGCCATGCGGCAAGCGGAGCGGGACGCAGACCGCTTCCTAGACGGCGCTCCCGCCGTCTTCCATCGGAGAAACCGGGAGCCCTGGCTGGTAACCATGCGGTTTTCTGATTGGCTGCCCCTTTACAAGGCTGGCTGTGAGGCCGCAGAAAGCCCCAGGAGCGCCGCTTCCTCCGGGAGGATAAACGAACAGGGTGAAGGCTGAACGGAGCGCCGGAGTTGTTAAACGCAGCCCTGTGCGCTCTGAAGCAAGAAGGAGGTGGGAACCATGCTGACGCCAAAGCAAGCAGCTTTTGTCCGGGAGTACATGATCGATCTGAACGCAACACAGGCGGCGATCCGGGCCGGGTACAAGGAAAAGACCGCATATCAGACCGGAGCTGAAAACCTCAGAAAACCTCAGATTCAACAGGCCATCCAGGAGCTGCACAAGGTTGCCGAGGAGAAATGCACGGTAACCCTGGAATGGATTCTTTCACAAATCGCTGCGATTGCCACGGACGAGGAGGCCAGGACCGCAGACCGTCTGAAGGCCCTGGAGCTGCTGGGCAAACACCTGGGATTGTGGGAGAAGCGCCAGGAGGATGGGGAGCACGTCGTTCACATCATCTTTGAGGATGGGCTGGAAGGATTTGCTGATTGACAGGGGGCGAACAATGACGATCTATCCATATACCGACGTCGACGAGGCCGAGGTCATCCAGGACAGCATCGAGCTCGCAGCCTTAACCGTGGAGCTGCGGGATCTGTTGGACGAGCTGGACATACCGAGGCCGCAGCGGGATCGGCTGACGGCGCTGATCCGGGACCGGGACCGGGAAGCCGGAAGGCTGGCGTATATCTACGGCGTCCGGGCCGGTGATCTGAATGCGAGGCTGCTGGGCCGTCTCAGAAGGCGGGACGAAGAAGGAGCAGGGGGCTGATCGCCTCCCGCTCCATTTCTTTCTCTTCCGTTGGAAAAAAGGGAGTATCAAACCGCCCCCTTCTGCATTGGCGCAGCAAGCAACGACCGTGGGCGTCCACGGTCCCCCAGGGCCACCCTGGAATCCGCAGGGCTACTCGCTGCCGAGCTGGTCTCTCTCCATCGTCTCAGCAATCGCACGATTCAGGAAACTGTTCACGCTTCCCTTGTCATGCTTGGCTGCATGGGCCTTGATCTTGTCCTTCATGCCCTTCTCCACCCGGAGCTCGATCCGCTCATAATTCTCCAGATTGTACTTTGCCACAGCCCGACGCTGGGCGTCGCTCTTGATCGCCATGCGCTGCGCCTCCTCTCTGATGGGCTTATCCTTCCGGCTGATCTATTCCATCGTAGGGAGTATATCACATTGTATCTATTGCCGTCAATAGACAAAACGCACAACATGACGGCAGTATATTTGTGCAGAATACCATCTTGCATTTATATACTGACGGCAGTATACTATAGACAGATCGAGGGACACGGAAGCAAGCCAAGGCAGACGCAAAGAAGGCAAGGCAAGAGCGGGACAGGATACGGTAAGACCCGAGTATGGCACGCAACGCCACCCGCCGCTTGCTTCCTACCCACCACAACACGAAACGGAGGTACACAATGAAACGCTACAACCTGAGTAAGATCATGAGCCGGGCCTGGGCCCTGTTCCGCAAGGGCAGGATCAGCTTCTCCGAGGCCCTGCATCGGGCATGGCTGAGCGCAAAGGCCGAGCCGGTCAACGCCGCCAGGATCGAGGCAGCGAAGGCGGGAGCCGGGATCACCGAGCAGACCAATACCTGGGCGGGCTGGAAGGCTCTGGGCTTCGAGGTCATCCACGGCAGCAAGGCCCTGTTCGGCTGCGAGCTGGTCCACGGCAGCAAGGGAGACGGAGCCAGCTATAAGGCCAGCTTCTTCGGAGCCAGCCAGGTCCAGGCGATTGCCTGAGAAAGGAGGTAAACACCATGACGCTGACAACCGATGAACGGCAATTCCTGGAGCTCTTCCACAACGCTGACGAGGAGCTGCAAGGAATCATCTGGAGGCTGCTCCCGCTGGCAGTTCTTCACGGTATGCCCTTCCTGGAGGAGACGGAAGGGCCAGCCCTGGCAAGAGACCGGGGAGCTCTCCTGGAGGTCATCCAGAAGTGGGAAGCCAAGTGAACAGAGCGCATGAAGCAGGGCCTCCGTCTGGGCCCTGCTTTTTGGCGCACGTTTGGCGCACGAACGTGCGCTAAATCGGAGAAACGGTCACAACGACGGAAAACGGCAACCTTGAAAAATCCTTATATTTCCTCATGTTTTGACACCTTACAAAACGAGGAAAAACCGCAACTTCTCAATTCGTAATCAGCAGGTCGCCGGTTCAAGTCCGGCCAGTAGCTCCACGTCGGAGATCCCTCCGCACGGCTCAAAACCGGCAGTCGCTTATGGCGGCCGCCGGTTTTTCGACTGTGCTCCGGGTCTCCTCCTTTTCCCCACGCGACCCGCTCTGCTGGGCTCACGTGGGGCCCCCATTTTCCGGTCGGGAAGGTGGTATCTTTTTTGACAGTCCTTTCAAAAATCCTCCTCGCGCGAGCGTGGAGGATTTTTCCTTTTTCACGCTTCCCGCTTCCCTGAAAAGCCTCTCAAAAGTACCGCGCTCGGATTTTTGGAGGGGAAGAAGGAAGCGTGAATAGGGAATAAGTCCGGGGACCTGCAGCGCGGAAACGGGAAGCGTTTACCGCTTGCCCCAGATCCGAGCCAAGCGCGGAAACGAGCCAGTGAAATCAGCGAAGCGGAGACCATGCTCGAACCGCCAAATCGGTCGAAACACCCGGCAGAAAGTGCCGGAAAGCCATGTGCGGCAAGGAAAAGAACCTCGGACGAACGTTCGTCATAAGTCCAGTTCAAAAAATCAGCCTGTTTTTGACGAAAAACAATATGGTGCTGTTGACATCATATGACAGTTATGCGATAATTGGTGTACATACGAATTCCAAAACTTGAATCTTACTGAACTTTTTCTAAACTGCCCTACAACAACATCAAGGGAGACCGTCCAAATGGACAGTAATTCACCTCGGGGATATGATATAAAAATTTGATGGTATGAATATTGGGCGAAAACAGCGGCTGGGACAATTTTGTCTTGCCCTGAACTAAGCCAAAGTTGCTACGAAGAATCCTACCTCCATGTTTTCCTCAGCGTAAATGGAGGCTAAACTGTCCTTTCCGGCATATTGCTGAAAAAATACAACGCGAGTCAACCAATTTTCCCAGAATGTGGGAATCTAAACAAAGGAAAAGGAGGAAACATTTTTATGGAACACAACTCGAAAAAACTATTATATTTTATCCTCGCTTTTGTCATTGTTGTGGGAATGCTGCCCCAAATGAGTCTGCTTGCTCACGCAGATGACTACTCAGGCACATGCGGTGCAGACGGTGACAATCTGAAGTGGTATTTGGATCCATTTGGTGGGCGGCTGACCATTTACGGGAGTGGCAAAATGGCTGACTATGATGATTCGTCTGCTCCATGGTACTCATACAAAGGCTACATTACAAAAGTCGAATTGCCAGAGGGATTATTGAATATTGGCGCGAATGCATTCCGTGCTTCTGGTCTAAAAGAGGTGACGATTCCGAACAGCGTAAAAAACATCAATGAGAATGCATTCCAGAACTGTGGGAACCTAGAAAAAGTTATTATTGGAGACGGCGTCACTACAATTGGTCAGGCAGCTTTTGATTTCTGCTGGAATTTGAAATCTGTCCAAATTGGAAACGGCGTGACTAGCATTGGGCACTCTGCATTCGCTACATGCGTCTCCTTGACAAGCGTGAAAATTCCAGATACCGTTGTCAGCATTGGAGCGGATGCATTTGCAAATTGCCAAGCGTTGGAGACTGTGAAACTATCGGATAACTTGACAAACATCAATCCTAGTACATTCATATACTGCTATTCTCTGAAGAGCATTACTATACCGAACAGCGTAAAGAGTATAGGACAATGCGCATTTATGGAATGTACTTCATTGAAGAACGTGGCAATCGGAAACAGCGTGGAAAAAATAGATGCGTATGCATTTGATGCGTGCAAGTCCTTGACGAATGTGTCGATTCCAGACAGTGTAAAGTATATCGGTGTGAGTGCATTTTACGGATGCGAATCTTTAACGAGTGCGGTAGTTGGAAATGGAGTGACGAGTATTAAATACGGAGTGTTTTCCTACTGCACCGATTTAATAAGTGTGACAATTCCGACGAATGTGGCAGAAATAAACTACTATTCATTTGAAGCTTGCAATTCCTTGACAACAGTTTATGGCTACATAGGTTCATTTGCACAAGATTACGCAGAAAAACATAGTCTCACTTTTGTTTCGTTGGATAATGCTGTAGGAGGATTTTTAGATGTGACGCCGAACGACTGGTTCGCTACCCCTGTCCTTTGGGCAGTAAACAATTCGATAACTGGTGGAACCGACGAACATCATTTCTCTCCATTCAACACCGTCATGCGGGCCGACACCATGGTGTTCTTCTGGGCCGCTAAGGGCCGTCCGGAGTTTACCGCCACCGACAAGACCTTCAAGGACGTGAAGAAGAAGCACTGGGCCTACAAGGCTGTCATGTGGGCCGTGGAGAACGGCATCACCGGCGGCACCGACAAGGAGGGCAATTATTTCAGCCCCCAGCGGACCTGCATGCGCAGCGAGGTTCTGCAGTTCCTGTACGCCGCCATGGGCAAGCCGGAAATCAGCATCGTCAACCCCTACAGCGACGTGAAGCCCAAGCACTGGTACTATGAGGGCGCCATCTGGGCCTATGAAAAGGGCCTGGAAAAGGGCGAGAACGGCAAGTTCCAAGCCAAGACGCCCTGCACCCGCGGCTACGTGGTGACCTACCTCTACCGCTACTTCACCGGAAACGAGCTGGCGGAATGATTCGGCATCAGCGACCAGGTTTCTGAGTCCGTAGGGGACGAGTTTCCAGTCCCGTTGGAATTGAGAATTGAGAGTTGAGAATTGAGAATTGTCGGTGTTTCGCAGATTGCCATCTGCAAAACGGAAATGGATTTGCCGTCTGCAAAACCGACAGCAGGTTCATGATTCAGAGCCCGTAGGGGACGGGTTTCCCGTCCCGCGGTTCAACGCCCACAGGGGCGAGCATCTGTGCCCTTTTTGGGTACTGCTCGTTCGAGTGACCAGGCACGAACCGACGATTTACAGGAACCCCAAGCCTTTCCCCAACAGAATCCGGTGAAAACACTTAAAGAGCAACCGTTCGCGGCCGCTCTTTAAGTGTTTTTTGAAAATATTTTAAAAAATCATTAAAAATTCTGGACATCCAAAATATTCCTTGGTAAAATAGCAAAAGAGGCATTGGGCTATGTGCCTGCTGCAATTTCAGTGATTCAAAGGAGGAGACAAAAGCACATGAAAGACTACCCGAGAAGTTTTCTTGCCCTGTTGATTGCGTTGGTTATGGTCGTTGGACTGTTCCCGGCCGCGGCCTTCGCCGCGACGCCCGCGGGGGCGGAGCCCAGCGACGCGGTCCGCGTTTTCACGGCGGAAGACGAAGCAATTCTGAATGACGACGTATTTGCCAGGATCGACGAGGTCAAAACCACTGCGGCGAAAACCCGCGGCGGAATTGGCGCGTTGACCGAGGCGGACTACGCCGCCCTGGTACCCCAGGTCATCAAGGCCGTCGAAGGCTCTGAGACCTACGTACCCGGCACCCTGCATCAAAACGGCTCTTTCCTGAGCTGGGAGACCACGGTGGGCCTGCCCTGCTGTTATTCTCCCCGGATGGAGGCGGAGCTGCACAACACCGAAAACGACCCCACCCCCGAGGAGATTGCCCGGGCGGAAGCAGAGGCTCAGGCTCTGTTGGACCGGGTCACGGAGCTCAAGGGCGGCAGCGCCGGCTCCATGAATATCGGCCTGATCCAGCCCTACTGGGAATCCAGCTCTTCCTATTCCGACAGCTCCTTCCTCAACTATTCCCCCACCTATAAAGCTCTGTGGCAGAGTCTTTATACGGCCACCGGCGGCACGGGCATGCGCTACTCCATGACCAACGCCAATGTGAACAATATTGCCTCAACCCTGACCCAGTGCGGTCTGGTCATCTTTGACTCCCACGGCACCACGGACTATGACAACGGATATGACTACACCTCCCGGGCCAACAGCTCCTATCTCTGCCTGACCACCAGCTCCGGCGTCACCTCCGCCGACACCGCTGCCCAGACCGGCCCCTACGGCACCTACTACCATGCCATGACCGGCAGCGGCTACGCCTACGTGGACGGCACCTGCATTGCCAACCACATGAACGGCAACGCGCCCCACAGCCTGCTCTACATGGGCATCTGCCTGGGCATGGCCACCGACGGCATGCACGCGCCTCTGCGGGCCAAGGGCGTCGAGGTGGCCTACGGCTACTCCCAGAGCGTTACCTTCGTGGGCGAGAAGGCCTACATTCAGGCCATCCTGACCGACGTGATGAACGGCGCCAATTTCTCCACAGCGGTGAACAATGCCAAGGCCACGGTGGGCCCCTGGGATGCCTACAGCTCCCATCCCACGGAGGCGGACGCGGTGGCGGATTACACCGCCTTCCCCATCGTGGTTTCCTCTGAGGACGTCTACCCCGGCCACGGCAACGTGGACGCGGTGCAGAACGTGTACTCCACCTGGGTTCTCCAGGGTGACAGCTACGAAGTGAGCGCCGTTCCCAATGATCCCAGCTACGGCAGCGTCTCCGTGGTCGGCTACAACGTCTTCGCAGAGCCCGCCGCGGGCTACTATACGGAAGGCTATACCCTGCTGGAGGGCGCCGCCTCCGTGACCCAGAACGGCAATAACTTCATCCTGGAGCCCAGCTCCGACTGCGTCCTGCAGGTCAACTTTGCCCCCAAGAGCCCTGCTGCGGTGAGCTATGTTGCCAATGGCGTCGTCCTGGGCACGGAAAACAGCTATTTGGGCGACGACGTGATCCTGCCTGCCCAGGCCGCCGAGATCGAGGGCTGGACGTTTGTGGGCTGGATGACCGACACCCTGGCCGTGACCGACGACAAGCCCGTCTACTACAAGCCCGGCGCCGCCTGCACCGTCACTTCCGTCAACCAGACCTTCTATGCCCTTTACTCCTACCTGGAGGGAGACGGCAGCTGCTGCTACCGGCTGGTTACCGAGACACCCGACGAGTGGGAGGGCAGATACGTCATCTCCTCCGCTGCCGACGGGAATATGCGTGTTATGTACGGCGTCAGCGGCAACGTCAACATTGAGCAGGAAAGCAGCGGCTACACCACGCTGGCTGCCGCGGGCATCACGCTGGAGGAGGATATGCTCCTGAACGTGGCCGACGACTACCTGTTCCAGGTTGCGGAACAGAGCGGCAGCGCGTACTCCTTCCAGAGCGTGAGCGCGGACTCCTGGCTGGCTGTTTACAGCTCCTATCTCCGGACCCGTGAGAACTATGAAAGCGCCTACTGCAACTGGACCCTGTCAGCCGCCGCAAACGGCGTGCTGATGCGCTGCACCGCCAGCACCAGCTATCCCTACCTGATTTTCAACGGCACCAAATTTGCCGCCGGCGGCGAAAGCCAGAAATCTCCCATCCAACTGTGGAAGGAAAGCCCCTTCGGCACGGTTTACTACTGCACCAATCCCGAGGCCCAGGGCCACGAGCACGTGCTGGAGGCGCATCCCGCCGAGGCTCCCACCTGCGGCGCGGAGGGCAATTCCGCCTACTGGCAGTGCAGCGTCTGCCTCCGGTGCTTCTCCGACGCCGCGGGCGAGAACGAGATCACCCTGGCCTCCACTGTGATCCCCGCCACCGGCGCCCACAGCTATGAAACCTGGAGCGCCAACAACAACGGCACCCACAGCAGCGCCTGCGCCGTTTGCGGGCAGACGAGCACCGAGTCCTGCAGCTATGACGAGGTCGTGACGCCTCCTACCGCCACCCAGCAGGGCTACACCACCTACACCTGCACCGTCTGCGGCTACAGCTACGTGGGCAGCTTCACCCAGCCCCTGGGGGAGAACCATACGGTTCACTTTGAGGTTCCCGGCGTGTGCGCGCCTGTGGACGATATGATCTGCAACTCCGCAGTCGGCATCACTCTGCCCGGGGTAGAAGCGCCCGAGGGCTATCAGTTCCTGGGCTGGGTGGACGCGGTCTGCGACAATGTGGAAACCCGTCCCGCCCAGATCTACACCGGCAGCTACGTCACCGACCACGACGTGACCCTCTACGCCCTGTTCCAGTATGTAGTCAGTGACGGCAGCGGCGAGACCGGCTTCCATCTGGTGACGGAAACGCCCGACGATTGGGCGGGCAATTACGTCATCAGTTACCAGAATAATTCCGCCTCGATGTTTGTGATGAACGGCCTGAGCGCTGGTACCTCCTACGAGGTCAGCAACGGCCCCGGCGCCGTGGCCTTTGCCAACACCGGCATGACCATGGCGGAGGATGGCGTGCTGACCGGCGTGGCGGACGCCTATATCTTTGAAGTCGCCCGGGAAGACAATGGACTTTATTCCATTCGGAACACCGCCGTTGACAGCTACCTGGCCATCTCCGGCGATCTCATGGCGCAGGGCGGCTATACGGCTTCCACCTGCGGCTGGAATCTGAGCATGACCGCCGAGGGCTATGTGAGCGCTAAGCTGGCTGCCGGCGGTACCTGGCCCTACCTTGCCTTCACCACCGGCGGCAACAAGTTCTGGTGCCTGGGCAATACCAACAGCATCTTCTTCTGGAAGCAGGCTGTTGCCGGCACGACTTACTGGACCACCGTGATCGGCGAATCCGGCGGGGATGACTACACCGTCAGCTTCTCCGTTCTGGGCGACGTCGACGTGATCGCTCCCATGGTCTGCAACGCCCAGACGAGCATTACCCTCCCCACCGCCGAGGGGCCGGAGGGCTACCGCTTCCTGGGCTGGGTCGAGGAGGACTACAACAACGTCACGGAGCTGCCCGAAACCATCCTCACCGGCGAGTATACCCCGGCGGGCAACGTCACGCTGCTGGCGCTGTTCACCTACAACGACTACGGCGGAAATCCGCCGACGCTGACGCTGATGACCGTGAACGACAGCTTCTCCGACGGAGACAAGATCGTCATCGTGGAATCCGGCGGAACCCACGGCCTGTATCAGAAAGCCCACAATTACGCCTACGTCAGCGACTTTGACTTCACCGAGGACGCCGAGGCGATCCTTGCGGATGAGCTCAAGTATTTCAACGTCACCCAGGTGGAGGGCGGCTGGTATCTCGGCGACGAGGTCAACGGCTGGCTCTACACTCCCGACAATCAGACAAACCTGACCATCCGTTACAACACCGCCTTTATGACGGCCTTTACGCTGACCA